>Ga0180217_1000235_pt1 | contig 104357 bp, 94 predicted proteins | sample eDN3rd37CBELigOP_FD_128521 | JGI IMG/M metagenome (GOLD analysis project Ga0180217, IMG submission 128521) | Enriched Organic Plus compost microbial communities from Emeryville, California, USA - eDNA 3rd pass 37_C BE-Lig OP (version 2) (version 2) ... | reverse complement strand
CGAGCACTTGCAGCGAGAACGAGGTTCCCGTCGCATGGCAGTCATAGGTGTTGCTCTCCTGATCGACCACATGGCGCAGCGTCCCGCCGCGCTTCGGCGTCTCCTGCGCCAGCGCCGGCAGGGTGACGAGCGCGGCGGCCACGCCGATACCGGCAGACAGCAGCAGGTGCCTGTAAGACAAGTTCATGCGACTTCCTCCTTTTGACACGTCCTCGCAGCACTCTTCCCGGCGAGGCAAAATTAGTTAACTTGATAAATAACACGGTCTCGGACCCTCCACAACGGGGCGCTGACCAGAAGGAGCCGGGCGCATGAAAAGGGCCGCGCCTGCGACGGCGCGGCCCTTCATGGCGTGCTGTTGCGCGACGATCAGCGATCGAGCCAGAGCGTGTCGAGTTGCAGGTTGAGCACCGTGGTGGGCGGCAGCTTCCAGCCCTTCACGTCCTTGTGATAGGCCACCTGGCGCGGCGACCGGAACATCGGGATGAAGTAGGCCTGCTCGAGCATGTGCGCCTCGATCTCCTTGGTGATCTCGGCCCGCTTGGCCTGGTCGTTGGCCGCGGCGGTCTGGGCCGCGAACAACTCGGTCAGCTTCGGGTCCTCAAGCCCCGAATAATTGTTCGGGCTGCCGGGCATGAACTTCACCAGCACCTCGTTCGGGTCGACGCTGATCGTGTTGTTGAAGTCGATCGCCACGTCATAGGTCTTGCCCTGCAAGGCGGCGAAATATTGCGGCGTCTCGGCCTGGATCTGGTCGGCCTGGATGCCGATCTTGCGGAACTGGTCGAGCACGAAGACGCCGAGCGGTTCCCATGGCTGGCGCAGGTTGCGGTTGAGCAGCGTCAGCTTCAGGCCGGCATGGCCGGACTCTTCAAGCAGCTTCTTGGCTTGCTCGCGCTGCGCCGCCACGTCCGTGCTCATGCCGGGCAGCTTGGCCAGCTCCTCGGGCGAGCGCTCGGCGATGGAGTTCGGCGGCATGTAGAGGCCGTAGCCGTCGATCGCGGCGATGCGCGGCAGGATCTGGTTGCCCTCGACGCGGCTGATCGCGAGGTTGAGCGCCTGCCGCACCTTCACGTCGTTGAAGGGTTCCTTGGTCAGGTTGAAGGTGAGGAAGTTGGTGATGTTGAACGGGCCCGTCTGGAAGACGATGTCCGGATTCATGCTTTCGAGGCGTTCGCGGTCGGGATTGGCCACGGCGAACAGCGCGGCGTCCACCTGGTTGCCGGCAAGCGCGTTCACAACGCCCGCGCCGCTGATGAACTGGGCGCGGATGCCGTCGAGATAGGGCTTGCCCTCGTCCCAGTAGTTCTCGTTGCGCTTGGCGTCCCAGTAGGAGCCCTTGGAATGCTCGACGAAGACGAAGGGGCCCGTGCCGTTGACATGCGTCGCGGGGAAGTTCGGATCCTTGGCGAGATCCTCGGCCGAGTAGACGCAGTTCCACGGATTGGCGAAGAGCGTTAGCGCCGCGGGATTGGCTTCCTTGATCGTCACCACGAAGGTCTGCGGATCGGGCGCCGACATGGATTCGATCGGGGCGAACTGGCCTTGCCGCACCGAGGTGATGCCCTGCGGCGGGCTCTTCAGCCGCTCCCACGTCGCCAGCATGTCGGCGGAGTCGAAATCCGATCCGTCGTGGAACTTGACGCCCTGGCGCATCTTGAACGTGTAGGTCTTGCCGTCGTCCGAAACCTCCCAGGATTCGGCCAGGTCGCCGATGATCTCGGGATAGTTGTCGGGATGGAAGCGCAGCAGCGTGTTGTAATGCGGCGCCAGCACCTGCAGCGAGAAGGACGTGCCCGTCGCGTGGCAGTCATAGGTGTTGCTCTCGGATTCCACCACATGTCGCAGCGTTCCACCATGCTTGGGCGTCTCCTGCGCCGTCGCCGGCAGCGCCAGCAGCGCAGCGCCCAACCCCAGACCGGCACCTGCCAGCCATTGCTTATATGCTTTCAGCATGATCTCCTCCCTTGCTGACGACAAACCGGCATCGCCATCGGGCACCTCCTTGCAATCGTCATTGCCGCCCAACGGAAATACTTAACTTGATAAATAACATACCTCCCCGGAGGTCACAATGTGCATTCTCGCGCGGAAAGTGCCAATGGCCAGCCGGCAGGAGGGGTGACAGGAATTATTTAATTCGTTAAGTAGTGGCGTCCGGTCGGGAGGCGATGACCGGCGGCCACGATGCGAGCGTGGGGACGAGTTGGGAGGTGCGGAAATGTCCGCTATCATATGGAAACGGCTTGTTGAGCGCGATTGCGTCGCGTCGCGGAGGGCTGTCCGATGACTGTCGAAGCGGTGAAGGCGCCTGAAAGCGCGACGGCGAATCGACGCGATCCCCTGCTGCGCGTGCAGGGCCTGGAAGTGGAATTTTCCAGCGCCGCCGGCAGGCTGCGGGCGGTCGACGGGCTCGACCTGCATGTGGCGCCGGGCGAGACGCTGGCGATCGTCGGCGAGTCCGGCTCGGGCAAGTCCGTCTCCGCCTTGTCGATCATGCGGCTCCTGCCGGGACGCATCGCGCGCATCGCCAATGGCCGGATCGAGTTTGCCGGCAAGGATCTGCGCAAGCTCTCCGACGAGGAGATGCGCAATATCCGCGGCCGCTCCATCGCCATGATCTTCCAGGAGCCGATGAGCTCGCTCAACCCGATCATGACGATCGGCTACCAGATCACCGAGCCGCTGAGAATCCATTTCAAGATGAGCAAGGAGGATGCGCGCAAGCGCGCCGTCGAGCTCATGGGCATGGTCGGCATTCCCGATCCGGAGCGCCGGCTCGACCAGTATCCGCACCAGTTCTCCGGCGGCATGCGCCAGCGCGCCATGATCGCGATCGGGCTGGCCTGCGATCCCGGCCTCATCATCGCCGACGAGCCGACGACGGCGCTCGACGTCACCATCCAGGCGCAGATCCTCGAACTGCTGAAGGATCTGTCGCGCCGGCTCGACATCGCGCTCATCATCATCACCCACAATCTCGGCGTGGTGGCGCGCTATGCCGACCGCATCGCCGTCATGTATGCCGCGCGCCTCGTCGAGGAGGGACCGGCCGAGGACGTGTTCGCGCGGCCGCGCCATCCCTACACGATGGGCCTGCTGCGCTCCGTGCCGCGGCTCGACCGCGTGCGCCGCGGCAAGCTCCAGACCATCGACGGCCTGCCGCCGAACCTCGCCAGCGCGCCGGCGGGCTGCCGCTTCGCGCCGCGCTGTCCGTTCCGCATCGACATCTGCGCCGAGGTGCCGCCGCTGGCGCAGACCGACACCGGCGCCAAGTCCGCCTGCTTCCGCTGGCAGGAGATCGCGGCCGGTCAGATCAGTTGGGGCGAGGACGAGAGCGATGCCGCGACGCCCGACAGGCTGCTCGAAGGCGAGCCCCTTCTGAAGGTGAGCCATCTGCAGAAGCATTTCCCCGTGGCGGGCGGCTTCTTCAAGCAGGGCGGCGTGGTGAAGGCCGTCGAGGATGTGAGCTTCGAGCTGCGCAAGGGCGAGACGCTGGGGCTGGTCGGCGAATCGGGCTGCGGCAAGACCACCGTGGGCCGCCTGCTGCTCCAGCTCGAGACCCCGACCGCCGGCGCGATCAGCTTCGACGGCACCGATCTGGCGAAAGCGGACCCGGCGCGCGCCAAGGAGTTGCGCCGCAAGATTCAGGTCATCTTCCAGGATCCCTATTCCTCGCTCAATCCGCGCATGACGGTCGGCCAGATCATCGCCGAGCCGATCGAGGTCTATCGTCTGGCGAAGGACAAGGCGGCGCGCAATGCGCGCGTCGCCGAGCTGCTTTCGCAGGTCGGCCTGCGCCCCGAGCTTGCCCAGCGTTATCCGCACCAGCTCTCGGGCGGCCAGCGCCAGCGCGTCGGCATCGCCCGCGCGCTCGCCATCGAGCCGGAATTCATCGTCTGCGACGAGGCGGTCTCCGCGCTCGACGTGTCGATCCAGGGCCAGATCATCAATCTGCTGGAGGACCTGCAGAAGAAGCTCGGCCTCACCTACCTCTTCATCGCGCATGACCTCGCGGTGGTGCGCCACATCTCCAACCGCGTCGCCGTCATGTATCTCGGCCGCATGATGGAGCTGGCCGACCGCGACGAGCTCTACGCCAATCCGCTGCATCCCTATACCAAGCTGCTGCTCGATGCCGCGCCTGTGCCCGACCCGGCGGTGGAGAAGACACGCGCGCCGCGCCTCATCAAGGGCGATCTGCCGAGCCCGCTCAACCCGCCGCAGGGATGCGTGTTCCACACTCGCTGCCCCATCGCCAGCGAGGAATGCCGTGAGGTGATCCCGCCGCTGGAAGCCAAGCGTCCCGGCCATTTCGCGGCCTGCATCAAGGTACCGGCGCAATGATCCGCTACATCATCAACCGTGTCCTCATGATGATCCCCACGCTGATCGGCGTGGCGCTCATCACCTTCTTCATCCTGCGCATCGTTCCGGGCGACATCGTCGAGGTGAAGATGCGCGCCGACGGCGCCGCCGTTTCCGTCGAGGCGATCGAGGCCGAGCGCAAGCGGCTCGGGCTCGACCAGCCGCTCGGCGTTCAGTTCGTCGACTGGATGAAGGGACTGGTGACGCTCGACCTCGGCCAGTCCATGTGGACGGGCCGCCCGGTCTCGGAAGAGATCGCCGCCCGCTTCCAGCTCACATTCGAGATCGCCATCCTGGCGACGATCTTCGCCGTTCTGGTGGCGGTGCCGCTCGGAACGGTGTCGGCGCTGTGGCGCGGAACCTGGATCGACTATACGGTACGCCTCGTCACCATGGGCGGGCTGGCGCTGCCGACATTCTGGGTCGGCCTGTTGCTCTTGATGTTCCTGCTGTGGAACTTCAACTGGCTGCCGCCCATCACCTTCACGCCCTTCTATCGCGATCCGTGGGCCAATATCTCGCAGCTCATCTGGCCGGCCATGGTCGTGGGCTACCGCTTCGCGTCGGTGCTGGCGCGCCTCATCCGGTCCTCGCTGCTCGAAATCCTCAACGAGGATTTCATCCGCACGGCCCGCGCCAAGGGCGCGTCGGAGCGCAAGGTGGTCTGGGTTCATGCGCTGGGCAACGCGCTGCTGCCCGCCATCACCGTCATCGGCCTGGAATTCGCCTTCCTGATCGGCGGCCTCGTCGTGACCGAGCAGGTGTTCAACCTCAACGGCATCGGCAAGCTTTTCATCCAGAGCATCAAGTTCAACGACTACACCATGATCCAGGGCATGGTGATGATGTTCGCCGCCATCTACGTGATCGCCAACCTCGTGGTCGACCTGCTCTATGCGGCGATCGATCCGCGCGTCCGCTACCGCTGAGGATACCGCGATGAGCCAAGCCGCCACTCCTCAGACGATCAGCATCGAGGCGCGCCGGACAGGCGTGCTGACGAGCCTTGCCGGCTTCTGCCGCCAGCAGCCGGTCGGGGCGCTGAGCCTGATCGTCATCCTCGTCATGCTGTTCGCCAGCGTCTTCGCCGAATGGATCGCCCCCTATGATCCGCTCGACATCGACTATTTCGCCATCCTGCAGGCGCCGAGCTGGGACCATCTGGCCGGCACCGATCCCTTCGGCCGCGACGTGTTCACGCGGCTGATCTACGGCGCGCGCACGGCGCTGGTCATCGGTCTGTCGGCCTCTTTCATCGGCTGCACGCTCGGCGCGCTGCTCGGCGCGGCATCGGCCTATTTCGGCGGCCGCACCGATGCCGTCATCCAGCGCATCGTCGACGTGCTCCTGTCCTTCCCGCTGGTCGTGCTGGCGCTCGTCGTCGTGGCCGTGATCGGCCGCAACCTGCTGTTCGGCATCGATATCGGACTCGTCTTCGCCATCGCGATCCCCATCATCCCGCAGGTGTCGCGCGTGATCCGCGCGGCGGCGCTGTCGATCCGCAACATGTCCTATATCGATGCCGCGCGGACCGCCGGCTATTCCAACACGCGCATCATCATGCGGCACATGGCGCCCAACCTCGTCGCGCCCTATCTCATCATGCTGACAGCCTATATCGCCCAGGCCATCCTGCTCGAGGCGTCGCTCTCCTTCCTCGGCCTCGGCGTCGCCGAGCCGACGCCGGCCTGGGGCCTGATGCTGTCGGGCAACGCCACCGACTACTTCATCACCGCGCCGTGGCTGATCATCTTCCCCGGCATCGCCATCAGCCTCGCGGTCATCGCCTTCAACCTGTTCGGCGACGCGATGCGCGACTGGCTCGACCCGAAGTTCCGCAACTGATGCTTCGCAACGAAAAGGGCCGGCAGATGCCGGCCCTTTTCAATTCTGTCGTCCGTCGCTCAGTTCGCCGGCGCGATGCGCAGCACCTCGCCATTGCTTTCGTCCGTCACGACATAGATCGCCCCGTCGGGACCCTCCGCCACGTCGCGGATGCGCAGGCCAAGGGGTTCCAGCAGCCGCTCCTCATGCGTGACGGTGGAGCCGTCGAGCTGCAGCCTGACCAGCGCCGTCGAGGCGAGGCCGCCGACGAAGAGATTGCCCTTCCAGTCCGCAAAGGCATCGCCGCCGTAGAAGATCATGCCCGAGGGCGCGATCACCGGGGTCCAGCTATAGATGGCATCGACCATCCCTTCCCTTTCCTTCAGGCCCTCGCCGATCGTCGCGCCGCTATATTCGACGCCGAGCGTCACGACGGGCCAGCCGTAATTGCTGCCCGGCTCGATGATGTTGAGCTCGTCGCCGCCGCGCGGACCGTGCTCGATCTCCCAGAGCTTGCCGGTTTCGGGGTGAAGTGCTGCCGCCTGCACGTTGCGCACGCCATAGGCGTAAATCTCCGGCAGCGCGCCCTCCTGTCCGACGAAGGGATTGTCCTCCGGCACGGAGCCGTCCGGATTGATGCGGACGATCTTGCCCAGATGCGAGCCGAGGTCCTGCGCCTGCTCGCGGAACTCGGCGGCCGAACGCTCGCCGAGGGTGACGTAGAGATGCCCGTCGCCGTCGAACACCAGCCGCGAGCCGAAATGGGCGCGGCTTTGCACCTTGGGCGCCTGCTGGAAGATGACCTCGAGATTTTCCAGTGCGGTCATTTCGGCGTTGAGCGTGCCGCGTGCGACGGCGGTGCCGTTGCCGCCCTCGCCGGGCTCCGCATAGCTGAGATAGATCATGCGGCTCGTGCCGAAGTCGGGCGCCAGCGCCACGTCGAGCAGCCCGCCCTGGCCGTTCGTGTCCACTTCCGGCACGCCGCCGATCGGCTGGGAGAGTTCGCCATCCTTATCAACATGCCGCAGCGAGCCCGACCTCTCCGTCACCAGCATGCCGCCGTCCGGCAGGAAGGCCAGCGCCCACGGATGATCGAGACCGTCCACGACGGTGGTGACGCGGATCGCGCCGCTTTCCGTCTCCATCGTCTGGTCCACCGCGAAGGCGGCGGTGGCGGATATCAGCGCCACGGAAGTGGCAGCGAGCAAAAGGGTTTTGCGCAGCATCTCGTCTCCTTCGGGTATGGCCGCAATAAAGCTTATCGGACCAACGCCGCAATTCGACGACGGGTTGCCATTCTGACGGATTGTTGATTGGCGCGTGACTGCCGCCTGAAGGGTCAGGCCGGCTTCTTGCCGCGCTTCGCCGGCGCCTTCTTGGCCGGCGCGGCCTTGCGGCCGAGGCCCATGGACTTCGCCAGCGCCGAGCGCGCCGCCGCATAGGCCGGCGCGACCATCGGATAATCGGCCGGCAGGTCCCACTTCTGGCGATATTCGGCCGGCGACAGGCCGTAATGGACGTTGAGGTGGCGCTTCAGCGACTTGAAGTGCTTCCCGTCCTCAAGGCAGACGATGTAGTCCGGGAACACGGATTTCTTCGGGTTGACCGCCGGAACGAGCTGCGGGGCCTCGGCCGCCGGCTCCGTGCCGATCGCGGCCAGCGACTGGCTCACCGTGCCGATCAGTTCGGCGAGCGCGCCGGGCGCCACGGGATTCTTGCCGACATAGGCAGCGACGATCTGCGCCGTCAGTTCCGGCAGGCGGTCATTCACGGGATCAGACATGGGATGTCCTCTTTGAGCGGCTTTCCGCCTACGACGGTTCCCGAATCATGGCAATTGCTTCCCGCCTTTCCGGGAAAATAAAGTGGTGAATAGGACCCGGTGACTTCTGTGTTTGGCTAATTGTTTATCAACAGGCAGATCAAAGACTTTCCGGATGACGGATCCGCCGGTCTCTTCCGCATGGCCGGCTTTGCCGCTATCGTTTGACCAAATGATAAAAACAAGGGCGGAACCCCAGCAAAAAATGAACAGCCAGAGGTGGTCCAAATGAATGATCCGACGAAATTCCCCGCAATTCTTCGTCTCACGCGCCGCACCCTTCTCAAGGGCGCCGGGGCGACTGCCGCCATCGGCCTCGGCGGCGTGCCGCTCGTTGCGCTGGCGCAGGAGAAGCTGAAGGTCGCGGCCGTCTATACGGTGCCCTTCGAGCAGCAATGGGTCGGCCGTATCCACAAGGCGGCCAACGCGGCCGTGGAGCGCGGCGAGATCGAATATGCCGCCACGGAGAACGTCTCCAATACCGACTATGAGCGAGTCATGCGCGAATATGCCGAGGCGGGCTACAAGCTCATCCTCGGCGAGGTCTTCGGCGTCGAGGACGCGGCACGTCAGGTCGCCCGCGACTATCCCGACACCGCCTTCCTGATGGGCTCGTCCTTCAAGCCCGACGATGCCGATCCGAACTTCGCGGTCTTCGACAATTATATCCAGGATGCGTCCTACCTTACCGGCATCATCGCCGGCGCCATGAGCAAGTCGAAGAATATCGGCATGGTCGGCGGCTTCCCCATTCCCGAGGTCAACCGCCTCATGCACGCCTTCATGGCGGGCGTGAAGGAGACCGCGCCGGACGCGAAGTTCCAGATCGCCTTCATCGGCTCCTGGTTCGATCCGCCCAAGGCCAAGGAGACCGCATTCGCCCAGATCGATGCCGGCGCAGACATCATGTATGCCGAGCGCTTCGGCGTTTCCGACGCGGCCAAGGAGAGGGGCGTGCTGGCGATCGGCAACGTCATCGACACGCAGGCCGACTATCCCGAGACGGTCGTCGCCTCGGCGTTGTGGGACTTCGCGCCGACCCTCGCCAAGGCGATCGCCGAAGTGAAGGCAGGCACCTTCAAGGCGGCCGATTACGGGATCTATTCCTTCATGAAGGAGGGCGGCTGCTCGCTGGCGCCGCTCGGCCCTTTCGAGGGCAAGGTGCCGGCCGAGGCGATGGCGCTCGTCACAGAGAAGGAAAAGGCCATCAGGGACGGCTCCTTCACCGTGACGATCAACGACGAGGAGCCGAAGGCGAGCTGAGGATAGCTTTTCTCTCCCCGCTCGCAGGGAGAGGATGCCGGCAGGCGGATGAGGGGGCGGCATAAGCCTCGACTGGTTGGCCTGTCCCTCATCCCACCCTTAGGGCCACCTTCTCCCCGTGAACGGGGAGAAGGGACGCCAATCATGATCGTCCTTCCCATGACCGTTAAAGCCGATCCCGTCCTGCGCCTTTCCGGCATCACCAAGCGCTTCGGCGCGCTGGTCGCCAACGATGCGATCTCGCTCACGCTGGCGCGCGGCGAGGTGGTGGCGCTTCTGGGCGAGAACGGCGCCGGCAAGACGACGCTGATGAACATCCTGTTCGGCCACTATGTCGCCGACGAGGGCAGCGTCGAGGTCTTCGGCAAGCCGTTGCCGCCCGGCGATCCGCGCGCCGCGCTCGATGCCGGCGTCGGCATGGTGCACCAGCACTTCACCGTCGCGGAGAACATGACGGTGCTGGAGAACATCGCGCTCGGCACCGAGCCGCTGTTTTCGCCGCGCTTCCGCAAACAAATCGCGCGGGACAGGATTCGCAAGCTGTCCGCCGATTTCGGCCTCGCCGTCGATCCCGACCGGCTGGTCTCGGCATTGACGGTAGGCGAGCGCCAGCGGGTGGAAATCCTCAAGGCGCTCTATCGCGACGCCCGCATCCTCATCCTCGACGAACCGACGGCGGTGCTGACGCCGATCGAGACCGACGCGCTGTTTTCCACCCTGCGCAAGCTCATCGTGGACGGCCTGTCGATCGTCTTCATCTCGCACAAGCTGCGCGAGGTGATGGAGATCTCCGACCGCGTGGTGGTGCTGCGCGGCGGCAAGGTGGCGGGCGAGCGGCGCACCGCAGAGACCGGCCGCAGCGAACTGGCCGCGCTGATGGTCGGGCAGGAACTGACGGCCCCGGCCGTGTCCGCACCGGTGCGGGGCCGGCGCCTGCTTTCGATGCGCGGTGTCTCGGCGGGCGACGGCGGCACGCCGCTCGCCGGCATCGACCTCGACCTTTACGGCGGCGAGATCACCGGGCTCGCCGGCGTCTCGGGCAATGGACAGGCGGCACTCGCCGCCCTGATCGCCGGAACGCTCGCGCCGGACGGAGGCGAGTTCCGCATTGCCGACACGGAGGTCGGTGCCTGGTCGCCCGCCGCGGCACTTGCGAGCGGCATCGCCCGCATCCCCGAGGACCGCCACGCCATCGGCGCGATCGCCGATATGAGCGTGACCGAGAACGTCATTTCCGAGCGCTATCGGACGCCGCGCTTCTCGCGCCACGGTTTTCTCGACTGGAAGGCCGCGCGCGCCTTTGCCGACGAACTGATCCGCGACTACGACGTCAAATGCCCGTCGCCCGACATGCGCATCCGGCTTCTCTCCGGCGGCAACATGCAGAAGCTCATCCTCGGCCGGGCGCTCGCCGCCGAGCCGCGCATCATCCTCGCCAACCAGCCGACGCGCGGCCTCGATGTCGGCGCCGTCGGCTATGTCCATCGCCGGCTGCTCGACGCGCGGGCGCGGGGCGCGGCGATCCTGCTCATTTCGGAAGATCTGGACGAGGTCCTGGCGCTCTCGGACAATGTCTGCGTCATGTATAAGGGCCGCCTCTCTGCGCCCTCGGCGCGCGGCGAACGCAGCGTGCAGCAGCTTGCCGAACTGATGGCCGGGCACGGGATCGAGGCCGAACATGCGGCTTGAGCCCAAACCCACGCCCTCGCTCGCCGAGACCCTGCTCTTTCCGCTGGGGGCGATCGCCGCCACGGTGGTTATCGCATCGCTGCTGGTGCTGGCCGCCGGCGCGAACCCCTTCGCCGTCTTCGGTCTCGTCGTGAAAGGCGCGGCCGGCTCGCAATTCGCGCTGATGGAGACGCTGACGCGCGCCACGCCGCTGATCTTCACCGGGCTTGCCGTCGCCGTCGCATTCCGCGCGAAACTCTGGAACATCGGCGCCGAGGCGCAGCTCTATGCCGGCGCGATCGTCACCGTCGTGCTCGGCACCGGCGCGCTGCCGCTGCCGGCGCCTGTGCTCATTCCGCTCATCCTGATCGCCGCCATGATTGCCGGCGGCCTGCTGCTGCTCGGCCCGGCGGTGCTCAAGACCCGCTTCGGCGTCGACGAGGTCGTGACCACGCTGCTGCTCAACTTCATCGTGATCCTGTTCGTCTCCATGCTGCTGGAGGGCGTGCTGAAGGACCCGACCGGGCTCGGCTGGCCGCAATCGCGCCGCGTCGTCGCCGATGCGCAACTGCCGCGCCTCATCCAGGGCCGGCGGCTGCATCTGGGCTTCGTGCTCGCGCTGGTCGCGGCGGTCATGGTGTGGGTCGTCATGAAGCGCACCACGCTGGGCTACGAGATGCGCGCGGTGGGCCACAATGCGCAGGCGGCGCGCTTCGCCGGCATTCCGGTCAACCGCGTGCTGATGAAGACGGCGCTGCTGTCCGGCGGGCTCGCGGCGCTGGCCGGCGTGTCCGAGGTCGCCGGGCTCAAGGGCAACCTCACGCGCGACCTGTCGCCCGGCTTCGGCTATACCGGCATCGTCGTCGCCATGCTGGCAATGCTCAACCCGCTCGGCGTGGTGCTCGCGGCGATCTTCGTTGCCGGCATCTTCGTCGGCGCCGACGCCATGAGCCGCACGGCCGGCGTTCCTTCCTACATCGCGCAGGTCATGGTCGCCACCGCGCTGCTGACCATGGTCGTGGCGATCATGCTGACGCGCTTCCGGGTGAGGTGGCGATGATCGAAGCCTTCGAAATCCTCTTCACCGCCTCCTTCTGGGTCGCCGCGATCCGCATCGCCTCGCCGCTGATCTTCGCCACCATGGGCGAGCTGATCTGCGAGCGCGCCGGCGTGCTCAATCTCGGCATCGAGGGCATCATGACGGCCGGCGCCTTTGCCGGCTGGCTTACCGTCTATGGCGGCGGCGACCTGTGGATGGGCGTGGTGGTGGCGGCACTTGCGGGCGCCGCCTTCGGCCTGCTGCACGGCACGCTCACCGTGCCGCTCGGCCTGTCGCAGCATGTGGTGGGCATCGGCATCACGCTGCTCGCCACCAGCCTGTCCTATTTCATCTACCGCATCGTCCTGCCGCAGGTGACCTCGCCGCCGAAGATCGAGCCCTTCCAGCCGCTGGCGATCCCCTGGCTGTCCGACCTGCCCATCGTCGGCCCGGCGCTGTTCAACCAGACGCCGCTCACTTATCTGGCCTTCGCCACCGTGGCGGTCGTCGCCTGGGTGCTCTACCGCACGCCGCTGGGGCTCGCTCTGCGCGCGGCGGGCGAGAACCCGGCCGCCGTCGAGGCGCAGGGCATCAGCGTCACGGCGATCCGCATGGGCGCGGTCATGGCCGGAAGCGCGCTGATGGCGGTGGGCGGGGCCTTCCTCACCATGTCGGCCTTCAACTCCTTCTTCTTCGAGATGATCAACGGCCGCGGCTGGATCTGCATCGCGCTGGTCGTGTTCGGCTCGTGGCGGCCCGGCAAGGCGCTGCTCGGCGCCATCCTCTTCGCCGCCTTCGACGCCTATCAGGTGCGCCTCCAGCAGCTCACCGGCGGCGCGGTGCCCTACCAGCTCTTCCTGATGATGCCATTCGTGCTCTCCATCCTGGCGCTGGTGGTCATGTCGCGCCGCGCCAGCTATCCCAAGGCGCTGATGGTGCCCTACCAGAAAGGCGAGAGATGAGCTTCGACCTGATCGTCAGGGGCGGCACGCTTCCAGACGGCGCGACCGCCGACATCGCCATCGCAGGCGACCGCATCCGCGCCATCGCGCCGGACATCGACGCGGAGGCCGGGCGCATCGTCGAGGCGGCGGGGTGCCTCGTTTCGCCGCCCTTCGTCGATCCGCATTTCCACATGGACGCCACGCTCTCCTACGGCATCCCGCGCATCAATGCGTCCGGCACACTGCTGGAGGGTATCGCGCTCTGGGGCGAGCTCAAGCCGCTGCTCACCCATGAGGCGGTGAAGGAACGCGCGCTCGCCTATTGCGACTGGGCGGTGTCGATGGGCCTGCTGGCGATCCGTACCCATGTCGATGTCTGCGACGACCGGCTGCTTGCAGTCGAGGCGCTGCTGGAAGTGAAGAAGGAAGCGTCTTCCTATATCGACCTGCAACTCGTCGCCTTCCCGCAGGACGGGTTTTATCGCGACCCGACTGCGAGGCGGAACACGATCCGCGCGCTCGACATGGGCGTGGACGTGGTGGGCGGCATCCCGCATTTCGAACGCACCATGGAAGACGGCCGCCGCTCCGTCACCGAACTGTGCGAGATCGCGGCTGAGCGCGGCCTGATGGTGGACCTGCATTGCGACGAGACCGACGACCCGCTCTCGCGCCACATCGAGCAGCTCGCCTATGAGACGCAGCGTCTCGGCCTGCAGGGCAGGGTGGCCGGCTCGCACCTCACCTCCATGCACTCGATGGACAATTACTACGTCTCCAAGCTGCTGCCGCTGATGGCGGAGGCTGAGGTCGCGACCATCCCGAACCCGCTGATCAACATCGTGCTTCAGGGCCGCCACGACACTTATCCGAAGCGCCGCGGCATGACGCGGGTGCCGGAACTGCTGAAGCACGGCATCCGCGTCGGCTTCGGGCAGGATTGCGTGCTCGACCCGTGGTATTCGCTGGGCACGGCCGACATGCTCGACGTCGCCTTCATGGCGCTGCATGTGGCACAGATGACCAGCCCGGCCGACATGCGGCGCTGCTTCGACATGGTGACGGCGGAAAGCGCCGCCATCATGGGCCTTGCCGATTACGGGCTCGCCGTGGGCAAGCGTGCCGATCTCGTGGTGCTCGACGCCGGCGACCCGGCCGAGGCGATCCGCCTGCGCGCCCCGCGCCGCGCCGTCGTGGCGCGCGGCAAGGTCGTTTCGGAACATCCGGGCGCGGCGGCGCGGCTCTCCCTGCCCGGCCGCCCGCAAGCGGTATCGCGCCGCCACACGGTCGCCCGGCCGGGCTGACGCATTTTGTCTGACGGCGCTTCCTGCTAGAGCATTTTGCAGCCAGGTGGAATCACTTGGCGTCGCACAAATGCGGCTGAATCAAAGGCATTAGAGCGGCAGCCCGGATGTATCCGGGCGTCCGCCGCTCTAATGCGGGAGGCCATGTCGACACAGCGCCCGGAACGAACCGACAGCTCGTCCTTGCAGGGCCTTTCACGCGGCCTGGACGTGCTGCGTGCCCTGGAAAGGCGATCCGGCTGGACGCTCGCCGACCTTCATCACGCGACGCGCCTGCCCAAGCCGACCTTGCTGCGCATCCTCCGTACGCTGGCGGCCGAGGGTTTCGTGCGCCGCAGGGCGGCGGACGGCACATGGTGGCTGGCATGGCGTCCGGGGCAAAGCAGGCTGGCGCGGCAGAAGGAGCTGATCGCCGAGGCCGGAAGCGGCGAGCTGGATGCCCTGACGGCGCTGGCCGGCTGGCCGGCCGATCTCTCGCTCTACCATCGCGGCATGATGGAACTCGTCGAGACAACGCGCGACGGCGTTCCGCTGGAGCAGGTGCCGCTCGGTCATCGCGTGCCGATGCTCGCCTCCGCGGTCGGCCGCTGCTGGCTCGGCCACTGCCCGGACGAGGAGCGCGCGGCCATCGTCGACATGCTCAGGCGCTCGACGTCGCCCTATGACCGCCCGGCCCACAAGCCCGAGGTCATCGCGGAGATCGTCGCGACCACGCGCCGGCAAGGCTACGCTTTCCGCATCAGGGGCTATCAGGGCCTGCTTCGGCTCGATACGGGCCGGCGGACGGCGATGGCCGTGCCCATCTTCGCGCGTACACGCATCCGCGCATGCCTGAACATCGTCTGGGATGCGCGCTTCGTTGCGGAGGCGGACTTCGTCGCCGCCCATCTGCCGGTCATGCGGCAGGCGGCGGCGCGGATCGGGGAGCGGCTGGACCGGCTGATGGCGGAAGAGGAAGGCTGACGCGGTATGTCAGCCTTCGGGGCGGATGATGCAGCGGAAGCCGATATGCGAGGTGGCGAAGTCGCGCGACTGGCTCGATTTGGCCGCCGGACGGTAGCGGAAGCAGTAATTGGGCGCGCACAGATAGGAGCCGCCCTTGATGACGACCATGTCCCGCGCATCCGAAGCCGGCCCACAGCAGCTTCCCGGCGTTGCCGGCTCCTGCGCCACCAGCTCCCAGACATTACCGGCCATGTCGTGCAGGCCGTAGCCGTTGGCCGGATAGGTCCCGACCGGCGAGGTGAATTCGTAGCCGTCCTGCAGCAGGTTCTGGTCGGGAAAGCGTCCCTGCCAGGTGTTGGCGAGCCGCTTGCCGTCCGCGCCGAGCTCGCGATTGCCCCAGACGAAGATCGCGCCGTCGAGCCCGCCGCGCGCGGCGAATTCCCACTCCGCCTCGGTGGGCAGGCTCGCGCCGGCCCAGGCGCAATAGGCCAGCGCATCCTCATAGGTGACCTGCACGACGGGATGCCGCGAAAGCCCGGCGATGGAGGATTTGCGGCCGCGCGGATGGCGCCAGTCCGCCGGCATCAGCTTCCACCACGCGCGCGGATCGCCGAGCGGCGTGGCGGTGCGGGGCCGCACGAAGACGGCGCTCGCCGGCGTGTCGCCGGCCCGCTCGGCGAGGGTGACATAGCCGGTCGCGGCGATGAATTTCGCGAAATCCGCATTGGTGACCGGCGTCGCATCCATCCAGAATCCGGCCACCCCGACGCGCCGCACGGGCCGTTCCTCGGGGTAGAAATGTTCGCAGCCCATGGCGAACGCGCCGCCGGGGACCCAGACCATGCCGGGTCGCGGCGGTGCGGCGGGCGCCGGAGAAGCGGCGGCATATTCGCTGCGTCGGTCGGTATAGGGGGCTGGCGCGACAAGCATGATCCGGTGGAACCGCAATGGTGGAGCGGGCTCGGCGCCCGCTCCATGCGTGAAGTTTCAGCGACGTGCCGACGCCGGACGCAGCCTGTCGTCGACCTCGACATTATGGCTGGTCACGAACTGCTTCCACAACCGCATCATGTCGCGCGCCTTCTCGGGTTCTTCCTGCATGCGGTTCTTCCACTCGCCTTCGGCGCTTGCGAGGTCGAAGAGCTGGAATTGGTCGGAGACGTCCGGCGCGAAGACCAGCTTCCAGTCGCCCTTGCGCAGCGAGCTGAATAGGTTGAGCTCCCAGCCGAACACCGCGTCCTCGTCATGGATCCGGTCGTCCTGTCCGGTCAGCAGCGGCATCATGGAACTGCCGGTCATGGGGAACACGTCGCGGTTGTCGAAGCGGATGCCCGGATGCTTCAGACCCGCCAATTCGAGGAACGTCGGCAGCACGTCCTTGATGGTCGCCATGGCGTCGGTGCGGCCCGCCGCGACCTTGCCGGGATAGCGCACGACCGCCGGCACGTGGTTGCCGCCTTCGAACGGCGTGTATTTGGTCGAACGGAAGGGCACGGAGCTCACCTGCGCCCATTCCGGCCCCATCTCGACGAAGGAGTTCGCGCGGCCGAGATTTTCGAGCCTGTTGTCGAAATCCTGCGCCGCGACCCAGTCCGGCCGGGCCCGCGCCACGCCTTCCGCGCCGTTGTCGGACAGGAACAGGACGAAGGTGTTGTCATACTTCCCGGTCGTCTTCAGGTGTTCGATGAGGCGGCCGATCTGGTCATCCAGATGCGCGACCATCGCGGCATAGGCTTCCATCTTGCGTGCGGAAACGGCCTTCTCCTCCGCGCTCAGGCTGTCCCATGTCTTGTGACCGTCGACGAAGCGCCGGGCCTCGTCCGACTGCGGCGCGAGTCCGAGCTCGCGCTGCCTGTCGAGGCGGCGATTGGCGATGACGTCATAGCCCTCGTCATATTTACCGCGCTGCGCCTCCAGATAGTCGTCCGGCGCCTGGATCGGCCAGTGCGGGGCCGTGTAGGCGGCATAGGCGAAGAAGGGCTTGTCGCTCTCGCCGGTGCCGATCTTCTCGATGATGTAGTCGGTGAAGAAGGTGGTGGTGAAGAAGTCGTCGGGCAGCTCCACCGGCTTGCCGCTTTCGAGGAAGGTGGCGCCGTAGCCTTGCAGCATCGCCATCTGCTTCTGCTTGAAATGCGCCGACCCGCCCTCGAGCACGTAGAATGCATCGTCGAAGCCGCGGCTTTGCGGCTGCAGGGCCGGTTCGTGGCCGAGATGCCACTTGCCGGCCATGATGGTGTGATAGCCGCCCTCCTGCAGCAATTCGGGCATCGCCGCCACGCGCAGGTTCAGCTTCGCCTCATAGCCGGCGCGGATGGGGGCGTGGATCGGCACCGGCGACTGCTGTCCGACGCCGGCCAGATGGTTGTCCGTGCCCGAAAGAAGCATGGAGCGGGTCGGCGCGCAGGAGGCCTGCGTGTAGAAATTCGTGAACATGAGGCCGTCGGCGGCGAGGGCATCGATGTTCGGCGTCGGAATCTCGCCACCATAGGCGCCGATGTCCGAATAGCCGAGATCGTCGGCCAGAATGATGAGCAGGTTCGGCCGTTCGGCCTCCTGCGCCGTCGCGATCGCCGCGCTGCTGGTGGTGATGCAGATCGCCGCTGCGAATGCGGCAAGCCGTCGGATTGTCATCGAACTCCTCCCGATATGTCTGATGCATGAAGTGCACGGCAGACAACCATGGCGCCGCGAGGGGTCCAAAACGGAATCGGCCGGGCGTTCCGGTGAGTGGAATGGTGTCCCCGTAAAGGCGGCATGAACCATATGGGCGAAGAAAAGCTGCACTTTCAGCTCCAGGCCGGGCGACCGGCGCGCGGGCTAAACCTTCCTTAAGCACGCATCGCTAGCAGTCGGGGCGTCAACAGGTCGGGTTCCATGCAGCGCGTGCATCGCCTTTTCACGGATGAACGCGGCAGTGTGCTCATCATCGGCGCGCTTGCCCTGCCGCTCGTCATCGGCGTCGCCTCGCTGGTCACGGAATATGGCCTGGCGCTGGTCACCAAGGCGCAGCATCAGCGCGTGGCCGACCTCGCCGCCTATAGCGGCGCGCTCGCCTATACGCACAACCAGTCAGAGAGCGACATGCGCTCCGCCGCGGCCCGCCTCGCCGTGCTGAACGGCGTCGACGCCGGCAAGCTGACGGTCGCGCTCGTCGATTCCCCGCGCACTTCGGGCGCAAAGGCCGTCAGAGTGACGATCAACGACACGCAGCCGCTTTTCCTCGCCCAAGTGCTCAATCTCAATACCGATCTGGAGATCGCATCCGCCGCCCTTGCCGAGGTGGGAACCAGCCAGCAGGCCGGCTGCATGCTGGCGCTGAGCGGCACGCAGACCGGCATCACGCTGAGCGGCGGCACGCAGGTGACCGCCAAATCATGCGTCGTGGCGTCCAACGCCAACATCACCCTGCCCTGCGGCACGAAGATCACCACCATCGGCGCGACGTATAACTCCTCCTCCTCCCCTTCGATCTGCCAGTGGCAGCCGACGCTGGTGACGCCGGAGGGCGCGAATGTGACGCCCGTCAAGACGGCGACGCCCGACCCGCTGGCCGGCAACAAGTCGGTCGCGACGGCGGTCGCGCGGCTCAAGACGGTGAACGCGATGACGGCCCCGAGCGCGCCGACCGTGGCGACCGGGCAGGATATCGAATTCGCGTGGGACCAGAACAAGACCAAGGCGCAGGCGGTTGCCGCCGGCTGCACGGCGACATGGGCGCAGCCGCTCTGGACATTGAACTGCGGCAGCAAGGCCACGCTCAATTTCGGCACGATCACGGTCGGCGGCGGCATCAATGTCGCCTTCAACATCCAAGCCGGTTCGGGCACGACCTATAATTTCAGCGGCCCGGTCAACAATACCGGCAGCCAGATGCAGTTCGGGCCCGGCACCTACAACATGGCCAAGGGCATCACCACCGGCGGCGGCACCACGACCACCTTCGGCGCCGGCACCTTCCGCATCGGCCGCAGCGACAGCGGCTGCAGCGGAGGCGCGCGGGTCAGCATCTGCAATACGAGCACATTGACCTTCGGCGGGCCAAGCACCTTCGAGCTCGCCGGCGGCTTCATGAATACGGGCGGCGCGACCCTGACGCTGGGCAGCGGCACCACCAACAGTTACCGGCTCGGAGCCGGGAGCAGCGGCGAGGCGATCGTCATCGGCGGCGGCTCGAAGACCGTCATGGGTGACGCGACGGGGGCGAACAGCGTCTTCGAGGTGGCCGGGCACATCAATGGCAGCGGCGGAAGCTGCCTCGTCATTCCCGCCGCCCGGCAGCATGACATAGACGGCAATTTCCTCGCCTCCGGAAATGTCTATCTCGGCGCGGGGATCTACACGATCGACGGCTATTTTGCCCTCGGCGCGAATGGCGGCGGTGGCGGTGCGAGCTGCAACGGCACCACCTCGGTGACCGGCAACGACGTGTCGCTCGTCATCTCCGGCGAGCAGACGCCGACCAGCGGCAGTTGCAGCGGCTACGCCTTCTGCATCGCCGCCGGCTATAGCGGCGTGCGCCTGGTGGCGCCGACATCGGGAACCATGGCGAAGCTCGCCGTGATCGGCCCGCAGGATGCGGCGAAGACGGCCGGCGCCCTGTTCACCGAGGGCGGCTCGAACGGCGTCATCTCCGGCGCCTTCTACTTCCCCAACGGTCCGCTGGTGATGAATGGCGGCGCCAGCACCGGCGGCCTCAGCGACGCCTGCTTCCACCCGATCGCCTCGCGCATCACCCTGTCGGGTGGCACCTCGCAGGTGTCGGAATGTATCGGCGGCGCCGCGACCGGCGGCGGAAAGGTGGCGATCGTCCAATGAGCGGCTTGCGGCAGCGTCTTGCGCGCGCGGCGCGCCTTCCCGGCCTCCTGCGGCGGTCCCGCAGCGGCGTCGCGGCGATCGAATTCGCCATCATCGCGCCGCTCTATATCCTGCTGATGGCCGGCATGCTCAATCTGGGCGGTGCCATCTACGTCAAGATGACGGTGGACTCGGCGATCACCTCCGCGTCCACCTATGCGCTGGCGAAGGGCGACTCCATCACCGCCGCCGGCGCTGCGACCCTCGCCGACCAGATCGCCGGCATGCTGGCGACGGAGCTCGGCCTGACGGATTCCACCATTTCGGTCGACGTGAACAATGGCGCGGTGCTGTCGATCAGCGGCGGCGTGAAGCGGACGAACGGGACCGCGGCCAATGCCGACCTTTGCTATTGTCCGGCCGCAAATGGCGCCGTGGTCGTCTGGGGTTCGGCGGTCGCCTGCGCATCGCAATGTCCGAGTGGCGGCTTCGCCGGAAAATTCGTCACCGTCGCGGCGTCGCGTCCGTTCACGCCCATGTTCCCGGTCAACTATATCGTTTCGGCCAGTTCCTTCGCGGGCTCCGCGCTGACGCAGGCGCAATGAGACGGCTGTTGGCCCGGTTTCGCGCGGACCGTGCGGGCGCGACCGCGCTGGAGTTCGCGCTCGTCGCCGGTCCATTCATCCTGCTCCTGCTGGGCTCGCTCGAATTCGGCCGGGTGTTGTGGTCGCAGCATTCCCTGCAGCAGGTGGCGACCGCCGCCGCGCGCTGCGCGGCGATCCCGCAGCCCTCCTGCGCGGTGAAGGGCGTCTTCGATCCCGCGCTGACGCGGACGATGATCGACGGCCTCGCCAGGGACTACGGGCTCCAGTTGCAGGCGCAGGACATCGCCGTCGCGCGCGGCACCACCTGCGGTGGCCTGAGCGGCTTCACCCAGGTGGCGCTGACCTACAGGTTCCAGACCCCGGTGCAGCCGCTGATCGCCTTCATGTCCGAAGGCATCACGCTCCACGCCGAAGGCTGCTATCCGACGGGCTGATGCCGGCGCCTCCAAACCGTGGAAACATGGCCGGATTGCCCGGCGAAACCCCGGAAATCCTTGGAGAATGCGTCGTCAGCGCCTATATATCGGTCACATGGGTGCCGTTGATTCGATAGCCGTCCTTGCGGCACTCCGCATCTTTCAATCGAGACTGTGACTTCATGAGCGAATCGCCCGAAAACCTCCCCGGCGCGCCGGCCGAGTACGGCGCCGAATCCATCAAGGTCCTCAAGGGCCTGGATGCGGTGCGCAAGCGTCCGGGCATGTATATCGGCGACACCGATGACGGCTCCGGCCTGCACCACATGGTCTACGAGGTGGTGGACAATGCGATCGACGAGGCGCTGGCCGGCCATGCCGACCTCGTCACGGTCACGCTCAATCCCGACGGCTCGTGCACGGTCATCGACAATGGCCGCGGCATTCCCACCGCCATCCATCCGAGCGAGGGCGTGTCGGCGGCCGAGGTCATCATGACCCAGCTCCATGCCGGCGGCAAATTCGACCAGAATTCCTACAAGGTCTCCGGCGGCCTGCACGGCGTCGGTGTCTCGGTCGTCAATGCGCTGTCCACCTGGCTGCGGCTCAGGATCCGCCTTGGCGGCAAGATCCACGAGATGAGCTTCACGCACGGCAATGCCGATGCGCCGCTCGCCGTCACCGGCACCTATGTCGAGGACCGCAAGCCCGGCACCTATGAGGGCCGTTCCGGCACCGAGGTCACCTTCCTGCCCTCGCCGCAGACCTTCACCATGGTGGAGTTCGACTTCGACACGCTTGAGCACCGGCTGCGCGAGCTGGCCTTCCTCAATTCCGGCGTCCGCATTGTGCTGGCCGACAAGCGCCATGCCGACCTGAAGCAGGTGGAGCTGCATTACGAGGGCGGGCTCGAGGAATTCGTGAAATATCTCGACCGCGCCAAGAAGCCGCTGATCCCGGCGCCGATCGCCATCCGCGCAGAGCGCGACAACATCGCCGTCGAGGTCGCCATGTGGTGGAACGACAGCTACCACGAGAACGTGCTGGCCTTCACCAACAACATCCCCCAGCGCGACGGCGGCACCCATCTGGCGGGCTTCCGCGGCGCGCTGACGCGGCAGGTGACGAGCTATGCCGAGACCTCCGGCCTGACCAAGAAGGAGAAGGTGTCGCTGACCGGCGACGATTGCCGCGAGGGCCTCACGGCGGTCCTGTCGGTCAAGGTGCCGGACCCGAAATTCTCCTCGCAGACCAAGGACAAGCTGGTCTCGTCGGAGGTCCGTCCGGTGGTGGAAAGCCTCGTCAACGAGGCGCTGGGCACCTGGCTTGAGGAGCATCCGGCCGAGGCGAAGGTGCTGATCGGCAAGGTGGTGGAAGCCGCCGCCGCGCGCGAAGCCGCGCGGAAAGCCCGCGAGCTGACCCGAAGGAAGGGCGTGCTCGACATCGCCTCGCTGCCGGGCAAGCTGGCCGACTGCCAGGAGCGCGATCCGGCGAAGTCCGAAATCTTCATCGTCGAGGGCGACTCGGCCGGCGGCTCGGCCAAGGGCGGCCGCTCGCGCCAGAACCAGGCGATCCTGCCGCTGCGCGGCAAGATTCTCAACGTCGAGCGCGCGCGCTTCGACCGCATGCTGTCGTCCGACATGATCGGCACGCTGATCACCGCGCTCGGCACCGGCATCGGCAAGGACGAGTTCAACGCCGACAAGCTGCGCTACCACAAGATCATCATCATGACGGACGCCGACGTGGACGGCGCCCACATCCGCACGCTGCTTTTGACCTTCTTCTTCCGCCAGATGCCGGATCTGATCGAGCGCGGGCACCTCTATATCGCCCAGCCGCCGCTCTACAAGGTCTCGCGCGGCAAGAGCTCGCAATACATCAAGGACGAGCGCTCCTTCGAGGAGTTCCTGATCGGCTCGGGGCTGGACGACGCGTCGCTGCAGCTCGCCAATGGCGAAGTGCGCGCCGGCCAGGACCTGCGCTCGCTGATCGACGACGCGCTTGCTGTCCGCTCGCTGATCAACGGGCTGCATACGCGCTATTCGCGGCCGGTCGTGGAGCAGGCGGCGATCGCCGGCGCGCTCAATGCGGCGGTCCTCGACAATCCCGCCCGTGCCGTCGAGGCGGCGGCCGAGGTCGCGCGCAGGCTCGACCTGATCGCGGAGGAGACCGAGCGCGGCTGGCAGGGCCGCGTCAATCCGTCGAACGAAGGCGCCGGCGGGCTGGTGCTGGAGCGCACGGTGCGCGGCGTGCGCGAGATCGTGACGCTGGACGCCGCGCTGATCGGCTCCGCCGACGCGCGCGCCATCGACCGTTATGCGCCGCGCCTCAACGAGATTTACAGCCAGCAGCCGACCCTGCGCCGCAGCGACCGTTCGGAGGTCATTTCGGGGCCGATGGCCCTGCTCGACGCCGTTTTCGCCGCCGGCCGCAAGGGCCTTACCCTGCAGCGCTACAAGGGGCTGGGCGAGATGAATGCGGAGCAGCTTTGGGAGACGACGCTCGATCCGAACGTCCGCTCGCTGCTGCAGGTCAAGGTCAATGACGCCACCGACGCGGACGCGCTCTTCGCCCGCCTGATGGGCGACGAGGTGGAGCCGCGCCGCGACTTCATCCAGGAAAACGCCCTGTCGGTGGCGAACCTCGACATCTGACGGATGGTCGCGTTCGGTGCCGCGTAGCCGTCGGCCGGGGAGCGGAGACGCTCTCCGGCATTTAATTCAAATTTTACCTTGCCGTCGAACAGTGTTGAACGGTGCGTTCCCGATGGGAACGAACCCTGTGGTGCGGGTGTTGTTTGCGTACAAGAGGTACGAAATGAACGGAAAGCACATGCGCAAGGACCAGACCGTCGAGTGGGATGCTGCACAGCGCCGCCACGCCGCGGCAGTGGAGACCAGGCGCAACCTGCAAGGCCTGCCCCAGTTCCAGATCGAAGAAGATCTGCCGCAGCGCCTGCGCCAATTGCTGACGCAGCTCGAACAGCATGAGCGCCGGGCGCGCTGAAGCGGCCTGACGCCTGAGGCAATTCCGTCGAAAGCATCCGGAATTGCATGAACGAAGGGATAAGCCGTGATCCCGAAAAACGAAGCCGGGTTCGGGATCAGGAGATGCGTGAATACAGGGACCTGAAGCGCGAAGAAGCAGCTCCCGCGCGCCTTAAGGGCCGGTTCCCGCTCAGCGACGGGCGCCGGTGGCTGCGACGCGCTTCTTGGGCGCCGGCAGGATGCCCTCGCGCTGCGCCTGCTTGCGGGCGAGCTTGCGGCTGCGCCGGATGGCCTCGGCCTTCTCGCGGGCGCGGCGCTCCGACGGCTTCTCATAGGCGCGCCGGGCCTTCATTTCCCGGAACACACCCTCGCGCTGAAGCTTCTTCTTCAGCACGCGCAAAGCCTGATCGACATTGTTCTCTCTGACGAGTACCTGCAAAACAAATCCTTTCCTGATAGCCGGGGGCTTCGCCCCTGGCGTCAAAGCCGCAACCGAAAATGGGAAACGACCGCGTATTCCGCGACCCCGAAGGGCAAGGGAAACCAATTGAGCCAGCAAATCAGCCGGCGGCGCTGGATGGGGCTAAACATAGTGCTTAACGCGCGCCACGCAACCCCGCAGCGGGGTTGAGTTGCACGCGCTGCGTGGATATGTGTTCGCCACGCCAATCGGGCAAAAGGTGTATGAAACCGCGTATCGCAGTCCTCGGATGTGGTTATTGGGGCAGCAACCACATCCGCACTCTCAAATCGCTTGGCGTTCTCCATGCCGTGTCAGACGCCAATGCCGCGCGAGCCGAAGGCTTTGCAACGGAGCAGGATTGCCTGGCGATCGACCCCGACAGCCTCTATGACCGCGACGACATCGACGCCATCGTGATGGCGCTGCCGCCGCAGTTCCACGCCGAATGCGCGATCCGCGCCGTCAATGCCGGCAAGGACGTGCTGGTGGAGAAGCCGATCGCGCTCAACGTCGCCGACGCCGAGCGGGCCGTCGCGGAGGCCGCGCGCAACAAGCGCGTCTTCATGACCGGCCATGTGCTACGCTTCCATCCCGCCTTCGAGCAGCTCAAGCAGCTCATCGATGCGGGCGAGCTGGGCGAGGTGAAGTACATCCACTCGCACCGGCTGGGCCTCGGCAAGTTCCATACCGAGAACGACGCGCTGTGGGACCTCGCGCCGCATGACCTGTCGATGATACTGGCGATCACCGGCTCGATGCCGGACGAGGTGCGGGGCGAGGGCGCGGCCATCCTCGATCATCTCAGCGATTTCGCCCATCTGCACATGCGCTTTCCGGGCGACCTGCGCGGCCACCTCTTCACCTCGCGCCTCAACCCCTATCGCGAGCGCCGCCTGACGGTGGTGGGCACCCGTGCCATGGCGGTCTTCGACGATGTCGAGCCATGGCCGCGCAAGCTCGCCGTCTACCGCCACGCGGTCTGGCAGGACAGCGGCCACTGGGCCTTCACCGCCAATGAACCGCTCTACATTGCGGTGGCCGAGGGCATGCCGCTGACGCGCGAGCTGGAGCATTTCATCCAGTGCATCGAAACCCGCGCCGAACCGCGCACCAACGGCGCCGAGGCGATCGGCGTGCTGCGCATCCTGACGGCCGGCACGGTGAGCCACGACTGAGGGGCGGCGTGTTTCGGGTGCGTCCTTCGAGGCTCGCCCTGCGAAGGTCAGCGCATCCGGTCAGACGTGTTGCGGGCTCGCACCTCAGGATGAGGGAGGTGGATTAATCGAACCCACTAACCGGCACTCGATCAGCACCACCCTCCCTCATCCTGAGGTGCGAGCCCGCGCAATCGTGTGAGGCGATGTATAGCCTTCGGCGGGCGAGCCTCGAAGGACGCACCACAATTCCGCGTTACGCCACCTTCGCCGCAGCCAGCCGCGACAGCATGGCCTCGGCGTCGGCGCCGCGTTCGGAGCGCTCGATGAAGCCGCCGCCGAGCACGCGAGCTTCCACGCCGTCGCTGTCGTAGAGCACGCAGGCCTGGCCGGGCGCGACGCCGGATTCGCCGGCGGGCAGTTCCACGGTCAGGCGGCCGGCCTCGCGGCGCAGCACCGCCTCGCGCGGCGGGCGCGTCGAGCGCACCTTGGCGAAGAGCGGGACGCCCTCGGCGGAAATAGCGTCGAGCGGCGTGTCGCCCAGCCAGTTGACGTCGCGCAGCACGACGCGGCGCGTATCAAGCGCCTCCCGCGGGCCGACCACCACGCGGCGGCGCTCGGCGTCCAGATGGATCACGTAAAGCGGCTCGCCGGCCGCCACGCCGATGCCGCGGCGCTGGCCGATCGTGTACCGCGAGATGCCGTCATGGCGGCCGAGCACGCGACCGTCCAGATGGACGATCTCGCCCGGCATGACCGCCTCGGGGCGCAGCCGCGCGATGATGTCGGTATATTTGCCCTGCGGCACGAAGCAGATGTCCTGGCTATCCTGCTTGGCCGCCACCACGAGGCCCATGCGCCCGGCCTCGGCGCGCACCGCCGGCTTCGACATGTGGCCCAGCGGAAAGCGCAGATAGTCGATCTGCTCCTGCGTCGTGGCGAAGAGGAAATAGCTCTGGTCGCGGTCGGCATCGACGGGACGGTAGAGCGCGCGATGCGCACCGTTGGCGCGGCTGGAAATGTAATGGCCGGTCGCCAGCGCGTCAGCGCCCAGCTCGCGCGCGGTTGCAAGCAGATCGGCGAACTTCACCGTCTGGTTGCAGGCGACGCAGGGGATCGGCGTCTCGCCGGCGACATAGCTCGCCGCGAAGGGATTGATCACCGCTTCGCGGAATCGCTGCTCGTAATTGAGCACGTAATGCGGAATGCCGAGCGTTTCCGCCACGCGGCGCGCGTCGTCGATGTCCTGCCCGGCGCAGCAGGAGCCGGCGCGATGGGTCGCCGCGCCATGGTCGTAGAGCTGCAGCGTGACGCCGACCACGTCATAGCCCTCGCGGGCCAGCAGCCCGGCGACGACGGACGAATCCACCCCGCCCGACATGGCGACGACCACGCGGGTATCCTCGGGGCGACCGGCAAGGTCGAGTGAATTCATGCGCATCGGCTTCCGCATCGCGTGGCGTCTTCATGACAGACCGGGTGGCTGCCGGATGGATCCGGTGGTTGCCTGCGGGCAGGGTCGGTATGCCAATACACGCAATATAGGTCAAGCGATGCAGGTTTGTGAGGGGATCAGCCGGCTTTCCGCCGCCACGCGAAGCTCCCGGTGGCGGGCGCCGGCCGGGCCGTCGGCTGGTAGTGCAGGGGCAGCCCGCCGCGACGGCCGCTTTCCAGCCGCGCCAGCGCCGTCGGGTTGCTGACCTCGAACGCGTCGAAACCGGTGCGCAGCATGTGCGGGATCTGGTCGATCAGCACTTCGCCGGTCGCCCGCACGGTTCCCTTGTAGCCGTGGCGGCGGCGCAGCAGCTCGGCCTTGGAGAAGGATCGTCCGTCGTTGAAGGCGGGGAAAGCGAGCGCGACGAGCGGCAGCTCGTCGAGATAGGGAACGATCGGGTCCAGCGCCTCGCCCGGCGCGATAAGCACGCCCAGGCGGTCGGCGGCCCGGCGGCGCGTCTCGGCGTCGAGCGCCAGCCAGGCGGCAAGCGGCAGGATGATGCGCCGGTTCTCGCCGGCGAGCGCGCCGGCATCCTCGGCATGAACCCATTCGTCGGCGATGAAGCCGGCTTCGGTCCACAGGCGCGGCTTCGGTGTCGGCTGGTCTGTCGTCATCTGGGCTCCGTCGCCGTGAACCGGCGCTGCTCGTCACGCGGCAGGTGGATGCCGCATTCTGTCTTGGCTTGTCCGGCCCAGCGGCCGCTGCGTGCATCCTCGCCCGGCTTCACGGCCTGCGTGCAGGGGAAGCAGCCGATGGAGAGATAGCCATAGGCGACGAGCGGGTTCGTCCGCAGCCCGTGGCGGTCCATATAGGCGGCCAGATCGTTGCTGCTCCAGGCCGCGAGCGGATTGATGCGGATGCGCGGACCCACGGCCTCGAAAGCGGGAAGTGCGGCGCGCGTCGCCGCCTGGAACCGCTTTCGCCCGGTGAACCAGGCGCGGAACGGCGCCACGGCGCGGTCCATCGGCTCCACCTTGCGTATGTCGCAGCAGGCATCCGTGTCCGTGCGGTGCAGGACCCCGTCGGGATCGCGCGCCGCCAGCACCTCCGGCAGCGGATGGACGATGCGCAGGTCGGACAGGCCGAGATCGGCGACGAGATCGTCGCGATAGGCGAGCGTCTCGCCGAAATGCTGGCCCGTGTCGAGGAAGATCACCGGCAGTGCCGGGTCGACCCCGGCGATCATGTGCAGCAGCACGGCCGAATCCGCGCCGAAGGACGACACGGCCGCGACCGCGCCGGGAAACGCCTCCGCCGCCACGGCGATGATCCGCTGCGGCGCGGCATCACCATGCTGCGCCTGCAGCGCCGCAGCGAGGCTTGCCGCGCGTGCTTCCGCGTCAGGCGGCCTTGGCATCGCTGCCATAGAGCGCCTCCTTGAACGGAGCGGGGCCGAGCCGCCGGTAGGCGTCGAGAAAAGTTTCCTCGCGGCCGCTGCGATGGGCGAGATAGGTGTCGACCACGGTCTCGATCGCGTCGGTGATCTCGTCGGGGCCGAAGCCGCGGCCGATGATCTCGCCGATCGACGTATGCTCGTCGCCGGAGCCGCCCAGCGTGATCTGGTAGAGCTCGGTGCCCTTCTTCTCCACGCCCAATATGCCGATATGGCCGACATGGTGGTGGCCGCAGGCATTGATGCAGCCGGAAATCTTGATCTTGAGCTCACCGATCTCCTCCTGTCGCGCCTGCGCGCCGAAGCGCTCGGAAATCTTCTGCGCCACGGGGATGGAACGGGCATTCGCCAGCGCGCAATAGTCGAGACCGGGGCAGGCGATGATGTCGGTGACGAGGCCGGCATTGGCGGTGGCGAGCCCGATCGCGGCGAGCGCGTCGTGGACCGCCTTCAGGTCGGCCTTGGCCACATGCGGCAGGATCAGGTTCTGCTCGTGGCTGACGCGGATCTCGTCGAAGGCGTAGCGCTCGGCAATATCCGCCACCGCATCCATCTGGAGGTCGGAGGCGTCGCCGGGAACCTCGCCGATGCCCTTCAGCGAGATGGTCACGCAGGCGTAATCGGGATGGCGGTGGGCGACGGTGTTGCGGCGAACCCAGGCGTCGAAGCCGGCATCCGCCTTGCGCGCGGCGGCGAGTTCGGCCCAGCCCTCGGCGCGGGCCGGCAGGTCCGGCGGCGCGAAATAGCGCTCGATGGCGCGGATGTCCGCCTCGGGCAGCTTGAGCTCGCTTTCCTTCACCGCGGCGAATTCGTCCTCGATCCAGCCGGTCAGCTCCTCGGTGCCGGTTTCGTGGACGAGGATCTTGATGCGCGCCTTGTACTTGTTGTCGCGGCGGCCGTGCAGATTGTACACGCGCACGATCGCGGTCGTGTAGGAGAGCAGGTCCGCCTCCGGCAGGAAGTCGCGGATCTTCTTGGCGATCATCGGCGTGCGGCCCTGCCCGCCGCCGATATAGACGGCGAAGCCGAGCTCGCCCCGCTCGTTCTTCTTCAGGTGCAGGCCGATATCGTGCATCTGGATCGCGGCGCGGTCGCGCTCGGCGCCGGTCACCGCGATCTTGAACTTGCGCGGCAGGTAGCTGAACTCCGGATGCACCGACGACCACTGCCGCAGGATCTCCGCATAGGGACGCGGATCGGCGACCTCGTCGGCGGCCGCGCCGGCGAAATGGTCGGCGGTCACATTGCGGATGCAGTTGCCGCTGGTCTGGATCGCATGCATCTCGACCGAGGCGAGATCGGCGAGCACGGCGGGGATGTCGGCCAGCGCCGGCCAGTTGTACTGGATGTTCTGGCGCGTGGTGAAATGGCCGTAGCCCTTGTCATAGGTGCGCGCGATATGGGCCAGCATGCGCATCTGCGCCGCGCTCAGCGTGCCGTAGGGGATCGCTACGCGCAGCATGTAGGCGTGGAGCTGCAGGTAGACGCCGTTCATCAGCCTCAGCGGCTTGAACTGGTCCTCGGTTATCTCGCCGGCCAGCCTGCGCTGCACCTGGTCGCTGAACTCGGCGACGCGGGCGGTCACGAAGGCATGGTCGAATTCGTCGTAGCGATACATGTTCGGCCGGATTCCCTACAAGGTTCAGGCGGCGTTGAGGCGACGGGCCTGCTTGCCGAGGTCGCGCCTGTTGGTCGGACCGTCGGCGCGGATCTGCTCGCGCAGGCGGGTCGGGCGGATCGCGCCGTCGACCACGGTCACGTCGATCAGGTTGATGTCGACCACCGCGTTCTTCTGTGCCCAGCGCCTTGCCGCAAGCTCCAGCAGGTCCTCGGCGGCCTTGTCATGCGCGACTTCCGCCGCGTCGAGCGTTTCGGCCCAGACGTCGCCGGGCGCGAGCCATACGGCCTCGCCGTCGATCAGCCTGTTTGCGGTGAGAACCTTCATTGCATTCCTCTCAGGCGACGGCCCCGACCGGGGCGCGGCCGGCCAGCGGCGACGAGCGCGACAGGTCCGCGCCGGCCACCGCGTCGCCGATGATCGTCATGACCGGGCCGGTCAGCTCGGAAAAATCCTGCAGCGCGGGCAGGTCGGCCAGCGTGCCGTGCAGCAGGCGGCGGTGCGGCAGGCTGGCATTCTCCACGACCGCGACGGCGGTGTCGGGGGACAGGCCGGCCTCGATCAGGCGGCGCGCGACATCCGCCGCGATGGAGCGGCCCATATAGACGGCCACGGTTGCACCTGAGATCGCCAGCCGCGCCCAGTCGGGCAGGGTCCGGCCGCGCAGGTCATGGCCGGTGGTGAAGACCATGGAGGACGAGACGCCGCGCAGCGTCAGCGGCAGCTCGAAATCGACCGCCGCCGCGAAGGCCGCTGTCACGCCGGGCACGACCTCGTAGGAAATGCCGGCTTCCCGCAGCGCCGCCATCTCCTCGCCGGCCCGCCCGAAGACGAGCGGATCGCCCGATTTCAGCCGCACCACCTGCTTGCCGGCGCGGCCGAGCGCGACGAGAAGATCGTTGATCTCGGCTTGCGTCTTGGAATGGCAGCCCTTGCGCTTGCCGGCGGCGATGCGCTCGGCGTCGCGCCGGCCCATAGCGATGACAGCCTCGGGCACCAGAGCGTCGTGGACGATCACATCGGCCTGCATCAGCAGCCGGTGCGCCCGCAGGGTAAGCAGGTCTTCCGCGCCCGGCCCGGCGCCGACCAGCGCCACATGCCCGGCAGTCGCCTGCCCGTTCGACAGCATTCTGTCGGCGGCGTCGCGGGCGCGGCCGAGATCGCCTTCCGCCGCTGCCCGCGCCGGCGCACCCTCGAAGAAGCCTGCCCAGAAACGGCGGCGCGCCGCGCCCTTCGGCACGATGCGCTCGACGGTTTCGCGATAGCTTGCGGCAAGCGTCGCCAGAACGCCCAGCGAGGGGTCGAGCATGCGGTCGATGCGCGAGCGGATCATCTGCGCCAGCACCGGGCCTGCGCCTTCCGTCCCGATGGCGACCGCGACCGGCGCGCGATTGACGAGCGCCGGCGTGAAGAAGTCGCAAAGCTCCGGCCGGTCGACGGCGTTGACGGCGATGCCGCGCGCCCGCGCATCGGCGACGACGCGGCGGTCCTGATCCTCGTCGCCGGTTGCGGCGAAGGCGAGCGCCACGCCGTCGAGATGCGCCGCCCGGTAGGGTTCCCAGAGAAGTTCGACCCCATGCGCGGCGGTCCAGGCGCTCAGCGTCTCCTCCGGTTGGTCGGCGACGATCCGCAGCAGAGCTGCGGACTGGCTGAGCAGGCGCGCCTTCGCCAGCGCCTCATCGCCGCCGCCGACGATCAGGACATGGCGATTTTCGACCCGCATGAAGACGGGGAATGTGTTCAGTTGCGCGGCCATGGCGATACTTTTCCCAGGATCGCCGGAGTCTCCTCGCAACTGACCTCGGATTGAAGGCACGGCCTCGCCGCCCGCCTGCCCGCGCGGAAATCGTTTTTCTCAATCCTGCCGATATGACGGAATGCGATTCCCGAGCGAGGGTCCGTACCGGCCGGATGGGGAACCGGTATTGCGGGCAGGCGTTGCATTCTCACCCGCAACCGAAGGAGGAATCGCATGGGCAATGTGAAACTTGAACACGACACGTGGGTTGTGGTGGCGGATGGCGAGAAGGCGCTCTTCCTGCGCAACGAGGGCGACGAGACCTATCCGAATCTGGAGGTCGTCCGCACCGTGCATGGCGACAATCCGCCGACGCGCGAGCAGGGCTCCGACCGGCCCGGCCGCTTCAATGACGGGCCATCGGTGCACCGCAGCGCCGTCGCCGATACCGACTGGCACCGGCTGGAGAAGGAGCGTTTCGCCGACGAGATCTCAGATCGCCTCTACCACATGGCGCATCGCGGCGACTTCGAGCGGCTGGTGATCGCGGCACCCCCGACGGTGCTGGGCGAGATGCGCAAGAAGCTGCACAAGGAGGTCGTCCAGCGCGTGGTCGCGGAAGTGCCCAAGACGCTGACGGGGCACCCGGTCTACGACATCGAGAAGGCACTGCTCGGCTGAGGGCTGGAGCAGTTGCGGATGGGATTGACCCGTGGCGCGTGAAATACCCCCACCCTTACCCTCCCCACAGGGGGGAGGGGGTTCTGAGATGCTGGCGACTCCCTCCCCTTGTGGGGTAAGGGTGGGGGTCCGCGGCGAAGCCGCTTTCAGCAAAGCGAAGTGGCTTTGCGTCAAACGGAAATGAAGCTCAGTTCCCACTCAATATGTCGAGGATCGAGGTGAGCGGGCCCTGACGCCCGCCGACCTCGGCGGGCGGCCGTTCGATCGAGGCGGTGCTTTCGCTGCCGAGCCGGTCATGCGACCAGCCGCCGGCCATCGGCGTCTCGGCAGGCAGGGGCCGGTCGACTTCCGGCAGGTTGCGCACGCGGAGCCCTTCATGGGCGGCGGCCATAAATTCGTTCCACGCCACGGCGGGCAGCGAGCCGCCGGTGATCGCCTTCATCGGCTTGCCGTCGTCATTGCCGAACCAGACCCCGGTGGTGAGGTTGGCCGTATAGCCGACGAACCATGCGTCGCGGGAGTTCTGGCTTGTTCCGGTCTTGCCGGCCGCCGGCCAGCCGAAGGCGGCCTTGCGGCCGGTGCCGATCTCCAGCGTTTCCGACATCATCCGGTTCATGGCGCCGACGACGGCGGCATTGACCACGCGCGGAATGCCCCCGGAGCGGCGCTCGTAGATGACTTCGCCCTTGGGCGTCGTCACCTTGTCGATGAAATGCACGAAGGGCCGGAATCCGCCATTGGCGAAGGGCACGAAGGCGGCCGTCAGCTCCAGCGGGGTCACCTCGGAGGTGCCGAGCGCGATCGAGGCATTGTTGACGAGGTTGGATTCGATGCCCATCCGGTAGGCGGCCTCGATCACCGCCTTTGAACCGACCTCCTGCGTGAGGCGCACCGACACCGAGTTGAGCGACCGCGCCAGCGCCTCGGTCAGCGTCACGTCGCCATAGAACTTGTCGTTGAAATTGCCCGGCTGCCATTTGCCGATGCGCACCGGCGTGTCGCTGCGGATCGTCGTTGGCGTCAGGCCGTGCTCCAGCGCCGCCATGAAGACGAAGGGCTTGAAGGCCGAGCCCGGCTGGCGCTTCGCTTCCGAGGCGCGGTCGAACTGCGAATTGGCATAGTCGTAGCCGCCGACCATGGCACGCACGGCGCCATTGCCGTCGATGGAAACGAGCGCGCCCTGGCTGACATCGTGCTTGCTGCGGTTTTCCTTCACCAGCCGCCGGATCGAGCGCTCCGCCAGTTCCTGAAGGCTGAGATCGACCGTGGTGTGCACGATCACGTCGCTGCGGATCTCGCCGATCAGCAGCGGCAGTTCCTCCATCACCTTGTCGGCGACATAGTGCTCGGAACCGGTCCAGTAGGCGGCGGCGCGGGTGGCCGGCGCGCTCATCGCCGTCTTCATCTCGCCGTCGCCGATCATGTTGCTGTCGCGCATCGCCTGGAGCACGGTCTGCGCGCGCGCGCCGGCGGCCTTCGGGTCGCGCGCCGGGGACAGGCGCGACGGCGCCTTGAGCAGGCCGGCGAGAAGCGCCGCCTCCGGCAGCGTCACATCGCTGGCCGGCTTGTTGAAATAGCGCCGCGAGGCGGCCTCCACGCCATAGGCGCCGGAGCCGAAATAGACCCGGTTCAGGTACATTTCGAGGATCTGGTCCTTGGTGTGCTTCTGCTCCAGCCACAGTGCGAGCAGCACTTCCTGCACCTTGCGCTCGATGGTCCGGTCCGGCTTGAGGAAGAGGTTCTTGGCGAGCTGCTGGGTGATGGTGGAGCCGCCCTGGCCCATCCGCCCCGAGGTGATGTTGCCGATCAGCGCGCGGCCGAGCCCCATCGGGTCGATGCCGAGATGGGAATAGAAGCGCCGGTCCTCGATCGCCATCACCGCCTGCGGGATGAAGGGCGACATTTCATGCAGGCCCACGGCCTGCCCGCCGGTCATGCCCCGGTTGGCGACCAGCGTGCCGTCATGGGAGAGGATGCGGACATTGGGCGGCCGGTCGGGAATGGCCCATGTGGTGGCGCTGGGCATTTGCGCGCCATACCAGACCACGATGCCGGCGCCGGCGATTCCGGCCCATATGCCGAGCACGATGCACCAGTAGGCCGCGAAACGCAGCGTCCGCACGAACCCGCCGCGCCGCCGCGCGCCGCCGCCGCGCGACCGCTTTGCGCCTGACGCGCTCGCCGGCTTGCGGGAGCCGGACTTGCCGCCGGATTTCGACGCGGCCGGTTTGCGCGGGGAAGGCATGACGCGATCGTCCTCGCTCACCGACAGGCCGCGCTCGCCGCGCGGCGCGTCGTCGAAGGTCGGCTCAATGCGCTGCGAGCGCCTGCTGCTTGCCATCTCATCCCCGATCGGCATTTCCGCGTCGCCATCGCGATGGAAGCTAATTGCGGCGGTTTAAGGGGGCGTTAATCCCTTCAATTCTTAAGAAAATGCAAATCGACCTTCGCCCGCCGCAGGGTGTAAGGCATCTGCCGGCATATCGGGAAGGCAGAAGATGGAAGATTATGTCCGCCGCATCCTCAACTCGTCGGTCTATGAAGCCGCGGTCGAAACGCCGCTCGACCGGCTGGGACCATTGTCGGAGCGGATCGGGCGCGATGTGCTGCTGAAACGGGAGGATCTGCAGCCGGTCTTCTCCTTCAAGCTGCGCGGCGCCTACAACAAGATCGCGCGGTTGACCGATGAGGAGCGGCGGCGGGGCGTGATCTGCGCTTCCGCCGGCAATCATGCGCAGGGCGTGGCCTATTCGGCGCGGCGGATGGGGGCGCGCGCGGTGATCGTCATGCCGCGCACCACGCCCTCGATCAAGGTCGAGGCGGTGCGGCGTCTCGGCGGCGAGGTGGTCATCCACGGCGACGCCTTCGACGATTCCCGGCTCCATGCGCTCGACATGTGCGCGCGGGAAAACCTCGTCTTCGTCCATCCCTATGACGACGCGGACGTCATCGCCGGCCAGGGCACGATCGGCGTCGAGATCCTGCGCCAGCATCCCGGACCCCTGGCGGCCGTCTATGTGCCGATCGGCGGCGGCGGACTTGCCGCCGGCGTGGCCGCCTATGTCAAGTTCCTGCGGCCCGACATCCGGGTCGTCGGCGTCGAGCCCGAGGATGCGGCCTCGATGAAGGCGGCGATCGCTGCGGGCCTGCCGACCGCGCTCGACGAGGTGGGCATCTTCGCCGACGGCGTCGCCGTGCGGCAGGCCGGCGACGAGACCTTCAGGCTCTGCCGCGACCTGCTGGACGAGGTGGTGACGGTCACCACCGACGAGATCTGCGCGGCGATCAAGGACATATTCGACCATACGCGCGCCATCGCCGAGCCGGCCGGCGCAGTGTCGCTCGCCGGCCTGCGTCGCTACGCACCGAAGCTGGACGCGCCGGGCGCGGTCGTGGCCATCCTCTCGGGCGCCAACATGAATTTCGACCGGCTGCGCCATGTGGCGGAGCGTGCCGAGATCGGCGAGCGCTCCGAGGCGCTGCTCGGCGTCACCATTCCCGAGCGTCCGGGCTCCTACCGCGCCTTTATCCAGTTGCTCGGCGCGCGGTCGATCACCGAGTTCAACTACCGGATCTCGCCCGGCGCGAGCGCCCGCATCTTCGTCGGCGTCGGCCTCAAGGGCGGCGACGCCGAGAAGCAGGAGATCGTCTCGCTTCTGCGCGCGGAGGGGCTGAACGTGGTCGACATGTCCGACAACGAGATCGCCAAGCTGCATGTGCGCTACATGGTCGGCGGGCGCGTGGGCGGCGTGGCCAACGAGCTCCTCTATCGCTTCGAGTTCCCCGAACGACCCGGCGCCCTGCTGCGGTTCCTCGAAGGATTGCGCTCGGACTGGAACATCTCGCTTTTCCATTACCGCAATCATGGCTCGGACTATGGCCGCGTGCTGGCCGGCATCCAGGTTCCGCCGGCCGAGCGGCCCGCCTTCGACAATTTCCTGAAGGAGCTCGGCTACGCCTTCTGGGACGAGACCGGCAACCCGGCCTATGCGATGTTCCTCGCCGGAGAATGAGCGGCTGTCAGGGCGCTTCGACCGTGTCGACCCGCAGTCCAAGCGAGGCGAGGTCGCGCCAGTATTCCGGATAGGTCTTGGAGACGCAGCCCGCATCGAGGATGCGGATACCCTTGAGGCGCAGGCCGGCCAGCGCGAAGCTCATGGCGATGCGATGGTCGGAATAGGTGGTGATCTCCGCCGGCAGGTGCTGGCCGCCATAGGCGGGGCTGCCATTGACGATCAGGTCGTCGCCATCCTGCCGGGCGAGGCCCGGCGCGATCCGGTTGAGCTCGGTCGACAGGGCGCTGACGCGGTCCGTCTCCTTGACCCGCAGATTGGCGAGCCCGGTGAAGCGCACCGGCGTTTCGTTGAAGATCGCCATGACGGCCAGCGTGGGTATGGAATCCTGGATCTGCTCGCCGGCGATCCGGGCCGGCATTTTCGGGAAGGTGGCGATCAGGTTATAAGCGCGCGCGTCCGGCTGGTTCATGTCGGCCGGGCGCACGCCGATGTCGATGTGCCCGCCGGTCAGCTTCTCGGCCGCCCATAGATAGGTCGCGGCCGAAGCGTCGGGCTCGATCGCATAGTCGGTGGCGGTGTAGCCGGTCGGCTCCACCCGCCAAGCGAGCTTGTCCTGCTGGCTGACGGAAGCCCCGAAGGCGCGCATGACCGCCAGCGTGATGTCGACATAGCCGCGCGAGCCGATCTCCTCGCCGGTGACGCGGACGAGGACCGGCACGGGCGCCGACGGCGCGGCCATGAGAAGCGCCGAGACATATTGGCTCGACAGCGAACCGTCGATCTCGACGGTCCGCATCCCTTCACCCGAAAGCGCATCCGGCCTGCCGAAAATCTCGACCGGCGGGCAACCGGTCGGCGCCCGGAGATCGAGGCCGAGGCCGCGCAAGGCGGCGACCAGCGGCGCGATCGGCCGCTTGCGCATATGCGCGTCGCCGTCGAGCACCACATGCCCGTCCATGAAGGCGCAGGCCGCGGTGAGAAAGCGCATGGCGGTGCCGGCATTGCCGAGGAACAGCGGTGCGGCCGGAACATCCAGCTTCCCGCGGGAGGAGACCGAGAATGTCGTGCCGTCCTGCTCGATGCCGACGCCCATCGCCCGCAGGGCGGTGACCATGTGACGCGTGTCGTCGCTGCCCAGCCCGCCGGTCAGCCGGCTCCGGCCCCGCGAAAGCGCGGCGACGAGCAGCGCCCGGTTGGTGATCGACTTCGACCCCGGCAGCGTGATGCGTCCGGTGAGCGCGTGTTCCGGCGGAACGATGTCGACAGCGTAGGGCGTGCTGGCTGGCATGGCAGTCCGATCAGGCAGGTCAGGTGCGCCTTCTCTAGCTGCAACATGCCGGTCCGGCTAGGGCGTTCCCGGACAGGATTGAATCGTCCATCTTCGCGCCTGAAGCACCCCCACCCTTACCCTCCCCACAAGGGGAGGGGATTCTGAGAGGTCGGCGACCCCCTCCCCCTTGGGGTGAGGGGTGGGGGTATGCGACGCAGCCGCTTCCAGCAAAAGCTGAAATGATCTCGGGCGAGGCGGGCGTCGTTCCCCGACCATGCGTCCTGTGTGGCCCGCGACAATATATCCATGAGCCACATGAACGGAGCTTGATCTGCATCAAAGAAGGAGCCCGGCGCCTCGCCTACTCGCCTGAAGGATCGGGGTTCCTGAAAGGTTGGGGGCGAGAATGAAATTCGGCGTCGAGATTGTCGGGGTCACGCTGTTCGCCTTCGTGGCGCTGCTCGGCGCGGGTTTTGCGACCGACGAGCTTTTCCGCCAGCACATGTGGGTGCTGTTCTTCGTGCTGGGCGTGACGGCGATCGTGCTGCTGCGCCGCACGGATTTCCTGACCCCGCAGCCTGTCGATCCCGAAGCCTATATGGACGAGCCGATCCGCTACGGCGTGATCGCCACTGTGTTCTGGGGCGTCGTCGGCTTCCTCGTCGGCGTCTTCGTCGCCCTGCAGCTCGCCTATCCGTCCCTGAACATCGAGCCCTGGCTTACCTTCGGCCGCGTGCGGCCGCTCCATACCTCGGCCGTCATCTTCGCCTTCTGCGGCAATGCGCTGATCGCCACCTCCTTCTATGTGGTGCAGCGCACCTGCCGGGCGCGCCTGTTCGGCGGCAACCTCGCCTGGTTCGTGTTCTGGGGCTACCAGCTCTTCATCGTGATGGCCGCCACCGGCTATCTGCTCGGCATCACCCAGAGCCGCGAATATGCCGAGCCGGAATGGTACGTGGATATCTGGCTGACCATCGTCTGGGTCGCCTATCTGGCCGTGTTCCTCGGCACCATCCTGAAGCGCAAGGAACCGCATATCTACGTCGCCAACTGGTTCTACCTGTCCTTCATCATCACTATCGCGATGCTGCATGTGATCAACAACCTCGCGGTGCCGGTCTCGATCGTCGATGCCAAGAGCTACTCGGCCTTCTCGGGCGTGCAGGACGCGGTCACGCAGTGGTGGTATGGGCACAATGCGGTGGCGTTCTTCCTCACCATCCCCTTCCTGGCGATGATGTATTATTTCGTCCCCAAACAGGTGAACCGGCCGATCTATTCCTATCGCCTGTCCATCGTCCATTTCTGGTCGATCATCTTCCTCTACATCTGGGCCGGCCCGCACCACCTGCACTATACCGCGGTGCCCGACTGGGCGCAGACGCTCGGCATGGTCTTCTCCATCATGCTCTGGATGCCCTCCTGGGGCGGCATGATCAACGGCCTGATGACGCTGTCGGGCGCCTGGGACAAGATCCGCACCGATCCGATCGTGCGGCTGATGGTCGCCGCGATCGCCTTCTACGGCATGGCCACCTTCGAGGGGCCGATGATGTCGATCAAGACGGTCAACTCGCTCAGCCACTATACCGACTGGACCATCGCCCATGTCCATGCCGGCGCGCTAGGCTGGAACGGCCTCATCACCTTCGCCGCCGTCTATTTCCTGGTTCCGAAGCTGTGGGGACGCGAGCGGCTCTATTCGGTGCGCATGGTGTCCTGGCACTTCTGGCTCGCCACGCTGGGCATCGTCATCTACGCGGCGGCGATGTGGGTCGCCGGCATCCAGCAGGGCCTGATGTGGCGCGAATATGACGAGCAGGGCTTCCTCGTCTACTCCTTCGCCGAGACCGTCGCGGCCATGACCCCCTACTACCTGATGCGCTCTGTCGGCGGCGTGCTCTACCTCATCGGCGGCTTCGTCATGGCCTACAACGTGACCATGACGATCATGGGCCGCGAGCGCGACGAGCAACCCGTCGGCGGCGTGGCGCCGTCGCTGCAGCCTGCTGAATAGGACGGCTCCCATGTCGATTCTGGACAAACACCGTGCCCTTGAGAAGAACGCCACGCTGCTGCTCTTCGGCTCGCTCGTCGTCGTCACCATCGGCGGCATCGTGGAGATCGCCCCGCTCTTCTACCTCGAGAACACGATCGAGAAGGTCGAGGGCATGCGTCCCTACGCGCCGCTGGAGCTGGCGGGCCGCAACATCTACATCCGCGAGGGCTGCCACACCTGCCACAGCCAGATGATCCGCCCCTTCCGCGACGAGGTGGAGCGCTACGGCCATTACAGTTTGGCGGCCGAATCCATGTACGACCATCCGTTCCAGTGGGGCTCCAAGCGCACCGGGCCGGATCTGGCGCGTGTCGGCGACCGCTATTCCAATGCCTGGCACGTGCAGCACCTCCAGGACCCGCGCTCCGTGGTGCCCGAATCCGTCATGCCGAGCTATGCCTTCCTGAAGGACAAGCACTTGAATGTCAGGGGCTTCTCCACGCAGCTCGTGGCCAATGCGCGGGTGGGCGTTCCCTATAGCGACGACATGATCGCCAATGCCGAGGCCGACCTGAAGGCGCAGGCCGATCCGAACGCCGACACCAGCGGGCTGGAAGCGCGCTACCCGAAGATCAAGCTCGGCGATTTCGACGGCAACCCGCAGGCGCTGACCGAGATGGATGCGCTGGTCGCCTACCTGCAGATGCTCGGCACGCTGGTCGACTTCTCGACTTACGACCCTGCCGCCAACGATCGCTAGAGCAATTCCAGCAAAAGTGCGCAGCGGTTTTGCGTCCGGAGTTGCGTATGAACAAGGAGACGGAGTGCTGTCATGGAAGAATATACGGCGATGCGGCAGTTCGCGGATAGCTGGGGCCTGCTCGGCATGACCCTCTTCTTCATCGGCGCGGCGATCTTCGCCTTCCGTCCCGGCAGCAAGAAGAACGCAGACGAGGCGGCGTCGATTCCGCTCAAGGACGACTGAGATGAGCGAGAAGGAAATCGACGGATTTTCCGGCGTCGCGACCACCGGCCACGAGTGGGACGGCATCAAGGAACTCGACAATCCGATGCCGCGCTGGTGGCAGTGGACCTATTATGCCACCGTCGTCTGGGCGCTTGCCTACATGGTCGCCTATCCCGCCTGGCCGCTGGTCAGGACGGCGACCACCGGCCTGCTCGGTCACACCACCCGCGGCGACCTCCAGAACCAGCTCGCGGCGGCCGAGGCGGCGAAGGCAGACTATGTCGCGGCGGTGGCGGCGAAATCGGTGGAGGAGATCTTCGCCGATCCCGAATTGCGCAATTTCGCTACCGCCGCGGGCGCGGCGGCCTTCAGGGTGAACTGCGTGCAGTGCCATGGCAGCGGCGCGACCGGCTCCAAAGGCTTCCCAAACCTCAATGACGACGAATGGCTGTGGGGCGGCAAGATCGCCGATATCCAGACGACGATCGCCCACGGCATCCGCTTCGCTGGCGATCCCGACACCCGCTTCTCGGAGATGCCCGGCTTCAGGGACATGCTCCAGCCGGCCGAGATCAGCGCAGTGGCGCACTATGTCGCGTCGCTCTCCGGCATCGCGGCGGACGCGGCCAGGTCCGAAGCGGGCAAGGCGGTCTTCGCCGACAATTGCGCCTCATGCCACGGCGAGGACGGCAAGGGCATGCGCGAGGTCGGCGGTCCCGACCTGAGCGACGCGATCGCGCTCTACGTGTCCGATGTCGGCGAGATCGAGCAGCAGATCCGCAACCCGCACAACGGCGTCATGCCCGGCTGGCAGCAGCGGCTCGGCGACACCACCGTCAAGGAACTGGCCGTCTACGTCTATTCGCTCGGAGGTGGCGAGTAGGCCCGATCCGACCGCGAAGAAGAAAGTCCAGGTGCGGTTCGCGCCGCACAGGAGCGAATGATGGCTAACGTGCAAGAGGTCGAAACGCTCGACGTGGAGGCCGTCAACTCGGCCCGCGTGCGGCAGCCTCTGTATGCCGGACGCAAGAAGATATTCCCGAAGCGGGCGAAAGGCCGCTTCCGCAGCTTCAAGTGGCTGGTCATGCTGGTCACGCTCGGCATCTACTATGTCACGCCATGGCTGCGCTGGGACCGTGGTCCCTTCGCCCCCGATCAGGCGGTGCTGGTCGATCTGGCCAATCGCCGCTTCTACTTCCTGTTCATCGAGATCTGGCCGCAGGAATTCTATTATATCGCCGGCCTTCTGGTGATGGCGGGCTTCGGCCTGTTCCTCGTCACCTCCAGCGTCGGGCGGGCATGGTGCGGCTATACCTGCCCGCAGACCGTCTGGGTGGACCTGTTCCTCGCCATCGAGAACAGGATCGAGGGCGACCGCAACGCCCGCATCAGGCTGGACCAGGCGCCGTGGACGGCGCGCAAGATCCTGCTGCGCACGGTCAAGCATGCGCTCTGGCTGGTGGTGGCGGTGGCGACGGGCGGCGCCTGGATATTCTATTTCGCCGACGCGCCCTCGCTTCTCGGCGATCTCGTCTCGGGCACCGCCGCGCCCGTCGCCTATATGACCGTCGCCGTGCTGACCACGACGACCTATGTTCTCGGCGGGCTGATGCGCGAGCAGGTCTGCACCTATATGTGCCCGTGGCCGCGCATCCAGGCGGCGATGCTCGACGAGCATTCCCTCACCGTGACCTACAATGACTGGCGCGGCGAGCCGCGCTCGCGGCACGCCAAGAAGGCGCTGGCCGCCGGTCAGCCGGTCGGCGATTGCGTCGACTGCAATGCCTGCGTGGCGGTCTGCCCGATGGGCATCGACATCCGCGAGGGCCAGCAGCTCGAATGCATCACCTGCGCGCTGTGTATCGACGCCTGCGACAATGTGATGGACACGCTCGGCCGCGAGCGCGGGCTGATCTCCTACACGACGCTCGCCGACTACAATGCCAACATGGCGGTCGCCACGGCGGGCGGCGCGCAGCCGATCACGCCGGCCCTCGTCAGGACGCCGGCAGGCGGCCTGAGCGACCGGCTGAAGCATTTCCGCATCACCGACATCGTCCGCCTGAGGACGATGATCTATTTTGCCGCCTGGAGCCTCGTCGGCCTTGCCATGGTCTACGGGCTCCTGACGCGCGACCGGCTGCGGGTGAACGTCCTGCACGACCGCAATCCGCAATTCGTCAGGCTGGCCGACGGATCGATCCGCAACGGCTACACGGTCAAGATCCTGAACATGGTCCCCGAGCCGCGCACCATCGTCGTGTCGATACAGGGGCTGACGGGTGCGACCATGTCGGTCGGCGGTCTCGACCAGCCCGAAGGCCGGTCCTTCGCGGTCGAGGTGGAGCCGGATCGCCTGAAGACGATGCGGATATTCATCCGCCAGCCCGCCGGGCACGTCGCCGGCGCGAGCGAGCGCTTCGATCTTCTTGTCGAGGACAAATCGAGCTTCGAGTCGGACCTCTATGAAGCGACTTTCGAGTCGCCGGGGAAGAAATGATGAGACGCAGCACGCAAGGGGTTTTCACCGGCTGGCATATGCTGGCCGTCATGGTGGCGTTCTTCGGCGTGATCATCGCCGTGAACCTCACCATGGCGTTCCTGGCCAACAGGAGCTGGACCGGCTTCGTCGTCAAGAACACCTATGTCGCCAGCCAGGAGTTCAACGCCAGGGCGGCTGCCGCGCGCAAGCAGGCGGCCCTTGGCTGGCGCGGCGATCTGACGATCCGCGACGGCAAGCCTCGCTACGGGCTGGCGAACCGCGAGGGCCGCCCCGTCGCCCTGACCGCCGTGACGCTCAAATTCATGCGCCCGGTGGACGATCGCGAGGACCAGTTCGTCACCCTCGCCCGCGACGGCGACGGCACCTTCACCACCGATGTGAGGGTCGCCGATGGCGTATGGCTCGTCGAGGTCACGGCCGAGGCCGGGCTGGACGCGCCCTATCGGGAGACGCGGCGGATACGCGTCCTGCAAGGCACGGCATCATGAACTGCTGCGCGCCGGGAGCCGATATGCAGGGGACCGAGCTGGTGCCTTCTGACGACGAGGTGCGCATGGCCGCGCGCGAGCTCGGCGACGGCGCGTTCCAGGTCGAGCTTTCCATTCCCGCCGCGCATTGCGCCGCCTGCATCCAGAAGGTCGAGCGCGCGCTCAAGGCGCTACCGGGCGTCACCGGCGCGCGGGTGAACCTTTCCACCCACCGGGTTTCCGTGCGCTGGCGCGGCGCCGCCATGCCGCCGATCCCCGCGACCCTCGTCGCCATCGGCTATCCGCCGCATGTCTTCGACGCGGCGCTCGACGCCAATGACAGGACGCTCGCCGAGCTGATCAGGGCCGTGGCCGTTTCCGGCTTCGCCGCCGCCAACATCATGCTCCTCTCGGTGTCCGTCTGGTCGGGCGCGGACGGCTCTACCCGCGACCTGTTCCACTGGCTGTCGGCGCTCATCGCCATTCCGGCGCTGGTCTTCGCCGGCCGCATCTACTACCGCTCCGCCTGGAGTGCGTTGCGCCGCTTCCAGATGAACATGGACGTGCCGATCGCCATCGGCATCACGCTCGCCTATGCGCTCAGCCTGCACGAGGTGATCACCCACGGGCAGCACGCCTATTTCGACGCATCGGTGACGCTGCTGTTCTTCCTGCTCATCGGCCGCACGCTCGACCACCTCATGCGCGACAAAGCGCGCGCGGCGGTGATCGGGCTCGCCCGCATGCAGCCCAGGGGCGCGCTCGTGCTGGAGGCCGGCGGCGCGCGCGAATACCGGCCGGTGGCGGAGATCAGGGCCGGCGACCGCATCCTCGTCGCCGCCGGCGAGCGGATGCCGGTCGATTCCGTCGTCGAGGACGGCCGCTCCGACATCGACGCGGCGATCACCTCCGGCGAGAGCGCGGCGCAGCCGGTCGCGCCCGGCGACGAATTGCGCGGCGGCGTGCTCAACCTCACCGGCCCGCTCACCGTGCGGGCGCTGCGGCCGGCCTCCGGCTCCTTCCTCGCCGATATGACCCGGCTGATGGAAGCCGCGGAAGGCGGCCGGGCGCGCTACCGGCGCATCGCGGAGCGCGTTTCGACGCTTTACGCCCCGGTCGTGCATCTCACCGCGCTGCTCACCTTCATCGGCTGGATGATGGTGGACGGCGACTGGCACAAGGCGATCACGATCGGCATCGCGGTCCTCATCATCACCTGCCCCTGCGCGCTCGGCCTTGCGGTCCCCATCGTGCAGGTCGTGGCGGCGCGCCGCCTCTTCGAGGCAGGCATCATGATGAAGGACGGTTCCGCGCTCGAACGGCTTGTCGACGTGGACACGGTCGCCTTCGACAAGACCGGAACCCTGACGACGGGCACCCTGCGTCTGACCAATGCCGACGCCATCGCCCCGGACCATCTCGCCATCGCCGGCGCGCTCGCCGCCCATTCCCGCCATCCGGCTTCCGCGGCGATTCTCGCGGCGTCTCCGCAGGGCACAGGGACGACGCTTACGACGCCCGCCGAGCTCCCCGGCTGCGGCGTCGAGGGGCGTATCGGCAAGGATGTCTGGCGGCTCGGCCGCGCATCATGGGCCGCGCCGGAATCGGTATCCGCGCATGGCACGGTGCTGTCGCGGAACGGCGTCGCGGTGGCGGGCTTCGCCTTCGACGACCAGTTGCGGCCGGGCGCGCGCGAAGCCATCCGGCAGCTCGATGCCGATGGGCTCCATGTCGAGATGCTGTCGGGTGATCAGGCTGAGCGCTGCGCAGCGGTGGCCGGACGGCTGGGCATCGGGACCTATGCGGCCGAGCTGCTGCCGGCGGAGAAGGTGGCGCGCCTGACGCAGCTCGCCGAGCAAGGCCGCAAGGTGCTGATGGTCGGCGACGGCCTGAACGACGCGCCGGCGCTTGCCGCGGCGCAGGTCTCCATCGCGCCCGGCTCGGCCGCCGATATCGGGCGCTATGCGGCGGATCTGGTCTTTCTGGGCAAGGGGCTGGACGCCGTCACCCTGTCGCTGACCATGGCGCGCCGCGCCGACAGGCTGATCCGCCAGAATATCGCCATCGCGATCGTCTACAATTTCATCGCCGTGCCGATCGCCATCCTCGGCTATGTGACGCCGCTGATCGCGGCCATCGCCATGTCGGTCTCGTCGCTGATCGTGATCGGCAACGCCCTGCGGCTGCTGGGCGGCGGATCACGCCCGGCACGGGGCGCCGCCGGCGCCACGGGCTATGAGGAGCAGCCGGCATGAGCGGCCTCGTCTACCTCCTGCCGGCCGCCCTGTTCCTCGGTGCGCTTGGCCTCGTGGGCTTCGTATGGGCGCTGCGCAGCGGCCAGTACGAGGACCTCGACGGCGCCGCCGAACGCGTATTGCTGGATGAGGAGCCGGAGCAGGATCGCGGCTAGTCCGGAGCAGGCCATGTCTTGCAGCCCGACCTGATCGACCCCAACTTGCGCTTGCGCAAAGATCACGCTTTCGGTGCTACTATCGTGGAAACGAAGAACGATCGCGAAACTATAGGAGGAGATGGCCGATGAAGGGCCGCCCGGCGCCGGAGCGCACCATCGTCATCGACGGCAAGCCGCTTCCCGACATGCTGGACGAAGCGATGATCCATGCGGTCGTCCATGGCTTCTACGATGAAATCCGCAAGGACGACCTGCTCGGGCCGATCTTCAACAGCCGGATCGCCGAGCAGGACTGGCCCGTCCATCTCGCCAAGATGTGCGATTTCTGGTCGGCGACGCTGCTGCGCACCGGCCGCTACGAAGGCCGGCCGCTGCCGCCGCATCTGGCGATCCCCGAACTGGAGGAAGCGCATTTCCGGCGCTGGCTTTCCCTGTTCAGGACGACCGTGCGCCGCCTTTGCCCGCCGGAGGTCGCGACTCTGTTCATGGACCGTGCGCTGCGCATCGCGCATTCCTTCCGGCTGGCGATTGCCTTCAGCCGGCGGCAGGACACGCTGCGGATCGAGCCGATCCTGGAGGAGGGCCTGTGAACATGGCCGAAAACCCGCGTTTCGAACGGGATGCCGATGGCGGCTTCACGGTCGATGCGGATTTGCTGGCGGCGCGCTTCGGATGGAGCGTCGACCAGTTGCGGGCCTCGATGCGGCGGGGACAGGTCACGAGCTTGGTGGAGCGCGGAGAGGGAGCCGACCGCGGATCGTGGCGGCTCACCTTCCATTGCGGCAACCGCCGCTGGCGTGCGGTGGTCGACAACGGCGCCATCGTGAACGAGACCATCGATATCGTGCCGCCGCGACCCTCGCCGCGCTGACCTTCACGCGGCTTCGGCGAATTCGTCGGTCGCGACGACGATCCATGCGGTGCGGTCGACCGGCCGGCGGTGCGCAAACGTCCACACGTCGGCAACGGTCGCAACTGCCATCGGATCGCCGCCGATGACCTCTCCGGTGGCGGATCGCTCCGCCTGGACGACCTGCGCGCGGAAGAGAACGGCGATCTCGATCGCCTCCGGCCGGACGGCGACACCGACGATCTCGGCGGACTGGATCCCGACGAAAGTCAGCTCCAATGTTTCCTGCCTCGCCGCACGTGCGGCGAAGGATTCGGCGAAGGCCCACAGCACCTCCGCCGACAGCAGGAGCCGCAACGCCTTGACGTCGCACAGGGCATAGGCCCGCAGGATTTCTTCATAGGCGCGGCACGCACCCTGAAGGAAATCCGCGGTGCTGAACTGCGGATCGGCTTCGCGAAGCTCGGGAAACGCCTCGTCGCCGGCGGCTTGCGCATTGTCGCCCTTGCCGCCGGTGTCCCCGTCCGTCGAATCGCCCTGCACCGACAGGAATTCCATCATCGACAGCAGCGCCCAATAGAAGGAAAACAGGATGATGACGGGCAGTTCGCTGACGACATCGGCGGTTTCGCTCATGGCGGCCTCCCGTCACTGCACGCGCGGCAGCGCGCTGAACTGGTGGAAGGGCGGCGGGGAGGAGAGCGTCCATTCAAGCGTGGTCGCGCCCTCGCCCCACGGATTGTCGCCCGCCACCCGCTTGCGCGCGAAGGCCTCGGCTACGGCGATGAAGAACACCACAAGTCCCGCCGCCGATACGTAGGAGCCGATCGAGGAGGCGAGGTTCCAGCTGGCGAAGGCGTCGGGAAAGTCCGCGTAGCGGCGCGGCATGCCGGCGAGGCCGAGGAAATGCTGCGGGAAGAAGACGAGGTTGACCCCGATGAAGGTGAGCCAGAAATGGATCTGGCCGAGCCTCTCGCTCATCATGTAGCCGGTCATCTTGGGGAACCAGTAGTAGAAGCCGGCGAAGATGGCGAAGGCGGCGCCCAGCGACAGCACATAGTGGAAATGCGCCACGACGTAATAGGTGTCGTGCAGCATCCGGTCGACGCCGGGATTGGCCACCACCACGCCGGTGACGCCGCCGATGGTGAACAGCAGCACGAATCCCGTCGCCCACAGCATCGGCGTGCGCATCGTGATCGAGCCGCCCCACATGGTGGCCAGCCAGGAAAAGACCTTCACGCCGGTCGGCACGCGATGACCATCGAGGCGAAGGCGAAATAGCGCTGGCTGTCGATCGACAGGCCGACGGTGAACATGTGGTGCGCCCACACGACGAAGCCGATCCCGCCGATCGCCACCATGGCATAGGCCATGCCGAGATAGCCGAAGATCGGCTTGCGGGAGAAGGTCGAGATGACATGGCTGACGATGCCGAAGGCCGGCAGGATCATGATGTAGACCTCCGGGTGACCGAAGAACCAGAACAGGTGCTGGTAGAGGATCGGGTCGCCGCCGCCGGACGGCGCGAAGAAGGTGGTGCCGAAATTGCGGTCGGTGAGCAGCATGGTGATGGCGCCGGCGAGCACCGGCAGGGCGAACAGCAGCATGAAACCGGTCGCCAGCATGGACCAGGCGAAGAGCGGCATCTTGTGCAGCGTCATGCCGGGCGCGCGCATGTTGAAGATGGTGGTGATGAAGTTGATGGCGCCGAGGACCGAGGATGCGCCCGACAAGTGGATCGACAGGATGACGAGATCGACGGCGGGTCCGGGCTGGCCCTCGGTCGAATAGGGCGGATAGAGCGTCCAGCCGCCGCCATGGCCGAGCGAACCCGATGCGCCCGGCATAAACATGGAGATGAGGAACAGGACCAGCGATGCCGCCAGCAGCCAGAAGGAGACATTGTTCATCCGCGGGAACGCCATGTCCGGCGCGCCGATCATGATCGGGATGAACCAGTTGCCGAAGCCGCCGATCAGCGCCGGCATGATGACGAAGAAGATCATCACCAGCCCGTGGGCGCTGACGATCACATTGTAGAGGCTGGGATCGGCGAAGAACTGGAGGCCGGGCTCCTGCAGCTCCATCCGCAGGGCGACCGAAAGCCCCGTGCCGAGGATGCCCGACAGCATGGACAGGATGAGGTAGAGAGTGCCGATGTCCTTGTGATTGGTCGAGAACAGCCAGCGTATGGCGAAATGGGGTTTTTGGTCGGTTTCGATCGTTGCGGTTTCAGTCATCTCGCCTTGCCTTTCCATCGGTCAGGTGCGGCGGGTCTCGGGATGCGGCGGCGCATGGTCGATCGCCGCCTTCGGGGAACCAGGCCTTGCCTGTATGTGCTCGCTCAATCCGTGACGATCGCGTCCATGGGGATGTCGTGGGGTTGCGGATGGATGGTCGGCACCCCGCTTTGCGCGTAACCGACGCCGATGGCGGTCACCTTCCGCGCCATCGCCGCCAGCGTGCGATCGAAGAAGCCGCTGCCATAGCCCAGCCGGTATTTCTGCGCGTCGAAGCCCACCATCGGCGCGACGACGATGTGGGGCCGGACCGCCGGGCCGCAGGAGGGCACCAGGATGTTCCACGCGCCGCGCTCCAGCGGGTCGCCGGGCGTCCAGATGCGGTATTCCAGCGGCCAGCCCTTCCGGATGACCACCGGCAGCGCGAGACGGCCGCCGCGCTGGACGACCTCCATGCCCCAGTCGCGCAGGTCGGGCTCTCCGCGGGACGGCCAGTAGGTCCCGACGATGCGGCCCGCGACCCTGCCGATCGCCTGGTCGAGCTGTCGTGCGATCCTGTCGGCCCGCACCTGCCGCTCGGCCGGGCTCAGCGCCAGCCGCTCGCCGATGAGCCGCTTGCGCTCCGCCATGCGCCAGCTGCGCACGTCGCTCCAGAGGGGCACATCGGACCGCTCGGACGGCCCGGCCGTAAAGCCGTGGGATGCCGTAAATTCCGCCGGTATCGGCTGATGGGACATGTCCGGATTCCGTTGTCGATCAAACCAAGCCTGCGCGGCCTGAAGGCAGAAGGCAAACGGAATTAAATGCGCTGTGAGTGCAATAATTTTGCACTAACAAGGAATGAGCGAATGCTGGCGTCCAACCACGGCAACAGGCCGGCTTCCTTGTGTCATTTGCCGGGAGCTGCGGATTCCGGGGCTGGGTGCGGCACAAGACCGCCAGCTCTCTGTTCAGCGGCTCAGGAGGAAAATGGTGGAGCCAATCGGAATCGAACCGACGACCTCTTGAATGCCATTCAAGCGCTCTCCCAACTGAGCTATGGCCCCACGTTCCGGCTGTGCCGGCGCCGTTTCCGGCGAAAGGGTCAGGCAGGGAAGGGACCCTGTCCGCAGTGCTGGCGGCTTCTAGACTCCGCCGCCGAGAAGATCAAGCCCCCGTTTCGGGCGAGGGCGTGAATCTTATTGCTCGTCGCCGTCGTCGCCGACGCCGATGATGACGCCGACATCATCGTCCTCCTCTTCCTCGTCCTCGAGGAAGGTGTCGTCATCGTCGCCGAGGTCGACATCGTCGTCGTCGACATCGATATCGGCGTCGCCCGCCTTCGCCTCGTCGTCGGCGTCCTCCAGCGAGATGATCTCGGCGCCTTCCTCCTCGGCGTCCAGCTCCTTCTCGGCGACATCCTCCTCATCCTCGATGGTGGTGTCGTTGCTGGAATCGAAATAGGAGCGCGGATAGCTCTGTCCCGTATAGGGCGAAACGATCGGATCGCGGTTCAGATCGTAGAATTTGCGGCCCGTCTCGGGGCAGATGCGCTTTGTGCCAAGTTCGGGTTTAGCCACGGTGGTGCCTCGTCATCGTGCTGCGCCTTGCCGCCCGGGGATGATCGCGCTGGGCGCGGCGTCGCTGTCGAAAAGATCGGTCCCCATAAACACAGATCGCGCCGGTGTCAAAGCCATATGCGGCATCGATTTCGAGGAGTTGAAAATGCGCCCGGCCGGTTGGCGTGCGGCCGGCGCGACGGAGGGTGACCGGTCCTCATGCACATGCTACGAGGCGGCACCCGCCATATCCTTATTGCAGATGCAGAACCCCGCCGCCGCAGGCCGACGATGTCCGAAGATCATGCCGCACATCCCGCAACAGCGCGCCGCTCCGGGCCCTTGTCCGGACGCATCGGCGTGCCGGGCGACAAGTCGATCTCGCATCGCGCACTTCTGCTGGGCGGTCTGGCCGCCGGGCAGACGCGCATCACCGGCCTGCTGGAAGGCGAGGATGTGATGCGGACCGCCGGGGCGATCAGGGCCATGGGCGCGCAAATCCGCCGCGACGGCGACGCATGGCTTATCGACGGAACCGGCAATGGCTGCCTGCTTAAACCGGAAGCGCCGCTCGATTTCGGCAATGCCGGCACCGGCGCGCGGCTGACGATGGGCCTGCTCGCGACCTATGACATGGAAACCACCTTCATCGGCGATGCTTCGCTTTCGGCGCGGCCGATGGGGCGCATCCTCGATCCGCTGCGGCTCATGGGCGCGCAGGTGATCGCCGCCGCGGCCGGCGAACGCCTGCCCGTCACCCTGCGCGGCGCGAAAATCCCGGTCCCGATAAGCTACCGTGTGCCGATGGCCTCGGCGCAGGTGAAATCGGCCGTGCTGCTTGCCGGCCTCAATGCGCCCGGCATCACCACGGTGATCGAGTCGGTGCCGACGCGCGATCATACCGAACGGATGCTGGCGGGTTTCGGCGCCGCGCTGGAGGTGGAGACGGATGCGCAGGGCCAGCGCCATATCCGCCTCGAAGGCCGCGGCACGCTGCGCGGGCAGGCGATCGACGTGCCGGGCGATCCGTCCTCCGCCGCCTTTCCGCTCGTGGCCGCGCTCATCGTGCCGGGGTCGGATATCCTGATCGCGAACGTGCTGATGAATCCGGGCCGCACGGGCCTGATCCTGACCCTGCAGGAGATGGGCGCGGAAATCGAGATCCGCGACCCGCGCAGCACCGGCGGCGAGGAGGTCGCCGACCTGCGGGTCCGTCATTCATCGCTCAAGGGGGTGCATGTGCCGGCCGGCCGCGCGCCCTCCATGATCGACGAATATCCGGTCCTCGCCGTCGCCGCCGCCTTCGCCGAGGGCGAGACGCGCATGGAGGGGCTGGCAGAATTGCGGGTCAAGGAAAGCGACCGGCTGGCGGCCGTGGCGCGCGGGCTGGCGGCGAATGGGGTCGACTGCACGGAAGGCGATGCGACGCTCACCGTGCGCGGCCGGCCGGGCGGCAAGGGGTTGGGCGGCGCAACCGTCGCCACACACCTCGACCATCGCATCGCGATGAGCTTCCTCACCGTGGGGCTCGCGGCGGAAAAGCCGGTCACGGTGGACGACCGCGCCATGATCGCCACCAGCTTCCCCGACTTCATCACCCTGATGCGCGGGCTCGGCGCATCGATCGACATGGACGATGCGCAATGACGGTTCCCGCCCCGACACTCACCATCGCGATCGACGGTCCGGCAGGCGCCGGCAAGGGCACGCTGGCGCGGCGGCTGGCGGACCATTTCCATCTCAACCTGCTCGATACCGGCCTCACCTACCGCGCGGTGGCGCATCGGATGCTGACCTACGGCCTGCCGCTCGACAATGCGTCGGCGGCGGAGACGGCGGCGCGGCAGGTCGATCTGGGCGACCTCGACCGCGATGTCTTGTCCGCGCATGCGGTCGGCGAGGCCGCCTCGCAGGTGGCGGTGATCCCGGCGGTACGGCGCGCGCTGGTCGAGAAGCAGCGCGAATTCGCCCGCACGCCGCCCGGCGCGGTGCTGGACGGGCGCGACATCGGCACCGTGGTGTGCCCGGATGCCGAGGTGAAGCTCTATGTGACGGCCACGGCGCCGGTGCGCGCGCGCCGGCGCCTGCTGGAGATCGAAAGCCGCGGCGGACATGCCGATTTCGCCGAGATCCTCGCCGATATCGAGCGGCGCGACGCGCGCGACATGGGCCGCGCCGACTCGCCGCTCAGGCCCGCGACGGACGCGCACTTGCTGGATACGACCGAAATGGATATAGAAGCCGCGTTCCGCGCGGCTGTCGCCCTCATCGACAAGGCGCTCCAGTCGCGGAACCAGGGCTGAAACGCATCTCCTTCGCAAGCGCCGGGCAGGGTCCGCGCATGGCGAAGGTTTTTCGCTTGGGTTCTGAAACCGGTCAGTCGCGCTCCATCGCGCCGGATATGCCCGTCAGGGCATGCGGCTCCGCAAGAGCCCGGAGACGGCGGCAGGCCAACGCAACACGAACCACCGGCGCATCGCCCGCCATCCAGCGGGCCGTCCAGGAGAACATATGTCACAGTCAAATCCCAGCCGCGACGATTTCGCGGCGATGCTCGACGAATCCTTCTCGGCCGAGCACTCCGCCGAAGGATCCGTCGTCCGCGGCCTCATCACCGCCATCGAAAAGGACATGGCGATCATCGATGTCGGCCTGAAGGTCGAGGGTCGCGTGCCGCTGAAGGAATTCGGCTCGCGCGCGAAGGAGCTGAAGCCCGGCGACACGGTCGAGGTCTATGTCGAGCGCATCGAGAACGCGCTGGGCGAGGCCATGCTGTCGCGCGACAAGGCCCGCCGCGAGGAGAGCTGGGTCAAGCTCGAGGAGAAGTTCAACAAGGGCGAGCGCGTCGAAGGCGTGATCTTCAACCAGGTCAAGGGCGGCTTCACCGTCGATCTGGACGGCGCGGTGGCCTTCCTGCCCCGCTCGCAGGTGGACATCCGCCCGATCCGCGACGTCACCCCGCTCATGCACAACCCGCAGCCCTTCGAGATCCTCAAGATGGATCGCCGCCGCGGCAACATCGTCGTGTCGCGCCGCACGGTTCTGGAAGAGAGCCGCGCCGAGCAGCGCTCCGAGATCGTCCAGAACCTCGAAGAGGGCCAGGTGGTCGAGGGTGTGGTCAAGAACATCACCGATTACGGTGCGTTCGTGGACCTCGGCGGCATCGACGGCCTGCTGCACGTCACCGACATGGCCTGGCGCCGCGTCAACCATCCGACCGAGATCCTGTCGATCGGCCAGACGGTCAAGGTGCAGATCATCCGCATCAACCAGGAAACCCACCGCATCTCGCTCGGCATGAAGCAGCTCGAGAGCGATCCCTGGAACGACATCGGCACCAAGTTCCCGATCGGCAAGAAGATCCGCGGCACGGTCACCAACATCACCGACTACGGCGCCTTCGTGGAGCTGGAGCCGGGCATCGAGGGCCTGATCCACGTCTCGGAAATGTCGTGGACGAAGAAGAACGTGCATCCGGGCAAGATCCTGTCGACCACGCAGGAAGTCGATGTCGTGGTGCTGGAGGTCGATCCGCAGAAGCGCCGCATCTCGCTCGGCCTCAAGCAGACGCTGGAGAATCCGTGGGAGGCTTTCGCCCGCAACCACCCGGTCGGCTCGACCGTGGAGGGCGAGGTCAAGAACAAGACCGAGTTCGGCCTGTTCATCGGCCTCGACGGCGATGTGGACGGCATGGTGCACCTCTCCGACCTCGACTGGAACCGTCCGGGCGAGCAGGTCATCGAGGAGTACAACCGCGGCGACATGGTTTCCGCGCAGGTCCTCGACGTCGATATCGAGAAGGAGCGCATCTCGCTCGGCATCAAGCAGCTCGGCCGCGATGCGGTCGGCGAGGCTGCGACATCGGGCGAGCTGCGCAAGAACGCCATCGTCACCTGCGAAGTCACCGGCATCCGTGACGGCGGCCTCGACGTGCGTCTGGTCGACCACGACATCGAGAGCTTCATCCGGCGCTCGGACCTGTCGCGCGACCGCGACGAGCAGCGCCCCGAGCGCTTCTCGGTCGGCCAGAAGGTCGATGCCCGCGTGATCTCCTTCGACAAGAAGTCGCGCAAGATCCAGGTCTCCATCAAGGCGCTGGAAATCGCCGAGGAGAAGGAAGCGGTCGCCCAGTACGGCTCGACCGACTCCGGCGCCTCGCTGGGCGACATCCTTGGTGCCGCGCTGCGCAAGCAGGGCAACAAGGACGACTGATCGTCCCTGTTATCGCGACAAAAAGGCCCGCCGGAGCGATCCGGCGGGTCTTTTGTTTGCGGAACCCTTCAAACGGGCTTGCGTTCTATCTCCACACGGCCGCCGAGCGGCGTGCTGAAGAAACAGAAGAAGAAAGGATCCGACATGAACTGGAATCAGGTCGAAGGGAACTGGGAGCAGGCCAAGGGCAAGATCCAGCAGCAATGGGGCAAGCTCACCAATGACGATCTCGACGTCATCAAGGGCAAGCGCACCGAACTCGCCGGCCGGATTCAGGCGCGCTACGGCAAGGCGCAGGAAGAGGCCGAACGCGAGATCGACACTTGGCTGTCGCGCTCCTAATCGCTCGCATTGAGTTGATGGAAGGCCGGCTTGAAGCCGGCCTTTTTCTTATCTCGCCGTCGGCTGGAGCCGGGCGACATAAGTTTCGAGCGGCGCCGCGAAGCTCGGGGAGCCCTTGCGCTCCTGTGCGACATAGCCGCGGAAATAGTCCCAGAAGGACAAAGCGAAATCGCCGAAATAGCCGTCGACCATCTGGCGCGAGCACAGATTGCCATCGACGCAGAAGGCCATGCGGTTGAGGAAATAGAGCATGCGGTCGAACTGCCGGCGGAACTCCGGAAGCGGCATGTCGCCGCCATCCTCCGTCATTGCCTTGATGCCCAGCCGTTCCGCATAGACGGCGCGGTCGGCGGCGCTTGCATCGGCGCCGAGCAGGCCGGCATATTTCGCGTTCAGCGCGTCGAGGCGCGCGGCGATGGCCTGCTGCGCGTCCTGATATTCGCTCCGCTCCCACAATTCGACGAGCTGGAGCGTGCGCTCGACGCGCTTCTCCTCCCTGGCTTCCAGATATTGCCAGGCCGAGAAGGCCGCGCCGACGACGAGGAGAATGCGCACGCCGAGCCCCAGCCAAGCATAGGACAGCATGCGCCAGTCGCGCGAGGTGAAGGGATTGCTCTCCGGCTTCACCTCCTGCGCGCTGGTCTCCGGCATCCCTTCGAGCGTCTCGGGAAGCTGGTCGATCTTGCGCGGTTTCTGCGTGTCCGTCGCGGTCATCCGCAACTGTCCAGATCGATCGTCGCGGACGGATCGAGCTCGACGCCGGGCGCTTCCAGCCGCTGCTTCAGGCAGGCAAGCTGCGACAGCGACAGCATGAAGCGCAGGTCGGGCTGGGCCGCCGGCTGCGTCGCCGGTCCGCGCAGCGCTGCGACCACGCCGCGCTCCTGCTCGCAGTCGGCGAGATCGACCGCGACCGCTGCGCTGTCGCGTTCCGCGAGTTGCGGATAGCGCTCAAGGAAACAGGCCGCCAGCGCGCCGTTGATGACGACCTTCTTGGCGCAGATGCCGCAGGGTTCGGCGGCGAGCGCGGACGTCGCCGCCAGCATTGCGGCAGCGAGGGTTACGATACGCGATGCGTTGAACATGGTCCCACTCTAAAGAATGCGCGGCCTGCGCCGGTGCCGTATCTATGTTGCGCAAAACGGGCGCGCGCAAGTGAGGCTGGCTCACCCGCGCGGCAGGTTCTCGACCGGGAAGATCATCACCGCGCCCTTCGGGCCGGCATCCTTGCCGATGCGCTTGGTGACGCCGCGCGTCGCCGGCGCATCGCCGATGTCCTGCAAAAGGCCGGCGAACCCGTTCGGATGGCCGGACGACCGCGTCATCACGCGCACCCCCTGCTGCTCGAGGAAGCTCAGATCCTCCACGGTCGAATTGGCGCCGCCCTCCGTCAGCACCACCACCATGCGCTCCACGCCAAAGCTGGAATCGTTGAACTCCACCAGATCCAGCGCCTCGACCTTGCTGCCGCCGTGCAGCCGCTCGGCATAGAGATGGGTGATCGAATAGTCGCTGCCGATGTAGAGCACGTTCATGTCCACCGGCCTAGCCGAATTGTTGCGCGCATTGAGGCGGATCATGTCGAGCGGGCTGACGCGCGGCATGTTCCCGGCCTCAAGCTTCTCCTCCGCGGCATCCTTGCGCACGATGTCGAAGCCGACCTCGAATTCCTCGCCGCGGAAGGTCGAGGCGGCCGAGAGCCGCGCAAGGTTGGTGGCGCGGAAGATGCGCACCAGCGTATCGGCAACCTCGCCTTGCAGCCCGTCGGGCGTGCTGCCGGCGAAGCCGATCGAGGGCGGGCGCCGCCCCGTCTCCAGCGAGACTTCCGCCGTCGGCGGCAGGAACCACAGCCGCGGCGCGTCGGAGATCGCCGCGCGGGAGGCGGTGTCCAGCGTCGCCGAAGGTGCGCCGGCATCGGCGACCATGATGGCGACATCCTGCTCCGAAAGCACGGCGAGCTTGACGTCGGCGCTTTCCTCGGGGCCGACAAGCCGCAGCTTGACCGGTGTTTCCTTGCTTCCGGTGACCTGTTCGAGCAAACTCTTCACCTGCGCGACCTGTTCAGCATAGGCGTCCCGCGCCGGCGGCATCGACACGACGAGCTCCGTCTCGAACACCACATCGGCAAGGCGTGCGTAAGCGTTGGCGGGAATGGCGGCGGGGTCCAGCGCGGGCTGGCCGTCGCTTGCCACCGGGGCGGCGCGGCTCACCAGATTGTCGGCCGAGCGGATTTCAAGAAAGCCGATCGCCTCGTCGTCCGACGCCGCCGGCGAGGGCAGCAGGGCGAGGCGCGCGCCGGGGGCGAGCCGGTGCAGCCGGCCCGCCGGCACGGTGATGCCCGCCGGCGTGACCGACACCTTCCACTGCTGGACGAAATCGCCCTCGTCCATGCCGAAGACCGGCGCGTCGAGATTGCCCTCGAAGAGCGGCGTCGGCCTGTTGCGGTTCTCGCCGGCATAGGCCTGCATCACGCTCTGGCCGAGCTGGCGGTAGGACATGTTGGGGTTCTCCGCCAGCCGGGAGAACAGCGTGTAGGTGAAGAGGCCGAGCTTGCGCGCGCCCTCGCCGCCGCGCGGCAGCAGCATTTCGGGCGTCGTCTCCACCGTCTGCGCGGCGAAGAAGGCGACCAGCCCGCCGGGCGCGAGCGGCGTGGCGCCGGTCGGCGTGTCCTCGGCCGACTTCTCGGCATAGGCGCTGAGCGCGCGCGTGCTCTCCACCGGCCCGGCGCTGCGGGTCGCGCCCTTCGCCTCGGCGATGGCCTCCGCGAAGGCGCTTTCGGGAATGCCGAGCTGCTTGGGGTCGATCTTGCGCTCGGTCACCGCGTCGGCACCCACCGGCGCGCCGCGCGTCGCCGTGCCGGAATGGCAGGCGTCGATGACCAGCCAGACGAAAGCGCCCTTGGCGCGGATGGCGTCGAGCGCGGCGCCGATCTCATTGTCGGCAAGCGCGTTGGGAATGCCCTTGCTGCGGTCCACCCAGTTCTGGATGTCGGCCGGCAGGAAGGCCTCGTCCATGCCGTCCGGCTCGGAGGCGACATCGGCCGCCGGCTGCTGGATGCCGTGGCCGGAGAGCTGGATATAGACGAAATCGCCGCGCTCGGCCTTCGCGGCGAGATCAGCCAGCGACTTCGTGATCGCCGCATGGGTGGGCGAGTCGGCCGCCCCGTCCACACCGTCGGCCAAGAGCGTGACGTTTTCCGGCGCGAAGGCGATGGGCGCGCTGGCGGTCAGGTATTGGCGCACGAGCTGGGCGTCATTGTTCGGCCCCTCGAGATCCGCGCCCTGCACGTTCGGATATTTGGTCACCGCCACCAGCAGCGCGTGATTGGTGCGCGCCTGTGCCGGCAGCGCCGCGAAGACCGAGGTTCCGAGAAAAACGAGGCCGGCGGCAATGATACCGCGGCCGATCCTGCGCTGTCGCATGCAGCAACTCCCAAGCCCTGTCCCTGCGTTAACTTGGTCTTACAGGATTCAGGCGGGATTTAGGAGCGGCGAAAGCGAAAGTTCGATGCTTTCGCGGCGCTGGAGCAATCCTGCAGAGCGGAGTGTCTGAAAATGCACCCGGGGACCGTTGTGGATCCATGCCGTGACGGTGATGAAGCGCGATCCCTGCAAGGCAGGAGGCTAGTGCGCCTCGTCCCAGTTCGCGGCCGCGCGCGCTTCGACCTGAAGCGGCACCTTCATCGACAGCGCCGGCATCGGCGCGTTCTCCATCGTCGCGACGATGACGGGTATGACGGTGTCCACCTCGGCCATGGGCGCCTCGAAGATTAGCTCGTCATGCACCTGCAGCAGCATGCGGGTCTGCGTGATGCCGGCTGCCGCGAAGGCGTCCTCCATGCGGATCATCGCCCGGCGGATGATGTCGGCGGCCGAGCCTTGGATCGGGGCGTTGATCGAGGCGCGCTCGTTGAAGGCGCGGATCGAGGGATTGGCGGCGCGGATGTCGGGATAGTGGATGCGCCGGCCGAAGATGGTCTCGACATAGCCCTTGTCGCGGGCCATCTGCTTGCGGCTTTCCATATAGTCGCGGATGCCCGGAAAGCGCTCGAAATAGCGCTTGATGTACTCGCCCGCCTCGGAACGCTCGATCGAGAGCTGGTTGGCGAGGCCGAAAGCGGAAATGCCGTAGATGATGCCGAAATTGATCGCCTTGGCGCGCCGGCGCACTTCCGACGGCATGCCCGCCACCGGCACGGAGAACATTTCCGAGGCGGTCATGGCATGGATGTCCACGCCGTCTTCGAAAGCCTGCCTGAGTTGCGGAATGTCGGCGATATGCGCCAGCACGCGCAGCTCGATCTGGCTGTAGTCGGCGGAGATCAGGCGGTTGCCTTCCGCCGCGACGAAGGCGGTGCGGATGCGCCGGCCCTCGGCGGTGCGGATCGGGATGTTCTGCAGGTTGGGTTCCGACGAGGAGATGCGGCCCGTCGGCGTGGAGGCGAGCGCATAGGAGGTGTGCAGGCGCTTCGTCTCGGGATTGATATATTCCGGCAGCGCGTCGGTATAGGTGGATTTCAGCTTGGTGAGCTGGCGCCAGTCGACGATGCGGCGCGGCAGCTCGTGGCCCTCCGCCGCCAGTTCCTCCAGAAGCTGCGCCGTCGTGGACCACTGGCCGGATTTCGTGCGCGTACCGCCCGGCAGCCCCATCTTGCCGAACAATATGTCGCCAAGCTGCTTGGGCGAGCCGATGGTGAAGCGCTCGCCGGCGGCGGCGTAGACGTCCTCCTCCAGCGCGGCCGCGCGCTGGGCGAACTCGCCCGACAGGCGCGACAGCATCTGGCGGTCCACGAGGATGCCGCGCTCCTCCATCCGCGCCAGAACGGGCACCAGCGGCCGCTCCAGCCGCTCGTAGACGGAGGTCAGCCCGTCGGCGACGAGGCGCGGCTTGAGCACCTGCCACAGCCGCAAGGCGATGTCGGCCCCTTCGGCCGCATAGGTGGTCGCGCGCTCGATCTCGACCAGGTCGAAGGTCACGAGGTTGCGCCCCGAGCCGACGATATCCTTGAACGGGATCACGGCATGGCCCAGCCAGCGGTCGGCCACCGAGGCAATGTCATGCCCGCCCGTTCCCGCGCCCAGCACATAGGAGATCAGCATCGTGTCGTCATAGCCGGCGATGTCGATGCCGAGGCGGTGCATGAACAGCCAGTCGTACTTGATGTTGTGGCCGACCTTCAGCACCGCCGGATCGATGAGCACCGGCGTCAGCTCCGCCAGCACGCCGTCAAGGTCGAGCTGGCCGTCGGCGCGGCCGCCCCCGAGCAGGTCCTCGGCGCTGGCCCGGTGCTCGACCGGAACATAGGCCGCATAGCCGGCGTCCACCGCGATGGCGAAGCCGACCGGCTCGGCGCGCATCGGGTCGAGCGATGTCGTCTCGACGCGGAAGGAAAGCAGCCCCGCCTCGCTCGCAGCTGCGAGCCAGCGCCTGAGCTCGTCGCGATCGTGGATCGAGACGTAATTCGTCCGGTCGACCTTCGCGGCGACGGCGGCTTCGGCACGGCGCTTCGCCAGCAGGTCCGGCGAGGCGGCTGCGGGCGCCGCTGCGCCGGTGGCCGGACCGCCGGCTTGTGCGGCCACATCGAGATCGGGTCCGTGCAGGTCGCCGTCCACCACCACGGACGCGGCCTCGACCACGCTGGCATCGACATCGGTGGCCTCGGCCACGCGCCGCGTCAGCGCGTTGAACTCCATCGCCTTGAGGAAGGAGATCAGCTTCGGCCCGTCAGGCGCCTGCAGAACGAGCTCGTCCAGCCCTTCCGTCACCGGCACGTCGTCCTTGAGCCGCACCAGCTCGCGCGAGAGACGGGCATTTTCGGCATGGGCGATGAGGTTCTCGCGGCGCTTCTGCTGCTTGATCTCGCCGGCGCGGGCCAGCAGCGCGTCGAGGTCGCCGAATTCCTCCAGCAATTGCGCCGCCGTCTTCGGCCCGATGCCCGGCACGCCCGGCACATTGTCGATGGAATCGCCGGTCAGCGCCTGGAGGTCGATCATCTTTTCCGGCGGCACGCCCCATTTCTCGATGACCTCGGGGACCTTGATCTCCTTGTCCTTCATCGGGTCGTACATGGAGACGGTCGGGCCGACGAGCTGCATCAGGTCCTTGTCGGAGGAGATGATGGTCGTGTCGCCGCCGGTCTCGCAGGCGAGGCGGCAATAGGTGGCGATCAGGTCGTCGGCCTCGAAGCCCTCCATCTCGATGCAGGGCAGCGAGAACGCGCGGGTGGCCTCGCGGATCAGCGCGAACTGCGGCACCAGATCCTCCGGCGGCGCGCTGCGATTGGCCTTGTATTCGGCATAGAGCTCGTTGCGGAAGGTTTTCGACGAATAGTCGAAGATGACCGCGAAATGGGTCGGCGTGACGCCGACATCGGTGTTGCGCGCATCGCGCATCAGCTTCCACAGCATGTTGCAGAAGCCCGACACCGCGCCGACCGGCAGCCCGTCGGACTTGCGGGTGAGCGGCGGCAAGGCGTGATAGGCGCGGAAGATGTAGCCGGAGCCGTCGACGAGGAAGAGATGATCGCCCTTTTTCATGGCCGAAGCGGTAGCGCGGACATCCCTTCCTGTCCACGCAAAACGCCGTCCGCCTGTCCGGGCTCATACATCTGGCGTACTCACAGGCTTGTTACAGAGATGTAATGTTCATGCCCTTGAATCGCCGCTTTCGGGACCACAGATAGCGGTCATCGGCAGTTTTCGCCGAAGTCCGGTTCCAGGCACGTCCCCCGCCTTATCCGGACCATGCGGCAGCCTCACCCCCTCTCCGGGCTGCCGCAGTTTTCATAAAGCCGCCGTGGTGGCCCCTCCGCCACGGCGGCATTTTTTTGCCCATTTCCTGCCGCCTTGGGCTAGGGTCGCCGCGATGAATCGCTGAGGCCCCCATGACCGCACTCGCTCCCGTTCTCGACAATCTCGACGGCAATCTCGACGCCAGCCTCGAAAGGCTGTTTTCGCTGCTGCGGCTGAAGTCGATCTCGACCGATCCCGCCTACAAGGCGGACTGCCGCAAGGCCGCCGAATGGCTGGTAGCCGACCTGCGCGCGATCGGCTTCGAAGCGGGCCTGCGCGACACGCCCGGCCATCCGATGGTGGTCGCCCATCATGACGGCCCGGCCGGCGCACCGCACGTGCTCTTCTACGGCCATTACGACGTGCAGCCCGTCGATCCGCTGAACCTGTGGGATGCCGACCCCTTCGAACCTGCCGTCAGGGAGGCCGGCGGCGTCAAGATCATCACCGGGCGCGGCTCGTCCGACGACAAGGGCCAGTTGATGACCTTCGTGGAGGCATGCCGCGCCTTCAAGCAGGTCCATGGCGCGCTGCCGTGCAGGGTCACCATCCTCTTCGAGGGTGAGGAGGAGTCCGGCTCGCCATCGCTGAAGCCCTTTCTGGCCGCGGCCGCCGACGAGCTGAAAGCGGACTTCGCGCTCGTCTGCGACACCGGCATGTGGGATGCCGCCACGCCCGCCATCAGCGTCGGCCTGCGCGGACTGGTGGGCGAGGAGGTGACCATCCACGCCGCCAGCCGCGACCTGCATTCGGGCCACTATGGCGGCGCGGCCGCCAATCCGATCCGCGTGCTGGCAAAAATCCTCGCTGCCGTCCATGACGATACCGGCAGGGTGACGATCCCCGGCTTCTACGACGGTGTCGAGGAGACGCCGACGCAGGTGAAGGCCTCGTGGGACGCGCTCGGCCAGACGCCGGAGAAATTTTTGGGCGAGGTCGGCCTGTCGGTGCCGGCGGGCGAAAAGGGCCGCTCGCTGCTGGAGCAGGTCTGGGCGCGGCCGACAGCCGAGTTCAACGGCATTTCCGGCGGCTATGAAGGCGAGGGGTTCAAGACGGTGATCGCCGCCCAAGCCTCTGCCAAGGTCTCCTTCCGCCTCGTCCATAAGCAAGACCCGGAGAAGATCAGGGCCGCCTTTCGCGCCTTCGTCGAAGCGCGCCTGCCGGCCGACTGCAAGGCGAGCTTCCACGAGCATGGCGGCTCGCCGGCGATCCAGCTCTCCTACGATTCCCCGATCGTGACCAAGGCCAAGACCGCGTTGTCGGAGGAATGGGGCAAGCCGGCGCTCACCATCGCCATGGGCGGGTCCATTCCCGTCGTCGGCGAGTTCCAGAAGATGCTCGGCATGGAATCGCTGCTGGTCGGCTTCGCGCTGGACGACGACCGCATCCACTCGCCGAACGAGAAATACAATCTCGAATCCTTCCACCGCGGCCAGCGTTCCTGGGCGCGCATCCTGCACGCGCTCGCCGGCAAATAAGGGCCTCCCATATGACCATCCGCTTCCATCGCGGCGACCTGCCCGATCTCTCCAACTATGATGTCGACGCCGTCGCGATCGACACCGAGACGCTGGGCCTCAATCCTCACCGCGACCGGCTCTGCGTGGTGCAGATCTCGCCGGGCGACGGCACGGCCGACGTGATCCAGATCGCGCAGGGGCAGAAGCGCGCGCCCAACCTTGTCGCGCTGCTGCGCAACCGGCGGGTGACGAAGCTGTTCCATTTCGGCCGCTTCGACCTCGCGGTGCTCTACCAGACCTTCGGCGTGATGCCGGAGCCGGTCTTCTGCACCAAGATCGCCTCGCGTCTCGTGCGGACCTATACCGACCGCCACGGCCTCAAGGACATCTGTTCGGAACTGCTGGGCGTCAGCCTCTCCAAGGCGCAGCAATCGTCGGACTGGGCGGCCGAGACCCTGTCGCCCGAGCAGTTCGAATATGCGGCCTCGGACGTGCTCTACCTGCACCGGCTGCGCGACAAGCTCCAGCAGCGGCTGGAGCGCGACGGTCGCCTCAAGGAGGCGGAAGCCTGCTTCCGCTTCCTGCCGACGCGCGCAAAGCTCGATCTGATGGGCTGGGACGAAGAGGACATCTTCGCCCATAGCTGACCATGGGTCTATTCGGCGGCCACCGCGACGCGACGGCCCGCCGGCGCCTTGTCGATATAGGCCCAGCGCGGGCGCTCGAACAGGAAGCCGCCATAGCCGCTCCATTTCACCAGGAAATAGAGCAGCACCGGCCCGGCGACGGCGGCGATCAGCGTCAGCAGCGAGATGGTGCCGACATCGCTGATGATGCCGCTATGGAGCAGCGCGACGCGCGCCAGCACCATCGGCAGGAAGAAGGACAGGTAGACCACCAGCGAATGCGCGCCGAGCCATGTCAGCCAGGCGAAGCCGCGCCGCTCGCTGAGCAGGGCCGAGACCCAGATCACCACGGTGATGCCGGCAAGGGCCAGCGGCAGCGACACGAAGCTCATCTCGGCGATTCCGCCGCGCGCGCCCGCATTCGACAGTTCGGGCTGGATGAGCGCCGCCAGCGAAGGCCATGGCGGCGTGAACACCAGCCACAAGTTGACCGGCGCCCATAGCGCGATCAGCGCCAGCGCCTTGCCGGGATTCTCGCGCGCCCAGTCGGCGATGCGGAAGATCTGCGCGGCGAAGAGATAGCCGATGAGGAACCAGACATAGCGGCTGGCGAATTCGTCGACGAGGGTCCAGCCCGTATGGATGGGCAATATCTCCAGGCATGCGGCCCCGGCCAGCAGGAGCCAGGCGGGCAGCGTCTTCACCAGTCGCGTGAAGACGAAGAAGATCGGCAGGATATAGATGAACCACAGCGTGCCGAAGGGCTCGACGAAGGCCATGAGATAGGCTTCCAGCGTCGCCGGCGCGCCGTCCTCCATGGCCATGAAGGGCGCCCGGAAGGCGAACTGGATCGTCAGCCACAGCACGTAGAAATAGACGAAATGCACCACCTTGCGGTCGATGTAGCGCAGCCAGGGGCGGTCGATGACGAGGCCGAGGAACAGGCCGGAGATCAGGAAGAAGTCGGGCATCCGGAACGGACGCGCGAAGGAGACGACATAGCCCATCCAGCCCGGCTGGCCGGCCGCCGCCTCCACGCCGATCACGGCATGGCCCATCACCACCATGATGATGCAAAGGCCCTTGGCCACGTCGACCCAGGCGACGCGGGCCGCGCTGCTGTCTGGAATGCTCGCCGCGGACGTGTTCATGCCGCCATGTTTTATCAGACAGTGGTGTTGATCCCCTTAATCCGATCGATGGATTTGCTTCTTCTTGACGGGACGGCGCGCAAGGGCGAAGTGGCAGTTGGAGAGACGCGCATGATCATTCGCCACCGCACCAATTTCCTGAAACTGTTCTTCGTCATGCGCGGCTCCGTCGTTCCGCGGATCCTGCCGCAGATTTTCGGCTTCGCTGTCTACGGCGCGGCCATCACCGTCCTGATCCAGCGCTTCCTGCCGGCCGTCGAAAGCATGAGCGTCGCGCCCTTCGCGCTGGTGACGGTGACGCTCTCCATCTATCTCGGCTTTCGCAACAGCGCCGCCTATGACCGCTGGTGGGAAGGTCGCAAGCTGTGGGGCCAGCTCGTCTACGAGATCCGCAACCTGGCGCGCGCGGGCATGGCGCTGTTGCCGGAAAGCGGCCTGCATCGGCCGCTGCTGATGGATTCGCTCGCCTTCTGCCACCTGCTGCGCGGCGCCTTGCGCCGCATCGACGCCTCGGCCGATGCGCAGCGCTTCCTTTCCGAAGCGGACGCGATGCTCGCGAAAGCCGGGCCGGAGGCCATCGTCAGGCGCATGGGCCGCCGCATCGCCGATGCCCGCGCCGGCGGCGCGCTCGACCCGATCGGCTTCCGCATCCTCGATGAGCGGCTTGCGGCGATCGCGGCGGTGGAAGCCGGCTGCGAGCGGATCGCCGCGACGCCGCTGCCCTTCGCCTATACGCTGCTGCTCCAGCGCACGGCCTATGTCGTGTGCCTGCTTCTGCCTTTCGGACTGGTCTCTGCCATCGGCTGGGCGACGCCGCTCTTCACCGCCATCATCTCCTACACTTTCTTCGGGCTTGATGCCCTGTCGGAGGAACTGGAGGACCCGTTCGGCAGTGAAGCCAACGACCTGCCGCTGGATGCGCTCTGCCGCATCTGCGAAATATCGGTGATGGAAGCGCTCGGCGAGCCGGCGCCGGAACCGCTCGCCGCCAGGCACTACTTCCTGTCCTGAGCGAGCTTTCGTATCCGCGAAGACTCTTCCGCCGATCTGTTCAACAGATGTGAACACACCGTCTACTTTCCTTGCGGCAACGTTGTTGCGCATTCACAAGCGCGCGTTTTTGGTGCATCCGGCTATTTGTGCTTGCAGCAATCCGTGTATACGTCACACAGGCTCCGTCCTCATCGTACGGACGGGCGTTCAACCGGGAGGCTTTCTCATGATTTCGAAGACAACAGCAGCCATAGCGCTCGCCGCCGGCGTGGCCTGGTCGGCCGGCGCCCATGCGCAGGAGACGGTGAAGATCGGCGTGATCCTGCCCTATTCGGGCCCGTTCGCCGATGCCGCCAACCAGCTCCAGGCGGGCATCGACCTCTACATCAAGAAGCATGGCGACACCGTCGCCGGCAAGAAGATCGAGATCATCCGCAAGGATACCGGCGGTCCGGCCGCCGACGTGGCGCAGCGCGTCGCGCAGGAGCTCGTCGTCCGTGACGGCGCCGACATCCTCGCCGGCTTCGCGCTGACTCCGGAGGCGCTGGGCGCCGCGCCGGTGGCCACCGAGGCGCAGAAGCTGATGGTGGTGATGAACGCCGCGACCTCGGTCATCACCGAGCAGTCGGACTATATCGTGCGCACCTCCGTCACCATCCCGCAGGTCAACTACGCCTTCGGCAAGTGGGCCTTCGACAAGGCCGGCGTCAAGCAGGCCTACACGCTGGTCTCCGACTACGGTCCGGGCCACGACGCGGAGAAGTCCTTCTCCAGCGGCTTCACCGAGGCCGGCGGCAAGATGCTCGGCGCCGACCGCACGCCGGTCGCCAACCCGGACTTCTCTGCCTTCGTGCAGCGCGTGAAGGACGCCAATCCGGAAGCCGTCTACATCTTCGTTCCGGGCGGCGCGCAGCCGGCGGCGATCGGCAAGGCGCTCTCCGACCGCGGCCTTGCCCCGCCCGCCACTAAGATCTTCGCGCAGGGTGAACTGACCCATCCGGAGGCGCTGGAGAGCATGGGCCAGACCGCCAAGGGCATCATCACCACCTTCCACTACACGCTGGAGCGCGACGACCCGCTGAACAACGAGTTCGTCGCCGGCTATCGCGAGGCCAACAAGGGCCGCAGCCCGGACCTGTTCTCGATCGGCGGCTATGACGGCATGCACCTCATCTACGAGGCGCTGAAGAAGACCAATGGCGATGCCTCCGGCGACGCGCTGCTCGAAGCCGCCAAGGGCATGGCCTGGGACAGCCCGCGCGGCCCGATGTCGATCGACCCGGAAACGCGCGACGTGGTGCAGACCGTGTACATCCGCGAAGTCCAGGAGGTCGACGGCAAGCTGCAGAACGTGATCATTGACGAGATCCCGAACGTCAAGGATCCTCTCCACGGCGCGGCGAAGTAAGCCGGCTTCGGCGACCGACAGGAACGGGTGGCATCCACGTGAGCAGTATCGGCATCGTGCTTTTTGACGGTTTTGCCTTCGGGATGCTGCTGTTCGTCCTGTCGGTCGGACTTTCCGTGACCATGGGGCTGATGAACTTCATCAACCTCGCCCACGGCGCCTTCGGCATGCTCGGCGGCTATCTGGCCGTCGTCGCCATGCGCCAGCTCGGCCTGCCGTTCCTGGCGGCCCTGCCTTTCGCCTTCATCGGTTCGGCGCTCGTCAGCGTCGTCTTCGAACGGACGCTGTTCAGGCGGCTCTACCGTGCCGGCGAGCTGAATCAGGTCCTCTTCACCATCGGCCTCGTCTTCGTCGCCGCGGCGGTGGCCACCTATGTCTTCGGCACCGTCCAGCAGGTCATCATCATGCCCTCCTGGCTGCGCGGCTCGGTCGAGGTCTTCGGCCTGCGTCTCGGCGCCTATCGTATCTTCCTCATCGTCATGGCGCTGGCCATCACGGCGCTGCTCGTCTTCGGTCTGGAGCGCACCCGCTTCGGCGCGCAGATCCGCGCCGCGGTCGACAACCAGCAGGTGGCGCAGGGCCTCGGCCTCGATGTGGACCGCATCTTCGCCGTCACCTTCGCGGTGGGCAGCGGGCTGGCGGGCTTGGGCGGCGCGCTCGCCATCGAGGTCGTCGGCCTCGATCCGTCCTTCGGCTTCCACTATCTGGTCTATGTGCTGATCGTCGTCTCGGTCGGCGGGCTGGGCTCCATCACCGGCTCCTTCGTCGGCGCGGCCCTGCTCGGCATCGGCGACGTGGCGGGAAAATACTTCGCGCCCGAGATCGGCTCCTTCCTCATCTACCTCCTCCTCGTGGCCGTGCTGCTGGTGCGCCCGATGGGTCTGTTCGGAAAGCGGTGAGGTCATGAGCGACACCACCCATACCGCGGCCGAAACCCCGCAGCGTTGGCTCCGGCGGCAGGGCCGCTGGTCGCCGGTCGAGATCGTCTTCTGGCTGGCCACGCTGCTGCCGTTCTTCCTGTTCCCCACCTATCTGCCGCTGGCGAGCCAGGTGGCGATCGCGGCGCTCTTCGCCATCTCGGTCGATCTCGTGCTGGGCTATGCCGGCATCGTCACGCTCGGCCACGCCATGTTCTTCGGCCTCGGCGCCTATGCCGCCGGCCTGCTCAGCGTCTATGGCTGGGGCGAGCCGATCACCGGCCTGCTCTTTGCCGGCGTCTTCGCCGGCCTTGTCGGCTTCGTCGCCAGCTTCCTGATCGTGCGCGTGCAGCACCTCGCGCTGCTCATGGTCACGCTCGGCCTCGGCCTGCTCACCTACGAGCTCGCCAACGCCATGACTTGGCTCACCGGCGGCACCGACGGCCTGCGCGGCATCCGCATGTGGCAGGTCTTCGGCTATTTCCGCTTCGATCTGTGGGGCTACACGGCCTACGGCTACTCGCTCGCCGTGCTGTTCATCGGCTTCCTGATCAGCCGCACCATCGTCAACTCCTCCTTCGGGCTGGCGCTGCGCGGCATCCGCGAGAACGTGAAGCGCATGCCGGCGATCGGGTCGGACTACAAGTGGCACCTGCAGAAGATCTACGCCATCTCGGCCGCGCTGGCCGGCGTCGCCGGCGGCCTGCTGGTGCAGACGACGAGCACGGTGACCATGGAGGTGCTGAGCTTTCAGCGCTCCGCCGACGTGGTGGTGATGCTGATCCTCGGCGGCACCGGCCGGCTCTACGGCGCCATCGTCGGCGCCATCATCTTCCTGCTGGTGCGCGACCAGCTCGCCGGCATGAACCCGCAATACTGGTATTTCGGCATCGGCCTCCTGCTGATGGTGGTGGTGCTGTTCATGCCGAAGGGCATCCTGGGCGCGCTCGCCCGCCTGACGAGCAAGCGAGGCTGACCGTGGCCGGACAGATCATGCTCAAGACCGAGTCCATCTCCAAGAAGTTCGGGTCGCTCGAAGTCGCGCGCGCGGTCTCGCTGGAGCTGCCGCGCGGTGCCCGCCATGCGCTGATCGGCCCGAACGGCGCCGGCAAGACCACGCTCATCAATCTCATCACCGGCCATCTCAAGCCCGACAGCGGCCGCATCCTGCTGGAGGGAGAAGACATTACCGGCGTCGCGCCAGCGGCGCGCGTGCGGCGCGGCCTGACGCGCACCTTCCAGATCAACACGCTGTTCCCCGACCTGACGCCGATCGAGGCGGTGACGCTGGCCGTCTGCGAACGCGAGGGCGAGGCCGGACAGTTCTGGCGCAGCCTCGCTTCGCACACGGACGCCATCGACGAGGCCTATGGCGTGCTCAGCCAGTTGCGGCTCGCCGATGTCGCGACGCGCACCACCCGCACCCTGCCCTACGGCCAGCAGCGCCTGCTGGAGATCGCGCTGGCGCTGGCGACGAAGCCCAAGGTGCTGCTGCTGGACGAGCCGGCCGCCGGCGTGCCGCGCGACGAAAGCGCCATGCTCTTCAGCGTCATCGCCGCGCTTCCCGACGACATTTCCGTGCTTTTCATCGAGCATGACATGAACCTCGTCTTCCAGTTCGCCAGCCGCATCACCGTGCTGGTCGCCGGCGGCGTGCTTCTGGAGGCCGAGCCGGACGTCATCCGCACCGACTCGCGCGTGCGCGAGGTCTATCTGGGACACGGCCATGACTGAACCGCTGCTCGAACTGCGCGACGTGCGCGCCGCCTATGGCGAGGCGGTTGTACTGGACGGCGTCTCACTGTCCGTGCCCGAGGGCGGCAGCCTGGCGCTGCTGGGGCGCAACGGCGTCGGCAAGACCACGCTGCTGCTCACCGTCATGGGCTTCGTCAGCCTCAAGCGCGGCGAGGTGCGCTTCAAGGGCGAGGATGTGTCGCGCCTCGCGCCCAACCAGCGCGCGCGGCGCGGCATCGGCTGGGTGCCGCAGGAGCGCGGCATCTTCCCCTCGCTTACGGTGGAGGAGAACCTGACCGCCACGGCGACCGCCGGCCGCTGGGACCTCGCCGCCGTCTACAAGATGTTCCCGCGCCTCAAGGAACGCCGCGCCAATATGGGCAACCAGCTCTCCGGCGGCGAGCAGCAAATGCTGGCCGTCGGCCGCACGCTGATGACCAATCCGAGCATTCTGCTGCTGGACGAGCCGCTCGAAGGTCTGGCGCCCATCATCGTGGAAGAGCTGACGGCGGCGATCCGCCACATGAAGGAGGACGAGGGGATGGCCTTCATCCTCGTCGAACAGCACGCCGAGCTGGCGCTGAAGCTGACCGACCAGGCGGTGGTGATCGAGCGCGGCGTGATCGCCCACCGCGCTGCGTCGGCGCAACTGCTGGCCGACAAGCCGGTCCTCGACCGCTATGTGGGCCTCGACCTGAAGAAGGCCTGACGGTTCATGGAATCAGCATCCCGGATACGAAAAGGCGCCCCGCGGCTCCGGAGGTCTCCGGTTTGGCGCGCTCGCGCTGCCCCTCATCCGGCTGCCGCCACCTTCTCCCCGCAAGCGGGGAGAAGAGAGCCTTCATCTCCGCTTTCTTCAATCGCCGGTGTCGCAGAAGAGGCTGGAAGCGAGGAGACAATGTTTCTTCTCCCCGTTTACGGGGAGAAGTGCCCGGCAGGGCGATGAGGGGCGGCGCAGACGTCGAAGGTGCTTCGACTCACATAAGGCGTGACACGCCTCAGGCCCTGCCGGCCGCCTGTGCGCCCTTGCCGCTGTCGCGTTCGGCATGGCGCGGGGTGGCGCCGGCGGCCTCCTCGCAGAGTTCGAGGTGCCGTGCCAGCGCCTGGGTCGAAAGCATCGCGCTGATGGTCGTGATGTCGCGCCCCTGATATCTGGGCATCTGCTGGACTTCCTTCAGTCGTTCCAGAAGTGCGAGTCGGGTCATTGGATTGCTCCTTTGATTGCCAGGGGTGTTGCAGAAGGCGCCGTCAGGCCGCCTTCTTCTTCTTGGTCGCATCGAACGGGATCTCGATGTCGACGGCGAGCGTGGTGACCTGGGCGCCGCGATCCATCTTCACGCTGACCTTGTCGTGGTCGATCTCCATATGCTTGGAGATCACGCGCAGGATCTCGTCGCGCAGCTTGGAGACGAGTTCGGAATCGCCGCTGGTGGAGGCGCGTTCATGGGCCAGCAGCACCTGCAGGCGCTCGCGCGCGGCAGGCGCCGACGACTGCGAGCGGGAAAAGACCCGAAAGAAATTCATGCCGCTTTCCTCCCGAAGATCTTGCCGAAGAAGCCGCGCTTCTCGCCGGGAACGGTGATCGGCAGCTCCTCGCCCTTGAGGCGGCGCGCGGCGTCGAAATAAGCGCGGGCAGGCGCGCTGGAACCGTCGGCCAGCGTCACCGGCGAGCCGACATTGGAGGCGCGCAGCACGTCCATGCTCTCCGGTATGATGCCGAGCAGCGGGATCGACAGGATGTCGAGGACGTCGTCCACCTTGAGCATGTCGCCGCGCTGGGCGCGCGCCGGGTCGTAGCGGGTGAGGAGCAGGTGCTTCTCCATGCGCTCGCCCTTCTCCGCCTTGACGGTCTTGGAATCGAGCAGGCCGATGATGCGGTCGGAATCGCGCACCGAGGAGACTTCCGGATTGGTCACGACGATCGCCACGTCGGCATGGCGCATGGCCAGCGTCGCGCCGCTCTCGATGCCCGCCGGGCTGTCGCAGATGACCCAGTCGAAGGCCTTGCGCAGCGAGGCGACGACCTTCTCGACGCCTTCCGGGGTAAGATTGTCCTTGTCGCGCGTTTGCGAGGCCGGCAGCAGGTAGAGCGTCTCCACCCGCTTGTCGCGGATCAGCGCCTGGGTGAGCTTGGCCTCGCCCTGGATCACGTTGACGAGGTCGTAGACCACCCGCCGTTCCGCACCCATCACGAGGTCGAGATTGCGCAGGCCGACGTCGAAATCCACGACCACGACCTTTTCGCCCCCTTGCGCGAGAGCGGCGCCCAGTGCGGCGGACGATGTCGTCTTGCCGACCCCGCCCTTGCCCGATGTGACCACGACTACTTTGCCCATTGACCTCTCCTGTTTGTGCGGCCGAGCCGGCGGCTCAGCCGAGCGTCCCCGCCTTGATCGCCTCGCCCTCGAGCCAGATCTGCACCGCCTTGCCGCGCAGGTCGGGCTCCATGTCCTCGGCCGTCTTGTAGAAGCCGTCGATGGCGATCAGCTCCGCCTCGAGCTTGCGGCAGAAGATGCGCGCCGCGCCGTTGCCGGTGGTGCCGGCCATCGCGCGGCCGCGCAGCGTGCCGTAGACGTGGATCGAGCCGCCGGCGACGATCTCCGCGCCCGACGCCACCGAGCCGACGACGGTGACGTCGCCCTCCGGGAAGAACAGCGACTGGCCCGAGCGCACCGGCTCGGTCACGATGATGGAGGGCATGGCCCTGACCGGCTGCGGTGCCATGGCCGGCGCCACATCCTCGACCGCCGCCGCGGCCGGCCGCGCGTCCTCGTCGCCGTCTTCGGCGGCGGGCGCCTCGAAATCCGAGGCCGGACGACCGTCGGTCATGGCGGGCGGCAGGTCCGCGCCGAGCAGGGAGGGACGCGCGCCTTCGATGCCCATGACGCGCACATTGCGCGCGGCGAGCTGGGCGACGAGTTCGCGCAACTGCGAACGGTCGATATCCAGCTCCTCGACATTGAGCACGACCGGCCGGCGCAGGAAGAATCCGGCGGACCGGGCGGCGAGATCGTCGAGGCGCACCAGCCAGTCCTCGAAGGGCATCTCCGGGGTCAGCGCGAGCGCGAGAAAGGACCGCCCCTTGAGGCGGATCGGCCGGGGTTGGGTTAACACATCAGTCATCTTGGTAAATTTTCGATTGCTTCGGTGTACCGGCAAAATGGTTAACAAAAGGTAAATTTTCCGGCGGTTACGGCGCCGGTGAGCGACCCCCGGATCACAGATCTCGCCAAAAATAGGATGCGATATCAGTTGCTTGGCGTGAAACAGAAATTGAAATCAAAAGTTACCGGCAACTGAAATCAGGCTTTCATCCGAGAGGCAGGCATTCGTGCCGGAATGCGGAGCATCGCGATTTGCCGTCGGCAAACGGACTGGCGGATATCGCGGATACACTGTCTGGTCCGTCACCGTCGCCATCATTGCGTCGGGCCTGCCTATGGTCAAGCGGTCGCGACTATCGGCCAGGTAGAGACCCACTAGATGTATTTTTGCCGAAATTGTGCACGATTGTCTGACCTAATAAACCATTGTAAAATAAGAGGAATAAGAGATTCATATCTTGAAGGCCGAGCCGAATCACCGAAAATTGTTTATTATACAACCCGTCTGGACACAGAAGCGGATTGTTGCATACAGTTTCCCGGTCTTCGTGGATCCGGGATATGAAGCAGGCGCCAAGGAAATCGCTCGAGCTGCGTCGTGAGATCGAACACGACATTCTCGCCGGCCACTTCCGGCCGGGAGACAGGCTGGACGAGCAGTCGCTTGCCGATCGTTTCCAGGTCTCGCGCACGCCCATCAGGGAGGCGTTGCAGCAGCTCCAGTTTTCCGGCCTTGTAGTCAACCATCCCAACCGGGGCGCCTTCGTCGCGCAGGTCACCGCCTCGGAAATCCTCGAAATGTGCGAGATGAGGATCGAGCTGGAGAGCATCTGCGGCCGGTTCGCCGCGCATCGCGGCACCTCCGCCGCGACCGTGGCGCTCGTGCGCGCCCTTCAGGCCTGCGAGGTCGCTGCCGAGAGCGGCGATCTGCCGGCCTATCTCCTCGCCAACGACCAGTTCCACGACGCCATCTACACGATGACCGGCAACAGGCTCCTCGCCGACTCGGCGGGGTCGCTCTATCACCGGCTCAAATTCTTCCGCCACCTTCAGCTCGTCAGCGAGGACCGCATGCACCGTTCGCTGAACGAGCATCGCGCCATCGTCGCCGCGATCACGTCGCGCGACGCGGTGCTCGCCGAAACGCTGCTCAAGCAGCACGCCGTCACGCGCAGCGAGCGGCTGGTCCAATATCTCGTCTCGCTGTCGGACGACAAGCTGGAGCGAGGCCGGGCGATGTGATTTCGCGGCTTGCGGCGACGGTTGGGAGGCCGGCTCCGCAAGATCAGGGCGCTTCCGGAGCGCCGTCAACCAGGGAGAGGTTGGTTGAGGATCGACTGCCTGACGACAGATAGGCCTGGAGCATCTTGCCGGCGGACGGGATTGCCGCGCCGGGACGCCGCCTCGGGGAGGAAGCCGTCTTGAGCATCCGGATCGCCAGCCTGACCAAGAAGTTTGGTGCCTTCACCGCCGTCAGCGATGTCAGCCTCGATGTCGCGCAGGGCCGCATGCTGGTCCTGCTCGGCCCATCGGGCTGCGGCAAGACCACGATCATGCGCTGCATTGCGGGCCTCGAGGTCCCGACCTCGGGCCGCATCGAGATCGGCGGCAAGGCGGTGTTCGACGGCGAGGCGCGCGTCAACGTGCCGGTCAACCAGCGCAATGTCGGCATGGTGTTCCAGTCCTACGCGATCTGGCCGCACATGACCGTCCGGGAAAACGTCGCCTTCCCGCTGGAGATGAAGGGCCTGCCCGCCGGCGAGATACGGACGCAGGTGGACGAGGTGCTGGCGCTGATGGGGCTTTCGGAACTGGCGGCGCGGGGCGCGAGCCTCCTGAGCGGCGGCCAGATGCAGCGGGTGGCCCTGGCGCGCAGCCTCGTCATGCGGCCCGCGGTGCTGCTCTTCGACGAGCCCCTGTCCAATCTCGACGCGCGATTGCGCGACCGGCTGCGGGTTGACCTGCGCGAGTTGCAGAGCCGGTTCTCGATCACCTCGGTCTTCGTCACCCATGACCAGCAGGAGGCGCTCGCCCTTGCCGACGAGGTGGCTGTCATCAAGGCCGGAACCGTGCTGCAGCGCGACAACCCGGTCGATGTCTACCGCAAGCCGAAGTCCAGCACCGTCGCCGAATTCATCGGCTACCAGAATGTCTTTCCGGTCGAGATCGAGGGTTCGGACGCCGGCGGCACGCGCTTCAGGTTCGACGGTCAGGAGCCGTTCCGCGCCGCCGCGCCACCGCCGGCGGGCAGGGACGGCATCTTTGCCTGCATCCGTCCCGACGACATCGCGCTCGCCCCCGCCGGCGAGGCGCCGCCCGGTCCGAACAGCCTGCGCGGCGAGGTGACGCTGGCGAGCTTCATGGGACCGCACATGCACTACCGCGTCCGGCTGCACGGCCGCGACACCGTCGTGGAAGTCTTCGACCGGCGGATCGAAGGCGCCATGCGCATCGGCTCCGAGGTGGACCTCACGGTTCCGCCGGAGGCGGTGCTGCTCTTGCCGCGGAGCGACAAATGACGGCTCTCTTGCGGAACGCGCCGCTCTTCGGCCTGCTCGCCATCCTCACGGTCCTTGCCATCGTGCCGATCGGCTTCGTGGTCTATACCGCGCTGCTGACGGCGCCGCCCTTCTCGGGCAACGCGACCGAGTGGACGCTCGGCAATTTCGCCATCCTGTCGGACCCGCGCCTGCGCGCGGCCACGTTCAACTCCCTTGTCGTCGCGGTCGGCGGCACGCTTGCGGCCACCGCGATCGGCTGTTCGCTGGCCTGGCTGGCGGCGCGCACCGACGTGCCCGGCAAGGCTTTCATCCATATCGCCGGCGTGCTGCCGCTGTTCATCTCGGTGCTGGTCGCGGCTGTCACCTGGGCGCTGCTCGGCGCCGGCAATTCGGGCTATCTCAACATCGTCTTCGCCGATCTCGGCCTGCCGTTCCGCATCGACATGCGCACGCTCTGGGGCTTCATCTTCGTGGAAGCCCTCTACCACGTCCCCTATCCGTTCCTCTTCACCTATGCCGCGCTGACCATGATCACCGCGGACATGGAGGATGCGGCGGCCGTCCATGGCGCGAACCCCGTGCAGGCGACGCGGCGCATCGTGCTGCCGCTGGTGAAGCCCGCCATCCTCGGCTCCATGATCGTCAATCTCGTGCTGATGATCGAGAATGTCAGCGTCCCGATGATCCTCGGCGGGCCGATCGGGCTGGAGACGCTGTCGCTGCGCATCTACTACCTGATGACGCGCATGCCCAACGATCCGAACGCCGCCAGCGCCATGGCCCTGGTCCTGGCCGCCTTCGTCGTCGTGCTCATCTATGCGCAGCACTGGGTGTTGCGGGGGCGCGACCACCGTACGGTGACGGGCAAGGGGCTGAACCAGCGCCCGGTGGCGCTCGGGCCGTGGCGGCTGCCGGCGCTGGCGCTGGTGGCGCTCTACTTCTTCGTCGCCATCGTGCTGCCGGTGCTGGCGCTGCTGCTCGGCTCGTTCCGGGCGAACCTGTTCATCCCCAATTCGCTCGCCTTCCTCGACCTCTCGCAGATGAGCCTTGCGCGTTTCACCCAGGTGGTGACCAGCCACGAGGTGCGCAGTGGCCTGGCCAACAGCGTGATCGTCGCCTCCGCGACGGCGGTGTTCGGCGCCGCCCTGTTCTTCGCGCTCGCCTATGTCGTCCATCGCACGCGGCTGCCGGGCCGTAAGGCGCTCGAATATGTCGCCATGCTGCCGCTCGCCATTCCCGCGCTGCTGATGGCGATGGGCACGCTCTGGACATGGATCGGCTCGCCGCTGCCGGTCTACGGCACGCTGGTCATCCTGATCCTCGCCTTCATCCCGCGTTTCATGCCGCAAGGCTACCGCGCCATTGCCTCTTCGATCACCCAGATCCATGACGATCTGGAGGATGCCGCCATGATCTGTGGCGCGACGCGGCCGACCGTCATCAGGCGCATCGTCCTGCCGCTCGTGCGCGGCGGGATCTTCGCGACGATCTTCCTGCTCTTCGTGCTGGGCTTGCGCGAGATCGGCGCCGCTTTGTTCCTCTACACGACCTATACGCGCGTGCTGTCGATCGTTCTTCTCGAGGCCTATGAGAGCGGCCTGTGGGACTTCGTGGCCTCCCTGTCCCTGCTCTACTCGCTGCTTCTGGGCTTCTTCACGCTGATCGGAAGGAGGTGGATGACGCCGGTCGTCTAGGCGACCGCCATCAGGCCGAAGACTGCAAGGCACCACAAGAGCCGATCAAGGCCCGCAACTGCCACACGCAAATCAAAGGGAGTGAGAAGATGAGAACCTATCTGTTTGGAGCCGCTCTTGCGCTGGCCATGGGGATGGCTGGCGCGGCGCATGCACAACTCGTCATCGACGGCGAGACGATCACCTCGGCTGAGAACCTTGCCGCCGGCAAGGCGGAAGGGAGGCTCGTCCATTACGGCGCCTATCCGCCCGATGCCATGAAGATCATCCACGAGGCCTTCACCGCCGATACGGGCATCACGGTCGATTTCGTCCGCATGTCGACCGCGCCGCTGTTCCAGCGCATCGTCTCGGAAGCGGCGGCCAACCAGCTTGCCGCCGACATCGTCGACCTGACCGACATCGTCATGGTCAGCGAGCTCATGGATCGCGGCATCCTCAACGTCCCCTACAAGGTGCCCGGCTTCGACAGGATTCCGGACGACCTCAAGGACGCGGAAGGCCGCTGGTACAGCTATATCAACCCGATCTGGACCGTCGCGGTGAACACCGCGCGGATCGAAGAAGCCGATTTCCCCAAGAGCTGGTCCGACCTGCTCGATCCGAAATATGACGGCCAGCTCGCCATCGTGAACGTGGACGGCGGCTCCGCCTTCTCGATGTATTCCATGCTGCGCGAGAAGATCAGCGACACGTTCTGGCAGGATCTCGCAGCCCGCAAGCCGCGCGTCTATGAAAGCGTGTCGCCCCTGACGGCCGATCTCGCACGCGGCGATGTCGGCATCGCCATCACAGCGCCGGAACCGGTGATGCTGCAGATCGCCGCCGGCGCGCCGCTGAAGACCTTCTATTTCGACGAGGGAACGCCGTCCTTCCCGGACGCCGGCGGCATCACCGCCACAGCGAAGCATCCCAACGCGGCGAAGGTCTTCCTCGACTGGATCACCAGCAAGCGCGGCGGCGACGCCGTCGCCAGGGCGCTGGCCTTCGGCATCAACCCAGACTCCGCCGACCCGAAGGTGGAAGGCGGCGACTATCCGGCGCGCGCCGATCTGTGGATCTTCAGCCCCGAGACCTGGCGCCGGACGCACCAGACCGGCCGCGAGGAATGGCGCAAGCTGATGGGCCGCTGACGCCCCAGACCCCTTCATTCAACCTGCAACCCCCCATGAAAGGACGATGTCGAATGACCGCAAAAACGAAGCTCAAGATCAATGTGAAGGACCTTCCGGTGATTCGCGCGACACCGCAAAGCCAGGACGGCAAGCCGCATGTGGTGGAGGCGCGCATGGCCTACGGCGCCGATACCGGCCTCATGATCGCCTCGCGCGACCAGGGTTATCACTCGCGCCCGCACATCCATGATTCCGAGCAGTTCAACTACATCATGGAAGGCGAGATCTGGTTCTTCATCGGCGAGCACGGCTTCCGCTGCCGCAAGGGCGACATCGTGCGGGTGCCGCGCAACGCGGTGCACTGGACCTTCGTCCGCGCCAGGGAAGGTTGCACCATGCTGGAGACCCACACTCCAAGCCTCACCGGCGATCCCGACCTGAAAGGCGGCTTCCTGATGGTGGACGACGAGGAGGACGCCACGCTCACGCCCGGCGTGACCAACATCTTCGTCGAATGTCCCCAGGCCGCCGAAATCGAGCGCCGCGCCTTCGAGGCGGACCCGGACTAGGCGCCTTGCGAAAGCAGGTCGGGTGCGGGAGACCCGCGTGAAATCGTGAGCCGAAGCCATCGTGTTCGTTTCCGGCGCGGGCATACGCGCGGAAATCGGGGGCCGGTCCCGGATGCGTTTGACGGATGCGCGCAGGATGGCGGGGACTTGTCGCCTGAGGGCGAGGTGAGTGCCATGGCATGCTTGGCCACTGTGGGCGCCACTGTTCCGGCAGCATAGCTTGCACTGATGGTTGGGAGGATTCCCAAGCCGCCCAGCCATCCTGCCCCGCAGAGTTGAAGTGAAGCCACCGAACCGTGTTTGCGGGCCCTTGAACTGCTTCACGGTTTCGCGCGACCCCGTCTTCGCCGTCTTCCGGGCCTAGAGCATGATGTTGATCGACTTGGTCTCGGTGTAGGAAAGGAGTTCGTCGCGCCCTTCCTCACGTCCCACGCCGCTGGTCTTCATGCCGCCGAAGGGCACGCCGAGGAAATGCGCGCTGGAGCCGTTCACCCATATATGGCCCGAGCGGACCTGCCGCGCCATGTGCAGGCCGGCCTTCATGTCGTTGGTCCAGATGGCGGCGGTCAGGCCGTATTCTGTGGAGTTGGCCATCTCCACCGCCTGGTCGAAGTCGCGCCAGCGGCCCACGGCCAGCACCGGGCCGAACACCTCCTGCTGCCATAGGCGCATCGCCGGCGTCACGTCGGCATAGAGCGTCGGCTCGATCCAGAATCCCCGCTGGAAATCGGGGCCGCCCGGCTTGCGTCCGCCATGGATGCGGCGCGCGCCGTCGGCATCGGCCTGCATGCAGTGGGCGAGGATGCGATCCATGTGCACGCGTGAATTGATCGGCCCGACATCGGTCTGGTCGCTCAGCGGATCGCCCATTCGCAGCGCCGCCACGCGGGCCGCGAGCGCGTCGAGGACGCGGTCGTGGATGTCCTCATGCAGCAGCAGCCGCGACAGCGACCCGCAGGACTGGCCCTGCCAGGCGAAGTTCATGGCCTGGATGGCGGCGCCGGCGATGGTCTCGGGATCACAGTCGGGAAACACGATCATCGGGTTCTTGCCGCCGAGTTCGAGGCTGACATGCTTGACCGTGACCTCGGCCGCCGCGCGCTGGATCGCCCGCCCGGTCTCCGGCGAACCGATGAAGGCGATCCGCTTGATGCCCGGATGCCGAACGATGCTGTCGCCGGTCGTCTTCCCGTCGCCGGTGACGATGTTGAACACGCCGGCGGGCAGCACCTCGCGCGCGATCTCGGCGAGGATCATCGCCGAGAGCGGCGAGGTTTCCGGCGGCTTCACGATCACCGCATTGCCGGCCGCGAGCGCGGCAGCCGTGCGGGCGACCGCGAACATCATCGGATGATTGAACGGCGCGATGCGCGCCACGACGCCATAGGGCTCGTGCAGGGTGAGGTGCAGGTTGTCGCGCGTGGCGGGGATCGTGTCGCCGCGCAGGTCCGGCGCGAGGCCGGCGAAGTAGCGCAGCGATTCCACCGCGGTGGGCACGTCGATGGCGCGCATCGGCCGGATCGTATTGCCGGTGTCGGACACCTCGACATGCAGGACTTCGTCCGCGCGCGCGGCGACCGCGTCGGCGAAGGCGCTCATCACCGCGGCGCGCTCCATCGGCGTGCGCGCGGCCCATTGCGGCCATGCCGCCTCGGCGGCCGCAACGGCCCTGTCCACATCACCCTTCGTCGCGATAGGCGTACGGCCGATCGGCTCCTCGTTCGCCGGATTGATGGAGATCGCCCATTCGCCGGTTTCGCCGGCGACGAGCTCGCCGCCGATCAGCATGCGTTCGGCTTCGGTTACACGATCCACTGCAATCCTCCCTGGCTGTCGAAGGCGACATTAGCGCCGGCAGGCAGAGCGTCAAATATATCGCGCACGCTCTCGCATACCCGAAACGCTATAGTGACGCGCGAAATTACCCTGTCCGCGCACGAAGGGACGGATGACGCCGCAGGGCTGCGACGTCGCGCTATTATTGCCTATCGTGAAAGTTCGGGTCGGGAGAATAGATTATTCACGCAGTTTCGGGACCCATATAGTCGCCCGGCTGGGAGGAAACCTGCTGATGAATAGCCACCCTTTGAATGTCGCGCCCACCGAAGCTGGCGCATTGGATGTCGTCGTCATCGGCGCCGGGCTGGGCGGCCTCGGTTCGGCCGCGAAGCTGATCGAGGGCGGCCGCGACAGGCTTGTCGTGATCGAGGCGGCCGGCGAGCTCGGCGGCGTATGGCGCGAAAACCGCTATCCCAACGTCGCCTGCGACACGCCGATCGACCTCTATGCCTACAGTTTCTACCCTGGCGACAAATGGTCGAGCAATTTCGCGCCCGGCGACGAGATCTTCGCCTATTTGCACGAATTCGCCGACCGCCACGGCGTGACGCCGAAGATCGTCTTCAACACACGCGTCGCGGAAGCGGAATGGGACGATGCGATCGCACATTGGCGCGTCACCAGCACCGACGGCCGCTCATGGACGGCGCGCTATGTGATCTGGTCGGGCGGCCTGTTCTCCCAGCCCGTCCTGCCGAACATCAAGGGGCTTGAGACCTTCACCGGCGAGTCCATCCACACGACGAAATGGCATGAGGGCATCGATCTGAGCGGCAAGCGCGTCGCCGTGGTGGGCGGCGGCGCGACGTCCATCCAGGTCGTGCCCTATGCGGCGGAACATGCGGAGAAGCTCTACGTCTTCGTCCGCACGCCGTCCTACGTGCTGCCGCGACCTGAGATCTCCTTCGACGAGAAGGACCGCAAGAGCCCGGAATTCGCCCGCCAGCAGAAGGCGCGGCGCACCGAATGGTTCAACCGCTTCGAGGTGATCGCGCGGTCGCGCTTCCCGATGAACGGCGATGTGATCGCCGAGCAGGAGGCCGTCTGGAGGGAGCAGTTCGACCAGCAGGTGAAGGACCCGCATGCCCGCGAGGTCCTGACCCCGCACTATCGCTTCGGCTGCAAGCGCCCGCTCTTCAGCAGCGCCTATTACCCCGCGCTGGCGCGGGAGAATGTGGTCCTGATCGGCCGCGGCGTGTCGCATCTGGCGGGCGACAGCATCGTCGATGTCGAGGGCGACGCTTATCCGGTCGACATGGTGATCTGGGCAACGGGTTTCGAGCCGTCCGGCATGCTCGGCGGGCTGGTCATACGCGGCCGCGACGGGCGCGAGCTCGAGGAGGAGTGGCGGGAGATTCCGCACGCCTATTTCGGCACCATGGTCGAGGGATTCCCGAACTTCTTCCTCATCAACGGGCCGAATGCCGGCGGCGCCTCGGTCACCGATGTGGTCGAGGCGCAGGTCGGCTTCATCCTCGCCAATATGGCGCAGGCCGATGCCCGCCATGCCGATGTGGTGGAAATCGATGCCGACGCCTACCGGGAATATAACGAGGATGTGCAGCGGCGCGCGGACGCCAGCGTGATGGTGCGCGGCAACTGCAACTCCTATTACCGCGTCGGCGGCACGGGCAAGGTCTTCACCCATTGGCCAGACACGGTCGAGGCTTTCCAGAACCGGATCCGCAGCGATGCTCCGGCCGGCGTGGTCTTCCGCGCTACGGAAGCCGTCCGCTAGAGGGGAAGAGTTTTCCATGCCGCTGCACCCGATCGTCCAGACCATCTGGGACCGCGTCCGGTCCACCGGCTTCAACGGCTATTCGACCTTCCCGGTCGAGGCCGCGCGCGAACATTTCTCGCAGGCGTCGAAGGCCTTCGGTCCCGGACCCGAAATGCACGAGGTGCGCACGGTCGATATTCCCGTCGGCGGCGGCACCGTCCAGGCGCGTCTCTATCTGCCGGTGGCGCAGCCGGTCGGGCTGTGCGTCTATCTCCACGGCGGCGGGTGGACGCTCGGCCGGCTCGACGATTTCGACACGCTGGTGCGCACGCTCGCGGCCCGCAGCGGTGCGGGGTTTCTGTCCGTCGATTACCGGCTTGCGCCCGAGCATCCTTTCCCCATCCCGCTCGATGACGCGATCGCGTCGATCCGCTGGGCGGCCGCCAATTTGCGCCAGCTCGGCGCGGGCAACCGTCTCGCGGTGGCGGGCGACAGCGCCGGCGCGAACCTCGCGACGGTGGCCGCGCTGGCGCTGCGCGGCGAGGCCGACATCCGGCTCCAGATCCTGTTCAACCCGGCGGTGGATACGGACGGGACGCGGCCGAGCTTCGCGAAATACGGCACGGACTATCTTCTCAAGGCCGCCGACATCGACTGGTTCATGGCCCACTATGCCGCGGACGCCGACCCCACGGATCCGCGCCTCGCGCCGCTGCGCACGAAAGACCTCACCGGCGCCCCGCCGGCCTGGATCGGCGTTGCCGAATTCGATGTCCTCACCGACGAGGCGGTCACCTATGCCGAGGCGCTTCAGGCGGCAGGGACGCCGACGACGCTGCGCCGCGTCGACGGCGTCATGCACGGTTTCGCGCGGCAGCACGGCATCGTGGATGTCGCCGACCGGGCCGTCAGCGAGGCGGCGGAAGCGCTGCGCGCGGCCTTCGCGCGCTGACGATCTCAGGAAGCGGGGCGCAAGGCGGGCCGTCCGCGGATCGCGTCGGCGATCTTCTCGGCGATCATGATGACCGCCGCATTGATGTTGCCGCCCACCATGTCCGGCATCACCGAGGCATCGACCACGCGCAGCCTTTCGGTGCCGAATACGTTAAGCCCGACATCGACCACACCTTCCTCGGGGCGCGCCGCCATGGCGCAGGTGCCGAGCGGATGATGGGTGGTCAGCGCGCGGGCGCGGATGAAATCGTCCAGTCCGGCATCGTCGTCGGCGCCGTCGCTGCCGGGCGCACGCGCGCCGCCATAGGCAAAGGCAAGCGCCGGCCGCGTGGCGATCTCGCGCGCCATGCGGATGCCCTCGCGCAGGAACTGCCATTCGGCATCGTGCTGGAGGAAATCCTGATGGATGCGCGGCGGCTCCAGCGGGTTGGCCGAGTTCAGCCAGATGCGCCCGCTGCTCTTCGGCCGCAGCAGCACCACGCGCAGCCCGAACCCGTCCTGAAAACCGTTGAACAGATAGGGCTTTGCATCGAGCGGCGCGCCGTTGAGGATGATCTGCAGGTTCGGCGCCGGCCCGCTTGCCGAGGGCGTCTTCAGGAACCCCACAAGCCCGGCGGGCAGATCGCTCGCGATACCTGTCCCGAACAGGCCGGCCTGCAGCATTCGCAGCCCGATGCGGTCGTAGCGCAGGGCGCGCTGGAACGGCCCGGCCTCCTTGCGGCGGAACAGAAGCACCGGCGATACGTGGTCGCGAAGATTGCGGCCGACGCGCGGCAGGTCGGCGCGGACTTTGATGCCGTGGCGCCGCAGGTCCTCCGCGGGCCCGACACCGGAGAGCATCAGCAGTTGCGGCGACAGCGCCACGCCGGCGCTCAGGATCACCTCCTTGCGCGCGCGCAGCTCGTGCAGCTTCCCGTCGCGAAAATATTCGACCCCGCGGGCGACATTGCCTTCGAACAGGACCTGCGTGACCTGCGCATGCATGTGCAGCGTGAGGTTCGGCCGCCCCAGCGCAGGCCGCAGATAGGCGACCGCCGCACTGCAGCGTCGCCCGCGCCGGATCGTGGTCTGCATGCGGGAGACGCCTTCCTGCTCGGCGCCGTTATAGTCCGGGTTGAAGGCGTGGCCCGCCTCGACGCCTGCTTCGATCGAGGCTTCGACCAGCGCGTCCTCATATTTGGAGGCCTGTGTCGTCAGCGGCCCCTCGCCGCCGCGATATTCGCTCGCGCCGCCCTCCCAGCTCTCCTGCTTGCGGAAATAGGGCAGCACGTCTGCATAGGCCCAGCCGCCGAGGCCCGAGCCCGCCCAGCGGTCGTAGTCGCTGCGATGGCCGCGCACATAGGCCATCGCATTGACCGAGGACGAGCCGCCCAGCACCTTGCCGCGCGCGAACTCGACGATGCGGTTGTTGAGGCGGGCCTCCGGCTCCGTCTTCAGGCGCCAGTCGAAGAGCTTCCTCGAATAGACCATGCCCCAGCCGAGCGGGATGCCGATGAGCGGGCTGCTGTCGCGCCCGCCGGCTTCCAGCAAGGTGACCTCCGTGCCGGCATCCTCGCTCAGCCGCGCCGCGAGCACGCAGCCGGCCGAGCCCGCGCCGACGATCACATAGTCGGTCTCGGCGGTGCCGCCTCGGGGTGGATTGGCGCTGGTCACTTGGCGGTCACCTCAGCATGCCGGGCAGGAAGAGCGCGATCTCGGGCACGGCCATCAGCAGTCCCACGCCGATCAGCATCGGGATGATGAAGACGAGCGAGCCAGCGGTCACATCCTGCAAGGTGGTTCCCGGTGTCACGCTGCGCAGCACGAACAGGTTGAAGCCCACCGGCGGCGAGATGGCGGCGATCTCGGTCTGGATGGTGACGATGATGCCGAACCAGATCGGATCGTAGCCCAGCCCCACCACCGTGTGCAGGAAGATCGGCACCACGATGACCAGGATGCTCAGCGGGTCCATGAACATGCCGAGGATCAGCAGGAACAAGTTGATGGCGATCAGGATGACCCACGGCGGCACGTCGAGGCCGGTCAGGTAGGCGGAAAGTCCCTGCGGGACGCCCAGCCGCGTGAGCACGAAGGAGCTGAAGATGCCGCCGATGAGGAGCAGCATGAACATGCCCGTCGTGCGCACCGTCCGGTCGAGCGCGGTGTGGAAGGCCGTAAGCCGCAGCTTGCGCATCAGCAGCGCCACCACGATCGCCGCCGCGGCGCCGACGGCGCCCGCCTCGGTGGGCGTGGCAAAGCCGCCATAGATCGAGCCGATCACCATGAGCGCGATGATCACGATCGGCGCGGCCTCGCCGGTCGCCAGCAGGCGCTCGCGCATCGGGACGACCGCCGTGACCTTCGGCGCGTCCTGCGGGCGAAGCAGCACCTGGATCATGACCGTGAGCGACAGCAGCAGCGCCATCATCAGGCCGGGCACGATGCCCGCCATGAACAGCTTGCCGATGGAAGTGTCGGTGATGACGCCGTAGAGGATCATCGGCACGGAGGGCGGTATGAGGATGCCCAGCGTGCCGCCCGCGGCCGTCGCGCCGAGCGCGAGGCGCTTGGAATAGCCGTGCTTGACCATTTCGGGCACCGCCATGGCGCCCATCGTGGCCGCCGTGACCGGGCTGGAACCGCAGACGGCGGCAAAGCCGGTGCAGGCGGCAATGGTGCCGATGGCGAGCCCGCCCGGCAGGCGGCCGAGCCAGACGGCGGCGGCGCGGAAAAGGCTCGCGCCGAGGCCGGACACGGCGATCACCTCGCCCATCAGCACAAAGAGCGGCACCACCACGAGCACGAAGCTGTTGGTCTGCGCATAGGCCACGTTTGCGAGTTGCACCACGGCGGCCGGCGACACCAGGGTGGCGGTGCCGAGAATGCCGATCAGACCCATCGACACGGCGACGGGAATGCGCAGGGCAAGCAGGAAGATAAGCGCGAGGACGAACGCGCCGAACCAGAGAAGCGACATCGTCAGTGCCCCGCCAGGATGTCGCGCTGCGCTTCGCCCGGCCGGGAAAGGGCGAGGCCGAATTGCAGCACTGCGGTGAGAAGGAATTGCGCGACGCCGATCAGGCCGGCCAGCTGTATCCATTTGAGCTGGATCGGGATCGCCATGACCGCCAGCCGATTATCGGCGACGGCGCGGCCGGCGAGGTTCCAGAGTTGGTAGAGGAAGACGGCGCCGAAGATGATGCAGGCGAGCGCCGCGATCGCATCGAGGTGCCTGCGCAGCGGTGTCGGCATCAGCGTTTCGAACAGCTCCACCGTGACGTGATGGCCGCTCGCCAGCGCCGGCCCGAAGGACAGGAACGCCAGATAGACGAAGGCGATCTGCGCCACGTCGTTGACCCACAGAAGCGAAGCCCCCATCTCGCGCGCCACGATCGCCAGAATGACGATCGCGACCACGAATACGACCAGACCGCAGGCGACGAGGGTGAAGAGGCTATTGAGCCTCTTCACCAGCGTTTCATACAGGCCGAAGGCGCGGCCGAGAGGGGAAGGAGAAGACTGCATCGTCTTGCTACCGTGTCACGACCTACTTGCGATAGGAAGCAAGCTTCTCGATCATTGCGGTGCCCGGTCCTTCCTTCACGCTCTGGCCGACCTGATCGAACACGGGCGAGGTGGCCGCGGCGACTTCCGCCCGTTCTTCCGGGCTCAGCTTGTAGACCTGTCCGAGGCCCTCCAGCGACTTGAGCCCGGCAGCGGCGCTTTCGCGCATCACGACGGATGCGGTCTGGATCATCTCGTCCGAGACCTTCCTGATCGCGGTGCGCTGCTCCTCGGTGAGCCCGTTCCACGCGTCGAGATTCATGATCGAGAAGGTGATGTTACCGGCCATGTCGGTGTCGGTGTAATAGGGCGCGACCTCGTAGAGGCGCGCCGACATCGTGATCGAAGGCGTCATCAGCGCGCAGTCGACCACGCCGTTCTGAAGCGCGACATAGAGCTCCGACGGCGGCAGGGGCATGGGGACCGCGCCCATCGCGGTCACCTGCTGCGCCTGCCAGCGGCCGGCGGTACGGATCTTCTTGCCGCTCCACTCGGACTTCGCCTTCAGAAAGCCGTTGCGGCAGATGACGCCGCTCGAGAAGGCAGGCGCGCCCCAAAGCGCTGTCGCGCCGTGCTCGCCGAACAAGGCGTCGAGATCGCCCCATATGGCTGCCATCGCCTCACCTGTGGAAGGGTTCTCGACGGGGAGCCCGTCCAGCATCTCGGCATAGCCGAGGGCGGGAATGGTGCCGCTGACGAAGGACGCGACGACCATGCCCGACGGCACGACGCCGAGCGAGATCGCGTCGAGCGCCTCGGGCAGCGGCACCAGCGCTCCGTTCGGCACGATCTCGAAGGTGACCTCTCCATTGGTCGCGGCCTTTACCTTCTCGGCCCATTCCCGGGCGAGGATCGTGAACTGGTCCTTGTCGTTGAAGGCGCCGGCGAACTGCAGCGTTTCAGCCTGCGCCGAGGCGATGACGGCCGTTGCGATTGCAAGGCCTGCGATGAATGCTTTCATGGTACTCCTCCCTGATTGTACCGGTGTTCCGAATTTTCAGAATGCGATCACCAGACGGCATCCGTCGGCAATTTGTCGGTCCCGTTCACGATCTGCCGGCGCAGTTCATAGCCGTCGAGATAGGCGGCCTCGCCTTTGATGAGGCCGTCCTCGAAATGGACCCAGACGGTCATCGGCAGGCACAGGCGCTTGCCGGTGGTCTGCACGCCGAAGAACACGCCCTCGGGCGTGCCGGCGAAATAGCCGTTGCCGACGATGACGGCATCCGACACGATCCACCGCCGCACCTCGAAGGCCTGCCCCTGGAACGTCTGGAGCCTGCCGGCATAGAAGTCGCGCACCGCCTCCCAGCCGCGGACATGCAGCCCGGTCGCATACATGATCTGGAACGGGTCGTTGCGGGTCATCGTCGCCATGGTGGCGTCGACGTCGCCGCTCCATTCCGCGCTCGTATGCGTCAGCAGCAGCCGCCAGTTGTCTTCGGCGGCCTGCCCTCCCGCGCAGATGATGTCGCCCGAATAGTCGAACTGCGCCACGCGCTCCGCCACCTGCGGATCGAGGTCGATGCCTTCGAAATCGTTGCGGCCGGCCATGTGGCGTCACTCCGCTTGCCCGGTGGACGCCGGAAACCGGCGCCGCGCGCATCTTGGACCCTCACTCATAGTATTCAAATCTCTATTCGGACCTGTGATATTCATCATCCACTATGCTCGCCTCCATTGCATCGCCGATCGGATAGGCGGACATGTCGTTGCAGCAACGCAGGCGTCAGCCCACATGCCGGGCGAAAAAGTCCAGTGTCCGCCGCCAGGCGACGGCCGCCGCCGCCGGTTCGTAGCTTTGCCGCTGGTCGCAGTTGAACCCGTGTCCCGCGCCTTCGTAGAAGTAGAACTCGGCATCGGGCTGCTTCGCCTTCACGTCGTTGTAATTCTCGGGCGGAATGCTGGCATCATCCGCGCCGTAATGGAGCTGCACCGGGCAGCGCGCATGCTCGCCGGCGAAATTCCGGATCAGCCCGCCATAGAAGCAGCTCGCGGCGGCGAAGCCGTCCAGCCGCGTGGCCGCCGCGAATGCGACCGAGCCGCCGAGGCAGAATCCCAGGACACCGACCTTTCCCGCCGAGGCGACCGCATCGCGGGCGGCGGCGACATCCAGCAGGCAGGCATCCATCTCGAAGCGCGGCATCAGGACCTTGGCGCGCTCGATGTCGGCGGGTGCGTATCCCGTCTCGAAATTCCGCTCGAAGCGGTCGAAGATCGCCGGCGCGATGGCCGCATATCCCGCCCCGGCAAGCCGGTCGCAGATCGAACGGATATGGGCGTTGACGCCGAAAATCTCTTGCACGACCACGATGCCGCCTCGCGGCGTTCCGCTTGGTTCGGCTCTATAGGCGCCCAGCCGGTGCCCGTCCTGCGCCGTCAGCTCCAGCTCGGCCATTGCAATCTCCCGCGTTCTCAGAATGCCTTCTGGCCGGAATCGACCGGCAGGACGACGCCGGTGATGCTCGGGGCGTCGTCGGAGCACAGGAATGCCGCGGCGAGCGCGAGTTCCTTCTCCGTCACCAGCCGGCGCAGCGGCGTCACCTCGCGCACCTTGTCGCTGCCGCCCTGGCGCGCCCGCAGCTTGGAGCCCTCGCCCTTCATCGGCTGCGCCATGTAGCCGGGCGCGATGCAGTTCACGCGGATGCCGCGCGGGCCATAGGCGACCGCATGGGCGCGGGTCATCGACTCGATGCCTGCTTTCGACGCCTGATAGGCATAAGCGCCGCCCACGCGCCCCATGAAGGCCGACATGGAGCTGAGGAGCAGGATGCTCGCCCCTTCGCGGAGATGGCCGGATGCGCGGTCGCAGACGAAGGCCGCACCCTTCAGGTTGACGTCGAGCACCCTGGCGACGGCGGCAGGCTCCGCCATGCCTGGCACGGTCTCCATCAGGATGCCGTGCGCAACCACGACGCTGGTGATCTCGCCCAGCTTCGCGGCCGCCTCGAACATGGCGGCGACGCTGTCCGGGTCCGTCACGTCGCATCGCAGAAAAGTCTGGCCCGCGGCCACGGGCCTTTCGTCGAGATCGGCCACCACGACCTTGCAGCCGCGCTGCTGGAACAGGTCGGCGATGGCCGCGCCTATGGTGCCGGTGCCCCCGGTGACGATGGCAACGCCCTGCATGTCTTCCTCCTCCGATGTGCGCCGGCCTAGAGACCGGCGAAGCCGGCGCGCGCCAGCCAGTAGTCCCAGGCGCGCGCAAGGGCCATCTCGCCCAGAAGCATCTTGCCCGACTTCTCTATCTCGCCGTCGGTGAGGTATTTCACCTCGCCCAGTTGCCGCGTGGTCTGGATCAGCTCGGCATTGTCCCGCAGGCCGATCGAGATCATGATCGCCGCCTTGATGTTGCTCGCCGCGCACACGCAGCCATGGCCGCGCAGCAGCACGACGCGGTTCCGGCCCAGCGCGCGCGACAGGGAGTGGCCCATCTCCATCGTGTCCACGAGCATGTTCGTGTCGCCGAATTCGGACTGGCTGTCCCAGTGGCCGAAATCCTTCCCGATCACGCTGGCCATGTGGAACATCGGCCGCAGCGACACGTCGGCCATGGTGAAGGGCACAACCGACCGCGCATGATGATGGGTGACGGAATTGACGTCCGGCCGGTCCCTGTAGATGGCGCCGTGGATATGCCGCTCCGCATAGGGCCGGCGCGGGTCGTTGCCGACCAGCTCGCCCTCCAGCGTGTATTCGAGGATGTCGCCCCGCGTCACATTGGCCGGGCTGCGGGAGCGCGAAATGAAGTAGCGCTCGGGATTGAGCGGATGGCGGACGCTGATATGCCCGAAATCGTCGATGACGTTCTCGCGCGCCAGGATGCGGTTGGCCAGCACGAGCTGCGTCACGGCGTGCTCGACGATGTCCTCTTCATGTGCAGTGGCCAACACGTACCTCCCTCCGCCTGGTTCCGGGAGGGAAGATAGGTTGCTGCACTATAGATACTCTAATATATGTTTCTGCCCGCTTCATAGTTCAGAGGATATGAAATGCGGTCGCTGGTCTCGCAGCTTTCGATCCACAAGCTTGAGGTGCTGTGCACGGTGGTGGAGCTCAACAGCTTCTCGCGCGCGGCGCAGCGGCTGAACATCACCCAGCCTGTCGTCTCCGCGCACATCAAGGCCCTGACCGACAAGTTCGACGTGCCGCTGATCATCAAGAGCGGCCGGCGCATCATGCTGACGGAGGACGGCGAGCGGGTCTATCGCTGGGCCCGCGAGCTCGTCAGCCGCACGCGCGAGATCGAGCGGGAAATGTCGGACAGCCAGCGCGGCGTGGTGGGCCGCGCCTCCGTCGGCGCCTCCATGACCATCGGCTCCTATGTGCTGCCGGCTCTGGTCACCGAGTTCCGCCACGACCATCCGCTGGGGGAGATCTCGGTCCAGGCCTACAACCCGATGGCCGCCACCGATGCGATCCACAGCGGCGAGTGCGACTTCTCCTTCACCATCATGGACCCGCGCCACAGCGTCGAGGGGCTGTATGTCGAGCCGATCGCCGACGACCAGCTCATCCTCGTCACCTCCGAGCGCGTGCCGCCGCTCGATGGTCCGCTCACGCCCGAAATGATCGCCGACCTGCCCTTCGTCAGCGCCCAGGCCGGCATGCCGCGCCGCGAGATCGAGGAGGACCTGCTGGAGCGCCACGGGATCCGCCGCCGCCGCGTCGTGCTCGAATTCGGCCATGCCGAATCCCTGAAGCAGGCGGTCCGGGCTGGCGCGGGCTATGCCTTCGTCTTCCGCTCATCGCTGCGCGACGAGCTGAAATCCGGCGCGCTGCGCGAGGTGGAGACGCCCGGCATGAGCCTGAAGGTGCCGGTCTTCGTGGTGCGCCGGCCCAACAAGAAGCTCTCCAGCTTCCAGCAGAGGCTCATGGACTTCCTCGTCGACGAGATCACCGCACGCCTCGAAGGCCGCCCTCCGCCCGCCGGCCGCTGATGCCTGGAGGCGGCTTCGGATCTGCCCCGGGTACACCGCTGCCGACGCACTATCGCTTTCGTCTACGCTCGATCAGCCAGGCGAAGTTTCCGGATTTCCAAGCCTTACGAAAGTAGTCCGCCGACGATCCGAGCCTCATAAACACGCCAGTCAGTCAATTCAACGAACAATACGCATTGTCGCTTCCGCAAGAAGACCGTCAATTCAATGCGATATTCCCGTTCGCCGCTGCCGCGGTATCGATAGTAACGATGACCGACATCCCGGGGGCCAGCCTGCTGGCCAAGGCTTGGTCCGGATTAATAGCGATGCGTAATGGCAGGCGCTGAGCGACCTTGGTGAAATTTCCTGTTGCGTTGTCAGCCTTCAGCACGCTGAACTCCGAGCCGGCCGCGGGAGAGAACTGTTCGATGTAGCCGGTCAGTTCCGCGTGATGCAGGGCGTCTACGCTCATTGTCACGGGCTGACCGATCTTCATGTCCGCCAGCTGCGTTTCCTTGAAGTTCGCGACCACCCATTTGCGCGCCGGTACGACGGCGACGAGCTGCGTTCCGGCCGAAACATATTGACCGATCCGTGCTCCGACCTCACCCAGCCTGCCGTCCTGCGGCGCGACGATACGCGTGTTCTCCAGATCGATCTGCGCGAGATGCACGGCAGCCTGTGCTCCCTGGACGGCGGCTTCCAGTGAACCGCGACTGACGATGGTTGCCTGCAGATCCTGTTTCGCGACCTCCAGATTTGCCTCGGCCTGTGTGTGGCTTGCCCGTGCCTGATCCACCGCCGAGCGGATTTTGTCGGCTTCGCTTGCGGTCACGACCCCGCTTCTGAGCAGGGGCTCGACCCGCTGCCAGTTCTTCGTGGCGATCTCCAGAGCAACCTTTGCCCCTTCCAGCGCGGCTTCGCTCGCCCGGATGCGTGCTTCCGCCGACGCCTGCTGCTGCTGCGAGTTCGCAAGCGCGGCCTGCTGGGCGGCAAGTGTCGCACGCGCCTGCTCGAGCTTCTGCACGTAGATGCGATCGTCCAGGCGCACGAGGAGCTGACCGCGCCTGACCTCCTGATAGTCCTGGACCGGCACATCCACCACATAGCCGGCCAGCTGAGGGGACATGATCGTCACCTGCCCGCGAACATAGGCGTTGTCCGTCGTCTCGACCGTTGTTTCGAAAGGGGGCAGCCGCCATGCGTAGAGCGCAAGCGTCACGCCCAGAACACCGAGCAGGACGGCAAGAAAGGTAGCGGAAGGTCTCAGGAACTTTGACATGGAAATGACACCCGGTCAGGTGAACGGCGATACCAGCGCTGCACCCTGTCGGCTGCGAAGCGCATCAACGGCGATGTGGATGAGGAGGCCGGCAAAGGCGAGCGCGGCCAGCAGGGCGACAAGAAGGAACGCATCGTTGTAGGCCAGGATATTGGCCTCCCTTGTCGCCTGTTGGCCGAGCAGCGCTATGCCTTCGGCGTTGAGAAGGGCCCTGTCGGTCAGCGTTCGGGCATAAGCACCGCTCAATTGTGCGACACGCTGCGCCACGACCGGGTCGGTCAGCAGGAGGTGTTCGACCAGCGCATGGGAATGGAATTTCTCCCGCCAGGTGATGAAGGTGCCGAACAGGGCCGAGCCGGCAAGGCCGCCGAGGCTCTGCGTCGTCAGGAACACGATGACGAAGCTCAATATGTAGTTCGGGCCTTTCCTGAGCGCCGACATCAATCCGCTGAGCAGCGCCGGCGGCAGGAACAACGCTCCGGCGAAGGCGATCAACGCCTGGCTGACATACATCTGCTCCGGGCGGGTCAGGTTGGTCGAGCGGCTGTCCATCAGCGCACCGACGATCAGGAGTGCGAGCGCGACGAGATGAAGCCGGGGTTCCCGACCCGGCTTCATCACGACCGCACAGCTCAACCCGCCAGCCACCGAAGCCGCGAGAATGATCCAGTAGAGCGTCGCGGTCTGGCTGTTGCCGAGGCCGAGCACCTGGAACAGCCCGGCCGCTCCGGTGGTCTGCTCCGACAGCACCATACGAAAGATCAGGAGCGCGCCGGTGAAGTGCAGCACCGCCGGACTCGCCAGCCACCTGATGTCGAGCAACGGATTCTCGCGATTGAGTTCGATGACCGCCGCCATCGCGACGCAGACGACCGCGAGCGCCAGGGTGACGCCGATCCACGGCGCCTCGAACCACCAGTAAAGGCGCCCGAGAACAAGGACGACGGCCGTTGCGCCGAAACCGATCGCAATCAGGAAATAGCTGATCACGTCCAGCCGCTCGATGACCCTGGCCCGCGGCTGCGGCTGTCCGAGCGGAAGAAGGTAGACCAGGCAGAAAGCAACCAGGGCCAGCGCGACTTCGAGCGTGGTGACGTTGTGCCAGCCCTCTATGTCGAACAGCGTCGGCGAGATCAGACGTGCGACCGGCGCCCCGAGCGAGATGTTGGTCAGCGCCAGCGGCAGGCCGACCTGCATCTTCTTCTGCGGCGGGAAGGGCTCGAGCATGTAGAGAAAGCCGAGCGTCGACATGGGCGCAGCCGCAATGCCGCTCATGAAGCGCACGATGATCGCGGACGGCAGATCGCTGATCAGGAGGTTGAGCAGACAGGCGATGACGAAGCCGAGGATACTGACCTCGGCAAAGTTCCTCAGCCCGTATTGGGTCCTTATCTTGATGAGGGCGAGCGACAGCGAGACGTTCGGGGCCATGTAGGCGGCGATCATCCAGCTCGCCTCGTTCGTCGTTGCTCCGATGGCGCCCTGAATCTGGGGAATGTTCGCCGCGACAAGGTTCATGCCGAGCCCCTGCGTCAGGGCGAGGAGCAGCGAGGCCGACATGTAGCCGGCAGCGCGTGCGGGATGCATGGGAACGAACGGCGGCGGCTCGGCTCCCGCCGCCGGTTGAGGATCCGGTTTCGGCCCCGCGTCTGAAGCGGTCGCGGTCTGCCCGTGCCCCGGCGCTTCCTCGGAGACCACGGGTTCCGGCAGTGCGGACGAACGCTGCTGCATCTGGCGCCGGGCTCCGTTCAGGCGGCCGCGCCGATGTTGAGGGAAACCCGCTTCAGGACGCGCGTGGCGACCAACAGGTCTTTCTCATCTACGTCCGCAAGTATCTGTTTGCGAAGCTCGGCCACGAAGCCGAAAATGGCGTCCGCTTCCTCACGCGCCTTCTCGGTCAGGAAAATCCCGTTGGCGCGCCTGTCGCCCTCCACCGCGCAGCGCAGGATGAGGTCCTTCTTCTGCAGCGCATCGAGCAATGTGACGACAGAGGCCTGTTCGATCTCCAGCGCGGAGGCGAGCTCCGACTGCGTCGCACCTTCGTTTTTTGCCAGATGCATGAGAAGCCGCGCACGCGAAAGCGTCAGGCCCTGCGCCTTGACCCGCGCGTCGAACATCGTCCGCAGCTTGCGGTTCACCTTCGAAAGCTCATCGACGAAGCTCGTCCGCAAAGCAGCCGAATCCATAGGCATCATACATATAGCTTACATATAATTAGAAACCTAACTAGCGGGTTACGACTGGACTTGCAATGGCGGAAAACTCAACCCGGACCAGCAATGCCACCCGCGCCGGCGCCGTGATTGTCATTGCAACGATGCGGATCTCCGAGCTGGGCGATATCTCCTTTTGACCTAGCCTTCGGCGATCATCCGCGCCGGTGAACTGGCCCGGAAAGATGGGGGGTTACCGGTTTAGGATGCGGCTCCCTGCCAGGGGGGCGGCATGCACGAGCCGGGGCGAAGCACTCCGATGCCGAACTGATCGACCTCATCTATGCCGCACTGCTGGGCGAGGCGTCCTGGCAGAATTTCCTCGAACGGCTTCGTCGCGGCCCGCCATCCTCAGGAAGCTCGTTGTACTTTCAAGGCAAATCCGGTTGGCCAATGCAATGTGAGAACTCGGCCGCGTCGAGCGCTTGCTATGGGCATCCCCGCATTCCCGGTCCAAAATATGGAACCTGCCACCCCGGGCCTGTCGAGTGCCGACGCCGATGCGCCGGGCAATCAGCCTTAATCGCCTTTGGAATCGGCGAGTCCAGCTTCTTCCGGCATGAAGTTTACGTTGGCTTCCGATTTGCGCCGGGAGCGACCTGCCTTGTCGGGCATTTTTATTCCATTCGTTTGATCCTGCCTTGCGACAGGCGGAAAATGCCGTCAAGGCCGCCCTGGTTCGCAAAATCCTCCTGCAATTCGCCCCAAGCGCCGAGCGTCTTGCCGCAGTCGGAGCATTTGATTTCGGTCGTATCGACAGCATCGATGGGAATGCGCAGCCGGATGGTGCCGCAGTAAGGGCACTCAAGCTTGTTATCCAGATATTCCTGCACAGTTTCGATCCTCGACCAGCCCCGTTGCGACCATATAAGACCGGAACGGCGCTGGAAATCCAAAACGTATTTTGCCCGTTTTGGCGGGAGGCGCCGCAAGCCGACCGACAGGCGAGGTTACGCTTGGGTGGGATCCAGCCGATCCCTTGGCCCCGCATCCGGGCACGCTAACCAAAGGGGTTGATCGGGCTTTGACCAGTATGATGCGGACAGTGTTCACAATCGCCGGTATTGCGCTGGCGGCAGCGATGCTCTGGTTCGTTCGCACACCCTCGCCGGTCGGCCATCGGCGGAACTCCGAAGGTTACGACCGCTACGCCGCGCTCTACGGTCAGACACTGGCAGGCCTGCCGGCACCCGAACGGGTCTTCGATATCCGCACCGACTTCGGCGTAGTCCGCGCCTATCGCTTTGCGGGGGCCGGCGCGGCGAATGCGCCGCTTCTTCTACTTCCGGGCCGCGCATCGGCCGTGCAGGTCTGGGCCGATAACATGCCCGCGCTGCTGCAAATCGGCGATGTCTATGCCTTCGACCTCCTGGGCGAGCCGGGAATGAGCATCCAGTCGAACCGATCGCGGACGATGCCGACCAGGCCTTGTGGCTGCATCAGGAGATCTCGGCACTACCCGAAAGCCGGGCCCACCTCGTCGGCCTGTCCTTCGGCGGCTGGACCGCAACCAATCTGGCACGGCACCATCCCGACGACTGGCGACCGTGACGCTGATCGACCCGGTCCAGGTGCTGGACGACATGCCGATGGAGACGGTGTTGCGCTCGATACCCGTCTCGTTTCCCTTCATGCCGAAGCGCTGGCGTGACGATTTCAATTCCTGGACGGCCGACGGAGCGCCGGTCGAGGACGCGCCTCTTGCCCGCCTCATCGAAGCCGGCATGGCGAACTACGCGCTGAAGCTGCCCCAGCCGGCGCGCATTCCCAAAGAGGCGCTTGCAACGCTCGATATGCCGGTTCTGGCGATCATTTGCCGGACGATCGGTGATGCACGTTCCCGGCGAGGCGCGGGCCCTGGCGGAGCAGGCTTTCCGACGCGGCGTCATCCGTTTCTATCCTGGAGCGAGCCACGCCATCGCCAGCGAGCATGCCGGGAGATTGCCGCCGATATCGCCGGGTTCATTGCCTCTCCTTCCGCCCGCCAATAGCTGCCACCGCCGCCGCATCAGGCCGCCCGAACTGGTCCGCGCACGGAATCGCCGAATAGGAGGCTCAGGACGGCCTCGCCGTGCTGATCGCAGCACCCACGGCAACGTCGCGCTTAGCCGCCCAAACTGTCAGAGCCGCGTCTTAATTCCTTTGCACCGGACGACAAGGCTCAAATTGAAGCGAATCTGTGCGGTGGACTCAGGCAGCGTACGGGCCACATTATAGAAGCATGAAAGGCGGGGGCTTAACGCCGACTACTTGAGCCAGTGTTCGGATTGGCGGGCCTTGCCGAAGCGATCATCGTGACGCTTCGATAAGCCGTTATTGATCCTCAATGTCGATCTCACCGTCGCAGACAAGTCCGTTGAAGCGGGCGAGGCAACCTGACGGATCATCGTTTGCGCCGCATTTGCGAGTCAAGCTGCTCAAGACAAAAGTCTGGAGGCTGAGCGTGACCGGTATACCCTTTGTCATTATCGAGGCACCTTCGGTGCTGGGCCTGTTTCCAAGAGGCGTCGAACTGTTGCCGCAAGCGTTGCTCGAAGCCGGTCTGGCGGATCGTCTCGATGCCCGTTCAGGCGGCCGCATCGAGCCGCCGCCGTATAGTCCCGAGCGGGATCCGGACACCTTGCTGCTCAATCCCCACGGGGTGGTCGACTATTCGATTGCCCTGGCCGACGCGATCGGCACGGTAGTGGACGACGACGGATTCCCGGTCGTTTTCGGCGGTGACTGCTCGATCCTGCTCGGCAACCTGCTGGCCTTGAGACGCCGGGGGCGTTACGGGCTGCTGTTCATCGACGGGCATGCCGATTTCTATCAGCCCGAAGCGGAGCCGGCAGGCGAGGCAGCGTCCATGGATCTGGCGCTGGCAACCGGCCGCGGACCCGGGGTGGTGGCGAACATCGAGGGCAGGGGGCCCCTCGTGCGTGACGAGGACGTGGTCGTGTTCGGCCGCCGCGACGCCGCCGATGCCGAGCAGCATGGCAGCCAGCGCATCGAGGACACGTCCATCAGGATGATCGATCTCGCGGCCGTCAGGGGTATGGGGGCCGAGGCCGCTGCCGCTAATGCCGTGGAGCATCTGTCGAAGTCCGCCCTCGACGGGTTCTGGATCCATCTCGACGCCGACGTGCTCGACGACGCGATCATGCCTGCGGTCGACTACCGCATGCCCGACGGACTGCGCTGGGACGAACTCGCAACGACCCTACGGACAAGTATGGACAGCGGCAGGGTAGTCGGCATCGATGTGACGATCTTCAACCCCAGGCTCGACAAGGACGGTACGATCGCCCGGACCTTCGTGGCCGTCCTGGCGGAGAACCTTACGAGGCGTGCTCGATAATCTCGGGCGGCCCGCAGGCCCACTCCAGGCAACGCGCGCGTCCGGCGCGTGGTCGAGGACGAGATTGGCTTGATGCCATGTTCAAGATAGAATGGCGGCCAGGAGATTTGTGAAGCCTTCGGTGGAGCTTATCGTTTCCTCTATTCCACGGATTCATTCGGGAATGGACTTTCATCTGAAACTTCAGACTCGCCCTAGATTGCAACGCGCAACCGCTGGCGAGGTCAAATACACCGGGCAGCCCTGCTTGCCGCAGTAATGTCGTGCAATCATGCTCAGGAACCAATGTGGGCAAACATGCATTGCCTGAATAGTCATCCGAGCGTGCCATGGGTTTGCTACGCACTCTTCGAAGGGACCTTACCAAGCCGATCTTTCGATGGGCGGGTGCCGCTTTGCCGCCGATTTCCGAGACTGAGCGCCGGGGCCGGCAGGAAGAGCATCTGCTGATCGTCGACTGCATCATGCTCAAGGGCCTCGATCGCATCGCCGTCGCCTTCGACGGCGTGCTGGTGAACCTGCCTTCGCGCTGGGCGGCCGGCCAGCATCGTGACAGCCGGAATGGCAAATTTCGCGAGGCTGCGAAGTGATGGCGGCGCAAAGACAAGCGCGCGCGACGACCAGGCGGCGGATCGCGTCCGCAGATGGCCGTCCAGGCGGACGGCCGGTCTATATCGTGGATGGTGCGCGTACGCCTTTCCTCCGTGCTCGCGGCAAGCCCGGTCCGTTCACGCCCGTCGATCTCGCCGTCCAATGCGGCCGCCCGCTGCTCGCCCGACAGCCTTTCGCGCCCGATATCTTCGACACGGTGATCCTCGGCTGCGTCAATGTGATCGCCGACGAGATGAACCCGGCTCGCGTCGCAGCCCTGCGGCTCGGTATGGGCGAGGCGATGACCGCCTTTACGGTGCAGATCAATTGCGGCTCGGGCATGCAGTCGATCGACACCGCCTTCCGGACCATCGAGGCGGGAAAGGCCGAGCTCATTCTCGCCGGGGGCACGGAAGCGCTCAGCCATGCGCCGCTCGTGCTGAGGCGCGACGCCACCGAATGGTTCGGCGCGCTTCGCCAGCGCGAAGAGCCTCGGGCAGCGGCTCGCCGCGCTGGGCGGGTTGCGGCCGCGTTTCTTCAAACCCGTGATCGGGCTGGAACGCGGCCTCACCGATCCCGTGACCGAGCTCAACATGGGCCAGACCGCCGAGGTGCTTGCGCATCTGTTCGACATCTCGCGAGAGGCGGCGGACGCCTATGCGCTGGAAAGCCACAGGCGTCTCGCCCGCGCGCAGGCCGAGGGCGATCTGAAAGGCGAGGTGATTCCGGCGGTCGACCGGGACGGCACGCTGCACGAGGCCGATGACGGCGTGCGCCCGGATTCCTCCATGGATAAGCTCGCCAAGCTGAAGCCCGCCTTCGAGCGGCCCTATGGCAAGGTGACGCCGGGCAACTCCTCGCAGATCACCGACGGCGCTTCATGGGTGGTGCTGGCTTCGGAAGCGGCGGTCGAGCGGCACGGCCTCACGCCGTTGGCTCGCATCGTCGACAGCGAATGGGCCGCGCTCGATCCGTCGATCATGGGGCTCGGTCCCGTCCTGTCGGCGACGCCGATGCTGAAACGCCACGGCATGGCGCGCGAGGACATCGACCTGTGGGAACTCAACGAGGCCTTCGCGGCGCAGGTGCTCGCCTGTCTGGCAGCCTGGGAGAGCGAATCCTTCTGCCGTGACGTCCTTGGCCTGGACGAAGCCTTCGGCCGTGTCGAGCACAGGCGGCTCAATGTCGATGGCGGCGCGATCAGCCTCGGGCACCCGGTCGGGACCAGCGGCAATCGCATCGTGCTTCATCTCGCCGATGCAATGAAGAGGCGCGGCGACAGGCGCGGCATTGCCACCGAATGCATCGGCGGCGGCCAGGGCGGCGCCATGCTGCTGGAGGCTGCATTACGACGGTCGCGGACAAAGGCGTGCGCCACGTACTGCGCGACCGCGAAATGGAGCGCGGACCGGCTTCGGTTCTGCACCAGCTCAAGCATTGGCGGCTCGCGGTCGGCGACGACGGCATCGCCTGGCTGACGCTCGATCGCGCCGACGAGAGCGTGAACACGCTTTCGGAGGACGTGATTCGCGAGTTGGATTCCATGCTGGACGCGACGGTGGAGGCGAAGCCGCGCGCTCTCGTAATCCGCTCCGCCAAGCCGGGCGGCTTCGCCGCGGGCGCCGACATCCGCGATTTCCGGGGCATTACCGATGCTCCGGCGATCGAAACGCGCATGCAGGGCGCGCATCGCATCGTCGATCGGCTCGCCGCGCTGGAGATCCCGACGATCGCGGTGATCCATGGCCACTGCCTCGGCGGCGGGCTGGAACTGGCCTTGGCTTGCGACCACCGCATCGCGACGCCGGACGCCAAGCTCGGCTTTCCGGAAGTGCTGCTCGGCCTGCATCCGGGGCTGGGTGGAACCTTCAGGCTCACGGCGCTGATCGATCCGGTCGAGGCGATGACGATGATGCTCACCGGTAAGTCCGCTTACGCCGCGAAGGCGAAGCGGCTCGGCCTCGTGGACGCGGTGGCCGAGGAACGCCATGTGGCGGCCGCGGTCGAGGCCGCTGCCGCCGGCAGGATGAAACGAGCGGGGCGCGGCATGAAGGCGAAGGTGCTGGAACTCGCGCCGGTCCGCAAGCTTGCCGCGCGGCGCATGCGCGCCGAAGCCGAAAAGCAGGCGCCGTCGAGGCATTATCCCGCGCCCTATCGGCTCATCGATCTGTGGGAGACGCATGGCGGCGACCTTCGCGCGATGCAGGCGGCGGAGATCCACTCCTTTTCCGTGCTTCTGGCGGGAGAAACCGCCCAGAACCTGATCCGTGTCTTCTTCCTGCGCGAAGGGCTGCGCGCGAAGGGCAAGGGCGACAGTGAAATCGGCCGCGTTCATGTGATCGGCGCGGGCACGATGGGCGCGGAAATCGCCGCATGGTGCGCTTCCCGCGGCAAGCGCGTCACGCTCACCGACCTCGACTCCAAGGTCCTGGCGAAGGCGGTCGGGGCCGCCGCGAAATTCTACGACGACAAGCTCCATTCCGCGGTCGAGCGCCGCGATGCGCTCGACCGGCTGATGCCGGATTTCTGCGGCGATGGCGTCGGCAAGGCCGACCTTGTCATCGAGGCCATAGCCGAAAAGGCGGACGTCAAACGCAAGGTCTACGCCGATATCGCGCCGCGCATGAAGCAGGATGCGATCCTGGCGACCAACACCTCCAGCATCCCGCTGGAGACGTTGCGCGCCGGTCTTCCGAATCCCGGGCGGCTCGTCGGCATTCACTTCTTCAATCCGGTGACGAAGATGGAATTGGTGGAGGTCGCGCATGAAGGCGTGGACGAGTCCGCGCTGGAGCGCGTCAGGGCTTTCTGTGGCGATATCGACCGGCTTCCTGCCTCCGTGAAGAGCGCTCCGGGCTTCCTTGTCAACCGCGCCCTGACGCCCTATCTGGCGGAAGCCTTCCTGCTGCTCGACGAAGGCGCGAAGAAGGAGACCATCGACCGCGCGGCCGAGGATTTCGGCATGCCGATGGGGCCGATGGAGTTGGCGGATCGCGTCGGGCTGGACATCGGGCTCGAAGTCGCGAACAGCCTTCGCGAAGCCTTCGCTGGCGAGGTCCCGGAAATCCCCAGATGGCTGAAGGAAAAAGTCGAGAAGGGCGACCTTGGCCGCAAGTCGGGCAAGGGTCTCTACGACTACGACGACAAGGGCAAGCCGAAAAAAAGCGAGGCGGGCGAGCCGCCGCCCGACATGGCGGACCGGCTGATCCTGCCGATGCTCAATACATGCGTCCGTCTGCTGCGCGAGGGCGTGGCAGAGGATGTTGACACGATCGACGCTGCCATGATCTTCGCCACCGGCTTCGCGCCCTTCCGCGGCGGACCGCTGCATTATGCCCGGCAGCGCGGTATCGACGATATCGAGGGAACGTTGCGGAGTCTTCAGGCGGCACACGGCCCGCGTTTCAAGCCTGATGAAGGTTGGGACCGGCTGCGCGCGAAGGGCTGAACATGGCCCGGCCGCTGATCCACGAGGATGCGGACTTCCTCGCCGATCGCATCATAGAGCGCCTCGACGGCAGGATCGTGCTCGGCCTGCCGCTCGGTCTCGGCAAGGCCAACCACACGCTTCGCAATCTATGCGGCGGTGACATCCCGCAGGGCCGGGAGACCGGTTCGTTCGAACGAGGCCTCTACGCCGCGAGCGAGATGTTTGTTGACGGCTTCATGGAAATCTACAGGGCTGGCGTATTGAAGCGGAAGGCGGCGGACGGCGCATTGCTGCATTCGGGCTTCTTTCTCGGAACGGAGGCCTTCTACCGGTTCCTGCGCGAACTGATGGCGGAGGGAGAGGACTCTTCGACAAACTCGCTCGAAGTATGCCCCACAGCGCGCCAGAACGCCTTCGTATTATTAAGTGAATCTTCGCCACCGCAGAAATTCTCTGTTCAAGAACGGCAGCGCAGCGCTCGGTGTTTGGCGCTCCCGCCAGTATTACCTTGATAGTGTTTTCCGGTCACGCCTTGGTCGTGTCGCAGTCAGCCGTGCACGAACGAAAGGACACGAACATGAAGGCTACCCAAGTAGGCGCTATTTGTATCAATCAAAAGGAGCTGGCGGCCCGCTGGCGGATCAGCCATCGGACCCTTGAGCGTTGGCGCTGGATTGGTGAGGGACCGAAGTTCCTCAAGGTGGGCGGCCGGGTGATCTATCGCCTGTCCGACGTCGAGGAATACGAGCAGTCGATTATCCGCTCCAGCACCTCCGACTCTGGCCAGGCTCAGCAAGCAAACGCTTGAAGACGGCTTTGGGATGGCGGTCGGCCGAGGCGCAACCGCCATCCCCCTTGCTTGCAGACCCTACCAATTTCGATTGAACCGACACCGCTTCTCAGATAGCTTGATCGATAGCCCAGAAACTGGGCTCGCCTAGTTTCGGGACGGATCATGTCACCGGGAGTGCATGGTGGGAACAGAGAAGGCTGATTGTTGATTTCCGCCGAGAACTGACCCGGGATTGGGCGGTTTTTCCATTGAGAAGTGACCCATGTTTGAACCCACCCCTGCTTGATGAGCGCAGGGGACATTGGAGTGATAGACATGGCGTT
>Ga0180217_1000234_pt1 | contig 105093 bp, 43 predicted proteins | sample eDN3rd37CBELigOP_FD_128521 | JGI IMG/M metagenome (GOLD analysis project Ga0180217, IMG submission 128521) | Enriched Organic Plus compost microbial communities from Emeryville, California, USA - eDNA 3rd pass 37_C BE-Lig OP (version 2) (version 2) ... | reverse complement strand
TGTTGTTGTTGTTGTTGTTGTTGTTGTTGTTGTTGTTGTTGTTGTTGTTGTTGTTGTTGTTGTTGTTGTTGTTGTTGTTGTTGTTGTTGTTGTTGTTGTTGTTGCTGCTGCTGCTGCTGCTGCTGTTGCTGCTGCGGCTGTTGTTGGTCTGAATCATGGCTTCCATGTGAGGCATGCGCCTGTGGGACCTCATCATGGGCAAGGGCCACATCCTTCGAGTTGATTCTCAGCAATGCAGGAGAATTGCGGGGATTGGGGGCCGCATCGTGCTCTGATGCATGGTGTTGTCCTGACGGTTGAGCGGAGGGATTGCTATTCGTGCTCTCTTTCGTTGGCGAGAGGAGATTGGCTCTGCTTGCACTATGGTTCAACCCGCGGGACGGGAGCAACGCGGTCGTGCTTGGTGACGGCGTCATGCGTCCGGGTCCGCTTCCGCCTCGATGGGCAGGTGAATCAGTGACCGACGTGGTAGGGGTCTGAGGATGACTCGAGGCTGCCTGCGGCTCAGGGTCTTTACGGTTGTAGATACCCACCTCACCCTTAATAATAATGTAGAAAGCATCGGCTCTGTCGCCCTCGTTGAAGATGTTACAGTTTGTTTGGTAGATGCAGACACGAAACGAGCGTGCCAGCTTGTCGAGCGTTACTGGGTTCCTCCAATCTAGGGCGCATTCCACTGACGTGAGCTTTTTCTGCTTCAGGAACTCGATGATAACGGCGCGGTCATAGCTTCCACGGTCTTTGCTCGGTTTTCTGAGCGCTGTCATCCACACCGGGTCCGGGAACCCTGGCTCGTATGGCTCAACGAACTCCTCTTCCATGTTGAATTTGGAAAACGATCGAAATGTGCTAATGACTTCGAGTGTGGTGGGGTTTGAGCCTATTAGCACGACCTAGGAGCGTGCTGTGGTGTGAAAAAACACATTGAATCAAAGATCCACGCCGTCACCGCGTCTATTCAGTACCTGTGGAAATATGGAACAAACAACAAAATTTTATCCGTTTCGAGTGGGGAATTTGAAAGCCGAGCTGCAAAGGGGCTGCCAGGTGAAGACACGCACAGTTGTAGAGGGCGAAAAGCAACTGAAGACATGATAGAGATACTGAAAATACAAGGATAACTCGGATGCAGATGCGCAGATCTTACTCCACGTCGTCATCATGAACTGGGTTGTGAGGGGCAGGCGTGTCGGAAGTCGACTCATTTCCTGATTGAGACGAAGGAGGCGTTGCGGCAGACGCAGATGAGGCTGGTGTAGTGCGCGCAACCATACCACTCATGAACTGTGCCAACAGATTGCCAAACTGGGGTGGCGGACCGGCTGGCCGTGCAGCCCCTCCGGTTTCGCCCGAGGAGGATGAGGACGAGGATGAGGATGCGGACGACGCCGATGCAGGCGACCCAGCAGGTGCTCTGCCTTGTGCCATGCTGCCCATGAGCTGTGCAAACATGGTGCCTAGCTGCGGTGGCAAACCTGTACCTGCAGCGGCTGGGCCGGCTGACTCAGTCGATGCACCTTGCGATCCTCCGTTGCCGGCGTCCTGCCGAGCACTGTTCGGGGCTGGGGGTCTGTGTTGAGACCCATCATCATTCGTTGTTTGTTGTTGGGATTGTGACGTTGGTTGAGATGTAGGTGAAGCACGTCGTTGTGTGTTCATCACCATCTGATTGACCATGCCAAAGATCTGTCCCAAGTCGATTTGGGGGGATCTTGGTGAAGCTTGCGACTGTTCCTGAGGTGGCTGCCCTTCACTTGTGGAGCTACCTGCCGGAGTTGCGCCTGATGCTGGAGGATTAGCTGAAGCGCTGTTAGCAAGCATCGTACCAACGTTCTTGACCATTGTTGCGAACATGGGTGAGTTGAGGATTTGGTTCAAGTCGGGTGCGGGGCGAGAGCTAGAGGCTGCGGATGGAGCACCATCGGACGATGAAGACGAAGCTGAAGGCGACGTGCCTGGCCCTCGTGCGGATGTCTCGGCTGGAGCGGGTTGAGCCCCCAATGACGCGCCAAGAGAGCCTAACATACCTTGCAGCGCTCCCATATCAAAGGGAAGCCGAGCTCCACCGGAGGATGAGCGGCTTGCGCTTTCGGTGGCGGATGCGGATGCTGATGTGGATGCGGATGCTGATGCGGATGCGGAATCGCCGCTATTTGCGGGTTGAGCATTATCAAGGAAGCCGAGGTTGGAAAACAGTGCTCCGAAGTCACCGTCGCCATCATTAGCGAGAAATCCCTCAAGTGACTTCAAAAGGGAATTCAAGGAGGACTCATTGGGGGGAGAAATTCCAAAGTATGCCGCTCCGACCTTTGCAGCCAAAGGGCCAAGTCGTGGATCACGCTTCAGACTCAATGAGTAGCCTCGCTCAAGCGCAGTATATACTTCAGGTCGGTGAGACGCGCTCGATGATTGTACGGTCTTCAGCAGGAAATAAACGAAGTTGATCAGTGGGGTGCGTGCCGCGGTACCTCGTACTGCGCCACTTCGTGCCTCTTGGAGAGTGGGAGTGTTGTTCAATCCGAAAGCGTTGAGATATTTATCCATGATAAACTGCGCAGCGTGGGGCTTACGTACACTGAGGTACTCCAGCACGATGCGAGCGGGAATGATATCCCTCTGGCTCATTTCTGTCTTCTCGATCCACTGAAGCATCATGTTTGCGTGCGCCTCAAGATACGACGAATTCAGCAAGAATGTGTGTGCAAGTTCGAAATCACCCTGTCGAGCCAAATATGTGCCAATGTCTGCGGCAATAGCGTTGAGATGACGACGCTCCTCGAAAAGACGCTGAGGGGTTGTTGCGTCCTTCTTGGAGGTGAAAAAGTCCTTGCATCCTTTAAAGAACTGCATGATTACCTTGGATTCGATGCCCTCTGGGAGCACACGCACAATAGAGAGAATGTCTGACCCGGCGTCAGCCATGCTCATGGTTTGAGCACCCGTGGACGCCTGCATTACTTGCCCGAGCAGTTTAAAGTATTGCTCGGTCAGCAAGACCACGCCGAGGTCCGGAGTTTTCGACTGGAACAGCGACATAGCGGCACCTTTGGTGAGTTTCAAGCTGTCTTCGAGCTTTCCTCGTGACGCCAGGCGGTTGGACAGCGTGAAAGCCATATTATAGGCGGCGTATGTGTCGCCGCCCGCGATTCTCTGCTCGATCTGCTGAGCAAGCTGGACGATGGGAGGGAGAGATCGGATGGAGAGTATCGACAATATGAGGTATGAGGGACGTAATCCGGACGAGGGATAGTCATCTCGTGATATAACGCTGTCGTAGTGGGGCAATGCTGAGCGCCAGCCTCTGTAGGCGTGGTATTGAACCGCTCTGGTGATTAGCAAGCCGAGGACTCGAGAAAACTCGAGAAAGGGGATAAAATACGTACTGCTTCCATGTTCTTTGAAGCTATAGAGGTAGTGTTCGGACGGATCGAAGTGAGATCGGCGTGTTCATGCGGTTTATCTCTCAATGCAGCGACATGTCCCCCAAGAATTGCATACTCTGAAAATGAAGATCCAAGCCCGACTAGCACCTCTCGCGGACCTTAACTCGCATCTCGTAAGGAGGTCACCCATCAGACACACTGTGGAACTATGTTTGCGACAACAGTCCGATCGTTGTTTTTGGCATGTGCATTCGCACTGAGTCCATCCTTCGTGGCATTGCGATCTCAGCACCCTCAGTTGTAGGAGAGGAGCGAGCGGAACACCTGCAGTAGTATCTGCTACTGTGAGTCTGAGAGCGCAGGAATTTCGCTGAACGTACGCGACGCAGATGAAATACAACTCCCACATCGGCAAGACCACTCGCCCGTGCTTCACGCGTATGCGGCCCCAGAACTCCAGCTCGCGAGCCAGCTCGAAATGCGGTTTGAATCCGGGCCAGGACGGATAGCCCCTGACGTTCAAAAGCACATTTTCGGTGAGCGGGAAAGTGAGGAAATCTGGGATAAAGCCTGAGAGATGGTGAGATTGGAAAAGACTGTTCGATAGGTATCACTCAGTGTGATTATTCTGCTTGGGTCACCTCCCTATGTCAAGTCAGGTCCGCAGGATAAACGAGTCCAAACGAGATCAATGGTCGGACCGGTTTTTTCCGATCCCTGGTAGAGTGGTAAATTTCACGTTCATGTGAGCCCCAGAGCGAGGTTTTAACTCATAAGACTACATGACGTATTGTCTATACCCTCGTCTCATCGTTTGGCATCCCTTGCGTCCCGCGGACCACCTCAGGATATGTACACTGGCTGCACCCCTCCGTAACTTGTTCTGACCTTCACCCGCACACTCCCCTCACAACTTTCTCCGCGCTGGGTTAACCTGTGACGCAAATTACTACAGCTACAGACTCGGGAGCCTTAGCCCCCAAAAGGCCTCACCGCATTCTCAGTGTAGCCTTCTGCGAGCCGCAAGCAACCAGGCTCGAAACGGGTTTGGGCTAGGCTCGGTTAGAAAGACGGATTCTCGCCGTTCGTGCGGGTGTAGTGTCCTGTGGATCCGTCAAGCCTAGCTTGGATCGGACCCCAGTTATACCATCCCTGCGAGTGGCGCGAGCCTGCCCACACGAGCCACGCTGTGAACCATGTCAGCACACCGAGGAGGTGAGCTCGAGAGTCGTAGTAGTGGACTTGACTCAGACACAGATGCGGGACCTAGCAGCGCACGTCGGACAGACATGCGAATGAGCGGTCCGCTGCAAATTGTTGGTGGCTCTGACAACAGCAATAGCACCGCAAGTGACCCCGAACGGACTCCGACCACCTCGAACACACCGCAGCAGAATAGGGCTTTCGGTATTGACGGCCTGAACAGTGCCTTGACCTCCAGCGGCAGTGCTCGTCGCAGCAGTGGCCCCAGCATTCTAGCTCGCGCACGAAACTCCCCGGCACAAGCAATTGCTACAGCCGGCAGCGCTCTAAATCAGTCAACGAACACGACACGGCTGCCACCATTGCCACCGTCTCGTACCCAATCAAATGCATCTGGAGCCAGCTCCCGCGGAGGCGGACAGCCATTAAGTGGACTCGAGCGGACATTCAGCACAGATGATGAAGGTGGATCGGATCCGAAGGTGCAGCCCAATTCGGGGCCTCTACGGATACCTTCCATTGTAGCGCCTGCACCCTTGTTCAAGTCTAGCTCGGGCTTGCCGCCTCCACTCAAGTCACAGAGGTCCTCGACAGCGTCCAATCCGAGCGCCATCCCGAGCCCAGCAGGCACATATCCATCGAGTGCACCAAACTCAGCGCGATCTGATTATAGCTCCTTCAGCATAGACCGGAGCAGCAGCAACGCTGGGAGTGCCTTCTCCATGGTGCAAAGGACCCCTTCGTTCTACAGCATTGCCGACTCGCAGGCGAGGTCGGATGATAGTGGCATGAGCGGCATCTCGGGGCACTCACGACGGTTTGGAATGAGTGCTACTGCAAGTACAAGGACCGGACAATCGAGTAAGATGAAAGAGGTCCTGAGGGTCATGAAAACAGCCAAGAAGGTCCGTCCCTGGTCCCATTTCGGTCCTCGAAGTCTTTTCTTGTTTACCAAGCGAAATCCCATCCGACGCTTCCTGATGAAACTTGTGACGTCGTTGTACTTCGATAGGTTTATCCTGCTCTTCGTGTTTGCCAACTGTATCGTCCTTGCCTTGGATGACCACTCTTCGGGTGTTTATGGTATATTTGAGCATATCTTCATCGCTGTATTTACGGCGGAAATGCTTTGCAAATGGATTGCAATGGGTGTTTATTGGAACGGCTCATCGTCATATCTCAGAGACCCCTGGAATGTACTGGATTTTGTTGTCGTTCTCTTGTCGCTCACATCATACGTTGACGGCATTAGTAACCTCACCGTTATACGAACGTTTCGTGTGCTCCGTCCACTACGCTCTGTGCGCGCAATCCCGGGAATGCGAATCCTCATCACAGCACTCGTGGCGACCCTGCCTAACCTATTCGACGTCCTCGTCTTGCTTGGATTTGTGTTTATCATCTTTGGACTGATCGGTATGCAGTTGTTTTCTGGAATGTACTACTACCGTTGCCATGATTTGGATACAGGAGCAGTAATCGAAGATGCCTTCTGTTCATCCGGAAGCAGAGGCAACCATTGCGATCCCGCGACACAATTTTGCGCGCATTATCCTTTCCTCCCAACAAGTGGTATTTCTACTTTCGATAATATTGGCCTCGCCTTCGTCACCATCATTATCATCATCTCGAAAGAGGGCTGGACCGATATTATGTACCGTACAGCGCACGTGACGACGCGTTGGTCGGAGCTCTTTTTTATTCTGTTAATGATCATTGGTGGACTGTTCCTTATGAACCTCATCACTGCAGTAGTCTTCATTCGCTTCGAAAAGTGTAAAAATGAAGAGCTTGAGCGCCGTGGAAAGGCGGCATTGGCTGCGATGAAAGCGTTGCAACTTGAAGACGCCCTCGTTGGTGCGACGCGAGATGATCCGGATGCTCAAGCCGAAGACATTGACGGCCAGAAAGCTCGAGACAGCGGGCTGGCGGGCTCGGGCGACGGCGGATCAGAGTGTACTGGTGGAAAGGATTCGTCCACTGGGGCCGCTGGAAGTCAGAGAAGTAGTCTGACATCTAGGCCTAGCAATAGCCAAACGCCCAAAATGACTTCTCAAACTCTAGCTACACTTTTCGTGACACGTGCTGGCTCCTCGCGCAGCCTGCTAGGAGGCCCAAGACCCTCGCTCACAAGTGGTGATTCCTCCGGCTCACCGGGCCTTACGGCGCGTGGACAGGTGGCATCATCCGAAAACCGACCTCTTGCGCCTGAGGCTGCGGTAGATCGCAACGTGGAGAAACCGGAAGAAGTCAAGATTCCACCTCCACTCAAGCGCGGAAACTCGCACCAACAATTGAGTAAGGCTGCGCAGGATGTAGCGCTGGCAACCATTCAGCACCAGCTCCAGCGGGCTCAAAGCAAGCTGAATCTAAGGCGTCATCATTCCAATGATCAGTCGGTTCTCGAAGATGACGCTCTGGCACTAAACACGGCTTACAATCGCATTGCCGGTTCCGCAGCCAAGCTTCCCGCAAGCATTCAGCCTACGATCGCCATGGAAACCAAGGAACCCAGCCCTAACTCCATGGGTAATCCGCTGCTTAGTGTGCCTGAAGCAGCTGAAGATGATCGTCGAAGGAGTCCGCCGATGCCTCCCCCAACTGCGCCTCCTACGCCACCAGAGCCAGCAATCCCACCTAAGCTCGGAGCAGTTCCTCGAAAACACATTAAGAGTGCTCTGAAGGTAGCGGGTACCTCTAATCCCAACCCGACTCCACGGCATGTTGCCCTAGTTGTCGAGCCATCTGACCGAGACGAACAAGGTGAAGGAGGCGACAGCTTGGAGAATGGTCCTCGACCTCCAACTCCGCCACCACGGCTGAAAAGTAAAGCTACACCAGGATCGGATGTCTCCGACACGGATCACGAAGATGGGAATTGGCACGATCCTGTCAGCACAACTGTGAGCTATACAGTCTCGATTACCAGGTCCACATCGACAATGTCGCTCTCGCGTGCTCCTTCGAGTAACTCCGCTGACTATTGGAAGGAATATTATCAGGATCACAACGTAGCACTTGAACATGATGTTCGAGCGATCGAAGAGATCCGGCTCGAACAGCTGGAAGCGCTACAATTACCCGAGTCAGATGATGTTAAGGCGAATTGCGAAAGATTTTGGTACATGAAGATTGTCGTGCCATCCTTCTATATTGTCGCACATCCTTCGTTTAGCATCATTGTTAATATCATCGTGATTCTCAACATTTTTGTGCTGTCACTCACGCACTATGGAATGAGCTCCGAATGGAGCACGACGCTTCATGCATTCAACTACGTTTTCACCATTCTCTTCGCCATCGAACTTCTTTTGAAGATTATCGGTTTGTCGCCGAAATTATTTATTCGTGACACATTCAACATCTTCGACACGGCGATCGTAATTGTCTCGATTGTTGATATTATCCTATCGGAAGATGATGGTAATCAGGTTGCCCACTTGTTCAGAGCGCTTCGCGCCTTTCGTGTCTTCAAATTGATTCGAGGATGGACCTTCCTACGTGGTATGCTTAATGCAATCCTCATGTCGATTGTCGAGCTCGCCTACTTCGGCATTTTACTGATCCTTTTCAGCTTTGTTTTTGCGATCTTGGGTAAAACGCTGTTTAAAGATAAGCTTCACTGTCATGATCAGCTAACGGGTGACTATGGTCGCTGCCGAACGAATTTCGATAGCTTTCCTTTCGCACTCTTGGCAGTGTTTCAGGTCTTAACTGCCGAAAATTGGAACGACGTCTTAGTTTCAGCCGTCGAGGGAACGGGATATGCGTCATGTATTTACTTCATCATCTTGCTTTTTTTTGGCAACTACATTGTTGTTGCGATTTTCTTCGCGATTCTATTGTCAAATGTACAACAAGACGTCCAGGAAGAGCCTATCGGAGCAAATGACGCTCTAGAACTTGAGAATCTCGATCAGAGTCCCGCGCCTGAGCTCATGAAGTTTATCAGGTCTGACGCGGGAGCCCCGGCCGATGAAGATGGGCAGGTGCCGGCTCGCCCCAAGACCCCGAACGTGCCACCGTTGAGGTTGGCACCCGAAGAGCTCGCTGACAACCACGTAAGCGAGGATGGAGAACTGGGCTCACAACTGCCCACAACGACATCAACCCATGCTGACCGACAAGACCCTGCGCTAGATCCTATCACAAGCCGTGACGTTGATATTAGTTCATCTCTCCCGGCGGTGAGGATACATCAAGACCCGGCAGCTGGGATCGAAGGCCGTGAGAGCAAGCAAAGCAGCACTTCAACTCACACCAGTCTTGATTACTACACAGAAGAAGAGCTGGCGAATGACCCAACGCTTAAAGAGAAGGCCACGAAGTGGAGAATGTCGCTTTCTAAGCAAAGCTCGCACCGAATGTCCATTATTGTGTCTCCAGCGCCAGAGAATCAAGATCCACAGCCCAGCCCTTCACCGCGATCAACTGTGGACCCCACTAACCTGTTTAGCCCAATCGATACTCGAACGCAGGACACTCTGAGCCCGTCTACTGCTCCAAGTCGCAGCCGTAGTCCCAGTCATGCAGATAGTAGTCTACGGTTGCTGTCCTCCGGTGATTCGACGCATGATGAGCACGAACTATTGGCCGAAGCACGCGAGGCAGCGATGGAATTCATCCGCCAACACCGTGGGTCCACAGTTGACCCACTGAAGCTTACATCATTCACAGTAGAGGCCTCGCCGACGAAAACCTCTCTTGCAGACTTGTTTAAATTCCATTCACCCTCGAGATTTGACGACTCTCCCAATCATCAATCCACCACAATTCATCCCCACGCACCTTCCAGCCAACTAGAACACGAGCTACAGGAGCAAGAACAAAAGGCGAGAAAGGCGGCGTTGGATGCGTTTCATGCAGCAGATGCGGCTCGGCAACGCGGCGATATCGAGGAGGCTAACGATCAAGATGCGCGAGGACATGCGTTCGTCGTGGAGCAAATGGTTGCGGCGCTTCGACTAAAGAAGCTTCGTAGCGCGCCGCAGCGCCATCAGTCACAAGGTCACAAGTCCAAACCCATGAGCTTCATGCAACTCGCTCAGCAGCAGGCTCATCAGCTGCAAATGCACCATTCCCACCTCTCGCACCTGCCACGTCTCACGAATCGCCGTCCTTCCCATAGCCCCCATGAAACACCAGGTGTGCCGTCATCTGACCTTGAAGAGCAGGGTCGTCACGCCGAAAACGAACGCCCAAGATCATCGGGTGGGTCACCAAAGCGACCCCCCAAGCGCAGCAAATCTTTCAGGCCACCTAAAGGTGACAAGGAGCACTCGTTCCCCTCACCCATCACTGGTTCTTCTCCAAATAGTATTCGGCCATCCACGTATCATCTTGACAATAGTAGTGACAGCGAGCGAGATGCGGACCTTAGTTCGGATGAAGGTAAGCGAGAACGGCTCACCCCGACACGACGACGAAGAAGCACGCTCCAGGACGCACCCAAGTCAAGGCTCGGACATCTGGTTGATGTGAAGGTAGGACGGAACTCAATTGATGGAAGTGAAATTGGGCGAATGGATGGTGCAGCTGATATGCAAACATTTGGGGCAAAGAATGGAGATGAACGGGTACCCGATCATTCCGAATGTCATCAGAGCGTAACATCACTATCATCCCACGATCCAAACACTGCCACAGGTACCGACACGACGCCTATGGTTGCACCTTTGCAGCCGCAAATCGTGCAGGAAGCGCTAGGCATGTTAAGTGAAGATGGTTTGGCATCCCTCCGTGGGCCAAAATCCAAGCGTCTACACATTCCGCTTTCAACTTCTGACCTCAGCTACAATGCAATCTCAGATGGAGGCTCTGACGCAAGTGGTGGGCAGCCTCGATCCCGCGAGTCACAGCTCCGGCACTACCCTAGTTCGTCAGGTACTCAGAGCAAGGAGCGTAGGCGTCCCAGCCAGGTCCAGGACGGAACACGGCTTGATGGAGACACGAGCGAAGGCCCACCTGCACTTAACCGCAGGCGATCTGTCGTTCTCTTCAGTGGCAACTTCGATCCTATCAGTGCTGAGCTAGACCCAGGTGTACGATTGGCTCGACTTAATCGATTAAGTCAGCAGTTTGATCCCTCTGTAGTGACTGGAGGTGACTCAAGGTTTGATATTATCCCCATCGAGACTGCTTCACAACCTCGCGGTTCTGTACGCAGCTCCTTGGTGCGAGAACCAAGCTCGCTCCCACATACCAAGTCCGAGCAAGATCTGTCGCCGGATGGAGCACGGCGAAGTGAGGAAGCTAGTGATGATGACGCGATTGAAAGCTATGAGGAGGATCAGACCATGGCTGAAGAGTACGAACTCCCTTGCCTTCATCGACTCTGGAACCAATTTGTCGGCGGATTCTTTGCCTTCTTCAACAAGAATAACAATCTAGAGCACACAATTCTTCTAGACGCGGTGAAAGTTGCTCCTGATCCTGATTTAGCCCAGGCCGCGATGAAGTCGCCTCAGCCTAGAACAAGCGTAGCTCAGCCAGTGCCACCACACGCCGTTCACGACTACCATAGCCTCCTAGAGCATGCTAGTTCCATTCAGTCTGAATACTACCCATGTAACGTGTCTCAACCATCTGAACCCTCGAGGCAATCCGCGCCGTCGCAACCACTCACTCTGCAACAAGCCCTGCCTGTAGGTTATACCCAACTGCAGCTTCAATTGCCATCACGTTCGCCGACTCCGCAGCACACGTACTTCTCTCCTTCTGGGCGCGGTAGTCTTGTCCCATCCAATAGAGGGATGGTGCCTCTAGCCTCCATGAACCCCTTCGGCTCCCCGCTTGCCACTCCTAGCAGTGCCTTGCATCATCAGCCATCTGAGATGCTGCGAAGATCCAGCCTTGAGCCGCTTCGGCTTAACTCCGCATCTGTTGGACCAGCCCCATTCCTGCCTTTGAAATCGACAGGATCTGAAACTGTCTCTGCGCGATTCGTCTTCCCACATCCACGACCGCAGCCGAACCATCTGATTGTCGAGCCAACAAATATTGGTCTAACCCCCAGTGCGCCAAAAAGTCCTTTGCCTAGTCCTCGTGATGGAGACGGCGCGGCTACGGTTGCCGCGCAGCAATTACCAAGTTTCCGCGCAAGTCAGAGCAGTTTGCTCTCTCGACCAGCTTTAACACCACCAAGCGCGTTGGTGGAGGTAGGAGCCTCAACCAAAGACACTGAATCACAGGAACAAACTGTCACTGACACCAACACTACGAAGGTTCAGGAACAAATCGTAACCGATGAGGAAGGTGTGAAGAGGAGTCCGAATAGAGAAGCAAGCCCTACGCCCGACACGCGGAAGGAAGCCTCGGGATCAGCGTGGCCCGAAAAGACAAAGCTCGATACGACTGGAGATGCTGAAACTCGTGGCCCCATGACGGAAGGATTCATGACCTCGCAGCCGGAACCCCCACGTCAAGTCACGCTTCGAGGAAGATCCCTCGGATGTCTCCCGCCTCAACACAGACTGCGAGTGATTGCCGCTATCTTCATTAATCATCCAGGATTCTCAATGTTCATGCTGATGCTGATCGCGTACAACACTGTCATCTTGATTCTGAATGATGCCTTGGTCAAACCGGGTTCATTTGAAGCGAAATTCTACGAGACCTCGGATCTTGTCATCTCCATCATCTTTGCCGTCGAAGCCCTTCTGAAAATTGTCGTATTTGGACTGATTCGCCATGAAGGCGCATACCTGCGACAAGGATGGAACATCATTGAATTCGTGATTGTTGTGACGTCAATCCTCAACCTTATCTTCCCAAGCACGCTTTCGAGTTTCAGAGCTTTTAGAGCACTGCGTCCTCTCCGTCTCCTTGGACAGTTCGCCAGCATGAACACGATTATCGCTTCAATCGTGGCATCTGCGAAAGCGCTTGGTAAAGTCCTCCTTGTGGGTGGATTCTTCTTCCTTGTCTTCGCCATCATCGGAGTCGAGTTCTTCCGAGGTAAGCTTTATCGCTGCGAAGCCATGCATTTCGACGGCTCGCTTGAGGTTATGTACGGTGTGAATCGAGACCAGTGCGAAATGCTTATTGCAAACAATGACAATGAGGGAGCACTTCGAGCAGTCATGGGCTTACCGAGCCCCTATGGGCCAGGCGACCCTCCTCCTCCGATTATTTCGTGGAAATCGCCAACGGGCTTGAATTTTGACTCGGTTCCAAATGCATTCATTATCCTCTTTGAGATCTGTACGTTCGAGATGTGGCCGCAAATTCTGAGTCAGACAATGGACGCAACGAATGATTACTCAGGGCCAATACGCGATGCATCCTCGGTTGCCCCATTGTACTTTGTCGCGTTTGTCTTGGTCGGTGGTTTCTTCGTTGTGTCGCTCTTTGTTGGTGCCATCGTCGATGAGTACAAGCGGCATCGTGAAGAGGAAACCGGCGCAATTTACCTAACGGATGACCAACGCGCATATCTGGAAAGTTTCAAAGACATTTCATCTGTCGTTCCGCCTAGCCGATTGCTGCCACCATTTGCGCCGGTCTGCTGTCGCTGCAGAAACGAAAGGATTGCACAGCTAAGGCGCGAATATCGTAGGCGTGAAGCGATCCGCCAGCAGGAGATTGAAGCTGAGGAACGATTGAAACGAGAGTTACTCCGTAGGCGTGCAGCAGGGCATGATTCCAAGCAAGGATCAGCACTAGGTCCTTCGCTGGCCCATCTCCCTAGTCTCCCCCATCCCCAGCTCGATAATGCTTCCATCACAGAATCTCCCCTCATTCGCCCAATGATGACACCCATGGAACGCAAAGACAGTCTGGACGTGTTTAAGAACTCGCCCCCGCTGTCAAGTCTGCCGTCGTTATTGAGCTCTGGAAATGTGCCCCCAGCTCTCGCACGACAGGGTAGTTTGCGAGTGTTTACACCGCTGGATGAGGGGAAGCTATCGCCAACACTCCTCACTCGAACCCTTGAGGCTGGGGGTGACAAAACCTCCCCGACTCTCGTAATGAGCCCAATGATTACGAGGACCCCCTCACATGCTTTACACTTTGACTCTCTGAGGTTGAAACAGGACGACGAGGAGGGGGAGATCCAAGTCACGGACGAAGAAGCAGAACCAGTGCTGCAACCAGACGGATCCTATGCAAAACCGAAGAAGACAATTCGTCGCAAGAAGACCAACCCCGAGCGTAGCCCTGAATCCGCGCTTGTCTCACTTCGCGCTCGTAGCGCCAGCAAGCTTAAGCTTATTGACTCTTTCACCTCTGCTTCGTTGCCAAGCACGAGTGGTCACAGCGAGGATGCTGTTGCAACTAGCGGAAGTCAGAGTGAGCACGGGGATCTGCGGGCTCGATATGGCTTTACTGCTGAAGAGATTGACACTTTTGTTCGCAAGTTGAACAAGTCTGAGGAGGAATTACTGGAGCCTAATCCAGCGCATACCCGCGGCTTACAATTCGTCTTCACGAATGCCGCCGAAGAAGAGCGTACCGCAAAGCAGCTGTACCGTGAGGCTCTCGAATATGTCTCCCCGTTCTATGAAACCAGATTCAGGCAGCAGATCTTCCATGTCGTGGTAAACGACAAATTCGAGACCTTCATCATGTGCATCATCGTCATTAATACCATCTCAATGAGCATGTACTACTATGGGCAGCCCGCTGACTATGATCTGGCCATCTCGTGGATCAATGATGCATGCACTTGGATTCTCTTCGCGGAGGTTGTTCTCAAATGCATTGGTCTCGGGTTTAGGCAATATTTGAGCCCCTCAAGTAATGTGTTTGATGCTGTGGTTGTCATGTTGTCGCTAGTCCCCTTCTTCCTGAGGCAGAGCGAGAGTGGGCCTAATTCAATTGGTGTCGACCCCAACCTTTTCCGCATCTTCCGCATCTTCCGTGTTTTGCGTCTCGCTCGATCAGCTCCTGGTATCCAGCTTCTTATCTCGACGGTAGTATATTCAGTCCCCGTCATCATGTCATTAGGAGTGCTCATGGTTTCACTACTCTTCGTCTACGCGATTGCGGGTATGGCGCTCTTTGGCACTGTTCGCTATGGTAGTTATCTAAACGAAGATGCGAACTTCGAGACGTTCCTTCGCTCGATGGTGACACTGTTCCGTTCATCGACGGGTGAATCTTGGAACGGTATTATGCATGACCTGATGGTTCAGCCGCCTTTCTGTGCTGCCCAGAAGTGTGGTTATCCAACTCTCGCCCCAATCTACTTCATGACTTTTATCGTCCTGGCCACATTCCTCTTGCTGAACGTGCTTGTTGCTGTGATTGTTGACAACTTCGAAAATGAGGTCAACAAAGATGAAGGTGATGCCAGCGTTGTTATTACGCGCCAGCAAATCGAGAAGTTCGCGGAATGCTGGGCTCAATGGCGAGAGGTCCAAATCCGAACCGAACTGATGCTCGAAGCAGAGGGTGCGGCAGGCGAGCAAATGGTGTTAGCATCAGACGAAGAACATGTAGAAGAGGAGGACGACGATACTGAAGGGACCAAGCGCTCCAATTCCTCGACCTCTAGTACTGGTTCACATCGTACGAGCACTAGTCGTGATGGTGTAAAGGAAGGCGTTCGCAAAGATCCCCCCGGAACAAAGGCTGAAAGTGACACGAGTCCAGCAACTAGAGGAACTAAGCGACGGGTTGAAAATGCCAGCACACGCCGCGGCTCTGTGAAGCCAGTAGATCCTCCCAGAAGGGGATCGGTTGCGAGTGGACTCACGCGCCGAGGATCAGCTCAGGCGGTGAAAAGTCCTAGTGGCGATTCTGTACCTGAACTCACAGAGGACGATAAGGAAATTATCCTCGAAGCAATCAAAGTTGTGTGCCAGCTGGGCCCAAGTCCAGAGCCTGAAGCGCTGCGCGGATGTATCGAACTGAGCTCAGGTCAAGTGATCACCCTTGCTAGTATCTACTCTCGGTTCTATCAGATGCTGCCCAAACTGCATGCCGCACAGCTCGAGATGCTGCAACGTTTCCAAGAAGCGCTCTATGAGCAACAGGAGCTCCAGCTCGCCGAGCTAACTGCATCACATCCACCCGTTTCCCCTACGCCACATGGGCCTTCACACACAGACTCGCCCATCGCATCCTGGACAAGGGAAACTTCATTTAACTCTGTGATCAAGCTTACACCGCACTCCTCGGAACATAATCAGCTGGCACAGGGTACACCGCAGCACCCGCAGCCGCAGAACGAAAGTAGCAGCGGTGATGGAAACTCGACAATTCAAGGCCCAAGCATACCTAATCTCTCACGCGAATCATCAACGCTACGCACTTCCTCGCAGATGCCACCTGCAAGAGCTTCAATCTTCGCACGTTCGGACCGCACACCCCCGCTACCTGCGATCGCAACTGCAGTGGAGTCGTCCACAGAAGGACCTCAACGACAAGGGTCACCGAGCATCGAGCTTGGTCACTACCCTAATCTCCTCAAGCTGAATAGTAGGGACTTACATGATACACCACCAGTGCTAACAAGGCCAGCAACGCTCGGAGCTGAGCCTGTTTCGACCCGCGTGAATGATCGAGACCAGAAGCTCTTACATCCCGGCTCAGCGACGCCAAACCACCATGCGCCCACGACGCCAATTAACCCAAGAAAGATGACTCACAAGCAGCGTAACGCCTCTATGCCTATGCCTGTGGACGATGACGCGCTGCTTAAACCTCCGAGCGAAGCCAGAGGGTCACCCGTTACAGCACAAGACAATACTGTGCCACTTCCTGGTGCGCTGATCTTTGCCGAACCAGCCGCAGGTGTAGGTAGTGCTGCGACACGTCCGAGCCAGCGTCCACCTGTGCCACCTATCAACACGTTCACATCCGTCCGATCCAGCCAAAGTGCCGGATCCTCGGCATCCTCGCAAGGCGTTGGAGGTGGTGCGACTCATGTTGCTGGCAGCCTTGTCCAGCAGTCATCAGGTACGCTTTCTCTTGTCACACCAGAGATGCCAGCAACCCACCTTGACTTCCGAGTTAGCGTCACCACACCCAAGCCTCCAAGTGATTCGAGCGCGTCGGGTATTGCGGCTCGCCGAATGTCGGCTGTGGGACAGCGCCAGTCTCTTACGCTCGAGCAACGCGCATCGCTGTTTAGGACCCCCTCGACCGCCCCGCAACCAGATGATATGGAGGATGATTCGAAAACCTGCTGCTGTGACCTTGGCGAAAGTCTCCGCACCTCACTCCGCACATGTTTCGCAAGCTGCACAAGCACTATTGCACGTGCATTCAAAAATCTTGTGGAAACGCTAACCTGTAGCACCGAATCTGTCTTGGCCCATCACCCCATGTGGATGCATGTGGGTAAAGTCGGATTGTTCCTTAATAGCGCGCCGGCTCCACTCGGCTTTAGCAATGAGCCTTTGAGCGGTGCAGAACTAATCAAATTGATGGCCAGATTGGAAGTCCACCAATATCGAGGTTACGTTCACTACGTGGATCTAGTTCTTTCGCTCGTTCGCAACCTTTATGGTAAGGAAGCATGCCGCATTCCCGAGCAAAATGAACGACTAAAGGCCGCGACTGCGATGATGCACAGCAACTTCCCACAACTGAGCAAGATCAAGGGTCGTAACTTCAGTGCGGCATCGACGTTCGGTACGATCGTGATTCAGAGACGACTTCGCCGAATTATCGAGCGCTTCCGCACGCGACGCCTGATTTCAAATGTAATTTCAGAGTTCTTTGAAGAACAATTGAAACAAGATGAGGCTTTCTACCAGGAACAGCTTGAAGAACGAAAGAAAGAAATCGACATGTATATCCAGCAATATATTCTATTGCAGTCACACCCCCATACGCCATTAAGCCGCGCTTATAGCAACTTCTCCCGCCAAATCGACAAGGTCGACGAAGAAGGTGAGGAATCTCTCCCATCACCAAGACAGTCGAAACCGTCTGGCTTTACTATCGATTTCTCTCAGCCACCTGAACCTGACGGTGGACAAGAAACGTTCGACTGGGGATTGCCTCCTGGTTGAGTTTAGTGGCCGAACGCTTTGTATAATCGAGATTCTTTCGTGCTTTTTTCCATGTCTTTCGTGTGCATAATCCTACCTCTCCCGCATTATACCGACTCCCTCCCCCACATCTTCCCCTACGCAAGCCTAGTCCATTCCGTTATCTTGCGTTTCTTCTCATGAGTACACCCGACTACAGCTCCCCTCCCCAACGAACCGAATGACTTGAATCACCGTTTCACTGTAACGATGAGCGCTTGGGTGCATCCTACCGGTACTAGTCATCGTATGCCAAACGCTAAGATGCTACACCAAGGTGTTGCAGTATGTCTGCACTTCACCCCTTATTTAACAGTCTCCCTTACTTGCAATCACATCCAGCCCTAACCGATTATATTATTCAACTCGATGGACCCCACCCAATCCTTCCTAGTATGTGACTCTGTCCTGTGTTTTGCTTTCTTTTAGTTTGCCCCTATTGATTGTCTGCCTTGATCCTTCATTTTAATCATATCTTGAACCTCACTCCAGTTCATTCATCATACTCTTCCTTTTGATTACCTCGCTTGAGGATTCATACCTGGTTTATGTTTCAGTGTTGAGTGATGGTTGATGTTACACCAAGTTACACTCTCGCAGTAGGGATACATTCAAGTTTGTATCTGAATAAACAAACACCTCAATGGCTTTTGACTATCAGAGAGTTAAATTGACGATTTGTATTTATACCAGCATAATAGACACTGATTTACATAGGGTCGTGTGCTTACTCCAGAAGAGCAATGAAGTGCTTGGCCACCGCCATGGTCTGCAGGTCATTCTTCTTCTTAAGGATTCGCATCATGTAGTGCTGAATGAAGAACTTGATGCCATTTCGCAACAGATCAATCTCACGCTTCGCGACCAAGCAATGAGAAATTGTTTGGAGCTCGGACTTGGAGGAAACACGTGAAAAGAGCTGTGAGAAAAGTGACTGCAGGAATAGTAGGTCCGTAGCAGACAGTGCGTCAAAATCGAGCTGCTTGAGGATGGTTAGAGGCAAGGTGCCGTGCTCGATGCAAAGCGAAATCATGCGGCCGATGTTGTTCACCTGACGTGGTAGGCTTGATTTGGATGAATCGTCATTCTCGTTTGTGGACTTCCACTCCTTCAGGACATCCCAGAGGACCAACTGAGTTGTAAACTTGTACTCTTTCTCGCGGCCACATAGCTTGCTCAGAACAGCTCCATAATACGGGTTAGACGCCTGTTCTCGTGCACAGCAGTGGAAAATTACACGCACTGCCTGACGACTCTGCTGAGAATTCAAGTTGAGCTTTGAAAGCTTCTCGTATGTGTCCAAGAAGTCGCTTGAGCCCATAAGAATCGAGAACACAGCACGACGGACACTCGTATTCATACCCTGCGCAATTGCAGCCCGTGTCAAGATATCGCTCGAAACGGGCTCAGTACCGAGCTCGTCATCAGCGTCGCCGCCGCGTTGAACGCGCTTGGAATTTCCTCCGTCTTGGCCTCCAGGTGCACCGCGCTTCGAACCGATCGAGTCTGGGCGGAAAGCTGCACCAACAAGCCACCATCGACCAACAGTATCAGCTTGCATGATGTCGTCCCAGGTGACTGCCATTTGTCGTTCGTTTGTGGCACCTTCCTTCTCCATCCATTTGAGCATCACCTTCACGAGTTGTTCACGCTCTGAGTCTTCGGTAGTGGGTTTGTTATTGCGAACGTTCGAAATAGCCTCCATCATTGTGGCCTCGTGAGCGGCTGAAATGGTCTTGGGTTTGTTTGCCTCCGCTTTGACACGTCGCTGGATGAGTAAGATCAAGTCCTTGAGCATGGCAGGTTCATCCTTTCGAATCGCCATTCCTGCGTAACGGAAACCATGGTAAAGCAGAGCTAATGCCTCATCCCATGCAGAGCAGTCCTCAGCAATGTGGGTTAAAACATTCACGACCAATTGTGCGTGAACGACCTTGAAAAGCAGGAGTCCAGCCAAGAAGATAATCAGGTGCGCTCCGGCTTTGGGGTTAGTGTCCTTCAGCTGTCCAGGATTTTCAATCAAGACCTTAATTTCCCTGACGGTCCTTTCCATGAACAACGAGCCAATATGAGTGCCCTCTTTCCTATGAAAGCATGCAACGATGCTTGTGATTGCAAGCAGAATCGCTGGCATAAGGCGTGGTTGGGATAAGATTAACTCAAGGGTGCAGAAACAGAGGGCATCCATCACCTCACCACGTGAATTGTGTTCGGTGAGTTTCACCATTTCACGGTACATGGCCTCCGCATTATCACTCGTAATCTTGTTCAGGATACTCGTGACGGACTGGCGTACTCGTAACTGCTTCTCGGAAACCGCAGGAGCGGCTGGTGCCTTTTTCGGTTCAGCTGCGCTTGATGTAGATGTGCCAGCGCCAGGAGCGATCGGTCGCCCCATCGCGTCAACATGGATACCCTCAGCTGCGAGCTTTCGTCGGATATGAGGAGGAATGTACTTATTGACACCGGCCGCTTGGGATTTCAAGAGCTCGGCAAGTGATGACTGCGTGGTGAGGAGTGTGGAGTCGCGTCCCTTCTCGGCATTCTGGGCCGCGATATCACGACCGAAGATATCCGGCTTTCTCGTTGGGACTTCTTTCGCTTCCTCTAGCTCTGCGTTTTCGTGGTCCTCTTCAATGTCCTCGTCAAAGTCCTCCTCATCGAAGTCGAAGCCATCTTCGTCTTCTTCCTCACCCTCATTCAGGAGGTCTGAGAGCTCTCCCATGTCGTCATAGTCTTCCTCTTCTTCGCGTTCTGACTCTGAGGCTGAGTCTGGCTCTGATTCTGACTCCGAAGAGCTTGCCTCTGAAGAAGAGTCTTGAGGCTGTATCAGCTTAGCGGAAGATGTCGCTTTCTTGGCTAGAGCCTTCAGTCCCTGTGCCACAGACACCTTCGAGGCTTTTTGCTGGGCGTCTTGCCTCCTCTGCTGCAATGCTTCTTGAATGGATCGCTTTGGAACAGTCTTTGTAGAGATCGGGGAACCTTCTTCGTCATCATCCTCATCGTCCTCACGATCACTGTCATCATTTTCGTTTGGCTCATCCTCGGCCCCACTCTCCTCTTCGCCTTGCTCCGGCCCATCTACCTCCTCCTCCTCTTCATCATAATCGTCTGCGTTGTCCTGGTCTTCTCCGGCTTCGTTATCTTCACTATCAGACGAGCCCATCATGGGAAACTCCTGCTCGCTAGTGTCGGAGTCAGACAGTGTCCCATTCTGTACGGCACGGGTTAACTTATCTTTGAACTTCGCCACGGGTTTGCTACCCTTGGCAACCTTAGCTCGCATCTCAGGAATGATGATATCGAAGAAGTCAGTCATACCGTCCATGCGGAGCTCTTTGATGAGCTTGCTATCGTCAGAGAGGTCATCGGTTGACTTGATGCCCAACTTTTTCTGCAAGTATGCGATCTCCTCGTCCTCGGGGAACTCGTATTGCTGTTGCAAAGATTGATTGGCCTTGGATTTCGCAGTCTTACTGGGGTTTCTTGACGTAATGCCTGCGGATCCACCCTGTTTCTTATGCTTCTGCTCCTTCTCAGCAATAAGATCCGCAAGCTTCCGCCCCTGACCGAGCTGCGGACGCCTCTCCAATGCGGAGTCGCGCGAGAGCCACCCGCTGGCTCCGGCGCCGAAATTCGCGCTAGAACTCGGAGCTTTCGTCCCCGATTTTGCGGTATCCGATGCCTTTCTCGGAGCTGCACCGTGTGCTCTATGCCGTTTTGACATGACACTCGTGTATTACCGTACTATGACAAGTCCGAGATTGTGTTATTTTTCCGCAGTCAACATGAAACGATCCACCCGATGTATGACTTAGGGAAACTGCGCAGGCTGACCTCTGCAACTACGCGCCCAAACGGGATAAATGCAGACGTAAGTACACTCTTACCACCTGCGCGTACGATATGCCTCACTGGAGCGAGAAAGACTGATGCCTTGGCCCGGGGTCACTTTCTTCTTCATAATGTCAGGAAGTTCAGAGACAGCGACCATGGGCTTTGCTGCGGGCGCACTTGTGGAAGCCACGGCAGGACGAGCTACATGTGCACGCGAAGAACCGTCGTCGCTTTCTGAGTCACTGGTGCTACTGTTTGTGCTATCACTGCTCTCACTGCTGCTGGAACTAGAACTGGAACTGCTTGCAGACTTAGCAGACGTCTGTTTTGTGGCTGTTGTTGGGGTCGTACTGGTATTGAGTTGGGTTGTCTTCATAGCACGCGATGGAACAGGATGCTTACCCTTGGGTAGCTGTTTGGCTTGGGTGTCGGAATCTGAGTCGGAGTCGGAGCTCGAAGACTCACTCTCCGACCACTTTGACCTCGGTCGAGAGGAGGTTGGCTTTGATTTGGGCAGCTGATGTGACTCTCGCTGCTTCTGTACTTCGACCTGTCGTGGTTTGACGTGGCGAGCAGCTTGTTCATCGCTACTTTCAGTTTCACTCTCGGAGCTGCTATCGCTACTACTACTGCCACTACTACTACTACTACTACTACTACTGTCGCTACTGCTAGGAACACTCATGCGAGGATCTTGAGAAGACGCCGTGGTTGAAGCAGGGACTCCGCGCTGAGATAGCGGAGCTGCATGTTGATCCTTTGGGGCAGTCTGCATTGTGTGACGGTCACGGGCTGGGGCCTTGATGCTGCTGTTGTCTTCCGGTTCGTCCTCACTGTCGTCGCCAGCAGAACGCGTAGAAGGCTGCTGCAGTGCGTCAAGAATATCAAGCGCTAGCTTCCTACGGTCTTCCTTCATGGTTGTACCTTGCTTCACCGCAGTAGTTACAAAGTCACGAAGTCTTGCGGTCTTCTTGAGTAATTCATCGCCCTTTGACTCTCCCTCAACAACCAGCTTCAATGCGTTCAGAGCGTTTGCAAATCGGTCACGGAAGGCGATGTGGATAACCTTGTCCTTAAGGCAATCGAGAAGACTCAATGGGTATCCATTACCAGTGGAGAAGTCATCCTCAGCTTTCGGGACGGTCGAGATGTCATACCCCTGATCCATGGCGTACTTCAATCTGCGTCTATAATGCTCCAGTGGCGTAAGACGGAGCTTCTTGGCGTGATCCTTCAACACGAACTCTACCAAACGATGCTTGGCCTCAGTCTTTGCATTGACAAGTTCACAGAACCTCTTCTTCGCGCTAGGATTGCACACAAGTGTGATGGCAATACCAGTCGCACCTGCACGAGCGGTACGGCCAATCTTGTGAACGTAGTTCTCGATATCGGCGGGGAGAGCATAGTTGATAACATAGTTTACGTTGGGGAAGTCGAGACCGCGGGAGGCAATGTCCGAACAAACGAGGACTTGAAGATTGCCCTTTGTGAAATCTGTGATCATAGCCTGACGTTTACTCGACGGAAGGTAGCTTGAGAGTTCGCCAACGGCAACTTGAAAGTAAAGCATGAGCTCCAGCAGGCGTGACAGACGGTGCGCAGACTCGCTATCACCTGCGAAGATAAGAAAACGTGGCTTTTCACGCGTACTCTTCCCCGTCTTTGATCCCGCATCGGTCTCAGTAAAGGTATTGTCCTGTGGCCTTAGACTGGCACCTGGATTTCGGATAAAGTAATCGATCAGGTACGCAACGACGAGCGCACGTCGCTCGAATGATGAGAAAGCATAGTATTGAGCTAATGTGTCCGGAATACGGTATTTGTGTTCATTCGCAGACAGTTTGATCATCTTGATATCCGAAGTCGATTTCCCGGATTCTTTTTCAAGCGACTGGCTATCATCCTTCGCTTTACTCTCCGCGTCAGCCTCGGCATCTGACGGACTCTTCGCAGTGTTGCCAACCATCGCTGCAACTGCGGCTTCAGCAGCAAGCGAATGTGCCACGGATAAGGCCTTATTCGAGGAGGCAACGGATGCGAAACTAAAGTAGAGCGGATGGCGAAGGGAGACCTGTGCCAGATGTTGAGGATGCTTCGTAAATGTTGCAGAAAATAACAACTTTTGCAGCCGCTTGCGTGGTGCGGAAATGCATTTCTCAAGAAGATACGGGTCCAACGGGACCTCTGGCACTCCACCAGAGAGACCGTTGAAGTTAGCATTGTTTGGACGTGCGTCTGCTCTCGCAACATCACGTCTTGTCACCGGCAAGGAGAATGGGGTCAGTGTTGGGAATACGGATTGCTCCATTGCTTTCGCCAGCATAACAGCTCGATCGAACGATTGTTCTGAGGCGCGAGCCGCAGCGAAGTCCTTCGATACCTTTGGTGCCGGCACCGGCTCGTAAAGTGCGGCAACTTTCTCATGCGTTTCCTCTGGCGCGGCTTGGCTGCGCAGAACAGGACCAATCCAGTCACTAAAACCTTCTGTCATTAGCCGATCCGCCTCGTCTATGACAAGGAACTCCAGTGTCGTCAGTGATTGAGCGAACCCTGGAGTGAGAGAGAGATGGTCAACAATTCTCTGCGGCGTCGCAATGATAATATCAGCATCAATCATAAAATCTGTGGACATTGTAGCAGATGCTGAGCTTGTGGCGTGCACACCCGCGTCAGAGTCCAATGACAAAAAGAGTCCCTTCAATTGATGTAAAGTTGAGTGAGCGATTCGAAGCGCATCGCGTTCAATAATGCTCTGGGGCAATGTGGGATTCAAGTGGGTGGAATCCATCAGGAAGGGTGTGATGGACTCCAATGTGGCCTGAGGGGTCATGCCGACAGTGAGATCACTTCGGACCTGCTCTAGATTCTGCAATGCAATGAGGTGACTCGTGGTATTGCGGGAAGAATAAAGCTGCTGATAGTCATCTGCGAAGGAGAACTTGGGAACGAGACATGCAACGCGAAGTCCAACTTCGTTGCATAGGTCACGTGCCTCGTTCGTGACTTGTATCGCGAGTTCACTGGTTGGACAGACGATCAACGCTCTTGGCGCATGAACAACATGCTGTTGAGCGATCGACTGCACGACAGGGACAAGGAAGGCTATGGTTTTACCCGAACCAGTAGGAGCAGAAACACAGCAGTCTCGGTCCCTTGCATAGGCGCTCGCTCCCATATAATGCTGAGCCTTCATAAGCGTGTTGTCTGGTCCGCTGGCCAACACTGACTTCATGTCGAATCTGCGAAGGTTCTCGGTACGTGCTTTCGAAGGTGGTAGAAGCGCCGAAAGCACCGCGACCTGCACCGGCAACAACGCTTTATAACCCTTCCGACGAAGAACGCGCAAAATGCGCTCATCCAGGTCGAAAGGCAGGATGGGCTGCGGCTTGTCGGCCATAGTTGCATCGGAAGGATCTGGCAATTCAAGTGTGTAAGTGGGATCGATGACTTGACCGGCTCTCATCCACTCAGGAATTGCCGCCAGGCGTTTAAATGCAGCTGCCTCCGCATCTGAGCTATAATCGATAAGACTGAGACTGCGCCGGGCAGTTTCTAAGAAGGACGCTGCAATTGCCTCACGCCGAGCTTGCTCTTCTCGCTTCTGGCGTGCGACAGGGTCGTCCTCATCGACGGTCTCTGGCTCCTGCATGAACTCTTCCAGTGCATTCTTCATTTCCCATTCGGCCGTGGTTCGATCCATCCTGGAACGACGCGGTTGACCTGGATCAGCATCCTCCGGCTGGTCCTCGGGCTGGTCCCCAGGCTGGTCCTCATCGAATTCGCGCTTTCGAGGCTTGGGATCCTCACCTTGAAGATACTTACTGGGCTTATGGAATGCTGCCCATAGCAAGCTTGACGGACGGTCGTTACCGTCAAACTGAGGAGGAGCGGGCCTTCTCGATTGTGGTTGGCGGGCAAGATCTGCTGACGAGGGTTGGTGCGTAATGTCGACTGACGCAAGTTGCCGCGGGTCTGCTGGCCCACGTCGCTTGGCCGCAGCAAAGGGCGGTGAGGAAGCCGGCGGAAGATTAGCCTGTTCAGCCCGTTGAAGCATGGCTAATCGTTGCGGATGAATCTTAGGTACCTTGGATGCTGAAGAGGAGCTTGCATCAGCAGCTGCAGGAGTTGAAGTGTCGTCAGAATGTGCACCTGCTCCCAGTGGTTCCTGTTGAACCATCTTGGTTGGGTGGCCTGGGACAATCCGCGACGGATGAATGAGAGGACGCTTGGCTCCAAGCACGGCAGCATCAACCGCTCCCACATCTTTTCCATCATTTGTCTCGCCACCGGAACTTGATTCGGCGCTTCGGTCACTCACCATCGCATCCGTCGAGTGGTCTCTGTCGACGCTTTTCTTGCTTTTCTTGTCAACTTTTTCTGTCTTGTCCTTCTTATCTTTCTTCTCCTTCTTCTCCTTCTTCTCCTTCTTCTCCTTCTTCTCCTTCTTCTCCTTCTTCTCCTTCTTCTCCTTCTTCTCCTTCTTCTCCTTCTTCTCCTTCTTCGTCTGATCCTTCTTCACCTCTTCCTCCGACTCGCTCGAGCTGCCCAGGTCGCGGAGCAAGCTGGACCACATGGGATGGAACGGGCGCACGCAGGTACGCAAGTGTCGCGCAAAGAAGCTGCTCTATGGGCTAGTACCAAGCCAGTATGCTCTCACCGTCTCGTTCGCGCGGGTTCACGAAGCGGCTGTTGGGCGGTAACAGTGCCCGAAGCAAGGAGCCGTGTCCGGAGGAGTTCCCACGCCAAAAGATAACGTGCTGTGCGTCTGAGCGGGGGCGTATGGTATTCCAAGCGCTCAGCCCAATGCGTGCCGCAGTCTGTGGGGTGGGAGTTGTGAGTTAGGTTGCGTACGGAGGGTGAGTGAGTATCATGAGCCGACGAGTGCGTGAAAGCCGAATGGTCAGGTTATATGATACTCAACATGTAGGGGTTGAATTGCATATTAAAAGTGATAATTCAATTTTATACCACATATTATATCCACTTCGTATATTATTTTTGCTCCACACACCACCACCCTACATGTTCCAATACACCTAGCAAGTGACGAATTCGCCCTCAAAACGATTTTCTTTGTCACGTCGCACCGCGGCTGCCACGCTCGTCTGCGGCCGGCCCACGGCACTTTCCGATCCGCGCACCCGTCCGCTCCATAATCCGACGGGTACCGCGAGGCTACACCCTCTCACGGTCGTGATCCGGCCGCTTTTCCGTCTTGAAACGACTCACTTGCTTCGACATCCCTTGCGACTGCCCTCTGTTTAGAGCCTGGACGGGTGACGGTCTGTGAATCACGCGTAGCTCCAAGTTCTAACGCTAGAGTTACCCCGCTTGCGCCGGTCTTCTGGCGTAAGACCCTCTCCGAAAGCCATGCTTGGAGCTCCAAAACGAGGTTTCCAGCGAGGCAGCTCGTACCTAATCGCAATATTGTTATGGTGTTTGGCGTTGTGTGTGACTCTGGTATGCGAGGCGAGGTTTTACTACGGAAACTTCCGCGAGAGGAGTTTCCTTGCGCTGAACGGACCCTGGCCCGGCACGGATGGATGCCTCAGCCTGACGACCAAGTCCGAAAGCAACAAGGTCGCCAACAGTGTATTCTATTTGCGTCGCATCACACTCTCGCGATCCAAGTCGTCGGGGTTCTTTACATCGTTCAACCTCAAGGTACTCAGGGAAGAAGTCCACTACGATGACCCCGATGCAATTGACAACGGACCCGACCGAAGGGGAGACGGATTAGCTTTCGTGGTTTCCCAGCTTCCCAGAGCGAACATGCATGGCCGAGCCGGAAGCGGTTTAGGATATGATGGGTTACCAATGGGTTTTGCAGTCGAGATCGACTTGAAGCGAGATACTGATATGAATGACCCCAGTGAGAGCCACATCGCGGTAAATGCCTCACCAGAAACTGGAGGACCAATCTCGGCTAGGCACGCTGCGAATGGAATGCAGGACTCCATGCAGGCGTCAATTGACCTCAGAACGCACCTTGTAGCCTATGCCGACATGGTAAACGAGCAAAATAGGCTGAATGCTGCAGGCGACTCGACTGCGCTGCGTGCAATGACAGTTGAAGGAGATCGACTGCCACACGACCATACCGAATTCGGACCTCAGTTCCAAAAGTTGTCCAATGCGGCGCGCTCGCGAACGGTCGAAAAGGCGGCCGCCATCTCGGCGGTGAATCAGATCCTGATCGATTACCACGAGGGCTACGTCACTGTGTTCGTGAATAACCCAACGGCGCCCATTCTCTCTGTGCCAATTCCCAGGCTGGAGGGTGAATTCCTGGTTGGATTCACCTCGTCCACGTTTTTGAACTCTATCGATCACTACCGCATCTGTGATTGGTACTTTGATAGATCACCCCTCCCATCACCTCCTGTGGCAGCCGCCCTGGCTCGCATTCACAAGGGCAATCCAATGTTCGCTGAGCTTCAGGCCCGAGTCGCGGCGGAGGCTGCATTAAGCACGATCCGGACCACGCAGGGTGGTTCTCGCAAACAGAAAGGGCAGGGAGAGAGTGGAAGTATCGCAGGAATCGGTAAGATGATGAGCGCTTCAGAGCCCTGTGACCAGGGCTTCTACGGTCCAGAATGCATTATCGACACATCTCGCGCGGCGAAAGAATGTATCATGCTGACTTCAGAGGGATGTGCAGCCTGTACTCTGCACGTCCATGACTGTCGCTGGTGTGCGAGTACACAAAGATGCGTGCCTGGCTCGCTTGTAGGCACAGTCGCGACCTCTGCGCTCATTTCTGCGAGTCGGTTGAAGCGCCTGCGTAGTCAGCACCAAGCGGAAGAAGAAGCCGAGAGGGCGCGTGCAGATGCATTGGCACGAAGAGACCACCAAGAAGCAACCAAGTATCTGGATGACCATGATAAGCACGTCTTGTTCAGTCGCAACTTCTTCGCAGGGAACTCTTTCCTCCAACTTGGAGAGGATCTTGAGTCGCAAAGCGATGCTGCCCTATCCTCCTCCGTTTGGGACAAGGCAAAAACCCCATCCGAACTCGTTTTCCTAGAGCTGAGCATTGCAGCATCTGCCATGGCACGTGGCCAATCCAGAGCTACTGCCGAGAATATGGCACGACACATGATGGAGTCTGCGCTTTCTGTGCGCGAAGAATTATCAGTGGATGAGAGAGCCGCTTTGGATGCAGCAATGGGTGTTTATGCCGACTTTGCACGGTACCCTGCAACTACATCTGTGCATCGAAGTATCCGTGGCATGCGTAGTGGCGGACATCCTGGCTCCTTCGGAGCGGAGAAAATTGAGGACATGAAAAACGCCCTGACATCCGTTTGTCCTGACGACTTCTCGTTGGTTGCAAACCCCGGTGAATGCCCTGTCGAATCGAATCTAACGCTGAACAAGGTTTGGAGCGTGCTGATGACATGGCTGATTATCTCCATTTTAATTGTTCTCGTGTTGAAAGCTTACCTTACTTCCCGTCACATCGAGGTGTCGGACCGAATTCTCTCTATTGTTTTTTATATCTATGCCTGCTTGGCTGGCGGTCTCACTTCTACCATTGTGGCTCGTGTTGTGAATTACGTTCTTGTTGAAATCTCACTGGACCGTATTCACGCTCTGATGTTCGGTACATTCTTCTTGATCCTGGGGTTGTACCTAGCATATTGCACTGTGATTGTTTCTCAGACACCAAGCGAACTATTGACACCAGCTGCAGCACAAGCGGAGGCTGAGATTGCAGAGCTAGCCAGCAAGAATCCGATCGTTCGAGCGCAGCTCATGAGCAAGCTTTCCAAGGCTCATGCTCTGGGTGCCGTAAATTCTGCAATCGACACCTCTACTCTTGCGGCCGCGGCTGTTTCCCAGTCGCAGCAAGGTGATGGTACCCTCAAAAGCTCCATTTCTCGATTCCGCGAGATCCAATCCGGAGCTGGAAATGATGTCTCGAATCTGACCTCGTCGAGCGCAGGCCAGCGATCCGCGGTCTGTAATGTCTCCGTGCATTTTGTCTTGCTTCTCAGCTTTTCCATCGTTTTGATTAGTGGATCTGTGTTGTGCTTCCTTGCAGAGCGAGAATGGCTCATCGCTCTTCCGCCGTTGCGTCGAGTACCTATTTACACGATTATTGCAGCCGCGCTGGTCTTTACAGTCGTTTTCCTTGGTATTGAAATGAGCTACATCATCCAAAACATCATGCGGTATGTGCAAGGGCTCTCAAAGAAGCTGGCCCGGAACACCCCACTGTCACACTCTGTCTGGGAGATGAGATTGCTCTCCATTGCCGCATTAGCGTCCGGTGCCTTCTTCGGTATCACTTTTGGATTCTTGGATGTTCAAGATGCAAGCCGAACACATATCGGACTTGCGCTACAGCGAGAAAACTGGTACTGCTATCCGGTCTCTCTTATCACGGGAGCCTGCACAGCACTTGTTGCGGAATACCTTCGCCAACAGAGGTTAGGAGGGAGGCTTCAAAGCCACCGCCGCCAGTCCATGCAGCAACAAGTCACCAAGCTTCGCACCAAGTTTACAAGCGTCGACGAAGCACGTAGGTCGCATTACAAGTCATCAGCAGCAAGCGTCGAGTCCTCAACCACGAAGCCAGCATTGAGCGGTTCCATGTCTGCCGGTCAAAACACCAAGCGTAGTGCTGCAGATGCCTATCAGGTTCCGGAGGCCTATCTTGCTGAAAATCAGGAGCAAGATGGCTCCGAAGGAAGTGCCAAGCCCGAGAGTCCCTTGGGTTCTGTCCGATCCACCATCGCGGCAATCAGTACACCCATCGCGAGCGTAGCAGCCGCAGTGGTCGCGACCGCTCTGAGTAACTCGAATCGCTTTGATGACGGACTCCACGCGGGTGCCTCGAACGGTCGAGAGTCAGCCACAGCCACTTCATCAGGCTCGTTGGATGTGGTTTACGCAGATGACGAATCTAGCGGAACGGAAAGTGAGGTGGTGCATGAGACCGCGGAAGGCAGCTTGAACAAGCCCGAACTGCCCGATGATGGGCTTTAATTCGTCAGTGTAGTTAGACTCAGCCAGATCCCTACTTCAGCAAACGCTCCTTTTCTCCTTTCTATGCTATTACAGGATTGTCAATCAGAGTCGCCATAGTTCGTAATGCATCTTCTGATGACAAGCAAGTGTACACTAGAGCAGAAATCTATAGAATACAATGTGTAAAATTCATCATAAAATTATCATATGAGAGTCGGTGACTGTATGGTTTACAGGTAGTTAGTCAGGGATAAAGGGGACTAGTTTACGAAAAGCAGGTTGAATAACAACCTGCTCGACCACAGTCCTGTGGACTGCATCAAATTAGAGGGTAGCGACCCTCAGAAGTGTCTTGTGCTATTAGCCGATCTTGGCACACACTCTAAATTACACTAGAATATCGTTAAACTGAACAGAACAGGAGAGTGCGGAACAGGAACTAACACAGATCCATACCCGCTCCTCTTACTGTGCAGCAGTGGCGGCAACGTCCTCGGCTACCTGTGGCACGGTGCGAGGGGTGAGCTTGCTAAACTTGCGCTTTCGAGTCGCCTTGAGATTGTTCGGGTTCCATGGCTTGAGCTTGGCGGCCGTGATGACTGAATCGCGGCGCTTTTTCATCGCAAGACGCTCGCGGTAGCGTCGGAGCTTCTTCTGGTTCTGTGCCTTGATGAATTCCTTGTCTCCGATGGCGTAACGATATTCAATCGTGCGTTCCCTAAGTACAACCTTGATCGCTCGCATGGATGCGCGTACCTTGGCGATACGCTCGCGGTTCTTCATGGGTGTCTGGGTACGTCGGCTCTCGTTTTTGTACGTAGCAAGCATGTTGCGCTCCTTGAGCAGCACAAACCACAGCTTCTGCAGATCCTCAAACGACTTGTTTCTGAGATCAGCGCACGTCCAGGGTCGTCCGGTACGTCCGGGCTGCTGATTCGTGAAAAACTCCTCCAGACCACGCACCACGCGCGTGGAGTGGAAGCCTGCGCTCAGTGTTAGCGTCGAACCGGCACTGCTAGCTCCCGTTGATGCGACATAGACCGAGGACGGAAGATGGGCTCCTCTGGAGAGGCAATTTGAAGCCGCCTTTGCGGCACTTGCCACGTGCTTCGCGAGGTTTAAACGAGCAAACATCGTATACAAGATCGATCTCTATAATTATGCTGAGTTACCTCCAAGGGATATTCAGTCAATTACGAGATTTGGACAACCTTATATACTCGGTTTTCTTTGCGCAATCTGCACTGGTTTTGGTGTCTTTGTTCGATGATACAGTAGGGCGCTTCGACAAAAACCCAGGCAGAGTTGAGAGTCCTGGTGTAACACATCCCGCGATACTCTTAATGCAGACACTTGCCACTCACCATCCTGCTTATATCGTCACTCCAAGGCATTCTCCTGCCTATCCAAGGTCCGTTTGTCAGCATCTTTCGGGGAATGCATTGAGTGCGGGTGAAATTAAGACGTGTTTATTCATTATGAAGTGGATTCTAGACTGATTCACGCGGGGCCCGAGGCAGTAGCACAGACACCTCGTGAGATACACGACTGGAATGCTCCAGTCCCTCGGTGTCGAACTCAGGAGAGGGGTATTTCGTCACCCCCTCTTGAGTTCTGGTCGGATGCTAATACCATCCACCTGACTTTGGATTGATGGGCGGTCGCATTTTTTGAGAGCATTCGAATGAGAGGACACGGTGATATCTCGGGATGCGCTAGTTTTGCATTGAATCTGATCCCGTCTTCGCGCCTATCTCAGCACGATCTTGCAGCTATGCAGTAGAATTTCCGACTGCGCTCCACACCAGCGACCAGATCGAACAACCTTCGGTTTCTCTGCAATTGAGGTTGACCCGATTGCACTGACGACCGCTCTGGAACTGGCATGTGGGGTGTGGGGCAGGAGGGGAGATTGCGCGTGTGGTGTGAGATGCGTCAGACCAACTTAAGGCGGGCCCCATCGCCCCCGTCCGGTCGCCCCTGCACGAGCCCAAGACTCCTGTACTGAGTCGAGAGGACATTGGTTGAGATACTGGTGATAAACGAGTCAAACAATGGTAATCGCCCTCGCTACTCCGCAAGATGATTATTTCTCGGACCTGTCTTGCCAGTTAGATGTCGTGCGACCGCTTCAGCTTAGCAGTTTCCGTCATACCTGCAGAGACAGCGCTCAGCCGAATGAGCGTCAGCACACGTGTCAACGGCCAGCCCTGGAATGGATGGACTCGGTCGACGGAACGACGAGTCAACGAATCCCCCAGCACTGTCTCGGTCCGCACACACTCATCGATCGTCATACTATCTGCCCCATCCTAATCTAGACGAGACAAGAGTGTTGAGACACCCGGTCCGCATCCTCAGAAGTTGTGTACCTCGAGTGGACCTCACCCAAGTCGTAGCAAGAGAGCGCAACAACCAGACACGTTTGATTCCTACGACCATTCAGTCAAAGTGCGCGTGCTTCTGCCGCAGCCACCAACAGCAGTCACAATCTAGAGAATGTGTCTTCCAGCCACATTCAACATATACGTCTTCCCCAATGAGCGAGCCAAGACGCTAGGGAAGTTCCTGCTCATCATCCTAGTCGGCATGGTCGGGATGGCCATTGTCTCCTTTGTTGGAACCCGATACTATGAAGGTGTTCTCGTCATCCTACTCGCAATGCTAGGTGCTCTGTGTGTTCGCTCAGAAGGTTATGCCTTCTCCCAATTGATGTGCTTCAAGTACATGTGCGGCTTCTCCGCGCTTTGGGCGTACATCGCATTGATTCTCTATGCTGCCAATTCAAGTGTATATGTCGCCCCCAAGAGCAAGGGAGCCCGTGTCTGCCTTGCTTTGAGTCTAATGGGCGTCCCCCTCTTCTACACCGCGGCCTGCATTATTGCTCACATGATCACGAAGGAGCTTCAGCGAATCATTGAGAGCGCACTTGGTATGGAGCAGGGCTTCGGCGCCGGAGGAGGCCTCATGGGTTATGGTGCCGCAATGCCCCCAGGTGCAACTGTGATCGGTGCCCCATCTGCAGGAGCAGCACCCGCAGCCGCAGCACAGCCAGGGAACTATCGATTCCACGGCAGCGGTGCCGTTGGTGCTGACTTTGAGCCCCAAGAGGACCCGTACGGCAGAGTTAACCGTGGTTTTGGTGCGCAGGCGCGGCCACAATCCCAGCCTGCATCCCAGCCTCAACAGCAGGGTGGCTTCCGTGCCTTCGCAGGTACAGGCCACAGGCTTGGCGACTAGGAGAACCAGATGGTGTGTGCAAGCCAAGGAAACCTGGGATTGTCAGGCATAGCTCCTTCAAGCAAACAGCATTTTGAGTATCGTTATGTGTGTTGTAAACTGTACATCACAAGAATACCCACCAGAAGTTTACTTGAATGTTCACCTGAGAGGTTTTAGTAGTACCCTTGATAACTATCATCATCCGGTATCAGTTTCCGCTCGACCATGGACGCTTGCTGATCTCTCAGTCCCTGTATCCATTATTTGTTACATAGACCTGGCTAGTCATAAACAACTAGGAGTCGAAATATCTGAGTCAAGTCTATCTCATGATGCTCGGCTCTTAAGGAGAAAGATTCGACCATGCACGTTGAGTGACACACTTGATGAAAGCCTACCAGCTCGACCAACCAGGTTGAGCATTTGAGCATGCGTTTGTGTCGTGTTCAAGCGGTGTGTGCAGCGAATCCCAGTGCTGAGCGCACGCACGTCCAGTCAGACTCGTCTCGAATTTAGCCGGATCGGGTTAATCTGTCCCACCAAAAGGTAGGGTTGGCTCCAGTCGGGGGTGTTCGAATAGGACCTAGAGCAACTTTTCTGTGTTTGCTTTGGGGACGAATTACGCGGCAGGGGTGAATGCTTTGCGAGTGTAAGTGATATCATCCGGGAGAATATGCTCTTTTTAATTGATCTCGCACCGGTTATACCCCTCGGAATCACCTCGGATGTGCCGCTTTTCGACGCGAAACTTTTCTCTTAGGTGGAGAAGAGAGTCTGTACTGGGTTTGAGCACCGCGCGGGTGGCAAGCCGCAAGCCGCTTCCCTAGTGATCCCCATTGGCGGATTATCAGTGGTGTGGTGTAATATTGTGATGCCATGTTAGACGTGTAGGCGTAGTAGTTGGCTCGAAAGGGCCTCAAAAAGGGACCTCTTCCCACCCAAGATGGCTCTTTCTATTGCATGTGCATTTGTAGCCCATCTCGAGTTGCATTGACGTACATCGTGCGAGAGTGCCTGGGAGATACCCCCCTAATCGATCTATACCCTTCAGCTCAACTTTATTCCTCGGTCTACTTCACTCTGACCCTCAAATTTAGAAGTGTTTTTGCCAATGATTGCGTATGCAAACATGAAAACACTTTCGATGGTGATCATGCTCGTCATGATCATGGCTTCAGGCGTCGTCTCTGAGCCATCACCATCCCAGCTTGCATCCGCACCTGCAGGTACGTGGATCTCCCCATTCACTGACAAGAACCAACCTTGTAGGTGGACAACATCGCACATCACCGTCTGACCAGTCATCTCACGTTCTTTCCATCACCCCCGCACACTCTCCCCATTCTTTGTGTAGAAAACGTGGGGTTCGAAGTCGGACAGCTGTATGTCCGCAGCCACAAGCCTGATGAGACTCCCCGTGTCTTCATTGGTGCTGGTGCTAAGTCCTACAGCTTTGGCATTAACACGAACGGTGACTTCTCCATCGCGGTGAATGCCAACGGTACCAAGACGAACGAAGACATCGTCACGTTGAGCAAGGACACTCTCAGCGCATCCAATATCCTCGCGCGCACCGTTCATGCTGACCAGATTGTCATTCGCGGCGTTCCTCAATGGACCCTCCTCCGTGAGGATATCTTTGCTAACCCTGCCGCGTCCATGCTCGAGCTCCAGGCGCTTCCCAACGCTGACAAGCAAACTGGCTGGGTATCTGGATCCACCCTTGCATGTGCTGGTCTTTCTATGCTTGCTGTTGAAGGTTCGGATGGTAACAAGAAAAAGACTATCGAGAAGGTCTACGCCAACCTCCCTCCCCACACCCAGCTTCGCGTTGTCGCAACTGGCCACTTCGTGGATGACTGGCAGGGTGAGACCGCATACCTTACCATCGACAACCACATGGTATGGACTGAGTCGCATGATCAGCGCGCTGGTCTCCATGCTCTCAGCATTTGTGGATCTGACCGCTATCCTGAGACCAAGTTCAGCACCCCCATCGATATCACCATCCCCCACACCGCCGACAAGGTTCAGCTCTCCTTCGGCACAACGTTGGAGAGCTCGGCTGAAGCACGTTTCGGTATTTCCTCTGTGGCCATCTATGCTCGCAATGTCCCCAAGGTGTAAGAGTAAGATGAGAATCGAGCAAACTGCACAATAAAATGCAGCTAGTAAAATGTACACATTTGTCTTGATCATGCCCATTCTACTTAGACATTACTTTATGGCGCTTTCGTTTGGATTCTGCAGTCCGATGTGGAGCCCAGCAACGAAAAATGACTAGGGTAGATGCTGAGCACTACCAAACCTTCGCCGGTACAAATTATTGACGCAATGGTCTCCTCGCTGACTTCGTATGGCCGTGATGGCTCAATGCGATAGCTGCTGCAGCATCACGAATTAAACTACTTACCTCGTCATCACGTGTTGATCCGCGTCGGTGCCGGTTGCGTGCGCGATATGCTAATGGCTTACTACGAGCAGAGGCAGTGGTCGAACTTGGATAATGCAAAGGAATGTCCAACAGCTCTAGATCGTAGTCGTGAACGAGAGCCGCTATAGGTGGCTTAGTTGTGTTTGTTGTGAGGATCTTTCTACTTGAGTTTGGCGCTCCTTCTACACCTGACACTAGTTTTGTGGCCTGATGCTGAATCCCAACATTCTTGGCCATGTAGTTGACTTGGCTTTCTCGGATGCGCTCTTGAAGCAGCGATGGTCGCGAAGTAACCGCAGACGCGGAAAAGTCAGTCTTGAATCTGTCCCAATCTAAGGCCTCTTCGAAAGCCAGCTCAGTGATCGGAAGGGCAGGATAAACGGTCGCTGCGAGTTTGCTTAGTTCGAGTTTGAAAGCGTGAGAAACATAGTGGTACCAATCACCTCTTGACATAAGAAGTAGCTCGCCGGTACTTTCTGCGAACACACTCGCCGTGCGTCGTCCAGAAGCATTGAGCAATGCGGCTTCGCCAAACATTTCATATGCACCCAGCTCAGTTAGCTTCACAATTGAGGGACTGCGTGCTCCAGGCTTCGTAATGCTCTTGACGACACTGTACCGCCCGTTTGAAATGATGAAGACACCATCGTGGAGCGGAGGAAACAAGCGATTCAGCTGTTGGGAGACATTATCGCTTGCTGCCGTATCGCCACCTGAGAGGTCCGGGAAGTGTGTAGGGAGTGAGTTCTCGAGTTCCAAGGCGCGGCGCTCTGCTGGAGGTTTCGGTCGGAAAGTTGTAAATGGTCGACACTTGGTCGAATCAAAGTATGGGGCTTCGGTTTCCTTAGCAGTGGGTGGAACGACCAGTGCCAATAATTCTTCTTCAGCTGCCGCTGCTGCACTCTGAGCCGCCGCATACGCAGCTCCTCCGGGCTCTGGTCCTGTGCCACCGTCGCTAGTCATGACTGACCGTGCTCGCGAGAATCCACTGGCCTGTTCGCGACTACGATCCTCAGTGTACTTGTTCCAGATCTCCTTTTGCCGCACTGCAATGCGTGCTCTCAGTCGCTTCTGGGCGCTTTCATGCACTGTCACGAACTCTGGTACCACATCAGGAGTCTGATCCAAATCGAATCTCTTCTCCTGGGCTGCTGTGGTCTCCGTGGATCTTTGAAGCCAGTAGGGATTCGAACTGAATGCCGGTAGGGGATTCGCAACGAGAGAAGGCGAATTCGGAATGATACCGCAAGTCTCAACCAAGGCAGAGCGCTCTTGATAGCCCCAGTCAATCTTGTCGGTCAGTCGAACGGCACGTACATGATCTCCCTCGACGATAAGCGTTTGTCCTGGGGCAACTGTGCGACTCACGGATAACGCGGCGATACGCACAAGCGATGGCCAGCATCCATACTTCTTAGCTAACCCGACGACCGTTGAATCGATGGACCAAACATCCTGCTTGTTCCCTCCACCAACGGCATGTGCAGAGCTACTACTATCAGCTGATGCCGCTGCTACCACAGATGCTGCAGTTGGTGTCAGGGTTGTAAACTTCGCAAACGCAGGAACACGAAGCAGGAACTGCAACCTGCGCTCCGTTCGCTCGTCGATAATCGGCTTCACGGTCGCGCAGAAACCCTTCCAGTCCAAAGTTAACACGAAGCAGTCAGAGCGTGCAACCGCGGTGAGCCTGTGGGGTGTTCCCGGCCACAAAAGTGTATGGCCACCAAAAGAACATCCCTCAGATAATACTGCAACCAATCTGCCTTGTTCCTCTGCGAGTGTTAAATCATTGTTGTCAGCCTTGCGTCTGGACGACGAAAGCGTCAGGGTTGAATCCTGGCGTGTCAGTGTGTCAGGAGGTTCCGCCGCCTTCCCTGCAGGCAATGGCGCCAGACTACCACCATCTTCCTCAATCCAATCATTGGACTGCGGTAATGGCAAAAAACCATGTTCACGATGTGAGAACGGAGCATATAAACTCACCTGTCCGCTCAGAACAAAATACAATCCAGGGCTCGACGTAGCTGCTCCGTCAACAATCTTAGATTTTGCAGAAAATTCGCGGCCTTGAATGTACCAACATAAATGCAGTATCTCGCTATCCGTCAAGCAAAGTTCTCGAATAAAAGGGACGTATCTCAGGATCCTAGCTAGCGCAATCATTTCATCCTTCACCGCATGTCGACGTTCTGGGGCGAGAGACAAAGCTTCGCGAAAGGTTACACGTCTTCGGGTTTTACCAAGCATGAACAGCGTTGCGACCTTGTACCGAGAAATCGCAGGCTCAATTACCGCTTCTGCAGCGAATGTCCCGCAAGGCACGAGGCAGACGTCTGAAGGGAACTCAAAGGGCAAGGGGAAGACATGACTGGACGCTAGAAGCTTCGCTGTGCTCGGTTCGAGTTCAAAGTTGTTAAGACCGGACTGGTCGTCGGAGTTTGATTTGCTATCAGCAACCTCCGTGTTGCCGTCTTGCTTATGCTCAATTTTTGGGCTGGTCTCTCCAAGGCGACGCCCTGCTTGGACCGGAGTTAGGCCGGGCAATGTTGGCTCTGCCAGTGCAGCTGAGACTTGACTCTCATTACTGGCACTGTGTGAGATGATACGGAAGAAGAGAGTACACCACTGACGATATGTCAACCCAGCTTGTGAACCTTGGCTTTGAGGGGATAAAGCTGTGCTTGAGGAGACAGATGGTGGGAGGAGCTCAGACGTAGAATCACAGAGGCGGGGTGCTGCGAGTGCCGCAATAGATCGAATACCTGCCTCAATTTCAGCTCGAGTCAGGCCTGGGATTCGAGGCTGGCGCTCGCCCGGAGGACACACATCCTCTCCAAAGATCAACTCGAGAATTGTTCTTGGTTCGTGATCTTCAGAAGACTGCTGACCAGAATCACTCTTCCAACCAGACGGATGCTCGTAACTCGGGTATACCCCCGCGCTGAGTAAGGGTAGCAATGGGGCTGCCAAGTTACGTGCTGCCTTGAGAACGCTCGTGTCAGCGTGTCGTTTTGCGGCCTTGACATCGCCCCGCTCCACTGCATCGACGAAATGCAATAGGTTTCTGACTTCTGGGGTGCTCAGCATGAACTCAGAGATAAACAGCTCCAAGGCGTGAATGGGGATCACGTCTTTCGCCGAGGGAGATGAGGAAGCCCCTCCCAGATTCACCTGGGCCAAAGTTTCAGGACGGACATTATCCTGAACAAGTCGAGTATGCGATGAAACGACCGGCCCACTGTGTCCACTCGACCGATGGTGAAGATACGTATGGCGCGTTTTCGACTCATCGTTGAGGTTAGCATCATTTAAGGTACCTCTCCGACCGGTGCGATTGAAAAAGTCCCAAGCCAGCTCGACCACTTGAGGTCGTCGCAACCGGATACTTTGCGCATGCACATCAAAAAACGAAGTCGCATCAATACCCGACGTGTTAGACCCTTGGGAAACTATACCTACCAAGCTCTGACTGGTCTTGTGCCGAAACTCACTCCAAGTGTTGTAGTAGAAAGCCGTTATGGCTGTTTTCTCACGGTCGCGTGCAGATGGACGGATAGCAACGCGAGTTAAATCAGGCTCGTCGTCATCTTGATGGTTTCGGGCACTGACGTGCTGTGGAATGGCGCTTCCCTTCTGGGACACCGATCTAGGACTGTTTGGTTGTCCTTCCTGACTCTTTTGTTGTTGCGATGTCTTGTCCTGATCCAGATTCAACAGCGAGTTGCCATACAACTTTTCAAACCTCAGAGCAAGTGTCGCGTGGGTATAGAACTGGTCCGTGGGATCGTGACCGGGGCCACGTGATCCCTCGCCTCCCGGAGTCATCGGTCCAGCCTTGACTGCGACCGAATATCGAGGACGAGGCCGACCCCCAAAAACGGACATTCGGCTCATCTCAATTGCGGAACATAAGGAGGGACTGTGGATATGTCTAGGTGTGGATCAGTTGTGTACAAGGAGGTCGTGCTGGGAACTGTGCTGGAAATGCTACGACCGAGTTGGATCGACGTATCCGCACCGATGTCGTACTTTCGAGTAACGTCGAGTCTGAGCCAGTTCAGAGTATGAGTACTGGAGGAGTCTGTTTTTTAAAGTACCAATACAGACAGCATAGACACCCTATGCCAGGTTATTCTGTTATATCGTTTCGAGTGCTGTACTGATCCCGTGCAAGATACACACACTCTGGAAAAGAACATGAAACTAGCCTTTCCCACTTTGCCAGGGTGTTGAAAGCGTGCTGTGGACCACGTGTCGGCGCGCAATTCCTTCACCAGTGCGTTTGACCCCCTTGGATAAACTGTTATATTGATCCTAAACCTGCTGAGATCACCTTCCAGCCTGCCAAATTGTCTCAAAAAACATTGCTCTGAGCGCCAACTCTCGCGCTTCGTCATCTTGTGGGTGGCATGGGCGCCTATGTGGGTGTGGACATGGCTTGGAGGCCCACACATGTTGACCGTATCTTCAAGATTGTACTCGCATGCGCCGCGTTTGGCCTGGCCCTCACACTCCTCGCGCTATGGACCGGTGGAGACCCCGCCCAGTCGCTTTATCAGTCGGCGGTGCAATCGCAGCTTAGTGCAGAGGCTGCGGTGCGGCCGCCCCCGCACCCTAGTTTGTTCTACCCGCTCTTGAAGCAGACCTTTGACAATTGCGAGGCTGATGCGAATATCACTCGCAATGTCCGAATCACCGCGGCCTCAGAGGCGTATCTACATCCGTTCGAACTCGCGCAAGTTCACCCCTGCTGCGCATTTCCTGAGGCCGCAGGAGACTATTCTTTGTCGCGCGGCGTGCCTGTGATCAAATCAGACGTGTGGGCAGCGCCACTCACCGATGAACAGCCCGACTTCGCACGAAGGGTTTCATCCGCGCTCTTCGCGAAGCCATCGACTTGTTCAGCGCCGATCCAGAGCTCCGTTCGGGATCCAAATGTTATCACGAGTCTACGTGACATTCTGTTTGTTGTAATCACAGATCCGACTCGTGAGAATATCTACCCACCGGTGCTGTCCTCAGGTGGTTGGACGCATGGGCTTGAAAACGTTCTTTACCTGAGTCTGGACGAAGCCTTTATGCTGCAAGCGACCAAGGGAGCTCCCTTACCTAAGGAGAAGATCATCTGGACGCCGGCCGATCAGCGCATTCGCAGTGCGGACATCGGCGCTGGGCAATTTGTGCCTCCCACGGCTTTGACATCAACCCTCGCGCCAATTATTCCGCTCCATGTCGTGGTTCCATTTTTGCACCAAGCTGTAGGTTCAATTCGATGCTACCTTCAGAACCCCGTTGAGAGCTATGTACCATTCCGATGGATTGTACTTGTCGACGATAGAACATGGGTGTCGCCTCAGACATTGGTAAAGCAGCTACGCCAGTTCCAAAGGCCGTGGTCCTGCCCAATCGCGCTCAGCGACATTTCGACCAGTGTTCCGGAGTCTCCCAATACTCCTCGCACGTCAAGTGGAGTCGCGCTGTCATGGTCGGCGTATGTCGCCGTGCTTAATGAAATTTCAGGCGGTGTGTCGAGCAGTAAGACCGCTGATGCGCCTGAAAGCGCCCCAAGCACAAGCAAGCTGTGTTCGTACTACGTCGACTCGGACACCTCGCTTTCGAGGTGTCTCTGGGGTGCTCGGGTACAACTCGTCCATGGAGAAGCCTTTGGTCGTGACGCCGACATTTCGTTCGGGCACGACCGACTTCACAAGCGCCCGCTTCCCCGCCTCTTTGGAATCGCCACAGCTGGCAGTTTCTCCCCAGCCGACCATTTGCTTTCGACCATGTACGTTGACAGTCGCATGCGATTCGCAGCCAAGGCTTTCCCATTTGACATCCGGCGCAACGACACACGCAGTGGTGTTGAGATCCTTCGCATTGAGCTCCCCTCCTCCAAGTCCATGGCTATGATAGCAAAGGGAGGTGACAACGGCATTCTTACCTTCGGAAACTTCAAAGCGGTTGTCACTCCAGTGTCCATCAGGAGAGTGGGGAAGTTGGGCTCGCTTCGAACCGAATCGCAGGTAGCAGAGAGTCTTCTTGACTCAATTGGAATTCCTGAGGGTGAGCGTCGAATTCCCACTGAGAATATCTCAAGTCTGAGTCCATCCGAAGCAGCCTCTCGCCTGGCAAGCAATCCTCTCACTCCAGAGATCATGGTCCCAGATCACTTCGAGCCCAAGGGGAAGCTACGTAGGCACGCCATTCGTGGCTACTCCCAGCTACATATGCCGTATCCCCCTGATGAGCGAGCCACGATTGCGCTGCGTATCAAGGAGTTGAAGAAGAACAAGTACAAGAAGTAGAAACCAACCGCAAACCAATACAGTGTACATTAGTCCATATTTTTCGATCGCTGTGTGAGACCGATAAATAATCAGGATAAGAATACTAGGGTAGGGAGCGTGTGAGAAAAACTAGAAAAATATGATATCCATATGTAGGGTAATTAACAGCACTGGTCTATCACAGTATTACGCCTACCGCGCCTCTACGCTGAGTCTTACGCCTACTCCCCTGCACCCCACACAAAAGGTAGGCTTCTCGGGACACAAAGGGAGAAAATTGGAGAAGGGGGACGAGTTTTCAAGCCAGAAAAGCTCCCACTTTGCGGTCAGTTTGCGAGCGCTGCCATGAGTGTGTGGCAAGATTACATATTACGTTGTGTAGCCAGACTCGAGCTTTGCACAATGAAACCCACGCTGATCACCCGCACGCATCCTTTACCCCACAATTTAGGCCCTCGAATGAGGACTCCAGTGATCACTTGCTTGATCATTGCTACTATCGCACTAGTAGCGCTGAGCAAAGCAGCTGGTACGTATTGACTCGCGTGGAATGCTAGATCTCCCTCGTCTTCATCTCTCTGACCGGACCCTGAGCTCATCGCGCCCCGCCCCGCCTCCCCAAAATCATCTAGCTCCTGGCGATCGTCCGCAGTTCCCATGGCAAAAGGCCACTGTCAACGGCCAGGCCCCGCCTGGCAGGGTTGGTCAGAGTGCCAGCGTTGTTGGGGTAAGTAGTTTGCCAGCTGTCTTGGCTACCGTCTTGCACTGGTTTTAGCGCGACCTTCGCGCCTCATGCCTGACAAAGGCCCTCTAGAAATTGGTCCTGCATCCCACTGCTTAATTGTTCTTGAATGCCCATGCAGCATGGCGTGGAGCCAGATTCGCTCAGACTCATCGGTTCACGACATTCCCGTACGATCCCTTCCCTCCAGACTGAACTGATTGTGTTCGGTGGCTGCCTCCGAGAGACGGAATGCAGCAGCGACGTGTCTGTTTTCCAAACCAGGAACGCGACTTGGTACACGCCCGCAGTGAAGCAGCGATACATCCCGGCGCCACGCGGGGGTCACAGTGCGACCGTGGTTGGCGGATCACGCGTCTACATCATTGGTGGTAACACCATTGAAGGTTACCGCAATGATGTCTTTGTCCTCAATGGCATCACCAAACTATGGTCCAAGCCCGTCGTGCTCGGCGCTTCGTTGCCACCCGAACGTGCGGACCATACCGCCGTTGAGTACAAAGGCAAGATCTACGTCTTGGGTGGCTCAGGCGAGCAAGGTCTCCTGGACGATTTCTGGCAGCTCAACACCCGATCTCACACGTGGTCCAAGGTGCCCGTTTCGGACAAATCATTCGTCCGCCCCCCTCCCATGGCGCTCCACACAGCGGTCGTCATCGGTGATAAGATGTACGTCTATGGTGGACGCACCGAACGAGACGTCACAAGTGACATCTACGTCTTTGACTTTGTCACCAGCACGTGGTCCAAGCCCTTCGTCGCGGGTGCTGTTCCGCTCCCCCGTCACTCGCACCACGCCTCCGCGCGTGACAACCGTTACATCTTCATTATGGGCGGTTGCAATGTGTTGAAGAACGAGTGCTACTCAGAGTCCTTCATCTTTGATACCAAGGACATGCAGTGGGTCGTTCCTGCAGAGGCACAGCCCTACCTTCCCAAGGACTATTTCAACGTGACTGATCCCTTCGATCTGGTGACATCCGATGACATTCCTAAGCGTCTTCCCGAGCAACTCCGTCTTGATGGCTTTGTCGTTGAGAACGCATCCAGCAAGAAGCGTGCAGATGCGGTCATTGAAGAGTACATCAAGAAGGACAAGGCGGCTCGCGACCTCGACAAGAAGTTCGAGGCTGCCGCTGCGGAAGAGGCCAAGAAGAAGGCCGTGTTAGAAGCTGCTGCTGCACGCATCAAGGCTGAGGAGGACGCCAAGAAGAAGGCTGAAGAAGACGCCAAGAAGAAGGCTGAAGAAGATGCGAAGAAGAAAGCAGAAGCCGAGGCCAAGAAGAAGGCTGAGGCTGAGGCTAAGAAGAAGGCTGCTGACGATAAGGCTCAGAAGGCAAAGAAGGCTGCGCAGGATGAGGCCGCCAAGGCTACGAAGGCGGCAGAGACCAAGGTAGCAAGCGCGAAGAAGGCCGTTGAAAAGGCCGATGCGGCTGCAAAGAAGACAGCCGCAGAGGCTGAGAAGGATCCATCGAAGAAGAAGGCAGCTGAAGACGCCGCTGCAGCAGCTAAGAAGGCTGCAGATGATCTCGCTGCCGCTGAGAAGGAAGCAACCGAGGCAAAGGCTGCTGCTCAACGAAAGGCAAATGATGCCATCGCAGCCGCTGAGAAGAAGGCAGCCGAAGAAAAGGCTGCCATCGACAAGGCGCTTGCACAGCAGGCAAACGCAACCAGTACATCGGCACCTCCTAACCCTTACGCCGCAGAGGCTGCCAAAGCCGCTGAACGTGCAGTGCAATGGGCAAAGCTGGCAGTGGTCAACCCCGCTAAGGCACGCGAATTCGATGCAAAGGTGAGAGCCGAAGCTTCAAAGAACGCGACTGCTGCTGCCACCACCGCATCCAAGGAGGCGCAGGCAAAGAAGGCTGCTGAAGAAAAGGCAAAGGCGGACCAAAGAGCAATCGAAGATCAGCTCGCAATGCAGGAGAAGGTAGCAGCTGAGCAAGCGGCGGCTGCAGAAAAGGCAGCGGAACAGAAGGCCGCGGCAGATTTCAAGGCTGAGCAAGAGAGGCTTCAGAAGCAGAAGGCGGAAGTAGACAAGAAGGCTGCTGAGGACTCTAAGCAGTTGGCAGTCCTTGCCTCGGCCACGTCAGGTGGCATTCCCCCAATGTCCATGGTCAGCTTCTTGGAACTTGAAGCACCGCTTCTTCGTCGCACAAGACGTGTCTTTGTCACAGACCCATGGTTCCCAGACGGAGCCTGGATTGAGCGCCCATTGACAGATGAAGAGCTAGCAAGCGAGGCTGCGCTTAACCCAAGCGAGACCGAGCAGCCATCCTCCTCTAGCCCCACAACGGTTGTGTTCTACTACGTGGATAGACAGGAGTCCCAACTCAAGTCGCGCCCAGTTACAAGCGAGGCTGATCTTGCTGGTCACGTTGTCTCTCCTCGCCCAGCATCCCTCGCACTCGCGGATGCTTTGCTTGAACAGCAAACAAAGAATACTACCACCTCTCCAAGAAATTCCTCCTCGGCTGAGGTCAAGACCGCCATCCCTCCTGAAACTTTCACCTGGAATGGTACTACCCCGCTTAAGTTCAACTCAACTGACATTAAGCTCAGCGATGCGGAAATGGCAGCCAAGCGCAAGGCGCACCAGGACATGATGATCAAGCTCAAGCTCCCCAAGGACACCGCTATCCCTGAGATCTTGCGTGACCCATTCCCAGCCAGCGAAGCCCCTCTGTCAGATGAGGGTGCCAAGACCAAGCTACGGCCGATTCACTACCTTCGACGCGACATTGAACGTGCACTGCTGAACGATGAAATTCAGCCTGCCACTCCGAGTGTATCTAAGTTCGAGCTGAAGCCATTGAGACCAGAACCTGCTATGAACTACGTCGGTGGTGTCTTCGGCAACGGTTTGATTCTCTTTGGTGGCTGCCGATTGAATGATACATGTACAAATGACGTTTATTACTACCTCATTCCGGAGAAACTGGAACTGATTCCGGCTGTATTTGTAGAGTCATCAATTGTCGAATCTATTGTTGATCTTGGCATTCTTTAATCTCTCACACCGCACGCTTGGTAGCTAGACACCTGGCATGTATAAAACCCCAGTATAAAACCAACGCTAAACTTCAAAATAAATACAAAGTGTTGTAATCCATATGTTCAATCGAAGTGATAAAGCTTAAGAACTTTGCTTGCGACCTTTATTTGAGCATATGTACAGAGCCTGTGCATGACTGAATTGAAATGATGTGAACGATGGCCGATACTAGTTTACATCTGTGGCCCAGCAGTTCAGCAAGGATGAATATGAAACACTAATCCAATTCAATGACCTCGGGCTCCGCACTCGATGTGCCAGCAGCTGGTGGTGCCGTTCGTCTCGAAGGCGAAGGCCCAGTGGGTCGTGATGGAGGTACACTTATGGACGCAGGTGCTGTGGGTCTTTGTGTTGAATTATTCCATGGCCCTGCGCTCGGTTGAGTGTCAACAAATGACCCAAGAAGAGTGCTCGCAGAGACTGATGTCTTCATACCAGAGTTGAACTGGCTGTCGCTGCTAGTCGACTTCGTGGTCGCAGGAGGTGGTGCCAACACTGTCGCGCTGGAAGTCACGATGGGGGGAACACTCGAACTTGCTGGGGTGGATTGAGGTGCTGCTGTCGTTGAGACTGGTGCTGCCGTTGCATTTGCGGCAGCGAGCTTGGGAGATGAAGTCATCGTCTCGTCCACAACTATCTGATTACGCTTCTCAGAATCTTTTGATAGAGGCTCTTTGGAGTAAGGCCCACTCGGTGTGACGTACACAACTTCGATGCTCTCATCAAATCGCTGTAATGCGTCTAAGGTCCTTTCCGAAACACCAAGCTCTTCTAGTAAAATTGCTTGGTTGCAGTGTGGACAGCTCATATTTTTGGCTTGATTCTGTGTGTACTCGAGGAAGGCAACGAGGTCAAAGCATGTCTCGTGTCGGCAGAAACGGCCACGGGCAGGAATGTTAATTCGGGAAAGGAAAAGTGGATCACTTAGAGATATCTTCTGCTCCGCACACTCAACTTCGTCAATTTCGGATACATCATCATTCGTCTCTTCCGGACGAGGACGCTTCTGCCCAAGTTGTAGCGAGGGATCTGATTGCTCATTACCGGGGGGCGCAGCAGCTGCAGCGGCTGGATCTTGCTGAATCTCAATGCGCACGCGCTTTTCGTACTGTTTGTAGAGCTTGCACAGAGACTTGTGAGTCGGCCAGTGTTGCGTTTGGTGGTCGCGCCCGCAGTAGTACTCGAGCTTGCATTGGGAGCATCTTGACAGCTTCTCGGTCACTTTGCAAATAGCGCACCTTGGTTGAGGAAGTGGATCATCGATGAGAAGAACTTGGCAGTTCACGGGTGAGCCGTTAATTGCCTGAGTAAAGTGTTGCAAACCGGGCGCAGGGATGCCCTGCAGCGTAAGCGCGCCGGTTTCTGGTGGAGGGCCGGACATCAGATCGAAGCGAGGCCTCCTGAAGGTTTCAGCCAGCAAGATTGGCATCGACGGTAGGCGTGATCGCTCCGGAACCTTGGGGGCTAGGGTAGGGTAAGTATTCTTAATGAGCTGAGTGGCTGCCTCGATTCGTGCTGTATCCAAATCCAAGCAGTCGACTAATTCTACGACGAACATACCGCACCATGGTGCATCGCCAGGTGGTTTTTTGAAAGCGATTTCAATTGTGATGTGAGGTTGATTATCCTTGGCCAAGCTGTAGTCCAGGATTTCTTTTGTAACGTCAAGGGGTTCAACCATGGGATATGCGTATCGACCCAGGTGATGATTCAAGCAGAGCGACCGGAACTTGGGGGGCAACTCTGGCAAAGACACTGGTCTTCGGTTGATCCAGAGGGTGTGATCCACCGAATCTATCGGAACAACCATGGCCGTTTGAAGAATTTTCTTCTGCTCGTCACTCAGGTTGGGATTCAAGTTTTGCAGGACAACATGCAATGGACCTGGCGCATTACGTTCCGCGGGCGACTTCTTCTTCTTCTGTTCTTGATGTGAAACTGGGGTGAGGATAACTGACCGGCGCGGCAAGTGGCCAGGAGAAAAGAGCATATCCTCTTCCTCACGGGTCTCAATGACGCGCTTGCTGTGACGATCCACAAACCTCGGTCGTGTCGCCACGAGAGTGATCTTGACTTTTCGATACGGTGGGAGTGGCGGCAGGAGTTTCGGAATAGTACACTGAGCACGCCATACGGTGCGCTTCTCGCCTGGTGGAGCTTCGATGGTTTCTCCTTTAAATTGGAACTTGGCTGTCCCTAGCACGACTGGTCGCGGAAGCGCTGATAGAGTATTGTGAGGTACGACTGGGCGATGAGGATCAAGTAGAGGCGGAATCCCCACGCCTGTCATGGGTGCAGTCAGCATATATGGTCGTGCCAGGCGTACTCGTCTCAGGCACAGTAACTCCTCGGCAACATCAAAGTCGTTTGGAATTGGAGGTTGAGTCTCAGTCAATTGACGTTGTTGAACGGCATGCAAATACTGCTGAGCCGTGGGTATAGGTGCAAATGCGGTCGTTGCTTGAGTTGTACGTGGGGCTATTCCCACGGGTGAACTTGTGACTGTGCCGCCAGTTGTAGCCGTCCCCGTATTACTCGCGTTACCTCCGGTTGCGGCTTGACTCGGCAGATTCTGGGTCACACCTGGTCTTGCTGCGGCTGGGTTGTTGCTATTGGGAAGTGGAGGAGGGATAACCGAGGATGCACCAGATGGGCCTGCAGCCGCCCGGAATGGCATGGCGGGATCCGTTGTCACACCGCCGGTAGAATTTCTCTGCTGAACGATCGCAGCAATGAATTTATCCGCGCTGACAACGGCGGGGTCAAGTTCCCATTGAGCCTTGTTCGGACTCTGCTTTTGTATACAATATACCACGCAATGAACCAGTTCGTCGTGTTTGTTGGGCTCAAATGCCGTTGGCATCTCGCTTCGTACAAACCTACAGAGAATGCAGAAGAGGTCAGAAAAGGAATGCGCTTTAAGTTCGACCCGCACGCGTAGCTATGTGCATGGACTGCGAGACCAGGGCAGCAGTGAGGCAACTGGGCAGTCCAGCAATCCGACCAGTTACGCTTCGACGACTTGACGTTCGGATCCGAACCGAATGTCGTGCCACCCAACATGTTCGCGGGGCGGGAAGTGTAAAGCTGGAGACTGGTGCAGATTGGGAGTCATATAAAGACGCAGCAGAGAGTCTGAACGCAGCAATTGCATGGAAACGTACTGGAAGATATCTTTCAGCTCATTGCTGGTGCAGCATGCAATGGTGCTTGGATATATCGGTATGGTAATGATCTCCTTTCGCAACTTCCCCGCTAAGTACAATTGTTGGATCTTATGTCCAAGGCTTTGGGGGATCCATCCGGACCGTGTACCGCTCATTCTGGCAGATAATATCCGCTAGTTTCGCAGACCAGGATTATTTTCCTCGGACCACGTATAGACTACTGCGAAACGCAACCAATACCAAAGAGACAAATCGTCCTTTACGGCTATCCGTCCTGGCCCGGATTCGCGCGCCGACCGCAGACGGGTGGATGGAGTCACTGGACCGACTGACTGAACAGTGTGTGCATGGGTGTTGGGAAGCGATGTTCCCGTGGCGTGAGGTGCGTTCTGACCCTACAGACTGATTCTGAGGCGCGTACCTGTGCGCTGTAACTTTGTTCTGTAGCAGAATCCAGCGCGCTGATGGCGAACGACACCTGAGAAATGTTCCGGCTCAGTGAGCGTATGTGGGATGTGGGTGGGATGGATGCGGTGAAGAGTGAGGTCATCGCAGGCCTGCTTTGACCGCGTTATACGATGCCTCCATGTGTGCACAGTTTGAATCGGCAATGGCTCGTGTTGAAACCGCCTGGATGCGCTGGAATACATCGAGAGCCGACGGCAGGCCCGCCGGTCGCTCTTTGGGGTGCTCAGGATCGCTTATACAACGTGGATGCGGGAGCCACCCCATGGCAAAAACGCTGACCTGCGGCCACACTATCGTGTCCCGTAGTGCGGAAACTTGAACAGCATTCTGGTGCCTCAGTGAGCTTCTGCAGACGCCTACCTCAGACAGCATGCTGCACTTCCCTCTCTCGACTGTAGACCCAAGGCCCCCCCTTCTGGCCTGCCTACACACAGGCTGGGACAGGGACATTGAAGTAGACTCGGTCGCAGAGTTGACCTATCGTACCCATGGATGAAGCTGGCCTCCAGTCCGATTCCGCGCTGGAGTCCTCGAGTTTGAGCGTCACGGACCAGAAGACGCTCGCTTCCGCGTCGAATCGAAACACACAAACACTTCGAGATTATCAAAGAGTGCTTGTAGAACTCGCCAAAGAGCATAATGTCATCGTTCAGCTCGAAACTGGACAGGGGAAAACGCTCATCGGAATTCATGTCGTAATCTACTTCGCAGACAAACTCGCTCGACTGCGTGCGGTCGTTAAATCAATTCCCAAGTTGCCAGCAGACTTCTTGCCTAGACAACTTATTGTCTTCCTGGTCCCCAAGGTTGTGTTGTGTCGTCAGCAAAGCAAGTACATCTCCGCTGAATCTGGGCTTCAAGTCGGGGAGTTGTTCGGAGAGCTCGGAGTGGATCTGTGGACAGACGAACAACTGGACGCGTGGCTGAAGCAGTATGATGTCATTTGCGCAACAGCAGGTGTCTTCAAGAACCTACTCAGAGCGTCAAGAATAAGCATGTTGGATATCGCATTGCTTGTGTTCGACGAGTGCCACCAGGCGACAGGGGATTCTGACTACGCCATTATCATGGACTATTATGCTTCGGCTAAGCGTATGGTCCAGGAGGCCCCGTCTGATCTCGGCCTGGATTCGTCAGTCGATAGCTTACTGGTGGGATTACCAAGCAGCATTGCACTAGAGTTGCGACTTGCGAAACTCCGCCGACCTCCAAGAATTCTTGGATTGACTGCGTCTGCAGCGAGCATTCGGCTTGATGGGAGTTCAGAGATATGGATATCAAAGGCCAGGGCAGAAATCGAAAAATTAGAGCAGCGCCTAGACTCTAAGCTAGTAGTTGTCCCAGCAGCTTGCCAGCAAATCCTGCAACGCGCTCCAGTCGTTTATCAGCTTCGTACGGACCCCATTCAAAATAAGAATGGTGGCACCGACCTTACTGAAGTATTATTGTATCAAAATCCAGCCGTATATGAAGCTCAAATCACACAGCCACTGCCTGAGCCAGATGAATATACCTTCGACCGGGAAGAAGAATTGATTCTGCAGTCCGAGCGTTTCCTGCGCTCGTTGGCCGCAGAGCGGGGTCTCATCGCTCAAGCACAAGAAAGTCGAAAGACTCTGACGCCTGATGAGGGACAGGCATCCGAGCAAAGTGACGAGAGGCAAAACCTCGCAAGCTCTAAGACTAGCACACCATTCGTAAATCCTGTTGCGTGTCGCTCTGTGCTAGAGGTCCTGGGATCTTACGATCCAAGTGCGATCTTCCCCCCTCGAGAAGGTGGGTTCCCCCCCATTCGTGCACTAGCCTTCGCGTCAGCGACGAGTGAGACTCACGTCTCAGCAGGATGGGGCTCTTTGAACAATGAGGCGAAGATATTCCACTATATTCTTCCTGCACAATACGATGTCTTCGCTCAAGTGGCATCCCACAACTCCAAAGCGTCTGCAGAAGCTCTACGCAACGGCGAGCAGAGTGGTCGAGTCCATTCGCAGTTCGATATTTGCTTGGAGCAGGTGGCATGTGAGGCTATGAAGGACTCAATTGAGCTCGATGCGTCTGCGCGGAATCGAGTGATCAAGCTTCTCGAGTTTGAGGTCCAACAACTCCTGGAGTATGTCGGAGTGTTCAGCAGCAAGCAATGGCAGATGATTGATCGATGTATGGATGGCGTGCCACATTCAATGAAGCTGTGCTCAGCAAGAGATGATCTAACCCCGGGCTTAAAGATGTTAAATATCGATAGTCCGTTTGAGTTGAGTGAAAAAGTACTGCTACTGGCTCGCATCTTGAACTATCATAGCAAGCAGATGCTACTTCACTGCGTTGCTCTCAAGCGACGGTTTTACTTTCGTGGCCCTAATAGGCTGTTTCGGTTCAGTGAGGATTGTGTCGCCCACCATCAATGGCTGAAGTGGATTGTAGACATGCTGGGAGTAGATCAAAGAGCTCAGAGATTAGGGGAAGAGCTTGACGCGAAAGGCGTGGCGGAGAGTCTTTTAGCCACAGCCTCACGTGTTTTTCCTTCGCATGCCATCATATTTACCAAGAGTAGGGCAGATTGCGCACGGTTGCATCACCTTTTCGAACGCTCTCCGCTCTTTGCACCGGCAAGAGCACTCAAGAAAGCGGCGTTCATAATAGGTCAATCTGGATCGGTTTATCTGAAGTTGCAACAATTCGCTTCGAGTATGAAGTTGGAGCAGGCTGGAGCGATAATAGCACACTCCTCAGAACCATCTGCTTTGAATCAAATGATTGTTGCCGGGGAGAGGCTTGATGCCGGTGAGCGCAGCAATGACTCTCAGAGTATTGCACTGTTTTTGGAGGACTTCTTCGAGCACGCGTACCTCACCCACTCGGAGGAAAAGAGCGCTCTGAAAGGACTGGCTCAAGCCCCTTGTCATCAGACGGCTGAGGAAGAACCGTGTGATGCACCCGATATGGCATTGCCAGAGCTCGCAGGCTTTGCCTCATTTAGAGGAATGAGCATGCGGAAACAACGTGAAATCGTGAGTTCCTTTGCGAACGGAGCTATCCAAGTGCTTTTCTCCACTGCGGTGGCAGAAGAAGGACTCGATGTCACCAATTGTGATCTCGTTATAATGTTTGATGGAGTTGAAAATGTGCAGAAGTACGTGCAGCGGCGAGGACGCGCTCGAGCGAGAAACGCCGTCATAGTGATTTTCAATCCAAAAGTGCCAGTTGTCGCGAATCATTTCTGGATCAACTCATTTGACATGTGCGAACGATCATCACATTTCCTCAAGCAGTTACGTCTGCAGTACAAAATGCTGCGAGAGTTATTCACTGTGCTTGGTGAACGTAATCGGTCTATGTTAGAGGAATTATCCCAAATCAAGGCTGTTTACCTGGACGATACTCAGTGGGACGCTGATCAGCTCGAACCTGAATCGGATCTGGCATCAGCACGAGGATTGCTAGAAACCTTGCAACAGACAAATATATCTGCAAGTCCCCAGCTCCAGTTGCGGCTCGTCCAGTGGGTGGGTCAGGGCAGTGAGGATGAAGAAGCGCAGTACATGTTGTTGGTGAATCAACTCGCAGATCGCATTGGGCAGGATGAATGGGAGTGGGCCTTAAGATACACTCCATCTCAGCGCCGCTCAAGGCTGCGGCAATTGGAGCTGGCCAGGTGGCGTATCGGACGTGTTATCTCTGAACAAGCGCTTAACAACTCCATTGCACAGCTAGACTCTGGTATTCTAGCGTTGACCGCAGTCAGAGGAGTAACGTACTCGAAAACTGCCGAAGTGGTTACATCCGACCTCTTCTTGCCCCCATTGACTGCGTTGCATGATGCTTGGTCAACAATTGCACAACTCTCGAAAGTCGATCAAACACTCCAGAGTTCACTTAGCGATGGCAAAGACAAGCAAGGTGCTGCCTGGATGGGTCTGTTTCGAATGCTACTTCAAGCGCGAATGCGAATCATGCAGACAACCCCTGTGCAGACTCTTGATCAGGCCATTTTCCGAGAACTCCACGCAATGGCTGAGTATGCGCTAACGTTTGGCACCACCGTGCTTACGTCCATTTCCGAGCAAGAAGAAAAGGAGATACTATTAAGCAGCGTGAGGCTTAGTTCGCTTCCAACTCTCCTCAAGCTCTTGACTGACCTGCCAATTCGAGAGAGGTTATGCAACTCGGATGACTCATTACTAAGCGAGGGCAACGTTAGTGACGTAAGCCCCCCAGATGATGAGTTGGATGATGTTGCGTTGTATCAGGCGTCGCTGCATGAGAAATGTAGAGATTTGGTTCTCACATTGGCGAACTTCTTCGTCAAGTGGAAAGGCTTCGTGGGCCTGATTCGACTATGTTGCCTTCTGCAATTAATAAGTCTCCGCGGATCGAAGTTAGATACTCTTCGGACGCAAGGAGACACTTTCAAGACCCCCGCCTTCGCAATGCTCATTCCGCTCAAACAAGAAGAGTCGAGCCAGAGCCTTCAAGAAGACATGAATCGATTCCTACCTTCGTCATCTGCCCTCTCACTCATCTGGCAGACGTGCGCGGTACTAAGTGTGATCATCAGACAGCACTGGATGGACCTGCACGCCGGACCCACTCTGATTGATTCAATCGAGTCACTCACACAATTGATTGAGGAGTCATCGGCCATCGGTACGAGTAGCCATCAAATGTATCCTCATTTCGAGTGTGTCAAGACTAAAGATAATAGCTTCGTTTGCCGAATGACCCTACGTGGTCCGGAAATTGCCCTTTGTCCACGGCTAGTTGATCTGGTTTTTGAATCCTCTCCAGCACCCTCCAAGCAAGAGGCCAAACAAATTGCTGCGCTGCTTTGTCTTGGATATCTTTGCGACCTCGGTATCTTCTCCGACAAGTGGGTGATCGATGCGAAATATCGGCAATCTCCAGAGGGAAGAGATCATATCCTCGCGCTATTATCGTCTCCAGCTACGAGAGATACGACCAGCATAGCATTTGACGTGCATATGTCGCGGCCGAGTGCTTCCGACTCCTCTGAGATCGTCAAGCTAACAGTGCGCATGAGATCCACCCTCCAACACCCGAATCCAAAGCAAGACGATGAGCAAACGCAGACGCACACGCGGTCCACCAACCAACGGGTAGAAGGCACTTTGCCTCATCGTTTGTCCGTTCCGATCATAGATGAGGCGTATGCCTTCCGCACTGTTCGATTTCGACGAATGCATTCAAGATCTAGCCAAACTCAACCGCGAGGGTCATGTGTACCGCCAACTACGGAGGATTCCCATGCAAGTAACGAACGGCCCTTTTACGAGGCGGTCGTTCCTAATCCATCTACACCAGCAGCATGTTCACTTCCCCATTCAAAGCTTCTCTCTGTGTCATTTGACGAAATTGAGCTAGCACTAGGAATCGAATCTGGAAGCTGCTTAAAGGCCCTTTCCGGAGCGCTACGCGAAAGCCAGCCGCCAGTGAATGTAGTACCGCCAGGGCTGGAGCAGTCCCCCAGGCACTTTATACAAAGCCTATTGACTTCGCGAAGTCCACCTATTTACTACACTCAAGCTATACGGAAGGGCGAGAGTAGTGATCGCGAGCAGCACTTAGATCAAGCAGCTTCCTTATGGTCATGGAAACGCGGCTGCATCGTGGATCACCGAATTGCATTGGAAGAGGATCAGAAAACCCTGCACGAAGACGACACACGCAGCTGTGCAGCAAATGCATTGTTTGCGGCACTGACCGCGGCTGCTCGCCTGCACAAAGAAGGCCAACTGAAATGCAGTATGATTCGTGAGCTGTTTGACAGGCATCCTGACCTCTGGGCAGCGGCTAAGATCCTGGATTATCCAATTGATGCATCGTGTCAAAGATGCTTAGCCGATGAGGCGCTTAAACTCAGCTCCCAGCCGCCTTGCCTCAGGACAACGTGGCATCTGTATTACTTGTACCTTGTCCTTCCATGCCCATCGTCGGTCGGTATATGTCAGAATGTGCAGGTAGCGTTGCTCCCACAAGCGCTTTTACTTCCTAAGCGTCTTCCTCCTGCGATTGAAGAGTCTTCCTTGTTACCCCTGAATGCGACACCACGCGACGCCAAAATTTTCCCTATGCATGCCCTCTCCTTGATCTCAGGATTAATCGATCAGATCTCTTGTTTGGGACCCAAGGGCTCTTCACGGAACGTATCCAACGTGATACTATATCTGAAATCACTTTATGCTGAACTTAAAGCATGTGAACATCCTACGCCGGACCAGTTGATCCAAGCACAACGCCTTTCGGCTCGATGCTCGGCGCTTAACTTTGCCGTGGAAAATGCCTCGGAAACGCAGAAACAAACGCAGCGAGTAGAGTCTTCAACTAGAGATGAGATTGCTCGCATGATTGTCCGCATGGTATTTTCACAGAATGTTGGTACAGTCCCGCTGCAGACCCCTCAAGCTGTGTTGAATGATCCAACATTCTTGAAGGGCATCCTAGAACCGGATGCGGAGAGGCTGTCCTCTCACAACCAAACACTTCAAGTCTTTCCAGGTCTTTGGAGTGAAATCAGACGGCTTGCAACGCACATCCACGACTTTTTTGCTTCCATTGGCATTAGAACTCAAGGTGTCGAAACGGGAGAGGCGAAGGGTGCTGAAACGGTCTCCGTCCCCGAACCAAGTGTAAGCCTTGTTCTTTTTGTCCCTGTCGTCCCGTTCCGAATGCCTGTTATTTGTACAGGCCAGAGTATTGCTACGAAGGCAGTCACAAATGTACGTCTGTTCGACTTGACGTTCTATTCTCGTTCATCATTCCGGAGACCGCTGGACTCAACAGAGGTGAGTCCAGGGAGCTCCGAACTGATGAAGGAGCCTAGAACTGCTTTGCCCACGGACCCTATAATGTGGACTAGTCCGTCACAGCTATTCCTCAGGCCGGATGTAAGAATCGTTAATTCCGCACTTGACAGTGTGGCCCTCAGCGAGTGTAAGGTACTAGTGAAATGCCGCGACAATGCACCTCAACGTATGACCAATGAAGCTCTTTTTTCCATCTGGGGCCTCGGCTATATAAACTGGACACACGTGTCGCACTATGCTGCCACCCGCTTTATTTCCACACTCCCGATTGACGTGTTAATGCGCGAGACGTCCACACTCAAGTCTGACGGCGCAAGTGCAGAACATTCAGGTGTGAGCGTCATACCAGATGGGTTGGTGAGCGAGCCTGGGGACCCTACTACGTTGACCAAGTACATAATCAATGGAAGTTACAGACATACTGGGGTCACCGCATTCCTTCGGACACGTGATTCCAGATCGCTAGACTACGGGATGGTGAGCTTTTCGCCCAGATCTCCACCCAATGAGGGTGTTATTTTGCCCACGACATCGCGCATATCGAATCAAGCCGAACAATTCATTCTAGGCTTTTGTAAGGGGCGCTTCTTATTGATTGATGTTGGTTCAAATTCTGGGCTCTTTAACCAGCCGAAGACGTCCGACGGCCTCACTTGGCTTCAACCTCTGCGCCACCGTATACGCAAGCCAAGAGTGTTTGATCTAAGAGCGGCCGCCGAATTATGCGCCAAGCTTCCTAAGGACGTACCTTGGCTCGCCCTCAATCCCTCGCCTATCTCAGCCAGACTCGACAAGTGCGATCAGAATGCCTTTGAAACGCTAATCCAGGACCCAAGTGCGCCGATTGAATTCACCTTCAAAGCAGATACGATTGATCTTGAAGTCGATAGTAGTGTTGAACCAAGACATATTGACGACTTGCTCACGAATAGCGTGACTCGCTCCTATATATTCGATCAACTCCCTGCTGCCGATGCCACGTCATCGAACGCGATCTCTCAAGCGCATTGCCGTTGGCTTGACCCTGTTGATGACGGTCAACTCCTCACGATGCTTCTCCGTGGACTACCGGCTGAATTTTCAGCACAAACTATTGAACTCGATACATCGAGCGAGATACTAAGTTCAGACGCTGTGCATCCAGAGTTCCACCTTGACAACGATCACAGTGATGGGATATACGCGCTTCATGGGACGTTAGCCGTTGGGATGAGGGGACTAGATGCCCTTTTCTCAGCAATGTTCCTCCATCATGTCTTATCACAGTTGGAATGGCAGGCTCGGGTATATGAAGCACTCGAGGAGTCTGGGTGGTATCCACTCTCGGTCGGGGAACTCCATAGCATTAGTACCTGTGAGGGACTCTGTGCAGTTTACGACTGGAGCCTCAACCCGCGTCGATCATCCCGCTTGTTGTTCGCACTCGCTACACAAGCATTAAATCCAATTGAGCGGCAGAGGAAGAATCCGTCTCTCCACACCGAAGCACACGATGCTGTTCGACGAGGCAACCGTTTTGAGCTGCTCGAGTCAGTGGGAGATGCATTGCTGAAGCTGACATCCGTCTTAGCATTGAGCACCCAAGTTCCCTCAAAGGTCTGTTCTGCACTTCTTCCCGTATCCGCGGCTGCAAGTATGAAGGATTATATTAATTCGAATGCTCATTTAGCTCGATGTATAACGCGGGATCGAAAGCTATTAGCCGCTACTCGTACAAATGACGAGATCCAGAGTTATACGCTGCCCCTAGCGGTGGGATCCCCCACGCGTGAGCTCTGCTCCAAGCAACAATCGGAGGTTATTTCGAGCATCAGCCTGGCACGGCGGCCAGAACTTCTTCTTCCTGCTGGCCTTGCCCTTGACGCTGTAGCCGTGACTGCCGCCTTGCACATGCGAAATATCCAGCCCCATCCGCACTTTGGCAACCGGCTCAACCAAATCGGTGCCTCCAGTAGTTGGGTTTCTCACGCATCGGTGAGGCCTAACAGGCTTTACGCAAGTGTATGTGAAGCATTACTTGGGGCTCTTGTCATGGGGACATGCAATACTTCAGCTCAGTGGCACGAAGTAGAGGCCGCAAACCCGAGGCTAGGGCTATTACACCATTTAGAGCGGCTAAATATCTATCCAGACCCCTTCGCTCGTTCGATTCGAGAATTCATGAAATTGTCCGCAAACACCCACGAATCCAAAGAGCTTGATAACCACGGCGTCGAATGGATATGTTTCAGACCAACTCCTCATCTGCCCCTCAATGCGGCTGCTCTTCCTGCATTCCCTTCGTCTCAGTCAGCACCTGAGATAGACAGTAACTGTCTGGCGCATCTCCTGAGACGATTCGTGACAATTGTGCCGGAGAGCGCTACAATCAATCCTATTTCGACGCCCTTTCCATCCCTAGAGCATCTCGACCTACCTGAGGATACTAAGATGCTCGCTCAGCATTTGATCGCCCAAGGAGCTGAGAAGTGTGCCCATTTTGTAAGGATCTTGATAAGTCCCCTCACAGAGACCAACCGCGATCTGAACTGGCTCGTGAGTGCTGCCCTTAAGGACCAACTCCTGAAAGGCCTCCTTCAACGCCACCTGGAAGAAGTTTCGAGAAAAGAGTTAGACGTCTTGGCTAAACGTATTAACTCCGTGCTTGGTTTTGACGAGACCATGCGCTGGGTCCTTCTGCTACGATGCTCCTCAGACGTGCAGTCTCATACCATCAGTCCAGTGTCTGAGTTCGAATCGCTTAGTGTATCACATTCGGATGGCTTCGCGCAACGTTTGGCGCTCCTGGAAGGTCCGTCCTTGCTAACCCTGGCACACTTGAGTGTCTTTAAGCACTTGCAGCAAATTGAGCGAACCTTGGGATACGCGTTTAAAGTTCCTGCACTCCTTGCTATGGCTTTCGTGCACTCTTCAATTTGCGATGCTCACTCACTGACGGCATCGTCGCCTGATCAGCTGGATAAAGAACTGCGTGAGTATGGGCTGGGCTATAAGCGATTGGAATTTATCGGAGACGCGATCCTCGACTGGCTTATCACCGTTGCGGTATCCACCGCAGTCTGTAACCACACCCAATCCCATGCCCTACACCCCATAGATCAGATGCAAACACCACTATGGACACAGAATTCGAGTTATCCCCGAAATCCCAACAGCTTATCCGACGAAGGACTTGTTACCTGGTTCCGAAGTAAGCTTGGGTCCACATTGAATCTCGCATTGGTCACGGGGTTTCATCGCTGGTGTCCACTCATAGCATGTCGCGGCGACAGTCTCAAGCAGAATATTCGTGAATTCCAGCTTCGCTGCTTGAAGATCGCAGAGACACGAACCCTCTGGACTGAACAGGAGCTGCGTACGTTGCAACCCCCGAAAGTTTGTGCAGATGTCATTGAGGCCATAATCGGAGCCGTGTATGTTGACAGCGGCGGAAGTCTGTCGGCATGTTGGGGTGTAGCGCATAACCTGTTGGGGCCATTTTCCAGTATCATTAACAGGGTTGTTGTGGCTCGCGCTGAGCCATAGCCCAGAATCAGTGGCTGACCAAGAGTGTTTCTTTTCCATAAACCTTATTGTACAGTGTATTCGGAGTGGGTAAGTTGGATGTTATAAAGCAGACGCAAAATCTTTGATTACAGAGCAGATGAGCGGGCGAGGTTGTCCGCATACATCAAGAGGTAGTGAGTGAGTAATGTAAACCATCGAGGAGGCAAACTTGTGCGCGGACTCTACGTAGTGGAATTTCCAAATGACAGTGTAGGAGGAGCTGTGTCACCACACAATGGGAGCAACCTTTTGTCACGGCTGCAAGTTCTGTATAACCAGAGCAAGACTAATTAAGCTATGCTATTCCACTACTTGGAACGTGCGACCGCAGCGTCCAGAGTTCTTACAGGCTTGAGAATGTTTTGCTTGTTCGTTTCGATGATCTCTCCGTTCATCACCATCTCGTCCAGGATCCAGTGGGCACGCTCAATGTTAAACATGATCTAGATAGCGTTATGAGTGGGTGCAGTGATCGGCCACCCAGCCAAGAGGTACAGGTAACCATGTGTGAGGCGGTGTCAGAGCCAACCAGCCAAGGACAAACTGCGGAGATACTCGGGCATACAGAGTCCTCTTAAAAGGATCGTGGGCGCAAATAAATACTGATTGCATAAGAAATCGACGCAAGTGGGAGTTACGTACGTCCAGCTCACAGACGTTCTCGAAATACTTGTCCAAAGTCTCCACGAGCGAGTGAATGAACTCTAGAATGGACAATTCGTTGACATGGCTCTCGACTCCGACAATGAAAAAGAGGGAAGCGTATCTGCGGTAGACGCACTTGTAGCTCTGGTACTCAATGAACGAGCACTGGTTCTCCGTCCTCGCCAAACACTTGCGAACGATCTCACCTTCCAAGGCGGATCTTTCTTCAATAGAAAATGGTTCATAATACTGAGCAAGGCGGGTCTGGCCCTGCTTATTGACCATTAAAATGAATTTAATTGTCATTCTAGAATAGAAATCTAACATGTTCAAACCTCATCAATGAGTGCTATATCACGCTTTATACTAATTTCCAATCTAGCCACCACATCGGAATTTATACCTGTTTCTCACATCTCAGCGCCTGAGCAGCGCTGGAAATTACACTCTGCGATAGGATGTTCGCAGTTGGACCCCATATGCGCCGTTTTGCCCGACGACACGCTTCTGCTGCGCTCAAAACCTCACCCAAATTCCTCCACTTAGGCACCCTATTCACGAGTGGAGCCCTCTCGGGGGTACCGCAAGCGGGCATGCACCTGACTGTGGCAATCGCTGATGTGTCGAGGGCTGAGAAGTCAATGGCGCGCCAGACGAGGCCGTTCGCGACGCGATCCGGAGGGAAAAGCGACCAGTTCTACTACGGACCTCAGCCGACAAAGGCTAGGTATGATGATGACTTCGGATTGTTCCCGATTGACTTTGAGTATGACCCAACACCGGTCAGGAATGTGTTGGTGGTGAAGAAATGGCAAAACAAAACCGCAATCCGATACGCAAAAGTGATCATTGAATGGCTACTCAAACGAGGCTACAACGTTTTTGTTGAACCCACCCATCTGGCGGACTTCCCGGGTCACTCGCTGCCTTCGGTATTTGATATAATGAACTATGTTGACCCAGACTTTGCTGCAATCTTCGCTCGAACCTTCCCAGACGCTTACGAGGCTGGGTGCTTCCCCATTGACCAATCCCCTGCCGTGAGGTATTTCGCCGATCCCAACGCGATTCCAGCGCCACAGATTGAAGGTCACGCAAGCTGGATACGGGCCCCGCTGCCTGATCCTTCAGTATGGCAGGGATTCACGCGGCCGCCCGAAGTCACAGATATCCTATCGCAACTTGATCCGCGAGAGGCTATCGCTCTATGTCGCAAGTTCTCAACGTGGCAGAATGCCATTGATCTGTGTGTATGTGTAGGTGGGGATGGTACGTTGCTTCATGTGTCCTCCTTGTTTCCACACCGTGTACCCCCCACACTTGCGTTCAGTGCAGGCTCCTTCGGCTTCTTGATGCCGTTTAACCCTCAGCGAGTGGAAACAACATTGGCGCAACTCTTCGATGGTAAACTGCTCCTCTTCAATCGCACTCGGTTGGCTTTCAAACTCGGTGGAGTGAAAGGCGTAGACGCGCGTGGAGCGCCCTACGTACCTGAATTCTCTTGCGATGATAGCGAATGCTACCATCTCTTGAACGAAGTCGTACTCAAGCACACGTACGGAATGAACGTCGGACAAGGTATTGCGGAGATCGAATGTCGCATTGACGGGGAGCTTCTGGCTCGTTTTCAGGGTGACGGTGTCATGGTGGCTACACCCACTGGATCAACAGCTTACAGTATGGCTGCAGGAGGCAGCATTGTCCACCCTGCAATGAGGTCATTGCTGTTATCTCCTATCTGTCCAATGACGCTTTCCTCTCGTCCTCTGGTTCTTCCTGGACAATGTACGGTCACTTTCAGACCGATCCACGACTCGGTTCTTCTTGAAGGTAAATATGGACGTGTCGTGCAGCCGGATGAGATCGTAACGGTGCGTCGATCCAAGTTCCCCATCCCTGTGTTCTCTCGTAAGGGTGCGACTCAGGACTGGGTAAGCGATATGGGAACCCGTATGAACTACTCGCGACTGGTGCGCGTTCGACGCATCGATGATCCTGACTCGGAGGTACCAAAGTTTGCTGCCCCTGCGTCGCTCATGAGCGGGTTCACCGGAGCTGATACCGGCTCACAACCCCAGCCTACAGCTCTGTCCCCGCAGTGTTCAGCGTTTGCTGCGCCATCTCCATCACCAACGCCATCTCCGTCTCCGTCTCCGATCCCACCCTCATCCCCGGCTCCACCCCCGTCTCCCGTTGCTACACCTGCTATTCCGGCTACAAAGGGTCAGCAAGAACCAGCCGAATGGGAAGACGAAGATCCCAATGTTATTCCAGGTGATTTCGTTCAGAAGCTGCGCGATGGGCAGTAGACTCAACGGCATGACGACTTTGCATGACAGACCTGGCCTTTGTTATGCATATCTGAACACCCTTTGTTTATTCCGATCCTCGCTTTGTACATAATTGAACATTTGTTTGCTTTTACGGCATTTAGAATACAACAGAACACTCGTCATCCCTGGCACAGTGTGCATTGCTTAATGCGACTGGTATGGCAACACTATAGAGCAGGTACCGCATTTCGCTTCTCAGCCAGAAGCTTGCTCTGTGCAACTCTAACCCTCCAGACCGGTACCACACGAGGGTGCACTCCAGCCTCGGCCCACACCTTAGACTCGGTTTCCGTCAGTTCCGCAAGGCGAACATACACATCATCTTGATCTGGCCCGGGCGAATCATCACTACGCTCTCGCAGCATCGGAACTCCGTGTTGCCGAAGCATAATCATCGCGGTGCGCACAGCATCTTTGTAAGGATCCCACCTGCGGCTCAACGAAATGATCGGACTAGTGTATCGCTGGCCAAGCGTGGGTTGCTCTGACTTCGAGTCATTGATTGTAGCGCTGACTGAACTCTCATCTGGCGTTGACCACACGTGATGCCACCAGCCGCAAGGCAAATAAAGAACATCACCAGGTCGTATAACACATTGGAAACCCTTGAATCGATTCGCATATGCGTCGAACTTGGACGAGTCAAGTACAGAGGAAGGTATCTCGACTTCAATATCAAACAGATCTCGCAACTGACTCTGGCGGTCGTGAGGGTGGTCGAGTGGATAGGCCTTGAGCTCCTCAGACACCGACGGTGGGAAAAGCAAGACACGCTTGGTGCCCGCCACCTGGGCAAGGAACGTCTCGGTGAGGTCATAATGAAGGTGCGATATCTGTCCTTGGAGGCTGACCCAAAGAAGCGTTGTAGTTAGTAGGTCAGGATTGACGGTGTCCAAAAAATTCGGTGATAAATGGAACTTCTCATGAAGCTGGGCTCCTTCGGGTGCATTAGTTAATGTGTACATTCCCTGAGATGAATCGGGACTAGCGACACTCGCACCACCGTTAGTTGACTTAGCAGCTGAATTCACAAGGAGTGGCTCACCGTAAAGATAGAGCTGTTCGTGAGAGTTTAGAAAAGGGGTTAATGATTGACGCCCGCACCTAAAACCGTCCAAGTCAGCCAAGACATGCCTCCAAATGCAGGGTCGCTGATCGGCTCGCTCTTCTTCGTGGTTCATCCAGCTCCTGACTTCCTCTGCAAGTGCTGCTGCTTCAACTTGAAGGACATCTGCATATGCAGCCTCTGCTGTCGCCGCATGGTTCATGTGAGCTGACACGCGGCTCCGTAATACAAACTCCAGAAACGTCATGTTGTCGACCTTGCGAAAGTCTTCATGTCGTTGGGTTGCGCTCTCAGGTTCGGTTTTCATGGTCGTACAATTGTCGGTTTGAGCAGGTGGCGAAATCGATGTGCTGGAGCGAATCGCTTCATGTGCACTCTGCTTCACAGATGCAGTCTGCGGCGACGCCTTGAAGAAGGTAAACGTGCCAGCAGTGCTGACAAAGACATTTCGGAGTCGGGCCTGTGCAACTTGTCCATCGGACGCCGACACGTGGTAGAACCATGGGAACACGTCTCTTAGCGTGAGTTCTGTTGCCTGGCTGTGCTTTTTCTCGGCCTGGTCTGTCCCAATCTGCAGTCCCGACCTCAGCACGACGGGCTCGTACCCCTCTGTGATCTCATCGAGCAAGGCCTTTCCGGCCTGGGGCTCTTCCAAGACACCCACGCGCAAGCGGAGATTGGCGCAATCGATTACCCTCACGGCGCTGTCGATAATCTCGACTGTCTTAATCTCAACCGAGGCTCCGTCCGGACGCCTGGAGACGGCGCGTATCCTGCGTGGAACAATGTCAGCAGCTGATAGTGATTTGTTCATAGAAATCGTGTGTTATCGGCGTTACGAGAAGATCAGACTGGACCTCAGCCGGACAACATGCAGGATCCAACCTAAGCGCGGTGCGTAAACGAGTGGACACATGCGCCGAGGCGAGATATTGCAAGTGTGGAATTGTAGTGAGTCAGTGACTTTTTTTTCAAATCCCAGTCCAATTCTTCAGTTTGGCTGGAGTGTATAGGGTGTGGCGTGTGGTGGGACACTATTTCACCCGGGACACACATGCACATACAATAAAAATAACACTAGTAATGTACAATTTATTCATTCATGCATATCCATGCCAATCCTTATCGCATCGATGAAGCCGCTGGACCCGCCATGGGATAATGCGTTTTGGGAGAGGCTCGAGTCCGTCCTGGAGAATGATCAAGAAGCGACGCGGATGAACTCGAAGGCTGAAGCATCTTGGAGGGAGTCTGTGAAGGTGACTCGCGTAACGCGAGCTGCGGACTCGAAGAAAGCGAAACTGAATCTGCACGTCTTGTGAAGTTCTCGATCTCAGCCCGCAATTCGTCGCGCTCCCTTATCACGGTTGACAGTCTCAGCTTGAGTGAGCTAATTTGCTGTTGTGCCAGTGCGGCCTGCTTCGACAAAAGTTCAAGCGCTACCCTTTGCTCGGCGTTCTCTCGACGCACTTCAGCGATCTTCCCATTCTTTTTGTCGAGCATGGCCTTGAATTGCTCTGCGCGAACAGCATCCGTGCGCCTCGCCTTGTTCAAGACGTCCACAAGTTTCCTCTGCAACTCGGTGACTTCTTTGTGTACGTTGCCACATTGTGAGTGGACAACTTGGAGCTCCTCCAATTCGAGCTCAAGCGAAGTGATCCGTGAGCCGGCCCTTTGCCACTCCTCCTCTCGCTGTTCCAATTCGCGAACAAGCATACGGTTCTGAGCTGCAAGCGTGGACTCCTGGTTTGTAGCCTTCAGCTCGTCGATTGTCTTCTGAAGTCGTGCGATTTCGGAATGCAGGGTTTTGTTTTTCTCGTTTGCTAGTCTTAGCGTGTTTTCGAGCTCAGCTTTTTCGGCCTGCACGTCTTTCAAGTTCAGAAGCAGTTCATCAATCCGCTCCTGCGCCCTTGCAGTGGCTTTGGTCTGTTCTCGAGCCTGGTTGTTCGCTACCTCTGCTGCCTGCTTAGCAGCTGCTAGTAAGCGCTCCATTTGCTGCATATCCGCCTCCATGCGGATGAAGGCAGCTGCGTTTGGAGATTGCGCTTCGGTGTCCGCCAAGCGCTTTTTCACTGTAGTGAGCTCGCGAGTGGTCTGTGCAAGTTCTGCCCGAGTGTGCGCCAGTTCATTGCGCACGGTTTCATAGTTCATTTCATGTGCATCCCTTGCGTCCTGCAATCGATTGCGCTCCGCACTGACTGCCGCGAGTTGTTGACTGAGTTTCTGAGAATATTCCTTTTCCGCTCGGAGCTCCTCTGTGAGCCTCTTCAGTGTCGCAACAAGGTTATCGGCGGCTGCTGAAGCTGTAGACCCCGTTAATGACTGGTGAGGAGATGGGTGAACTTGTAGCATCTCAGTCTCGGCCTCTGGAATAACTGAGCTGGTGTCGGAATCGTTCGTAGCAAGGTGAAGACCGCTAATTCCCCAGATTTGCGAAGGTGCAGTAGGTGACGATACGCTGGACCGACTTACCATCGAATTTCGTGATGGTGTTGTTTTGGTCGCTTGTTGCGTGACCACTAAACTCTTTCGTGATTTGGTTTGATGCTCGTAGTTGTCAGCCTTCCCTGAGGCGGGCCGGTCGGTCTTTCCTGACGTGGGCCGGTCGGCCTTTCGTGACGTGGGCCGGTCAGCCTTTCCTGACGTGGGCCGGTGAGGCTTCCCTGAAGTGGGGCGATCGGTTTTCCCTGAGATGGGTCGCGGTGCAAGAGAGTCTACACTTGATCGTGACTCGACCGTTGGAGTTGGTAATGAAACATCCACTCCAGGCTTCTTGCTCTCGCCCGTCGCTACGGGCTTTCCATCCTGGCCCAGCTGCTCAATGGCGAACTCTTGGCCCCCCTGGCCTTGTACTACAAACTCCTGGGGCGGAATGGGTGCGCCGTTCTCGTGGTCTCCAGCAACAATCACCTCCCTTCCGGTTTCTGACTCTGCGATCACGGTCCCGTCATATTCAGAAACAGTGATGGTTGGAGACGAAGGAATCGGCGAGGGTGAGATACTGGATGGCGAGCTGGATGCTTGTTGTCCCTGAACGAGATCCGTCGTGTCAATCCTCGTGATAGTGACTCCTGAAACGTCTCGAGTAGTTCTCATGACTGGCGAATCTGCTGCTGTCCCAGGCCTGAAGCTAGCTGACCCGGGCTTTGTTGCCATGCTGCGCAGCGTGGTAAGCACATTGTGGGCGGACATGCTTGTGGCAGCCAGTCTGCTGTCGCTGTGGCCATTGCTGTTACTCGCCGAGCCCCAAGGTAACCCAGAGCTGAGAAAGCCTCTCGATTTGTCAAAACTTTGAGTGTTTTCCACGGGACTCTCGCTGACTTCAGCGCCAAGGACTCTGGAAGACGATGTGCGCCGGGGTCGTGTGCCCGTAGGCGGGAGACTGCTGGGTGTACGTGTCGTCGCCACTCTAGGAACTGACTCGATTTTGAGAATGTCCTGCAGTCCTTCCGCCGGGTCAGGATTTCCGCGCGAATTTGGGCGCATACGTGGAACCAGTGGAGTACCAACCTGCGTATAGTATGCGGCGGCAGTCGGGGTCGGGAAAAGCGAACCTCCGGCCGTGCGAGGGCGCGGTGAGTCCTCGAAACGCGTATGCTTCTGTGAGAACCCGATAAGCTTAGGAGAGTTGGATATGGAAATTGGGGTATGGCCATCATGTCGGACGGCTGCTTCGAGAATATTCATGCTTATGGAAGGATGCTTAGTCGAAATCTACCTTAGAGTCATGTACTTCTCTTGTAGCTCGTGCCTTCTAACAATGTGTACAATGTGGAAAAATAACGGTCGAGAGCCCGGATATCACCGCGATCTACGGGGATGCCTGTGGCAAATGCGTACGGACGCTGTTTACAATGCGGTGTAGGGGAGTAAAATAGATTTTATTCCTCGAGAAACGCACAAACCAGCGCGTATGCCGCCGCAACGTATCTTGCTCCGGCTCAATCGATCGATTCTCAAGACGATCCGCGGACAAACGCGAGGGTCTCGGGCTGGCCAGACTGGCCCAGACTGTAGAGGTCTGCATAACTCCATTTTCTTGAGCATTTTGTGAAAAACGCCTGAGACAATGCTGGACGTGTGTGTATTTGGCAGGGCGGAGAGGCAAGAAACCATCCACCCTCGAGAGAAACTATCCACCCGTGAGAGAAAATATCCACCCGGGGCTGGAAATCGGCGCGAAAGATACAATGGAATATGTATGAAACTGGAATGATCTAGTCAATGTTGTGAAAAACAAGCCAGATGAAATGCTTCACAACCGCTGTACAATCCATATGCCTTATGAAATCCTCCCTGATCCTTCCCGTTTCTCCCAGATTTAGACCACTCTCCCGGCTTTACACTCAAGACCTTGTTCTCCCACCCCGGACGAGTACGTTTGGACAGCACCCAGCGGATCCGCGTGCGAGATCTCCGCATATTTCGCAAGCCAGCACTGTATACTAGCTATATCCTCGGGCAAAACCCTCGTACACAGTAGTCACATACTCAACATACCATGCTAAGCCGCGGCGGATTCCAGCAAGGACGGCGGGACTACGGGTATAATGCGCCAAATCCAGGGTTTGGTGGGGCTCCGCAGCTAGCGCCACAGGGCCAACCGCCCCAGCAGCACTATGCACAACCCCCTGGACCCTATCCAGGCCGGCCAAATCAGCAGCCCCTACCGGGACAGCCCCAGAGATGGCCAGGTAATGCACCTGGTTATGGATTCCCTCCACACCAAGGCGCACCCCAGCCGCTTGGCGCACAGAACTACAATATGATGTCGGCAGGACCTTACCCGCCACAAGGACCGACCGGCGCCTCGGATCAGTACATGAGCGCAGGTGGATACTCCCAACACCAACAGCAACAACAGCAACAGCAACAGCAACAGCAAGGTTACTACCCAATGCAGATTGCCCAGACGTACAACTCACAAGCTATGGGAATGCCTCCTGCATCAATTCCAGCGCCCGCGCTTGGTTTCCCAATGCCCTTCGGTTTGTCACGACCCATCGCGCTTGCTCAGTCAGCAACGATGGGCGGACCTGCTGTGCAGGCAACCAGGCCACCACCGCGCTTGCAACTCACGATCGCATTCGTGTGCTTGTCTAACCTCAACCGTAGTATGGAGGCCCACCACACCCTTTTGGCGAATGGCTACAGTCCCAAGTACTTGTTCAGTTACGGTACAGGTAGCAAAGTGCGATTGCCCGGTGAGACTCGCAACACGCCCAACATCTACGACTTCGGCACGCCCTACCACGAAATCTACCAAGACTTGCGTAGGAAGAATCAGAAGAGATACACAGCAAATGGTATGCTTCACATGCTTGAACGAGACGCCAAGGTGAAATTATGCCCGGAGCGCTTCCAATCTTCCAATCGACCCCTTGATCTCATCTTCACGTACGAGAAACGTGTGTTCGATCTGGTCGTAAACGATCTGCGCGGACGCCCAAGAAGCTCGACCCCAATGCCTTGCCACATTATCAACCTAGATACCACCGATAACCACGCAGAAGCGAGGAATGCGGCTCAGACCACGCTTCAGCTTGTGGATGCAATCCACGAAGCAGGTAACATTGCTGCGTTGGCAAGTGAGACCGAAGCTGAAGCTGCCGCAGCCGCAGCTGGTGCAGCTGCAGGTACTGCAGATGTGCTAGTCGAAGCCGAGCAGGAAGAACTTCGACGTCAGGCTCGCCGTGCCAGAGAAGAGGAGTACAAGAAGTTCGTTGAGGACGATGCTGCGGTGGAGGACATGCTTGCCGAGTTGTCGCAGCATCTCCCCTTCCCGGAGACTATGCCGGGTCGTCTGAGCATGCATCGTTGGGACACGCACTTACCTGAATTGATTCGCCAGTTTGAGCGCAAGCTTAGCAAACCCATTGATCATGTGATGCTTTGGTATTAGAACTTCGTGAGTCCTAGTCGTTTGTCATATTGCACAGTAACAATACAGCTAAACGTAGGTTTACGAATATGATATGATGGTGATATGATGACAACTGTGTTAGTCGAATGACTCTGTCTACATTTGACCAGAGTCGGCTACCACGTCAGTACCCACCACTGCAAGGCCTACGATCATACAGTCCAACCCGAGTAAATTTATTTTGAATTAACTATACACGAACAGGGGGTAACAACTATTGTACATTCAAATCGCCATATTCGACGGTGCAACAGGGACAACTGCACGAGTATTATTCCAATCCTAGTACGTAGTTAACCGGAACGTCGATCCACTGCTCTTCCTGCGCTTGTTGCGACGAACCCGACCCGCTCTGTTTCCTGAGCAGCATCAGGTCTTCCGCGTCATAACGCTCCTCGACTCTTGCGCTGGTTGAAATGACGGGCTCATATACGGCTGCTTTCATTGCAGCTGCAGAGAGTGCTTTGAGCTCCTTCTCGCGTTGCTGTGCGTTGAGTTGCGTCAACTCCGACCGCAGATTGGCGGCTAGTCGGTTTCTCGAGTCCAATAAGAGCACACGATCTACGTCAATGCTCGCCTCGGCATAGCGACCCAGCAACTTGCGGGCGACTGCGCGACGGTACAAGACTTTTACTGTATCAGGGGCCACACTCAATGCCTCATTGCAGTCAGCCTCCGCCTCAATGGGCTTATCGCAGTTGAGATACGCCTGAGCACGATTGCCCAGTGCTACGGGATCCTTCGGTCGCACCTCCAGACATCGTGTGTAGTGAGAGATAGCCTTGAGATACTCGCCGTTCTGGAACGCTCGATTGCCCAGCGTCTTGTTCTCATCATACTCGGCCTGTCGGATGTCCTCGGGGTCCTGGCCAGGTTCAGTCTCCTGCTTGCCCTCGTTCCCCTTGGCGTCCGGCTTTCTAATGATGTAGGTGGGCGCGGGGACTGGTGTTGCGCTCTTAGCGCTACTTGTGGTCCGACCTGCGGTGCTCGTGCCCGTCTTGGTGAGCTGAAGCTTGTGTGCTAGCAGATCTTGCTCTTTCTTAGAGATATCCGTTGTCCATGACTACAGGTGCGGGAGTGGGGTTGTGTAGGACGAGTAAGTTTCTGGCAACGCTATGATTCGTGTGGCGCAATTGGGCGCTGGGTGTGCGTGGTGTAGACGGTAGAAATGCAGGAATATACGTACATTGAGGTCGTCAATAAAGTTACGAGTATCAATTGCATTGTCTCGGATCTGTTTTTGAATACGTAAGAATTCGGACATGTGTGGTGGATTGCTATGGAGTGTCTAGATCAATACAACTGGTTTAATCTAGCAGTTATTGAACGCTATACCGACTTCGCAATACTATGGTAGTTTAAATTTTCGTTCGTTTTGCATCGGTCCGGAGGAGTCCTTTCTCTGCCCCTGGGGAGACATAGACGGCTCAGACGCGCCAGCGCCTGGGCGTACTGGCTCACGAGGCTGGAGTAAACATGCGTGCAGTGACTCGGCCCGAGAGCACGTGTATGCGCGCTTCGTCGCATCGTTTGCGACATTCCGCAAAACTAATTCTCTAGGCAAGCATGGGATAATTCGAGTTCTTGTCACATACAATATGCTATTCCGGTTAGACTGCGTCCTGGCGAGTTACCACGCGCGCAGCTTTCAGTGGAATGCCGTTCGCCTGCGCCTCACCGGGCCGCGCTTTGCCCGCCCCCGCAGGGCCTGAAACTCAAAAAATTGAAATTGTGAGTGTCGAGCAGGTGTGGTTTCCGGGCCAGGACGGATAGGGCGTGGAAGCCAACTGAGTTACATCATTCAGAACCAAAAAAGCCAGGGCTTGAGGTGTGGAGTGGATAGTTTAACTCATGTTTCAGGTGTATATTAACAAATTATACATCATAATCTGTTATTCCACTGGAAGCCCTTACCAAACCACTGCAAAAACTGACTGCACTAACGATCTAGGAAAAGTCGCATCAAGTATCGACGTCTTGCTTGAATCTAAGCACTAGGGGGAGACCGCACGCTGGTTCAACACACCTACGTGCGACAACCTCGACGAACCGCGGGTTGCACCACCTCTCTGTGGTAGCATCCCACGGGAACCCCACCAAAGAGCATCTCCGAAACCGCACGCAGGGTGGAATTAACTCTGAATCGGTTGTTTGGGGTGCTTCCGGGCTGGATTGAGGTGTGCGCAAGGCCACAGAAATAACAAGTGAGATTAGTTCTCGTCTGGTTTACCCTTTCCACCCCACAATATGGCCAACGTACAGGTCATCCCACGATTCCGCCCCGTCAACAATCGCGAGAGAAGCGAAGGCGGTGATGGCAGCAAGATCGTGGTCGATTTTGATGAAGACGGCAAGGGCCTGTGCGTGTGGACCGAAGGCGGCAAGAAGCCTAATCGCTTCACCTTTGACCATGTCTTCCCTCCCACCTCCACACAACTTGAAGTTTTCAACACCGTGGCACAGCCTCTTGTCAAGGAAGTCTTCAATGGCTACAATACCACTATCTTTGCCTACGGTCAGACGGGCTCGGGTAAGACCCACACCATGATGGGTGACCCGAACGATCCTGACATGAAGGGTATCATTCCACGCATGATTGAGGCAGTCTTCGATGGTATTGCCCAGGCCGATCCCGACATTGAGTTCACAGTTAAGGTATCCTACGTTGAGATCTACAACGAGAAGATCCGTGACCTGCTCGATGAAAGCAAAACCAATCTGCGTGTGCGCGAGTCACCCATGGGTGTATGGATTGAAGACGTGACGGAGGTCTATGTTGGTGACACAAGCCAGGTTTACCAGGTCATGGCTGCGGGTGCAGAATCCCGCGCCAAGTCAGCGACCAACATGAACGCAGAGTCTTCGCGATCGCACTCTGTATTTATTATTACATTGGGTCAGCGTAACACCGTGACTGGCTTGAAGAGGGGTGGTAAACTCACCCTAGTTGATCTCGCAGGTAGTGAGAAAGTTGCGAAGACCGGTGCGGAAGGACAGACGCTTGAGGAGGCGAAGCACATTAACAAGTCGTTGTCAGCGCTTGGTAATGTTATCAACGCACTCACCAGCGCCCCCGAAAGTGGCAAGCCATTGCATGTCCCTTATCGTGATTCGAAGCTCACGTATTTGCTTTCCGACTCACTTGGTGGTAACAGCAAGACATGCTTGATCATCACAGGTTCGCCATGCCAATTTAACGTGGATGAAACGTTGTCAACCATTCGTTTTGGTAACCGAGCCAAGAACATTAAGAATAAGCCCAAGGTAAACCAGGAAAAATCTGTCGCTGAATACCAACGTCTCCTCAACTTAGCCAATGCCAAGATTGCCATGCAAGACGGCGTCATTCGATCTCTGGAGCAGGAAGTTGGGGCTTTACGTCAGTGTCTCGCAGGCGTCAAACCCGAGCATCTAACGATTCCCATCCCTCACTTGTATGCGCATGGCATTGAGAAACTCCGACAAGAAGGTGTGTTCCCTGCTTCCGCAGGAACCGGGGCCGAAGTGCTACTGTCGAACAGCAATCCGGAAGGTGATACGAATGTGTCATCCATTGATGTCAACGCGCGCATGGTGGACGAGTCAGCAGCCGAGGAGAAGCGTGCTGATCCCGACGTCTCAGCGTTATCGCCTGATTCACAAATCTCTGAAAGCCCCGAGCTGTCTGTGGATGCATCCGATATCATGGGTGCTTCAGAGATGGATAGTTCCACCATCGCTGAAGACGGCAAGGACGAGGACGATGAAGATCTGACACTTGTTTGGGGTGCAGAAGCAGATGAAGGCGAAGACTCCACACTTGAAACCAAGGCTGACGACGCCGAGAGCGAACAGGAGCAGGACCAAGTTGGCGATTTGCCGAAGCTGAAGAAAACACGTGGCAAGGCTCCTGATTTCGATCGTCGTGTTTCCTCTCTAACCCTATCGAAGAGCACACGGGAGCTCATTGCCTCGAACTTAGAGCTTGAGGCTGAGCGTGATGAGGCACTTCGTCGGACGACCGAGATGGAGACCGAACTCCAAGAACTCCGTCGCACGACTGCAGCACAAATGCGTGAAGCTGAAAATGAACTTGCCCAATTGAGACATCAGATCGAAGAGGTTCAGCGTCAGCGTGCAGCTGCAGAGCAAGTTGAACAGCTGCGCATCTCCGAACTCGAGCGATTGCGCGAGGAAGCCGAACTTGACAATAAGAGATTCGAGCTTGAGCTCGCTGAAATGGTCTCTGCCTTGAAACAGAGCCGTACTGCGAGCGAAGATGCCGAAAAGCGAGCAACACAGCTTCAATCTCAGCTTGCTGACGCTTCTAAGAATCTTGAATTGGCCAAAGCACACAGTGCAGAGCTCCAGTCACAGCTGGAGATGCTTCGTAGGCAACTTGATGATGTTCATGAGGAGAAGAAACGCGAAGAAGAGGCTCGTCTCCAAGAGGATGCTGAGCGTGCTCGCCGTGAGGCTGAAGAAGCAGAAAAAGCACAGGCAGTCAACCTTGATGACTTGTTTGGTGGAGATGCTGGCGGTTATAAGTCCCCAACATCCGGAAACGACCAGGATATTATGTCTGTGATGGATGCTTACTCGTTGACCCCAAGCAACCGACCCGGAAGAGGAAGCATCGTGGGCTCAAGTGTCAATGCAGCTGCACTCGAACAGCAGCTCATCGATGCGGAACACGAGAAACAACGGCTCAACGTCGAGATTGTTCAGCTAAATTCGCAAGTACGTACCCTCGCGGAGCGGGTTGATCTTCTCGCTCAACAACTCCGTAGGAAGAGCGATGAATGCTTGGACGCACACTTGGCCCTAGTCGCGCGCAAGGAACACATTGCGTCCCTCGAAGAGCACCTCGCCAAGGCTCGTCGAGTCGCACAGGAGGACGCAGAGAAGGCGACAAAGACGATCGAGATGCTTCAGGAGAAGTTCTTCGTTGTTGAGGCCTGGTGCCAAGAACTGTACAATTGTGCGTGCTACTGGAGAAAGCAGAGCAATCGTTACCGCCAGACCATCCCTGGTGGAGGTGCAAGCGGCCCAATTTCAATTCGAGGCCATGGTGCCCCAAGCGTCGCGATCCCCGGTGGTGGTGGTACTAGTAGCTCTGCTAGCAGTGTTCCAACTCCTGCAGGAGTTGCTGCTGCAGTTGAGACAGACTTCGGAGCACGTCGTTTGCGTGAGGATCTATCAGCGGTTCGCATGCCGTCCCGGCAGTACAACCCTGGACTTGCGGCCTCGCTTGCAGCAGAACGAAAAGCCATGCAATCAGGCAGTACCACGACAGCACCAGCAAGTACCACACCCACTGCACTTCAACCGCCATCCGTCGATTTACGTTCTACTGTGCAGACAGTGAATGGCGCACAGGTGATCATCTCACCCCAAGGCTCGCCGGCTATGCACTGGTCGAAAGTTTTTATGCCTACAAGCGATGGAAAGGTGCCAAGCATCACAGGACGTGCCAGGTCAGGTAGTGTTACCAAAGCAAAGGGCGCGGACATGAGTCGCTTCTTCTAATCTTAGAGGCCACTAACCTGTTTTGGTTCAGCTACGCTAGTAATACAGAAAAATCTATTCTTTGTTCTCTACAACATTACGACACTACACCACAAGCGATGCGACTTCACATGCGCGTCGCCCTCAAACGGGCGAACGTCTGTTGGATCTTGAGAAGTCGCTCATTGAAATCAGAGGTGGGAGCGGGACTGGGTATCGTCGACGATTGAGAGGTTTCCACCTTCACACACGTCTCACTTGGCCTGGTATACTCGTCAAGCCTGAGTGACCGCACGACGCCGTCGCGAGTGCTAGACCTTGGCTCAACGCCATTCCAACGATTTCTTGACCGATTGGGAGTGACAAGCACCTGCCCAACGGCCTCTTCTGTTCCCGCTAACTGATTCTGCTGCTGTGCAGCAGTCGTAGCTGCGGCTGCAGCAACTGCCGCCACGCGTGCTGTGGCTGCCAATGTGGATGGATCTCGGGTCGACGTAGGTCTCTTTCTTGGCGGGGAAGGCTGAACTGTAACGTGTGCAACCGCAGGACCCAACTGACCGGACGTGGTTGAAGGCTTGCCTGGTGTCGCTGTGAGTCGAACTCGTGTTTCAAAACCGATATCAGCGTCATCGTCGTAGTCGTCTGCGATGTCCTTCACACGAGTTTGAGATCTGGTTGGACCAGCACTTGGATTTGTGACGAGGCCGAGTTTCATACGGAGATGACGGTTCTCCTGGCGCAGCTGCTTGGCCTCTGCAACTAACGAATCTGATGGGCTAAGCTCTTCCAGTAGTCGCTCAAGATCAACGACTTGCCTTCGGAGCTCAACTTCGCGTCGGTGGCACTCCTTCAAGCGCGACTCCAGCACCTCGACTTGAGCAGTAGCATCCACCTCGCGCGCTTTAGCCTCGGAGAGGCTAGCTTCAAGTTCACGAATGTTATCTTCTCGCTCTTGCAACTTCGAGAGCACCTTGCATACCTCATCACGCTTATCTTGACATTGTTTGACGAGCGCCTGGAACTCTCCGTCAATTGATGCTTCCATGGTCTTGAGTTGTACATCGCGCATTTCGAGCTCATCCTTAAGTTGGGCTACCTGCGCGGTAAGCTCAGCATTCTTTCGGTGCTCTTCATTAAGCCGTTGGTGTGCCGCATCCACTGCATTACGGTGTTCCGAAGAGTCCTTCCGAGCGGCTTCCAGCTCCGAGTGGGCACGAGCGACCTCTGCGCGAGCTGCATCGAGCTGCTCCGATAGGCGACGAACAAGCTCACGAACAGCTTGAAGCTCTGCGGATTCGGTGCTCGGCGCGGACCCTTGCTTTGTACCTGAGGTTGCCATTCGAGCTTGTTCATTGAGGGCACGTCGTAGTGCATTTTGCAGCACAGTGATCTCATTCTCGAGATGAGCCTTCTGCGCAAGTAGATCCGCCTCTTCAGGAGATTGTGGGATGTAGTCTTCTTCGTCTTCGTTTCCTTGACCACTACTAGGATCCTCCTTGAGAGATGTGTCCATGGCAGCGTCTGTGGCTTCAACTTTCTTCCGGAACCTCTCAGAGGCCTCGCGCTGGAATTCCAGGAGTGTTCGGAGTTCCAGTACAAGCGACGCCTGATTGAGCGCATCTTGAGCGAGTTCCAGCAACTTGCTCCATCCTGGAGTGAGATGCTGATCCTCAGACTTGGCACCCTTCGAGAATCCAGCTTTCTCAGCTTTGGCGCTGACGGACCGTACGAGCGCCGATGAATCCTCACTCGTTGCCGCGTTGTACAGGTAGGCAACAATGTGTGGTTCGGCATATGCCAACATTCCATGCAGCAGCTTCTCATTTCGATCATAACTTTGAGCTCGAAGCGCTAACTCCTTTGACAGAAGGTCGATCGCAGTCGTGGCAGCTTCTAAACGAACCGCCATCTTGCGCCTCTGAGCATTGACATTTTTGACATCGCGTTGTAGCCGTGCAATTTTCGCAAGATACGCTGCCTGAGTTTCGGCTTGGCTCTTCGCAATGCGCTGAATCTCATTTTCGTGTTGCTCTAGTAGTAGTCCCAATCGTTCCGCGTCCTCCACGTGTGGGCCGAGTGCATGCAGCTTAGCAGTTAACTGGGCGATTTCTGCATTGGCTGCATCTACTGCACTGCGCCATAGCGCTTCACGTTCTCGCCACATGGATTCACGATGCTCCATGGCGCGGGTCGCCTCTTCCTCACGTTGTTGTGAAAGCTCTTTCTCTCGGGCGAGTTGCTCCAGAAGCTGTGCATCCTTCTCAGCTGCCAGTTTCTCGCGGACCTGCGCTTCTGCCAGCTTGTCTTGCGCGGTGCTGAGTTGAATCTTGAGCTCCTCCTGCTTTGCACGCTCGGCAGCGAACTCGGCGGCAGCGGTCTCCTTGTCTTGCTGACGTCCGGCGACTTCTCGCTCAATCTCGCCTCGAAGTACGGCAAGTGCAGCATCATGTTCCGCACGGAGACGCTGAATAATCGTATCATGCGTTGAAATGAGACTTGATTCACGCTGCGTGTGCTCTTTCTGCAACTCCTCGATCTTGTGCTCTGCCTCCTGCAGTTTCTCTTCATATCGTGCACGAGTGTTTTCCAGTTCAGCCTGCGTACACCGGAGTTCATGCTGCAACTCCGTAACGCGGACAGTAGCCGCAACATTGAGCAGCGCTGCCTGCGGCTCACTCTTTGGTACCTTATCAGCTGCTCCGCTCGCTGCAGATGCAGTCCCGCCTGAAGTGGAGTCGTTTCCAATCCCAACACCATCCGCTCCAAGCTTGAGGTTCAATGACTTTTGGAGCACTTCGATTACCGCCCGCTGCTCTTCACATCGCAGCATGAGCCGCTGGCTAGTTGCACGTTCTTGATCGAGGGATATGCTGAGTGAACGCACCTGACTACGAAGCTTTGCTACTTCAGTCTGAGCTGAAGCCAGTGTTCCAGACTTCCCTGACTCATGGAGGAATCGCATCTCCATTGTGGTGAGCTGTTTCTTAGTCTCACTGTGCACGGCTTGCAACTCCCGCAGCTCACGCTCGAGTTGGGCCCTGTAGGCGTTTGATGCCACGAGCTCTCCACGTAGTTTATCTGCTTCCTGACGTGCCACCTGTACATCCTTGTGGAGTCTCTCGCTGCGAGCAAGGGTAGCAGCCAACCGTTTCTCGAGCGTAATAATCGCCTTCTGAGCGTCTGCGAGGGTGGTAGGATTGGCTGGTGTTCGAGTGGGAGACGTTAATCTATCCGTTGAGGGTCTCGGAAGGTTGGCTCCGGCAACAGCTGACGAAGAAGAGGAAGAGGCAACCGACAGCGACGAAGCACCAAGGATCGCAGCAGCAGGGGGGGATGAGGTCCATGAGGACCTAAACAGCGGGGAGATCTCTGAGGCTACACCCACTTTCGGGTGTCCATGCCCCAAACTACCTCCCAAGTCCGCTGCCGCGGGATCGTTTTTTCGTGTCTCAGCCTGGAGGGACGGGAGCATTGCCTGGATCGCCTGCATTATTGGAAACATTTCGGCAGTTTGATCCGTCTTGGCGGGTTGCATGGCTAGTCTCTGCCGGGGATCCCACGTTTCGGGGGATATACGCAGCTAGTTCTAGTGAACGTTACACTGTGGTAGTAAAAAGTGTACTGTAGCAGGGTTCCAGTACGGGTTCTAGAACTATGGTGGGCGAAAGTGAGTGCGGAGCCGTAAGAACAATCCAGTTGTAGCTTCTGCAATATCGGACACTCGGCCTATCTCGAGACATTGCAGTGTTTATCACTGTTGTGAACGTTGGAAAAAACCGTCTGTTGGGGTGTGAACCCATCCACCTCGAAAAAATTATAACTCCGTCCACCGGTTCCCGGCACTGATTTTTGAATTGATCGCCCGTTTCTGGTACACTAATCGTGTGCGTATATCTCAGGCGGGGTGGGTGCTGCTCGAAAGGAATTTATGCGGCGGAACGTAACTGACTAGCGGAAACTTAAAACTAGCTGGGATGCGCCTGGGACCAACTGCTTTAGTGCGAATTCGCTCCATGAACCTACCCACTCTAGTGTCGAGCTCAAGGCGCGCATCTGTCTGTCTAACCGAGCGCGAGCGCCCGAGATGAGCTCTGCTTAGTAGCCCGTGAATTGCGATGCATCACCATATGTAGAGCCATACTGTGCACTCGGTCGGCCTGGAGAGCCTCCGTACCGCGCCGAAGTCGCCGCTCTTTTAGAGAAGTCCATCGCCCACGCACCATCAACACTTTGATTGGTGCTCTGCTGGCACCCTCTGCAAGTGTTGCAGACGGTCCGCACAGTATTGCGCGTAGAGTGCGTAACCGTTATGTTTGCGCCTTGTGGTGATCCGACTTGCTCTCTATATCTAGCGATTTCTATCGCACCAAGCTCGAGCCGAGGATGAGTGGATGGATTGCTTCGCGTGCGCGGCCCAGGCTGCCGCAGACACAGCATCCAGTAGCATCAGTAGATGCGGATTACATCCAGGACGACGATGCAGACGACTACCGTGGCTCTTTACCCGCAGCCGTTGTGGCGCGCGTGGCAAAGCGACCCATCAAGCCAGCTCACGACCAAGTCGTCACGACACCTCCTCAGCCTCGACCTATGGGTGTGAAGACGGCTGCAAAGAGGGCTAGTCTGCCAGCCCCCACACCGCCACCAGTGCCTGCAATGTCGGCACCCCTGTCGCGACCTCCGCAAACCTCGTTGCCTACACCCATCGTTGTTCCATCCCTCGATGCCCAAACGCGAGCGATGCTGACCGAGGTGATGAGTGAGCTTGCGTCGCTGAAAGCGGCTCTTCAGAAATCGACACCGCCAACGCCACTTCAGCTGCCACTTCCTGCTCCCACTACAAGTGCCGCTCCAGCACCGACCCCCATTCCTGTCCCCTTCCCGCTCCCCATTAGTGGAGTTCCGCCTCAGCTTCAACCTGTCGCTTCCATGGGAACTCCTCAGCCCCAGTTCCAGCCCCAGTCTCAACTACAACCCCCCTACCCTCCAAGCCTGGACTCAGCAACCCATGCATTACAGGAGCAACTCGCGGCGTTGACGAGACGCATCGAAGTCATTGATGAAGGTGTCCGTGAACAAAAATTACGCAGCGAGATCAAAACCATGATTGAGGCGAGTATGAAACCCACGTCATCCCCCTCTAGTGTAGACGGCTCTGCGTCATCGGGCCCGTCATCGTCTGAGGCTGGGCTGCAGCCAGTAGTGAAGGCCAATTCTTCTCCAGCCAACACCGACAAGCGTACTTCAGTGTCAACAACTCCCAACTTGGTGGGCCACTCGGAGCAGACTCAACTTGAGGATCTGCTTCGTCGCATTCAAACACTCGAAACAACCGCACTAGCCAGCAAACCTGAGCGTAAGGTACAGTCTGAGCAAGGTCAGTCCGAGAGGAAGACATCTACACCCAAGTCGCTCCCTCTGTCACCTCAATCTAATGCACAAGATGAGTCGCGCGAACCACAGATGGAGGAGCGGGCACAGGTGCAGGCAACATCGGGGGTTTCAGAAAACCTCGCTCCTCAAGACTTTCTGGAGCTTCTGCCTGCGCCCACCCGAGGCGTATCCTTATTCCCTCAGATGCCCTCACCGGGTGATACGACGGCTCCAGTACCAGATAATGCAGTGCCAAGCAAAGCCGAAGCCAAGGCCCAGAGCCATCCAGACACAGCGGCGCAGTCAGAAGGGCAAAAACCAAAGAAACCTCTTGAGAGGAAGAGGTATCGCCCAATCAAACCACGCAAAGCACGAGGTATTAATATTATCCAGCTGCAGCCACCCCAACCCCAGGAACAAGCGAATGACATTGACACGAAGCCGGACTCAGAGGCATCAGAAGGCCGTGCTCAAGGGCAGATCCTCGATCTTTTGAAGCGAATTAGCGAAAAGATCGAGACACAGAATCCACTTGAAAACATTTCTGAGACTATCAGCGGCACAATTACAAAGATTGTACAGGAAGAACAGAGCGCCCTAGCTGCGAAGCTCGCATCACTTGAGGAACTTACACTGAAGGCGCTTGCCCAACAACCGAAGCATGTGCCAATCCATGCCGAGCCAGCTTCCGATAAGTCAGGCGCCAATGATGTAAGAATTGCGATTGTCCCGACACTTTCGCTTGGGAAGGACAACCAAGACCTTGCCACACCAGCCATACCCGTAGAATCCGCACGCCAGGGATCGCCTGACAGAGAATCGTCGTTGATCAAGCTCCCTTCCGTTCCGCAGATACAATTCGAAGACACCGAGAGCAAAGTATCAGCACTCGCTGCGGCGCTGCGAGACGACGTGAGCACACATAGCCAGAATGTGGCGTCACTTGTGGATAATGGTCTTGCCGAGGCGCTCGAGAAGTGGGACGAGGCGAAGTCAGATGTCGTTCAAGATGCCGCCGAGCTAGGAAGCCTTCCTGATGCCAGCACGAAAGTCCATGTTGGTGCTTTCTCACCAGTTCTTCCTGCACATGATGAATCAGTAGCTGCCTCACATAACGTTCTCTCCACGGGATCTACGCATTATCCCTCGGATAAGGTAGTGGGGGTTGATGGGATGAGTGCAAATGAAGGGACGCAGAACGACGCTGACAGTGATACTGTCAATGTCACCTGCATTGACTTCGCGACACATCCAGTTCTCGGATCAGATGCAGAATCACAGCATGGGGCACATTCTCTTTCCCCAACAGAAACCCCAACCACCTACTCACCAAGACCAGAGCAAAACCTCCAGAAGATGGCTTCTGAAGCTCAATCAAGACCTAAGACCAGTTACTTGGGTGCGTCTCCACGTAAACCGATAACTGAGGCTGGCATGGCCGCACTACGCCGGCGCGAAGAGCTCGCCCGCAAAGCTGAACGGGCACAACTTGATTTATCAACTCGCGGTCACTCGAAAGTTCCGTCAGGCGACACGGATCAGAGTGATAAGCCAGAGGTGATCGAGCTAACTGCGGTTGTCGTTAATGAGTCCACGGTTCGACGTAATCTTCGACCACAGAAGTCTACAGACCCAACGACCCAAGTGGTATCCGTCAACGCTTCTGATTCGTCGACCTTTCTATCGCATCCACGCCCTGATTCAACATCACCGCACCCATCGGAGTCATACGTAACTTCAGCCCAAACAAGTACCACCGGACAAACCCGCCCACCCAGCACGAGTAATACGGTGGAGTCCTCGTCTATGCTGACGGCTCAGGAGCGCGACCAAGAGAGCGCTAACGATCTTGCAAGCTTCAGCCGATATATAAGCTCAAATGCAGGGATGGATCTGGTCAACGCGAGCCGGAAAGAAGGCCCTGACCCGTCGTTGATTGAGTTCGATGCAGGCGAAGTCGAACGACTATGGGCCGCCGTGACGAAGATGTGTGGAGGAATCGCTGAGCGCGCTGCACAAGGCAGTAAAGATGAGGACCCCTCGAGCGAGGATGATGATAATCTCTCCGGCGAATCCCGAGCACTAACTACGAAGTCGCCGTCCCAGCCGAAGTTTTACGTTACAGACGGATCAGCTGGCATTTTGCCACTCTTAATTGCCCAGAGATTGGTGGCAACCAGTGTGAGTGCTAATGGCTGGATGCCACTCCGAAAGCTGTTCCTTAACAGAGCACAAGGTGTTGTCCAGTCTCTCAACACTCTACTGGCGATGCTAGACGATCCATCATTGGCTCTACCATTACCACCTCTTCTACCACCTCATCAAGGCACAGCAAATGCGGACTCACCAGCCCGTGAACTCGAACTAGCAAAAGCCCGTCGAAATCGAGAACGAGAAGTTGCTCTCGCTCTCACCGAATTGAACGTAGCCCCTGAAGAGCTTGTGCGCCGACTTCAAACGCATGCAGCGTCTGCTCGCTCGGTTTTGGGCTCGTCGCACCATACGACACATAGTACTACATCCGAGGGCTCTATTTCATTCCGCCGTTCATCTTCTCCGACTGGATCAATGAGCTCTGTCTTGGGGATTTATAGTCCAGGAGACGAAGAGCCTACGTATCTAAGTGTACTCGAGTTTTTCAGAATCCTACTCAACCCGCTCTCGGCTGTAGTTTCGACGACTCATTCGATTCTTTCGGATGTTTCGTCCGTTCGGGCGTCCGCTCCTGATTCTGCCGCAAGGTCTCCACTCGAAGAGTCGTCAGTTCTGTCTCCGGATCCTCGGACTACCGCCAGTCATGCCCCTGATCAACCATACGGGAACCAACTTGTAGTGCCGACGCACGCGGCTTTGAAAAGTCGTCCAGCAAAGACATCCTCGCCGAATCGAAGCTCGGACATTGAAATTAGCGCGACAGCGAATCATGGGAACGAGCACGATGCTGACGGCAGCGAGGGACGCCTGGAGAGTGAGGACAACCACAGCTATACCGAATCCGCAACCCCATCCGCCTTCGATTCAACCTCATTCCATTCTACTTCCTATCGCAATCCTACGAAGGGTCAGCCATCTCAGGTTCAAGGCACAGATCGTCTGCTAACATCCACTCAGCAAATTAGCACTTCCTTAGGGCCATCTGCAGTAGCAGGGGGTTCAAGTCTGGGGATGCCGGTCAGCGGTCATGGCCACCGCCGGTCTATTAGTGTGACAGATACTCCGCGTCATCGACCCGTCTCTCTTGCCGCAGTCGACAACACGGCCCACCAGAGTCTCGAATCCATCAAGCCGCACGAGAGCTCTCAAACGCTAAACTCGGAGGGGGACTCCTTTACAAGTGCAGACGACTCCCTTCGGCGAGGCAAGAACGAAGGAACTTTGCAAGTCCGTATTACGCCCGCAACTCCCACCTTTAATCCTGAAAAAGCGCCGTTCGGTCGTCCTTCCAGGCTTCACACGGATCCCATGCTCCCACTTGACGAGGTAGGACGCTTGAACGACGCCTTGGGTAAGGAAGAGCAAAATGCTCAGACGGCTGCCAATGTAAGAAACAGATCGAGACTCAATTCACCCACTCCACATGAACTGCCGGTCCATCAACCGGTTCATCAACCGGTTCATCAACCGGTTCATCAACCAATCCTTCTAGTGGGTGGAGCTCATCCTCCACCACCTGAACTCATTTCAAGGCCAGGATCAAGTGCGTCTTCCATTCGAACCGCGCCCCTGAGAGTCAACACACTACCAGAGGTCCCAATCGATCCACAGAGTTCAATTGGTCGGGTCGCTGCGGCACAAGCGACATTTTATCGTGACGCGGGCTCACTCGTCAATCCACAGTCGGCACATGCAGGTCCCAGCCTTCACCCTCCACAAACACTACTTGGGCGTCCGACATCCCTGCCCGCACCAGCTCATCTGGGTCCAACCGGAGTTTCGGGTTCAACTGAAAATCCGGGTTTGTTTGGTCGACTGCTAAGCGCTGGTTCACTGGGTATGGTCTCTTCAAAGACAGCATCGAATCAACCCTTGAACTTGCAAACTGCGAATGCAGCTGGTCCAGCTATCCCAACAGGCAAGAAGCATCGTGATCGTGAACACAAGCGAAGCCGTTCCTCAGCATGGTTTGAGAGGACCCGAGGCAAGCTGCAGGTACCAGCCACTAACATGTTCCAACAAAACCCAATCGCTCCTGGTCATCGGGTCTCCATCGATTATTCGACTGAACAGTTCAACCGCCTGAACAGCCTTGGTCTTAGTGATGGGCAGGTCGCAGCTGAGTTTGATCGTGTTCCGTCCAGCCAAGCACAAACAGGATCGGTAGACGGCGCGGTTGGCGAACAAGTACTCCTGTCACCTCCACTCCCAGTCACATCCCCAGGAGAGCCAATTGTTAGTCAACGTAGACCGAGTGGTGCACGTCGGTTGTCGGTTGTCACGTCCAGCTTTGCGGGAGGTAGTGGTCCATTCAGCCGTGTCCAGAGTTATGACACCGCACAATCTCTTCAGAACCCCCAATCTCTCCCCGGTGTACCTGGGGCTCACTCAAGCTCACAGAGCGGCTCAAGTGGTTTGCTAATGAGGTCGAGTGGTGGCGCTGCATCGGGATCTGGACCGGAGTCAGCAAGCGGTGGAATTTTCAACGAGATGGCCATGGAAGAGGATAGAAGGGCGTTGGAAGAAGCTGATTTGCTGAATAACAATATACTTCGAAGAGAAACTAGCCGGCAGAACCTTCCGTTGCCGTTTCCATTCACATTACCGGAGTCTGCCACTCCCAGTGAGGAATCAGCTCAAGAGCCATCGCATATGTTGGAGAATACGAAGCCAAGTGACAAGCTTTTGGTGGGGGATTTAGCGAAGTCAGTCATGCGTGCCGTTTCGGCGGGCCCAATTAACGTGCCTATCCCTACGGATATCGAAGGCGGAGAAGGCGATGATGGCATAAGTGAGGACAGACGCTCGATTATCGCTCTAGATCTCAGTCAATCCCCTAATCGACATGCGAGGTCGAAACAAGCATCGATCTCTGGCACACCTCTTTCGAGACAAGACACATCTCGTATTCTTCTGAATGAATCTGGAGCGTCTGACACCGTACACGTTCCAAGGACCTCAAACCTTGCAAGCGACAGCGTATCGAAGGCAGAGGGTGACGACGAACACAGAGCCGATGAACAGGTCAACGGGGACCATGATCAACAAGGCGTATTCATCTCAGAAGTCGAAAGGTTGAGCCGTGTGCTGACTGACCCACATATTTTTGCATTTTTCTTCTTCGATCCATCCAGCAACTCAAACGAAGCTATCTCCCCAGAGCTTCTACGTGCAGCAGGGAGTGCGCGCTTCTTAGCCGATCCTAGCTTTATTCAACAGGCTACCCCATTCTCTCAAGCAATGGATATCGAGAAGGTAACAGCTATTCGGAGCCAACTCGAACGTATTGTCTTACGATCGCATCAGGAGTTGAAGCTTGATCCGACGATTGCACTAGCACCCTTGACGCGGCTCGCCTTCATGGACGAATCGTCAAAAGCACTTCCCAGACCGCGTACCCTAGCCGAACTCGAGGCTTGGTTTGGTGACGGCGATGTCCAAAGTAAAGTCAGCGAGGCCAAAAGGCTGCAATCTGAGGCAAGAGAAGTGTTCTTGCAATACCTCAAAGATGCTATTTCGCAGGCTGAAAAGAGGGCTCGCGGCATCACAGATACCCATGGTCACCTTCATAACGGTTCCGGAAAACTGCGCTTGGATGATTCCGTCATGGCTGATCCTGGCTGGTGTGAGCTTGCGGCAGAGCTCCTTGCCACCGAAACGAGCTGCCTCGTTAATCCGCAAGATGACCTGCCTCGAGCACTAAGCAGACTGCGCGATGCTGACACGCACATCTCTAATTGGCAAGACTTCGCGGGCCTGGTGATCCGCGAAGCCGCTCTGGTGCGACAACGGCGAGCTGCCGAAGCGGTGCAAGCCAAGATGGGAAGCAAGCTCGCGTTCAGTCTTGCGAGCTTAACCGCTGACAACTCAAGTGATGACGACGATGACGATGATGACGAAGATGATGATGATGATCATGATGGTAATGATGATCACTACGAAGACGAAGACGAGTCCGAAAAGCCAATTAGCCACAGGATCGAATCAAAATCAACGTTTGGCGCTGGAGATTTGAGCGCAACTTCGAAACCGCCAAAGGGTCTCACTGAGCTCCGCATTTCAGGTACATCGATCTCCGTTAAGCATGCTCCACCAACCGACGAAGATATGGAAAAAGCAGTTCTGGAAAAGACGTTGAATGAGCTGGAAAATGTCGGTCTCTCCGATGATGCGAAGTTTGATGAGGCCTGCGCACGTGCACGAGCAGCCTTGCGCATGGCTGCTGAGGCTGAAGATTGCTTCCCCCGCGTCCCGACTAAGCGCAGGGACAGCGGTTCGGCTGTTCCGGAGATCCAATCCGCAGCCGAGCAAGTCGACTTAGAGTTAGGAGGTGCACACGAACTCGACTCAGATGCTCTGGTGTTCAAGCTCAGAGTAGGTGCCAGTGCCTTGCGACCCACTCGGCCACGAGCGCAGCTGTGTCTTGTTTTCAGTGCAATGCCACGTGAGTCTGGAGCATTTTCCGCGCTGCCTTTTGTACGCTACCTACTACCTCTACCAGACAACTCACCGCATGGCGATGCACCACACAAACAGAGCGCTGCTCCGATCTTCCACTCTCCTGCGGTTCCAGGTGTCCGGGGTATGTGTCCATTTGCTCACACTGAAGTAGTTCGCCCACCCCCATCTCCGCCTGCAAACAGCGAAGGGCTTGAACAACCATGGGCGTTTGAGCAGGAAATAACAATTCCTCTAAGAGCAGTGGCACACAGCTTCCTCTCGCCTCCCAGCTCATCGTTGGCCAAAGTACCTTTGGGTGAAGGAAAAGGCCTAGAGACATTCCACAAAGCATTGGAACACGTTCCTCGTCGTCTATTTTCAGGCCTTCGTAGTCCCACGATCGATGGACAATCGCTTCCAGGCGCAATCCTGATCTCTGTGTTCGAAGTTGAACCGACCGAAAGTGACCAGATTGACAAACTCACCACTGCAAGAGGCAGCTGGCTGCAAAAGGGAACTCGATTGCTTGGGCAGACAGCAATCAGTGTTGCTGCCTTGCTTCTCTCAGCACGGGATGAGCTAGCTTTGAGTGCTGGAGTATTCGATCTACCAGCGATGTTAGAGTTGGCTGATCTTTCATTAGCGTGGCGCAAGCACATTCCAGCTTCGAGAGATGCTCTCGGCGAAGGTGAAAATCCCCTGAACGAGGAAGGCTTGAATAGCAACAAGTGTGATGAGGTCGAGATCGAGCTTGATGACTCAGAGGTGTCCGAGCGTGTCAAGGCATTGACTGTTGAGACTTTGGCTCGCAACTCCCTCCGCGATGCACGAATCTACTTCACAGCATCCTTAGTACCACTCGAAGAGGTGCATGTCAACGAGCTGAAGGCAGTCGTTGGTACGACCACGAGCGCGTTCCTGGCCGCAGGAAATGTGGAGCCACCCCTCCCTAACACATCTCACTCACTCATTAGGAGTTACCTTATCTTTGCGCATATTCTGAATGCCTGGCGTGCAGCTTCACGACAACGTAGCATCAAACAGTCCACAGAGGAGATTGTTGCAGACGCAGTTTCCAAGACTAGCGGCGCCGACCGGCTATTGAACGCACGCAACTTTGCATTGCTCTGGCTCTATTCTTGCAACTTACAGCGGCTCTTCGCAGTTCACACTGATAGTGAATTGATCGAAATGCTTGCTCCCCTCTCGATTTCAGAAGCACCTAATGACAAAAATCCTTCACGTACTGCAATTATGGCCCAGTGCGAGATATTCCTTGGCCAGATACCTGATATCTTCGACTACTTGGATGAGCGTGTCATCGAGCTTCTGCTCTTCTCCGTTGAGGCGTTCGCTGGGCTGGTCGACGCGGCTGGTGGTGATCCAGCCAAACTTCTGGAGCGTTTGGCAACTCTCCCACTCACATCACAGCCTATTCAGCTCTTGCAGGCACTTAAACTATATGTAACGACCGCCGAAGCATCCGCTCATTGGCTCCCCTTGTTATCTGGAAGAGTTCATGGACCGGCAAAATCGCTAAGTGCGTATTGGTGGGTGGAGCTCGCCGCACGCCGACGGCGCGCAGCTGGCTGCTTGAGTCAAGCCGGACATGGTATTCCGGCTTTGCTATCTTATATTGCTCCCCTTCGCTCTGAGACTGCGGATAAAGTGAAAGATCTGCTCTTCCTTGATCCGGAGCTGCAAGGGTTACTACCTGAACCAGACAACGAGGATGAACCTTCGCCCAAAGCGCTGCTTCAGTGTTTGGACTTGGCAGGCATTGGAGGAATTGCAGCCTTGAGATGCATACTTGTTTCCTTGGCTGAAGTCGAAGCTCTACACCGAGCGCAGAAGGTACAACAGCTTCAACAGCGACTCGAGGAATTGCAGCACGACCCATCTCCAGAGGCTACTGCCTCGAGTGAGAAAGTGCATCATGAGCTTCAGCACCTTTTCAGCTCGCCATGCTTCCCAACTTGGAAAGCATTTATGGAGGCGTTAACCCAGCGGACTGCTGCTGCTCGTGCCTTAGTGGAGAATGACAAGAAAGAGCTGTTTGCAGTGCTCACAAGCGGTACTCTTCGCAAACCTTCCATCGGTCCAGCCCAGCAGCCACATGTTAGAAGAATTCTTCGTGACGCTCTCGATCCGCGCCTATCCATCGATTTCACTCGCGCTGAATCAGACTACATTTACATCGCTTGTGGGTTGGGGTCGTTCACCCCTCGAGCAGCGCACTGCGTGGCGCAAGATTATGAGGATCTCAACGAACCAATTGATCTCCCTCATCCATCCACCTACCTTACGTTCGAGGCCGATGTCGATCCGTTGGAGTATGACCTTGGGATTGACATCTTGACCTACACGGGTGACGTCGGTCCACACTCAGGCCTACCAGTTCCAATGTTGAAGCAAAGAATCCGTTCATTAGAGCACCTGGTGCACTTAGTTGAGCTTGCCGGTGTCATCATGATGAAGAGGAGACTTATCGATGCTCCCACGACAGAAAATGAAATGCCTGCGAGCTCCGATGGTGCAGACCCGTCTTGGTTAGCGAGCACTCCGCGGTCGCTCACGAATTCAATTCAAGTGTGGCTAGGAACTCAATTCCGCGAATCGACTCCAGAGGGCCGCCTCATGCTCCTCGAAGCTCGCTCACGAACCGCAATCAGACTCGCCAAGATCGGCCTGCTCATGTACTTAACGCGGAAGTCGACGTTACTATCACCACGCGTCAGGTCTGATCTTGCACAATTGACAAAATACCAAGACCAACTTGAGCCTGTTATTGTCGCGACCCGATATGAGCTGCCCGCGCTAATGCGCATCTTAGAGAGCTATCAGAAGGCCTCCAGGACATTCAATGGCCTTGTCGTTATGGCTGCATCGGTGCGAACGCAGTTTGTCGACGAAATCGAGTTGCGGAACAGGTTCTTCGCGATTCTTGGAGGATCTCCGCTTCTGACTCACAATCCGACATTGTATGCCGAGTTATGCGGGGAAGAGGCACGAGACCATGATACTTGGTCTGAAGATTGGCGCAGCTCCCGTTCAATTTCCCTCTCTCTTGCACTTCCGACAACGGACGAAGTGATGCGCATGAAAAATCACCTCGAGAAGGAAACGGTTGACTCGGAGCGCGTGCGAGCCTTCGCTGAAATAATCGCTGTACGATGTGGTGGCTTCCACGGGGGCGTCGTTGAGGCATTAGAAAGTCTAATGTCGCAGGATATCTCAGTGGACTCATCGCAGCAACTAGCTGAGATGATTTTCAAACTTTCTGGACTTCCTCGCTCAACGAATGGAATCCATGCCTCGCCTCAAACCACCACTTCCAAACGCCGAATATCATCCTCAGATGACACAACTGAGCACAAGACTAGCTCGGAGTCTGATGACAGTGACGACTCTGATTCGGATGTCGCACTGAAGTTGCACGGTTACTACCGAAAATCAATGGAACTGGACTCTGATGACGATCAAAGCGGCGTAGAATCCTCCGCTCGCAAGCCTAATGAAGCAATGTCTGACGGCCGAGACACTCCAAATACGCAACCCATTATCATTCAAGATATCAAGCGTGAAACATTGCGGTCGGAAATCGACATGGTTTCCGTCAACTTTAATGATACTTCACGAAGAGGTTCACAGTCAGGACAGAGAAAAGATTCCCAAGTTGAACTCGCCTTGAAAGACGTAGAGACAACCACCCGTCCTGCCAAATCCTTGTCTCGACCAATGCAGGTCGAGCTAATTTCGCTAGATACTGAGAGCGTGGAAGTGCTGCCCTTGCAGGCGAGCACGTGCGGGGAGCACGCAGCAGTAAAACCGAGTGGAGAGTCTCAGCGGCAGTTCTCCCATGGCTCATCAACAGTTGTGCATCCGCCTCATTTTGGGCCTCATCCACACTTTGTAGGGCCCGCGTTTCCTTATCCAGCGGGTTCCGGGCTTTCGTATGGTATTCATTATCCACTCCACTGTATGATGTGCCAAGCGTCGTTGTATCATTCACCATTCGGCCCGCATTTACCGTACGTGAGTGCTCCTCATTGCCCATATTGCCATGCCCCATACTCTGTGCAGCCACCTGAGGTCCCTCCATCATCTGCAGCGTCCAACAAGCCGAACGATTCTGAATCACCTCCGACTCTACACCCCCAAGGCAAATTCGACACAAGAGGCTCATCTACAGGCAAGATTCTACAGTCCGATGGCCCACGCTGCAACAACATCTCGAAGGAGGCACCTAGTGGTGAGTTTTGGCTTCCAGGACTCGGATCCTCAGACCCGGCCCATGACTATTCAGTCAGAGATAAGTTGCGTGCAGCTGCCGAGGAGGAAAAACGCCAAAAGACGCGTGACGCAATCGATCTGTCACAATGGATCGTAAAGCGCACTCCGCAGAGCGATCAGGAGAGCATTTCTGGGACGACTGAGCCTTGGCGTAGACCAAAGCCACCGTTGCCTGGAGAGCGCGATTGGATTGAGTCTTTGCGCGGCGAAATGTACCAAGACAAGTCCATGCCCACTTTCCTGTCTGTAGGAAATGCACCATCGCGTTCGATTAGCCGTTTCAATGAGACTTTGCGATCGCTTCCAGAGATCGGAACTGCTAGGCAAAGTTCGGCAAGGCTTACAAGCGAGCGAAGTGAGGCCAAGAGTGAACATCTTGATGCCGAGAAGGCACCCACACTGTCAGCTCGGCCTAAAGGGATGGGATGGACCATCGACATCTCACCACCAGGTCAACGTCGGCGCTCTGGAATTCCTCGGCATCTCAGCATGCGCCTTGGACTTACTAACACGCATGCAATCGCAGAGCAGCGTCGGCACGCTGTAGCGTCTCTGAAGACCCAACAGCATGTTCATCAACAACAAGATCAAACGATTGTGCAGCCTCTTCCCGAGCTAACGAAGCCACAGGAGGATCAATCACGTGCGCAACTTCCTGAGTTTAGGTCTGCGACTACGGCGAGCACTACGACGAGTAAGGCGACGAATACGACGACGAGTACGCCGACGAGCACCACCATCGGTGAACAGAGTGGCGGTGTGGTCGTAGGGCCGCTCGCAAATTCACCATTATCATCCTCTACGACGGTCGCAGTGACCAAATCTCTAAACTCAACTGACCTTGCAAGCAGCATTCATCAGTATAAGCGGAGGGTGTCGAGACCGAGCGCTCTAACGCATACGGATGATGATGAAGTAGAGCAGGATATCGTTCAGTGGACATCGCCCGCAGGTACTCCTGCAGCCTCAACAGCTTCTGAGCTTGCGTCGCCAGCTGCCCAACCGCGTCCTTCACTCCAGAACAAACCACCCAGCGGCACTGTTGATACGAATAGTGATCCTAACCCCGCATCGAAGCCGCAAGATGAAGGCTCGTTGGCAACTCCGAAACCGCAGACACCAACACATGTACCCGCTGTTGATCTATCTAGAATTGTTAACCTGGGGCAAGCTCAGCGTCTACCTCCGTTGGTCCCAGAGCCTTCTGAAAACTCTCCGCGTGACCGTCGAAAGCGCGACAAGTTTGGCCGCCTCGGCACTGTTGGCGGGTCTAGTGACGCAATTAGTAGCATCTCTCAGGAGAAGGCCAAGAGTGGTAAGATTGGCCAACAAGCTGTGTCTCAATCTACATTGCGAAGATCGCTGAGGGCTCCTTCGACCAGCTCCCCCAAGGTTTTGCCGAACTCACGTCATCAAGGCAAATCGGTTTCAGGTTCCGACGCCGCAACCATGCAGAGTAGAACGTCATTGGGTACTCATGACAGCCATGATCTAGGGTGGAACTCTGATTCAGGTGAGGAGACGTTTAAGGTTCATGACGCGGCTGATTGATAGTAGCAGCGTAATCACTCCTGATCAGGGGTTGATTTTCAGGGCTCAGTTGCACGGGATGTGTATGAGTTGTAATACTAGTATAAACGTTTGTGGCTTTGTAATAGAACAGTGTACATAATTACATGAATAGGATTTCATTCAATACTGGGTATGGCAATCAATGTCAGCTTGATCCATTGGCCGTTGTTGTCTCAGAACCTCCACCCGACTGCTGCTCCTTCTGACCAGTCGCTATTTGACGCAACTTGCGCTGCAACTGGCTTAGCTTGCTTACCTCGTTCATTTCTTCTGCCTGTTGAAGGTCGGCTTTCAGAGCTTTGCGTTGCAGGGCGCGTGCCGGAAGCCAGCTCGCCCACGGCGAAGCATCCGAGTCCGAGCTGTCTCGGAGTTGAACAACGGCATACGACATGAGAAGCACAGCTGCGATGGCGCCCGGCACCCACAGATGCTCCTTCATCAGACGGGGATCTCTGAGCCTGTGTCGGTCCTCTTCAGGCGTCATACTGTACGGCTGGAGCTGCATTTTCTTTGGTGCCTTGTCACCGTACGCCTCCTCAGGAGATAACTTCCAGGTCCATCCCGTTCGCGCACGGAGCACTTCATGCAACGGGACATCGACTGCGGCGACTGGAATACGTGTCTTGGAAGGGTCGTTATCAATGTCCTGGAACAAACCAGGTGCGGGCTTTAACGTTTTTGCGAGTTCATCTTGCTCTCTCTTAAGTATTTCCGTTGCCTCGTCAATGCTGCTCGGTACACGTGCTGCATTCAGCTCGGATGGCACAATCTGGCCTGTCCGAGAATCCCACGCTTTGTCAAAGTCAACGTCCTCCAGTGAGGGAGGCGGGGTCATACCGGGCGCACTTGCCCCGACCAACTTAGACGCATCGGGTTGCGGTGGCGGCCTAGCGACAGCACCCCGTGCTGCCGCACTAGGAGCGAAGACGGGTTTCTTCGGCCTCGAAGCGAAAGTGCGTATGCCGCATTTTGCAGGTAGGGAGGGTATACGACGGGTAGCCAACCGTACCACCGCGTTCATTTCGCCACGAAGCGTCTTAGGATCAACTTATCTAGCGCTGTCAAGAGCTCTATCGCGAGATACAGTGAAAGTTATGTTCTGCCCATCAACGTTATCCTAGATTCTGGAACTCCATATTCAGTGTATGTTGGTGTAAAACCAAAGTATGGTTGTGGTAGATAAGCCTTGAGTCTACCCATATATTGCGTCAGATCACGACGCAGTGATAAGCATATATGAGATCCGAACCCTCCAATCATTCCACTTTCAGCCAAAGAAACAATCCAGGGGTTGCAGAGCTACGAATGCCACGCAGCTCGCCGGCCGCGATCGAGGCCGTGGCCTCTTCGGCCCAGCGAATCGAAATGTACCCCTGGGAGAAGCGGGGAACTGCGCGATCATGCCAGATGAAACTCACCATCATCCAAATTTGCTTAGGTGTGGGCTTGTTTGCACTGCCTTACGCGCTCTCACTCTCAGGCTTTTGGTTTGGTGCGGCTGGAATCATGTTCATTGCGTATGCCAACGCTGTGAATTCTGAGTGGCTCGTCATGTGCAAAGCTGCAATGCTCCGAAGTGGACTAGTTGCCCCTCCTGGGTCGCTCAACTCAGGCACGTTCGGCTATGTTGCCAAGGCTGCACTTGGTCCCTATGGTCCCAGATTCATTGACGTGTCTATTCTCATCACACTGCTGGGTTGCGCTGTGCTGTACATGATCACGTTGGCGAATCTGCTTCCACCGCTTCTCTATGTCTCGTCCATTACATCTGTACCCAACGTACCAGGGACGGAGGTGAGCTCTCCGATCACGGCAGGTGTGGCAGACGCACTTGACACGATTTCCCATCTCCCTGGTGATATCTACACCGATTCGCCAGCGGATCCTGATTCGTCGGACGCCTTTCCTGCCTCTGTAGGCGACGGTGGCAATGGTGGCGATCAGCCTGATCATTTGATCCTTACACTCAGAAATCCGCAGACTTTGAAACAAACCAGCGTCTTCCTTGAACTCCTGGGCCGTGTCAATGATACTACTGCTTCAGCCACTCCAGCCGACTCGATTGCCATGAACACCAACACAGAACCCGTAAACAACCGGACTGCTCCAGGTGAGGTTGAAGTGGTCGTGGACGAATCTCCACTGGTCTCCTCGGACACGACAGACTCACCATCTACCCGGACCACATCTCAGACGGGTTCTCCGATATCAGCCCGCAATACTGTGAATGCACCACGGAGAGCAAGCCCTTCCCAGATCGCAGATGGCGGCTGGTGGGCTGAGTTGATTCACAACCCGACTAAGTTGATTATCTTCCTGTGCATAGTTCTGTCACCAACGATGCTGGTTACAGACCTCACATCGATCTCGTTTGTGTCCGTGCTTGGTGTGTCGTGCTATACACTTGCCGTCCTGGCGGCAATGCTCAACTGTATGGCCAAGGGACCTGCGATGTCTCATCTCTCTGCAAAGTACCTTGCCGAGATTCCTGATTCCCAGCCCTGGTATGCGGCAATAATTACAGGCGTCTCATGGCGTCTCAAGGTCGTTTACGATGCCATCTTAGAAAGCCCGCTTTGGGGTAGTCCATTCGATCATCTCAAATCTATGTACGACCTCATCGAGTTTGTGGGTGTGGTGGCATTTTCCTTCGGCGTTCCAACTTTAACATATGATCTTCAAGAGAGTATGGCGAGACCAAGTCGACTTATCCACTGCTTGTACGTCTCCCTTTTCGGCCTAGGCATCGTGTATGCATTTGTTGGTCTATTTCTTGTTGCGATGCTGATCGACCCCAAGTCCCCTGAGCCGTTTGGAGGGATCAAAGCGTTTGTATTGCTAAATCTGGATGCTTCCTGGGTTACAGCACTCGTGAGCGGCGGCGTTGCCCTCACTGTGGTTTGCTCCCTTCCAGTCACGCTGCTCATTCCTGGCTTGAACTTGTTGGAAGTTCTCGTGTTTGGTAACCTCGCTGCAGGTCCTTTTGGCAAGAAAGCAGCCGCTGAGGCGGTGGTAGCTGTTGTCAATGTAGTTTCGGAGACGGCTGGAGTCCTGACTCATAGTCCCATGAAAGTCCATGCTGACAAGTATCATCATCATTTCTCGCAACGCTCTTCACGAGCACCCCAAGTGGGGCAGCAGCGACCGCAGCTAGTCGCCCGAAAGAAGCTTGACTTCGCCTCAAAGGGAGACGGCCATAGCAGCGATTTAACAGATGAGCAAAATACCATGCTCGATTCGATCATGCCAGTTTTCGGGCATTCGGATTTTGATGCTGTTGATCAAGAAGATTCACTCCTGGATGTACAGATGAACATGCCGCCTCAAGTACCTGGGTCTCCTCACAATTCACACAGTTCGACTCGTTCACCTTCTGTGAAAACTGCCCTTGCGTCGTTGGGAGACGTTCCGTTAAGTGAAGCCTACCAGCATCACTCACACAACCCTGCTGCGTCTGAGGAAGCTGAAGAAGAGGCAGCGGTGAGCTCGGCCGTCAACTCCGCTGACTTGGCACTTCCTGCGGGTGCACTCCTACCCCTTCCTTCCAACGTTTCTGGTCGTGCCATGGCAATAGCTATGGGAGCTGATCTGCCATCACATCGCGCTGCGACTTCGGTTCCTCCTCATGGGCTCTTCCAGGATAACAACTCCATCGTAGTGGGGGCAGGTGAGCAAGCCGCGAGCGAGTCACAATCTGACGTGCTTGTTGCGACCATAGCAGCAGCAGCACTACGCCTCGCGCGACAGCCATCAGGGACACTCGATTCAGTCACTAGGTGTGCAAATGCACCCCACAGAGTGGCTACCGGATCTAGCCTCGACAATCGTCACAGGTTAACAGCCGCATACCATACTGGTGAATATGACGACGACGAGGAAGATGAGGAAGAAGAAGACTCCTCTGACCCTGGAAAGATAACGATGCGGCAGTTGCGCCACAAACGACCCACGGTTGCACAAATCTTGGCATTGCAGCCACCTGCTGAAAGTTCCGGCCAGACAGCCTTGGGGGAGCGATCAAGCTTATATGCTAGCGAGACCGCAAGCGTTAAACACTCAGACTATGGAAGTGTGGCAGATTCGGGTGTAATATCACATTCCGTGCGACTTCCTACAGAGCTTGCCGTTGAAGCGGGAGCCGCTGCGACCGAAATCCTCGCTGTCGTAAGTGGCGGCGCTCCGGTGGGAGATACGCGCACGGCAGCCTTGGACGTGAGAGTGCCCCAAAGCCCATATACCGAACAGTACAGTCAGGATACACAGCCGCTATACCCAAGTCCCCATCATTTGGCGCAAGGCGCCTTCGTCGACGTTAACGTCCCGATTTTGTTGAAGTGCGTTGAGGCAGACGATCTGGATCGAATTTCGCAGGCATCAGTCTCGGAGACAATGTCGAGCTGTGTTGTGAGCAGTGGAGGCTTCCGAAACTTCAGATATGAGCCCAAATACGCTCAAAACGCCGCGAGTACCACACTGGCGAGTCCCGCCTTTGCACACGTCCATGTGCCTGTTTCGACAACACCGTACTGGGTTCGCGCTGCTCTCCGTATTGCCGTGCTGTGGGTGTGCGGTTGGGTTGCGCTCAAAGTACCCTGCTTCTCCTTAGTCATGTCATTTGTGGGCTCAGGCACGATTGGTCTCTTGTGCTTTATCTTACCGCCTGTGTTTATGCTCATTTTCTACTCTCGCGGCCACCTTCAAATGTCCGTATTTCGAGCGATTTGGGTGTTCACTATGCTACTGTTCGGTATTTTCGCTGTAGCTTCAAGTATTGTAGTAGCAGCTACGGGTACATGCCAGTAGATATTACAACCGACGGCTGTGGTTTGCTAAAGATGGAGATACGGTGCCGAGAAGCGACCGGCTGATCCTGATCTGAGATATACGAGTTACAGCTAGTCATGATAATAAAAGTGTTTACCTCAGAATAAAGCGTGCTCATACTTCTGTAGTGTACCTGATGTTGCCATCATATGGCCACTTCGATCTGCACTGGTGATTGGTTCACCAGAAGTTGTTTAATCCGTCAAGGCGATGACGTCATCGCCATTCTCGTGGCAGTTGCGGATTAGGCAGAATGGCAGCTCACGGATATCCCACGTGGCAAGGCGTATTGACCGTGTCTTTGGAACACATTCTATGCAACAATATTCCGTATTGCCCAGGTGTGGGAATGAACAATCCAGATCGAAGAAGCCCGAGTTCCCCCGCGTTCATCCTAGGGGAGCCTTCGGGCCTCTGTCATTGCTTGTGGTGAGGCAATGTCGGACACATGTGCAGTAACGCCTCGGTAGCATACGCACTGTGATACGAAACTCCAAACCAGTGTGGGCGCAGATTGGCGTGTGTACGAGTGGATCATCATATATTGTCTCTTTCCACACACGACCCGACTGATGCTGGTCATGAGTGATGGTATATAAATAGCATGCACTATTTATTGGTAGTAATTCGATACTTCCAGTTGGGGTTGATTGACCTGAGTGATTACCTCTTAGCAAGCAATATCCAGTCGACACCATTACTCACTCACTCACTCACTCACTCACTCACTCACTCATTCACTCACCCTCACCCTCACCCAGAGGTATCTGGAGAAATTCTGGATTTGCCAGTCGGAGAGAAGTTGGGAGGATATGCATGTGTGAAGGAGTGAGAGGAAATTTTTCGCTACTCCGCGTGTGGCTGGGGTATCTTCCGCCTTCACAGCAGAGTCGCCCAATGAGGATTCCAAGCTCTCCGGACGCTCCAATTCCAGCTCCTGCCCCTGCCGACACGGTCGGAACCGAAGGCCAGAAAAAGAGCAAAAAACGGCAACGGGGTTTTAGCCTGATACGGCTAAAGAAAGGGAAAATCTGAAAAAGCGCGATTTTCGATTGCAAAACACCGTAATTTGGTGGATAAAAATGGGGATGCGAATAAGTTACGGGGACGACGTAGCATGTGTATTCAGCAGATATGAGTTATATCTACTGAAATATCATCTAAGAAATTCTATCCTATCGTAGTTTCATATGTATTTTGACACTATTCTCATCAAATGACGATTCTCCTTACCTTGTGCTCCGCATTTATTACGCTATTGTTCAACGTACACACACGCTTGTTACGTCCGAACTCGATAGAGCGAAAGCGAAGAAGACGAGGCGTCTAACTCATAGGCCATGCGCCCCGCTTCCGACGTCTTCACGTCGCAACAGTCCACGAAGCGAGTTCAACTCGAAGCTGCCTCCTTAATTCCATCCACCACTCAAGTTGTCGCGTCGCAGTCACATGGACACCCTGCACACGCCACCGTGGGCTCAGGATCTGGGGTCGCGCACTCATATGCCGCGACCGCATCACAACAGCAACAGCAGGTGCGTCAGCCAAACTTGCCCACTCGTAGCCTTGTCGCTAATGGTGGTCAGGGAAATGCACTGAGCGGTCTCACCAGTTCCTTCGTTAATGGCAGTCCACAAAACAGCGGCAATCTCAGTGCCACCGCATTTGGCGTAACGAATAATTCGATTGCCAGTTTTCCTGGCACGGCCAGCGGACCAGGAACAGGCCTGCTCGCAGGACTGATCACAGGAATGGGCAGTCCAGCTGGAATGAATGTAACTCCTGACCTAGGTTTCCCCCTTTATGGTATGGGGGGCGTGAATGTGAACATGGGTCTCCCCGCGGTTGCAGCAACGACAACAGCTGCTCTTGGAACTTCTTTGCAACCGTCCATGACCTCGACACACCCTTTGATGGCAGCGTTAGCACAAAACGCGGTCCTTACAGCGGGCAAATCTGGCTACTACCCGAACACCCTCTCTCCCCCGGGATACGTAAACTATGCCGGTTCGATCCAAGCGCTACCGTCACCTTCAGTTTATTCTACGACATCCCTAAGCTCGGTTACAACACGCGCCACCGATCAGTCCACACCCACTCCGAGTGGATCTTCAGTCGCAACTCAGCTAGGAGAAGCAGAAACTGATGGAGGGTCAGCCGGGTCAGCAGCGAAGCCCGAATCAGGAGCAAAGTCTGAGTCGGGATCAGGCGCTGCAGCAGGTGCAGGCGCAGGCGCAGGCAGTCCAGGTCTTTTCGTGCCTCAGATGATGCTTGGCGCACGCTGCAGACCGTCATTCTTCGGTCGCTTGGAATCCCCGATCACTTCTCCAGTTCCAACAGGTTTAGCCGCAGTAAAGGCGGATGTGAAGGGTTATCCAGAGCAGCAGCAACAGATACAACAACTTTTGCATCAACGACCTATGGGTTCCCATAGTCTGCTGAATCCCCGGAGCGGCCTGGAGTTGTTGACTTATCTGCAGCCGTACTTGAATTATTACGGAGTACCCAGCGGCCAAAAGCCAGGCGACAGTATTGATACAAAATCTGCTACGAACCCTTACGCAGCTTTGGCTACAAATGCCGCTTTTAGATGGCAGTATGGCGGACTTCCCCCTTCCATGTTGGCAGCACTGTCCCAACAAATAGGCATGGGCCGCTTCCCAACAGCTCTCGGTGGTCTAATTCCGGGCATGGGCCAAGATACACACGATCATGATTTTACCAGAAAACTTCACCAATTGCAGCAGGCTCCGAATCATGCGACCAGTGGTTCCCAGGTCACCTCGGGTGCAACTGCTGGGTCAAGTTCGGCCAACGCTGGTAGTAGCGTGACAACTTCCACATCCAATCGTCTTGCCTCGCCCTCAGTCCCTCAGAAGGTGGTTCGTAGCACCAATGGAGAGGGATGTCTGTGGGTATGCAAACGTAGTAACGCTGGGGAACTCTGCGGTGTTCTTCCTCTGCACAAAGGCAGTCCTGTCTGTCGTCGTCATTATCAACACTGGCAAAAGGAGGGCTCGCGGTCACCCCAAGAAATGCGGGACCATGCAGCAGCGATTCGTAGCGCAGTGCTTTTTATGTGCAATCGTTCGGGACCTTGGCCGAATTGCAACGCGACGTCCCAGATATACAATAAGCGCCACTTGCCAACGATAGGAAGGCACAAGCAGCACTGTGGATTGTTTACGATTCCAGTAGATCTCAAAACCATGACCGCGATGGGTGTTCCTGTGAAACCGCCGCCCGGATGGACACCACCCCCCGAGTATGCGCAAGATAAAGATAAAGATAGAGATAAAGAAAGGACTGGTGATGAAGGCAAGGAGGACGATGAGAGCGACAAGATCGATGAAAGAGACAACGATGACGAGGATGATGTGCACGACGAAGACGATGAAGCCACCGAAATTTCGGATCAGGCAGATGAAGGGGACGAGGAAGGCGACGGTGAGGATCGTACAGAACCGAAGCACGGTGCTTCGGCAGGGATAATTGACGGCACTGAGGAAGAGGCTGATGCGAATGCCAGCCTAGACAATGCTCAGGAAGAAAAAGAAGACGAAGAAGAAGAAGTAGAAGAAGAGGAAGACGAACAGACACGCCCACAATCTTTTTCGCGACCTGGCATACGTAAGGCGGCTACTCGCCGTGATGGCTAGGGCGGGGAGCGGTACCGTTAGGGCAACCGGTGTCGTACCGCTCCCCGCCCACATGCAACATAATAGCGTTCACTTTTAATCGATCGAAAGATCCTCACCAAAGCTCGTTGAATCGTTTCCGCCTTGCTAAGCCGTCGCTAGAGCAAAGTCCGAGCGAACAGCAGTCCCATCATGACATATCTGCGCTCGCATGTACAAGTGCCGTCAGTGTACCGCAGCGGATGTCGTGCTGCTCCTCCGAGCCGGGCTCAAGCGTGGGAGCACCTGGTTGCAGATTTCCATCATGCTTCGATGCACCCATTCGCTGCGCTACAATTCCATGTAGTGCCAAATGCCCAAGCACTACCTTAACCTTCACGCATTCCAGAACTAAGACCTCAATGGGTGGGCACGCCGGCGTAAACCGAATGTCAACTGATTGTGTTTCGCCTAGGCCCACATCTGCGTCAGAGTCGTCATCAGTGACGTCAGTACCAGTCTCATCAACGGCATCGGTTTCGAGATCTGAACATGTAGTTTCGTCACTCGCCTCCATAGGCGCCGCGTCACGTGGAGGGTACATCTGTTGTGATGCCATAAGCTGTGGCCAGGGATGTCAGCTCTGTGATGAGCCTGCAGGGGACATTAAATCTCCCCAGAGCGTTGAAGCGGAATCAACAACTGTGGGCTTTTGCAGTTTGCTTGGGAGCAAGAAAAGGTGCACTGACAACGTGTCAGACTCCACTGGGCTTGATGCAACCAAGCAGTCCTCTGTCACAGGCCGCAGACGCCGAGGCCGTCCACGGTCGCACTACAGGAGCTTGCTAGCGGAGGTCCGTGAAACTTGGAAGCGCTTAAGAGCGCAATTGGACAAGGACCACGAGAAGGCGGTAGCTCAAGCTCGGGAGAATTATCTTCGTCGAAAAGCCCATTTGTGCGGGTGCAACCAGCCGACATGCGCGAGTGAGTGCATTGCGAACGGAGAACCCAGCATCAGATCTCATTCCTTGAGTGAGGCCGAGGCTGAAGATTCAACCCAGCAACATCAGTGTACCGCAGACCAACCATCTCTCTTAACACGTGGCTGCTATGAGACTCATTGCACTGACAGTTGCTCCGTCGTCTGTGTTGCGGAGGGGACACACGATGTAATGGATGGGCCCTTCATTGCTCATACCGCTTCGCAGGGTCAAGGTGCGACTTGTCAACATCACTGTAGTGCCGATGTGCAGTCCGATAGCGGTTCTTTGAAACAGCCGCAACGTACACAATCCGATCATCTGCCACAGGAATGGTTTTGCGTAGAGCTTGTTGACGACCCATATGTCTGCACAGAGACGTGCGACCAGATTTTGAAGTGCCGCCTACCATTCCCACACTCTCACCACCGCCATCACCACCATCACCGCTATTCTCATCATCATAACCATCATTATATCCAAAACTCAAGCGACTTACATGGAATTGAGGGTGGTCATCTCTGCCCATTCCATTATGACACTCTTGGACATCGACACCATCATCATCATTCCCATCAAAGTCACCACCTCCAGGTGCATCATCACAACCATCCCCATCATCTCCATCTCTACCCTCACTCTCATCATCTTCATCTTCATGCTCATGACAATCACCATGGCGCTCAAGGGCAAAACACACTTCTGATCGAGCACGACAATGGGAGGCAAGTACCCCTGGAAGCTCTCAATCAATCAAGCTCATCTATTGACATTGCAAGCAGCGCCACAACCAACGAAAGTCGTCAGGATCCTCCACCTGATGGCGATGGTGATCACAACAGACAGACCCCTGTGATAGATAGATATCTGTTTGATAACGACGATCTTTCTGCAGCTTTGCTCACGCTTGATCAACACCTCGACTGTGACGATATGTGTGATTATCGAAGGCGGTATTTGAGTCAGCCTATCTTGGTCGATCCGACTGATCCCCATCGCCACTATCACCATATACATTATCGCATCCACCGTCACAGTACAGACTACGACGCAACATCCTCCTCTGTGAGCCGAAAGTAACCCGAAGGATGCGCGTGAAGACAAAGGTCTTGTACAAACTATTGCGATCTTGGTTCATGCTGTTAAATATGAAGTGCCCACAATCCTACGCTTTTCTGTTCCAAATCGTTCCTGTTCCCGTTGAACCACACCCCGCTTTATCCTCGGTCGCTGAGGAAACTGCCGTGACGACGTTCTTTTGCACTGTGATTACGGCTTGGTATCGAAGTCAATATCCTCGAAATCAACAATTCACGACATTCTACGATGTTTTCTCCACCTATTCTGTCTTTTCTGGTTCCCTCTTCTACCTGTTATTGCGGTTTTGGTGGTTCGCGCTCAGTCGTTCTAGCTCTCGATCATGGCTTCACCCTGCTCTCCCTTTCCGGAGCGAGAGTCTTTTGAGGTATGTGAAAGTAGGCACGAACACTTGGCGGCTGTTGTATGCATCATGCTGACACGGGTAGCCCATTGCTTAGATCACTCGACCTCAAACCCCCACATCGTTTCCAATCTTTGTAAGTCCCTTTACGTGGTTTGTTCATACGAACTCGGGTAATTTGTTTGTTCTGTCCAGTGCGGATTATCTTGGTACATCACACACGTACTCGGCTGCGCGCTTATCGGCTTGTGCCAATCGGCTTTTTTCATTACACTTGCTACTCTCCTTATACTCTTCCGTGTACACCGTCGAAACCTGTTGCATCGACGTTTAACTTTTTACTATCCTACTTAGTTTTCTCACCCACCCCTCCACTGCGTACCCTAGAGCCACTACGCTCTCTACTCAACTGGCTTGTGCTCCGGTGTAGTCCCCATGGCGGCGGAGCAATCCGATCCACGAGTGTTTCCGCAGTTGTATGCATTCGTTGCTGCACGTCCATGAAGGCATGCGCGAAGCGTCAACCCGAGGTCCTCAAGTTCACTACCGAACTGTACATTCTCGCGTTGCTCGCAATCGGCACATGTAGCTACAGCCTCAGGCGCGGTCTCCAATGCCAGCAAGAGTCGAGCCCATTCCCGATAGAATTCCCACACGTTTCCCTGCTAAGTCTTCCTAGTCCTAGTCTCTAAATCGCTTCACCCCCCCCCCCCCCCCCCCCCCCCCTCCCCCCCCCCCCCCCCCTCTCGCCCCCACATCATCGTTCTTTCTACGTTTTATTAACGTTACATCGTTACTGTAGTGTGTTTTTTTTT
>Ga0180217_1000233_pt1 | contig 105128 bp, 103 predicted proteins | sample eDN3rd37CBELigOP_FD_128521 | JGI IMG/M metagenome (GOLD analysis project Ga0180217, IMG submission 128521) | Enriched Organic Plus compost microbial communities from Emeryville, California, USA - eDNA 3rd pass 37_C BE-Lig OP (version 2) (version 2) ... | reverse complement strand
GTGATCACCCCCACCAGATTGCCGCGCGCCGTGTAGCGAAACACGTTCGACGGGTCCGACACGATCTCCTCGCACGCCGCCGCCACACCCGGCGAGTACGCCAGCGCCAGGTCGCGCTGGTTGGAAAGCTGCTTGGTGGGCGTGACGGAGATTTTGCCGGGGCGGCCGGACTCATGGTATTCGAGGGCGGCTTTGCGAAAATTGGCGTCCATGGCGGAAGGGAACAGACTCAAGACATAAAGGAGCGGCAATTCTATTCCCATGCCCGGCCTTTCGGATACGGCAGATATGCCGGGGCCGGATCGGCGCGCTTATTTACAAAATGTCTCTATTGCACACAAAGCCGGGAAAGAGGCCGCCGGGGTCGAACAGCGATTTGATGCGCCCGTCCCGCGCCGAAACGGCGGCGGGCCGCTCAGCGCCCGGCGCCGCCGCGGCGGCCGGCGGACGCAGCACGGCGCCGGCCACCCAGGCCAGGGTGCCGCCATGGCCCAGCAGCAGGTGGGCCAGATTGACCCCGGCCGGCGCCTGCGGCCGCAATGCGTCGAGCCGGTAGCGCCCGTCATGGGGACCGGATGCCGCCAGTTGGAACAGCGCCGGCGCCAGGCGCTGCACCGTGGCCGTGCGCAAGGGCCGCACATCGTTCTCGCCGAAGGCGCCCAGGGTTTCGCGGGCGCCGTCGGCCAGCAGCGCCTCCACCTCGGCCAGCCCCGACGCCGCGGTGCGGCCCTCCGGCCAGGGCGCGGGAGCCGCCAGCCATTGCGCCAGCATCAGATCGCCGGGCGCGTCCGCGAACTGCGCCAGGCCGGCGCGCGCAAGCGCCCCCGCGCGCACCCCGGGCTGCGCGCGCCAGCCCTGCCCGTCCGGCAGCGCCTCCAGCGCGTCGAGCAGGCGCGGATCCACGCGCAGCACCGGCTTGCCGTCCACGGCATGCGGCCCGGGCGCACCCGCCAGGGCGAGGGTCACGCCCCGCTCGGCGCACAGGGCGCGGGCGCGCGCCACGTCGGTTTCGTCGCAGGGCGTCAGCAGGGCCGACGGCGGCCCGCCGCCGGCGGCGCCCGGCCCGACCGCGCCCCGGCAGCGCAACGCCAGGTCTTCCAGGAACACCGTCCACGGGTCGCGGACCGGCCTGCGGCCCAGCAGAAAAGCGCGCCGCGATGGCTGCATGACTACAATCCCCTTTTCGCTTCAAACGCTTCGAGATTCAAATGCCCCGCCTTGCCCATCGCACCCATGATTTCCTGACATTCCAGGTTGTAGAACTCTTCAAGCAGGCGCAGGCGCTGCAGACGGCGGGCAAGGACATCATCAGCCTGGGCATCGGCGAACCGGACTTTACCGCGCCGCCCCAGGTCGTGGAAGCGCTCGAACGCGCCGCCGCCGCGGGCCTGAGCGGCTACAGCCCCCCGGCCGGCCTGACCGCGCTGCGCGAAGCCATTGCCGCGTTCTACCATGAGCAGTTCGGCGCCCGCATCGACCCGGCCCGCGTCATCGTGACGGCGGGCGCGTCCGGCGCGCTCACCCTGGCCTGCGCCGCCCTGGTCAACACCGGCGGCGAAGTGCTGATGCCCGACCCCTCCTATCCGGCCAACAGCAATTTCGTGCTGGCCGCGGGCGGCGTGCCCAGGCTGATTCCCAGCACGGCGGAAAAGCGCTTCCAGCTCAGCGCGCACGACGTGGCCGAGCACTGGACGTCCGCCACCCAGGGCGTGCTGGTCGCCTCGCCGAGCAACCCCACCGGCACCTCCATCGACCACGGCGAACTGGCCGAACTGCTGGCGCAGGTGCGCGCGCGCGAGGGTTTCGCCATCGTGGACGAAATCTACCTGGGCCTGTCGTACGAAGGGCAGCCGCGCTCGGCGCTGACGCTGGACGACGACATCATCGTCATCAACAGCTTCTCCAAGTATTTCCACATGACGGGCTGGCGCCTGGGCTGGATGATCGTGCCCGAAGACATGATCGCCCCGGTGGAGAAAATCGCCGCCAGCCTGGCGATCTGCGCGCCGACCCTGGCCCAGCATGCCGCGCTGGCGTGCTTCGCCCCCGATGCGCTGCGCACGTTCGAGCACCGCCGCGAAGCGTTCAAGCAGCGCCGCGACTACCTCTTGCCGGAATTCGAGCGCCTGGGCCTGCGCGTGCCGGTCAAGCCGGACGGGGCCTTCTATATTTATGCGGACATCGGCGGCCTGGGCACGGACAGCGCCGCCTTCTCGCAACGCCTGCTGCTCGAAGCCGGCGTGGCCGCGGTGCCGGGCCTGGATTTCGGCCCCGCGCACGGCCGCCACACCATGCGCTTTTCCTATGCGACCGGCCTGGACCGCCTCGAAGAGGCGGTGGCCCGCATGGGAAGACTGCTGCAGCGGTAAGCGGGGGAAGGCGGGCGGGAACCCGCCCGGGCCCGGCGCGTCAGTCGCGCGCCAGGGCGATGCCCGAGGCCAGGGCCAGGCGGCGGCGCTCGGCCTGCACCTTGGCGCCGTAGCCGTTGTCGTTGGGGCCGGTGGCCCCCACGTAGCAGGCCAGGCCGCCATCGACCGAACCGCGCCGGCTGATGCAGTCTTTCAGGATGGTCGCGCCCACGCGGATGTTGGCGCTGGGGTCCAGCGGGTTCTTGCCCAGGTCGTCGAACTTGTCCTGGTGCACGCTGGTCATGACCTGCATCAGGCCCTGGGCCCCCACATGGCTTTCGGCCAGCGGGTTGTAGCGCGACTCGATGGCGATCACCGCCAGCAGCAGCAGCGGGTCGAGCTGTTTTTCGCGCCCGACCTTGTACACGGTGTTCAGCAATGGGCCGGTGGCGTCATAGGCCACCTTGTACTTGCGCGAAATATAGTTGCGCAGGGCTTCGGTCTGCGCGCCGCTGGCCGCCGAGGCGGTTTTCTTGGGCGCGGGCACGGCCACGCGCGCCGGCCCCAGAATGCCGGTGGCATTGCTGGCGGGCGCTTCGGGCACGGCCATCGCGATGGCCGACGAGCTGTCGAAACCGGGCTCGACGCCCATGTCGGCATCGGAACCCAGGGAAGAAGGCGCTAGGGCGGTCAACAAGGCTTTGTGCACCTGCAATGCCTGGTCGCGCAAACCGGGCAAGGCGAACCCCATGCTCACCGTGACAATTACCGCGATACCCAGGTATACCGAGCAGATGCGCAGGAATTCGGCAAGATAGTGGTGCACTCCTTGGGCCATGCCTCGGAACAGGCGGGCCACTGACGCATCGGGCATGGAAACCTCCTGCGTAAAAAAGAGGGAGTCAATGTTAACCTCTCTTCCTCCCCAAAATGTAACCAAATCGCCGGGATCTGTAGTGAAATACCGCGACCTTAGAGACTTCATCGCCCAACTCGAACAGCGCGGCGAGCTCAAGCGCATCGCCGCGCCCGTATCCACGCGGCTCGAAATGACCGAGATTTCGGATCGCGTGCTGCGCGCCGGCGGCCCCGCCCTGCTGTTCGAGCACGCCACGCACGACGGCCGCCGCGCGGAGATGCCGGTGCTGGCCAACCTGTTCGGCACGCCCGCGCGCGTGGCGCGCGGCATGGGCGCCGACGAGGTGGGTGCGCTGCGCGACATCGGCGAGCTGCTGGCCTCGCTGCGCGAGCCCGAGGCTCCCCGGGGGCTGCGCGACGCGCTGGCCAAAGTATCCATGCTGAAGTCCGCGCTCTGGGACATGAGCCCCAAGACCGTCAAGAACCCCGCCTGCCAGGAAATCGTCTGGGAAGGCCAGGACGTGGACCTCGCGCGCCTGCCCATCCAGATGTGCTGGCCGGGCGACGTGGCGCCGCTGCTCACCTGGGGGCTGGTGATCACGCGCGGCCCCAACGCCCGCCGCCAGAACCTGGGCATCTACCGCCAGCAGCTGCTGGGCCGCAACAAGCTCATCATGCGCTGGCTGTCGCACCGCGGCGGCGCGCTCGATTTCCGCGACCACGCGCTGGCGCACCCCGGCACGCCCTTCCCCATCGCGGTGGCGCTGGGCGCGGATCCGGCCACCACGCTGGGCGCGGTCACGCCGGTGCCCGACAGCCTGTCCGAATACCAGTTCGCCGGCCTGCTGCGCGGCTCGCGCACCGAAGTGGCGCAGGCGCTGGGCAGCAAGCTCTCGGTGCCCGCCTGGGCCGAGATCGTGCTTGAAGGCCATCTGCTGCCCGCCGGCGACCCGCGCGCCGTCGCGCCGACGGTGCCCGAGGGTGTGAGCCCGCCGCCGGACACCGGCTACGAGATGGCGCTCGAAGGCCCCTATGGCGACCACACCGGCTACTACAACGAGCAGGACTGGTTCCCGGTGTTTACGGTCGACCGCATCACCATGCGGCGCAACCCCATTTACCACTCCACCTATACGGGCAAGCCGCCCGACGAGCCCGCCGTGCTGGGCGTGGCGCTCAACGAGGTGTTCGTGCCGCTGCTGCGCCGCCAGCTTCCGGAAATCGTGGACTTCTACCTGCCGCCGGAAGGCTGCAGCTACCGCCTGGCGGTGGTGTCGATCCGCAAACAGTACGCGGGTCACGCCAAGCGCGTGATGTTCGGGCTGTGGAGCATTCTGCGGCAGTTCATGTACACGAAGTTCATCGTGGTGGTGGACGAGGACGTGAACGTGCGCGACTGGAAGGAAGTCGTCTGGGCCATGACCACCCGCATGGACCCGGTGCGCGACACCCTGCTGGTGGAGAACACGCCCATCGACTACCTGGACTTCGCCTCGCCGGTCTCGGGACTGGGCGGCAAGATGGGCCTGGACGCCACCAACAAATGGCCGGGCGAGACCCAGCGCGAATGGGGCACGCCCATCGCCATGGACGCCGGCGTGCGCAAGCGGGTGGACGAGATGTGGGGGCGGCTGGGGCTGTAGACGCGCGGGCCGCATGGGCAGGCGGACGCATGCGCGGCCCGCCCGCGCTCAGGCGTCCTGCAGTTCCGTTTCCATGCGGCGCGGACGCTTCTTGCGGAGGTTGCCGGCGCCCTGGCGCGGCGTTGCCCCGGCGGGCAGATAGGGCAGCACGTCTTCGCGGCGCAGCGCCGCGCATCCCGAGCCGTCGCGCGACGACGCGGCCAGCGGCCGGGCGCACAACAGAAACACCTCGCCCAGCGCGAAGCGTTGGTAGCCGCGCACCGTCACGCCCGCCGCGCCCCGGACCTCGTCCGGCGCCAGTCCGGCCGCCCGCGCCGCCGCCGCGGCGTCCGCCCCGCGCAGCAGGTAATGGCGGGGCCGCTCGTCGTAGATGCCGGCGTTTTTCAGAACCAGCGGCACATAGCTGCCCAGCATGACGAGCAGCCAGAATATCGTGGTGAATACGATGGCCCCGCTTCCCAAAAGCGAGGCAACCCCGCCCTCGATCCGGGCGGGCCCCAGCATACGGAAAATCGGCGCCAAGCCCATTGCCAACACCGTCAAGATGGCCAGGATTGCCGGCAACCACATGCTGCTCAGTTTCAGGGGCTGCAGCAGCCAGAACATGACGAGCATCGCCGGCACACTGGCCAGCGCCAGCACGACGCCCCACAGGGCGACCATGCCGAACGCCGCGCGGTCGGACAGCCCCCATTCCCGCGCCACCGCGCGGCGGCACGCGGCCGCCGACAGCAGCAGCACGGCCGCGGATGCCAGCAACGGATAGCGCCATCCGAGCGTCTCGTCCCGGTCCACGATCAGCACAGCCAGCAGCGCCAGCCACGCCACCCCCAGCCCCATGACCAGTGCGCTGGACGCGCGCAGCCGGCGCCCGGAAAGCTTGCGCGCGGCGGGAGCGCAGAAGATCAGGAACAGGATGGCGGGCGCCGCCACGGCCGCCGCGACCGCCATGGGCACCAGCAGGCCGACGCCCAGCACCAGGACGAGCCCCAGCGCCTGCCAGGACAGCACGGCCTGCGCGTAGAGGCTGGTCCAGCCGGCATCGAACAGGTGGAACCACAACGCCAGCGCCGGCAGCGCCAGCGAAAGCGCCAGCGCGATCCGCCGGCCCTCGCTGCCGCGCAGCCAGTCCCACCCCGGAAACGGCGTTGCCGCCGCGAGCCGCGGCCGCTGCCCGGAAGACGCCCGATGAAAGCCCGCGAAAGAACCCGCCCTGAACCGCCGACGCGAAGCGCGCATGATGCCGAAACCCTTCTGTCTGAACAATAAAGAATGAGATTCATTCTTGCATATTCAGGGACGGAAAGGGGGAATGTCCTGCGATGCCGCGCCCGCCGGTCCGCGGCGCACCAAAGAAAAATCCCCACCCGGCGCACCGGATGGGGATCGGGACCGATCCGGCCGCAAGCCCGTCTCAGCGGGCCGAAGAAGGCGGGTCGTCCGACCCGCGCCACATCCTGTACAACTGCCAGCCCACGAACAGCCCGCCCGCGACCTTGAGCAGCTTGGACCGCTTGCCGCCGCCCATGAAGAGCGCGGACAGCGAGGAACTGATGATGGGGTAGCGGCGGGCCAGGCTGATGGCCTGCAGCGCCAGGCGGGAAGCCGCCCCGCCCCCGCCGCCGCCCAGGCCCGGAATGAAGCTCTTGAGCAGCGCGGCGGGCTCGAGCCGGCGGCCGGCCGCCGCCAGGCCCTGCGCCAGCGATTCGCGCTCGATGGCGGCGCGGGCGCGCAGCAGTTCGATGCGCACGGCGCGGTCGACGGTGGGAGAACGCTTGTTCATTCGATGCCTCCCGCGCGCCGCGCCCGGGCGTTGTCGTCGTCTTCGTCCTGCGCTTCGCGCACGCGGTCGAGCAGCTCCGCGTCGCGGCCCAGCTCTTCCAGCGTGGCCGCGAAAGGCGGGGGGCCGTAGAGCAGCCCATGGCGCACCGCCAGCAGCAGCGCCAGGCCCAGCAGGCCGTAGAACGCCGCCAGCAGGCCCAGGGCTAGGTAGCGGTTCTCGGTGGGCCAGAACGCCACCGCGATGCATACGGTGAACACCAGCACCGCCAGCGTCAGGAACAGCAGGGCGGCAAACGCCATGCCCAGCAGCTTGAGCAGGCGCGCCTTCTCGCCCGCGGCTTCCAGAGCCAGCAGTTCGAGGCGCGTGCGAAACAGCCCGACCAGGCTGGACGCCACGCCGAATACCGATTTGCGCAGACCCATGCGTGCAAAGAACGCCGGGCGGGGAACCCAGGATCCGGCCTGCGCTCCCCGCCCGGACGTCCGGCCCGTCAGCGGCGGCTGATCAGCAAGCCGAGCAGCAGGCCGGTCACGCCCGCGATGCCGATGGCTTGCCAGGGATTGTCATGCACGTAGTCGTCCGTGGCGCGGGCGGCCTTGCGGCCGCGCTCCAGAACGGCGTCCTGGGCCTCGTAAAGCGCTTCCCGCGTGCGCTTGAGCGAGGTCATCGCGCGTTCGCGCAGCTCGGCGGCCTTTTCGCCGGTGCTGCTCGCAGCCTCGCGCAGCAGGCTTTCCGCATCGTTGAGGCTGGTCTTGACACTGTCGATCAGTTTTTCCTTAGCGACTTCTTCGGATTTTCTCGTGGCCATGCTTTGAGCTCCTGTTTGTATGCCAATGACGAATTCATCATACCAGCCGCCCCACGGACGGCACGATGCGCTTGCTACCGTGTGCTACTTGATTTGCGTGATCTCAACCGCGGACTTGATTCCTCCCTGGTCGATGTCCTGTTTCATGACCAGATTCACGGCGGGGCAATACCAGTCGGTGACGGTGGTGTTCAACCCCGGAATGGGCAGCGTCAGCCCCTGGAACGTGGCCATGGTCGGATCCGAATTGCGCGTATAGCGGATGGGGTGGCAGCTCAGCTTGCCCAGCGCGGTCTGCAGCGGCGTCTTCTGGCCCACGGTCTTTTCGCCGATGCGCACCGTGGTGGCGGGCTGCCCGCCCACGGGCGCGTCCTTGCCGATCTTGAGGCGGAACGAGGATGCGGGCAGCTTCTGGCCGGCATCGAGCCTGCCGTCGTAGGCGAAAAGACCCAGCATGCGCAGGTCGAACTGGCCTTCGGACGGCTTGGGCGCCTCGCCAGCCTCGGCGTAGCGCACGAAGGTGGCCTGGCCCCCCTTGACCGTCATGAGGTAGTCCAGGCGCGACTTGCCCGGGGGCAGGCCCGCATAGCTGAATGTCGCCACGCCCTGCACGCGCGCGCGGCAGTTGTCGCCATTGCTTTTTGTAACCTCGGCGAAGCTCAGGTCGGCCCCCAGGGCCAGGTTGCCGGAACCCTTGAGCTGCACCGCGCCGCCGTCGTGCATGAACCTGGCGTCGCACACGCCGGCCTGCGCCGCGCCGGCGCCCAGCGCGCCCGCCAACGCGAAAATGTACATCGATGCCAACACACTGCGCCGCGCCACTCGCCACTCCTGTCATTGCGGGTTCGCGCGGCGGACCCCGCCGCGCGTCGTGGCTTGATACTACACCGGCGCGCCCCGGGCCGCGCGGGCCCGGAGCGCGCATTGCAAATAAATTGCAGATATAAGGAATAAAGAAATCGGCCGTTGTGGGAATGTAGGCCAGTCCCTATCATCGACCGACATTGTGACGGGCTCGCCCGAGGCTGGCGTTCATGAAGCTATTCCCCTTGTTTACCGATCTGCACGACCGGCTCGTCCTGGTGGTGGGCGGCGGCGCGGTCGCCGAACGCAAGGCCCAGGCCCTGCTCGAGGCCGGCGCGCGCGTGCGCGTGGGCGCGCCCGAACTGACCTCCGTCCTGGCCGGGCTGCGGAACCAGGGCCGGGTGGAACACCTGGCGGGCCGCTTCGAGCCCGCCTGGCTGGACGGCGCCTGGCTGGCCGTGGCCGCCACCGGCGACCGCGAAGTCAACGCCGCCGTCTCGGAAGCGGCCCGGGCGCGCCGGCTGTTCTGCAACGTGGTGGACGACCCGGAGCTGTCTTCGTTCCAGGTGCCGTCCATCGTGGACCGCTCTCCTCTCATCGTCGCCATTTCCTCGTCCGGCGTGGCGCCGGTGCTGGCGCGCCGCCTGCGCGAGCGCATCGAATCGCTGTTCGACCACAGCCTGGGTCCCCTGGCGGCGCTGGCCGCGCGCTACCGCGCCCGCATCCGCGCGGCCCATCCCGACCTGGGCGCGCGCCGCCGTTTCTACGACTGGCTGATGGACGGCCCGGTCGCCGCCCTGCTGCGCCAGCAGCGGCCCGCCCAGGCCGAAACCGCGCTCGACCAGGCGCTGGCCCGTCCCGAACCCGCGCCCGAGGGCAGCGTGGCGCTGGTGGGCGCAGGCCCGGGCGACCCCGGCCTGCTCACGCTCAAGGCGCTGCGCGCCCTGAACGAGGCGGACATCATCCTGCACGACCGTCTGGTGAGCGACGAGGTGCTCGCGCTGGCGCGGCGCGATGCCGAGCGCGTGTCCGTCGGCAAGCGCCCCGGAGAAGACCACAATGCCACCCAGGCCCGCATCCACGCGCTGCTGATCGAGCACGCCCGCGCGGGCCGCCGCGTGGTGCGGCTCAAGGGCGGCGACGCTTTCATCTTCGGGCGCGGCGGCGAAGAGCTGCAGGCGCTGCGCGAGGCGGGCGTGCGCTACGAAGTGGTGCCGGGCGTGACGGCCGCCCTGGCCTGTGCGGCCTACGCGGGCGTGCCGCTCACGCACCGCGAGCATGCGCAGTCGGTCAGCCTGGTCACGGCGCACTGCCGCGACGACGACAACGACCTCGACTGGCCGGCGCTGGCCCGCGCGAAACAGACGCTGGCGTTCTATATGGGGGTGTCGCAGCTCGAATTGCTGTCGGCCCGGCTGATCGCGCATGGCCGCTCGCCGCGCACCCCCTTCGCGCTCATCGAAAACGGCAGCCGGCCCGGCCAGCGCGTACTGAGCGGGCCGCTCGAGCGCCTGCCGGCCCTGGCCGACGCCCACGGCATCCGCGCCCCGGCGCTGCTCATCGTGGGCGAAGTGGCCGCCCTGGCGCCGGACCTGCACTGGTACGGCCAGATGCTGGAAGGCGCGCCGCAGCCGGCGGCCGCCTGACCCCCGCGGCTCAGTCGGTTTTCTGCGTGGTGCCGAAAATGCGGTCGCCCGCGTCGCCCAGGCCCGGCACGATGTAGCCGTGTTCGTTCAGGCCCTCGTCGATGGACGCGGTATAGATGTGGACGTCGGGGTGCTTGCCCAGCACCGCGTCTATGCCCACCGGCGCGGCCACCAGGACGAGCGCGCGCACTTCCTTGCAGCCGGCCTTCTTGAGCAGGTCGATGGCGGCCACCATGGAGCCGCCCGTGGCCAGCATGGGATCGACGATCAGGGCCAGGCGCTGGTCCAGCTCGCCGACCAGGCGCTCCAGGTAGGTGTGCGCCTCCAGGGTTTCTTCGTTGCGGGCCACGCCCACCACGCTCACCTTGGCCCCCGGGATCAGGCTGAGCACGCCGTCCAGCATGCCGATGCCGGCGCGCAAAATGGGCACCACGGTGACTTTCTTGCCGGCGATCTTCTCGACCTGCACCGGCCCGCACCAGCCCTCGGCCACCGACGATTCCAGCGGGAAATCCTTGGTGGCCTCGTAGGTCAGCAGGGCGCCGACTTCCTGGGACAGTTCTCGAAAGCTCTTGGTGCTGAGGTCGGCGCGCCGCATGATGCCGAGCTTGTGGCGGATCAGCGGATGACGGATTTCGTGCACGGGCATGTGCGTAAATCTCCAGAATCAGATGAAAAATCGGGGGGGTTTCACCTCGGGCGCGCAGACCGCGCCCGAGCATCGTAAACGGTTTGCCGCAAATTGTTTATTGTTCGGCCAGCCAGGCGATGAGCGCGTCGTCGAACGGCCGCACCGCCGCGGCCTGCTCGCTGTTGACGATGCTGACCACCACGTAGCGCTTGCCGCTGGCGCCCAGCACATAGCCGGCGATGGCGCGCACGTCCCGCAGGGATCCGGTCTTGAGGTGGGCCATGCCCTGGGCGCCGTCGCCCCTGAGGCGTCGGCGCACCGTGCCGTCCACCCCCGCGATGGCGAAAGACGACATGTATTCGGGCATGAAGGGCGAATTCCAGGCCACGGTCAGCAGCGAGGCCAGGCTGTCGGCCGACACCCGCGCCTCGCGCGACAGGCCCGCGCCGTTGTCGATGACCAGTTCCGGCATGTCCAGCCCCTGGCGCGCCAGCAGGTCCTTGGCCACGGCCTCGCTGCTGGCCACGGTGGCCGGACGCCGGCCGCGCTCGGCGCCCAGGGTCAGCAGCAGGGTGCGCGCCATGACGTTGTTGCTGCGCTTGTTGATCTGCCGGATGGCCTCGGCCAGCGTGGGCGATTCGTGCGAGGCCAGCACCACGGCATCGCCCGGCACCACGCCCGGGCGGACCTGGCCCTTGAAGGTGCCGCCCAGTTCCTTCCAGAGCAGCCGGAACACTTCGGTGGCGTACTCGGGCTGCGAGAGCGCCAGGCGGTACAGGCTGAACTCGCCGCAGGAGCCCGCCACCTTGCCGCTCACGCGCAGGGACACGCCCTGCTGGGTGATGACCGGATCGGTATTGACCACCGGCGGCCCCGGGCAGCGCGCGTCGCTCCATTCGACCTTGCCTTCGATGCGCAGGCCCGGCAGCGGCGGGTCGATGATGGGCACCCATTTGCCGGCGGCGGAATCCGGCGAGAACAGCAGGCGCACGGCGCCGAAGCCCACCATCAGGGCGTCGGGGCTGGCGTTGTAGGCCCGGTCGGGCGCGCCGTCGAAGGCGCCGGGATCGATGCTCACCTGCCCGAAAATGCTGCGGTCGATGACGAGGTCGTTGATCTGCTTGACCCCGCGCAGCCGCAATTCGCGCAACAGGGTCCAGAGGTCTTGCAGCAATAGCTGGGGATCGCCGCCCGCGCGCAGGTAGAGCGGCCCCGGCAGCGCGCCCCGCGCGTCGGGCCGGGCGCCGGGCTCGGCCAGGAATTCCGTGCGCCAGACGTAATTGGGCCCCAGCTCCGACAGCGCGGCCCAGGTGGTCACGAGCTTCATGACGGACGCGGGGTTGCGCGGCTCCTTGGCGTTCAGGGCCACCAGGCGCTGGCCGCCGATCTCCTGCACCACCAGGGAGAGGGAGCTGTCGGGCAGCCTGGTCGATTTCCAGGCGCTCACGAGCTGCGGCGGCAGGCCCGGTATCTGCGCCGCCGCCAGCGAAGACGCCGCCGCCAGCAACCCGCCGGCCAGCCACCGCTTCAGCCTGCCTGCCCGCCCACGCTTCCGTCCCGTCATGCCCTGCACCACCTTGCCGTATCCGCCCGCAAAACCGAGAGCATACAAAACCTGCGCCGCTTGCGGGCGGCGGCCGCCCCGCCGGGGCCTTTACAATACGCGCTGGCCGCCGGGCCGCCCCGCTCGTCCGCCTGGCCCGCCGCCCCCATCCGTCTTCCTATCCGCCGTCCTATCCGCGTGACCCGTTCCTTTACCGTTTCCGATTTCGATTACGCGCTGCCGCCCGAGCTGATCGCGCAGACGCCCGCCCCCGAGCGCACCGGCAGCCGCCTGCTGCGCCTGGACGCCGCGGGCGCGCTGCACGACCTCCGGTTCGCCGACCTGCCCGGCCTGCTGCGCCCGGACGACCTGCTGGTCTTCAACGACACCCGCGTCATCAAGGCGCGCCTGGGCGGCCACAAGGCCACCGGCGGCAAGGTCGAGGTGCTGGTCGAGCGCATCACCGGGCCCGACCGGGCGCTGGCCCACGTGCGCGCGAGCAAGACCCCCGGCCCGGGCATGAGGCTGCGCCTGGCCGACGCCTTCGACGCGGTGGTGCTGGGCCGCGACGGCGAGCTGTTCGACCTGCGCTTCCCCGCCCCGGTGCTGGACCTGCTGGAAGCGCACGGCGCCACGCCGCTGCCGCCCTACATCACCCACGCCGCCGACGCCGGCGACGAAGAACGCTACCAGACCGTCTACGCGCGCGAGCCCGGCGCCGTGGCCGCCCCCACCGCCGGCCTGCATTTCGACGAGGCCACGCTGGAGCGGCTGGCCGGGCTGGGCATCGCCCGCGCCTTCGTCACCCTGCACGTGGGCGCCGGCACCTTCCAGCCGGTGCGCGTGCAGAACCTGGCCGACCACGTCATGCACGCGGAGTGGTACACCGTGCCCCAAGCCACGGTGGACGCCATCGCCGCCGCGCGCGCGCGCGGCGGGCGCGTGGTGGCCGTGGGCACCACCAGCGTGAGGGCGCTGGAATCGGCCGCCGCCCAGGCCGAAGCGCGCCACGGCCCCGGCGCCCCGCTGGCCGCCGCCCAGGGCGACACCCGGCTCTTCATCACGCCAGGCTATCGCTACCGCGTCATCGACGCCCTGGTCACCAACTTCCACCTGCCCCAGTCGACCCTGCTGATGCTGGTGTCGGCGCTGGCCGGCATCGAGCCGATCCGCCGCGCCTACGCCCACGCCGTGGCCCAGCGCTACCGCTTCTTCAGCTACGGCGACGCCATGTTCATCGAATCCCCCGCCTCCGCCCCCGCCCCATGACCGGACTGAATTTCGAACTGCTCGCCACCGACGGCGGCGCCCGCCGCGGCCGCATCACGCTGAACCATGGCGTGGTGGAAACGCCCATCTTCATGCCCGTGGGCACCTACGGCAGCGTCAAGGCCATGCTGCCGCACGAACTGAAGGAGATCGGCGCGCAGATCGTGCTGGGCAACACCTTCCACCTGTGGCTGCGTCCCGGCACGCGGATCATGGAAAAGCACGGCGGCCTGCACGGCTTCATGCAATGGGACAAGCCCATACTCACGGATTCGGGCGGGTTCCAGGTCTTCAGCCTGCAGGGCATGCGCAAGATCACCGAAGAAGGCGTGAAGTTCGCCTCGCCCATCGACGGCGCCCGGCTCTTTCTCACGCCCGAGGAATCCATGCGCATCCAGCGCTCGCTGAACTCCGACATCGTGATGGTGTTCGACGAGTGCACGCCCTATGAAATCGACGGCCGGCCGGCCACGCTGGAAGAGGCGGCGCGCTCCATGCGCATGTCGCTGCGCTGGGCGCGCCGCTCGCGCGAGGAATTCGACCGCCTGGAAAATCCCAACGCGCTTTTCGGCATCGTCCAGGGCGGCATGTACGAGTCGCTGCGCGACGAATCGCTGGCCGGGCTCAAAGATATCGGCTTTCACGGCTACGCCATCGGCGGGCTGTCGGTAGGCGAGCCCAAGGAAGACATGCAGCGCATCCTGGCCCACGTGGCCCCGCGCCTGCCGGAACGCGCCCCGCGCTACCTCATGGGCGTGGGCACGCCGGAAGACCTGGTCGAGGGCGTGAGCCGGGGCGTGGACATGTTCGACTGCGTCATGCCCACCCGCAACGCGCGCAATGGCTGGCTCTTCACCCGCTACGGCGACATCAAGATCCGCAACGCCAAGTACCGCGACGACACCCGCCCCCTGGACCCGGCCTGCGCCTGCCACACCTGCCGGCATTTCTCGCGCGCCTACCTGCATCACCTGCAGCGCGCCAACGAAATCACCGGCGCCCGGCTCAATACGCTGCACAACCTGCACTTCTACCTGACCCTCATGCAGGAAATGCGCGAGGCCATCGCCGCCGGCCGCTTCCAGGCCTGGCGCGAGCAATTCGCCGCCGACCGCGCGCGCGGGGTCGAATAGGCGGACGCCCGCGAGGGCGGCCCCCGCATGGGCGGCCCCCGCATGGGCGGCCCCCGCAAGGGCGGCCCGTCGGCCCGCGCCTCTCCCCTCGCCGAGAACCTCGCTACAATAGTCGGCTTGCCCTATCCATGGCTCGCGCGGGGATGGGCACGTAGACCGCAAGAGAAAACACCACGCGGCATCAATCCCCAACACAGACTTACAACGCAGGAGAGAATTTCATGTCCGCTATCGATACCGCCAGCCTCGTCGTGGCTCAGGCTGCCGCCCCCGAAGGCGGCGCGCTGATGGGCATGCTGCCCATCATTCTGATGTTCGTGATCCTCTACTTCCTGATGATCCGTCCCCAGATGAAGCGCCAGAAGGAGCATCGCAACCTGCTGGCCGCCCTGGCCAAGGGCGACGAAGTCGTCACCGCCGGCGGCCTGCTGGGCAAGGTCACGAAGGTCAGCGACAGCTACGTGACCGTCGAGGTTTCGGAGCTGGCCGACAAGCCGGTCGAAGTCATCATGCAGAAGTCGTCGGTGTCGACGGTGCTGCCCAAGGGAACCATCAAGGCCCTGTAAGCGTCCCACGGAGCCGCGGGCGCCACATCGCCCCGCCCCGTGCGTCGCCCATGCGTCGCCGATGCGCCGCCCTTACTCCGCCCGCCGCCATCGTCCCATGCCGGACCGGCCACGGGCGGTTCCCTCTCAATCTGACATGAAGTAGCCGGCAATGAACCGCTATCCTCTCTGGAAGTACATTACGGTCCTGGTTGCGGTCGTTATCGGCCTGCTGTATACGCTTCCGAATTTCTACGGCGAATCGCCCGCCGTGCAGGTTTCCAGCGCGAAGGCCACCATCAAGGTCGAGCCCTCGATGCTGCCGCAGGTCGAACAGATTCTGGCCGACGCCAAGATTCCCGCCGACAGCGTGTACTACGAGCAGAACGGCACGCTGGGCACCCTACGCGCGCGCTTTCCGTCCACCGACGTCCAGCTCCAGGCGCGCGACCTGCTGGACAAGTCCCTGAACACGGTGCCGGGCGACCCGCACTACACCGTGGCGCTCAACCTGCTGCCCGCCTCGCCCACCTGGATGCGCGCGCTGGGCTGGTTCGAGCCCAAGCCCATGTATCTGGGCCTGGACCTGCGCGGCGGCGTGCACTTCCTGCTGCAGGTGGACATGCAGGGCGCCCTGACCGCCCGCTACGACTCGCTGGCCGCCGACGTGCGCACCGTGCTGCGCGACCAGAAGGTCAACGTGGCCGGCGTGGAGCGCTCGGGCCTGAGCGTGGCCGCCGCCTTCGCCAGCGCCGACGACCGCGACCGCGCCGTCGCCACGCTGCGCACCCGGCTGCCCGACCTCGAATTCACCGACCGCGAAGAAAACGGCAAGCCCATGCTGATCGGCGCGCTGAGCCCCGCGGCCATCACCCGCGTGCAGGACTCCGCCCTCAAGCAGAACATCAGCACGCTGCACAACCGCATCAACGAGCTGGGCGTGGCCGAACCCGTCATCCAGCAGCAGGGCTCGGACCGCATCGTGGTGCAGCTGCCCGGCGTGCAGGACGTGGCCAAGGCCAAGGAACTGCTGGGCCGCACCGCCACGCTCGAGATCCGCATGGTGGACGATTCGCCGGCCGCCCAGGCCGCGCTGCTGGGCGGCACCGTGCCCTTCGGACTCGAGCGCTACACCGACCGCGACGGCCGTCCGCTGCTGGTGCGCCGCCAGGTGCTGCTCACCGGCGAGAACCTCCAGGACGCCCAGCCCGGCCGCGACACGCAGACCCAGCAGCCCGCCGTGCACCTCACGCTGGACGCCAAGGGCGCGCGCATCTTCCGCGACGTCACCCGCGACAACGTCGGCAAGCGCATGGCCATCCTGCTGTTCGAGAACGGCAAGGGCGAAGTGGTCACGGCGCCCGTGATCCGCAGCGAAATCGCCGGCGGCCAGGTGCAGATCTCCGGCAGCATGACCGCCGAGGAAGCCGCCGACACGGCGCTGCTGCTGCGCGCCGGCGCGCTGGCCGCGCCCATGTCCATCATCGAGGAACGCACCATCGGCCCGAGCCTGGGCGCGGACAACATCGCCAAGGGCTTCGACTCCACGCTGTACGGCTTCCTGGCCATCGCGGTGTTCATCATCCTGTACTACCACCTGTTCGGGGTGTTCTCGACCATCGGCCTCACCTTCAACGTGCTGCTGCTGCTGGCGCTGCTGTCCATGCTGCAGGCCACGCTGACGCTGCCGGGCATCGCGGCCATCGCGCTGACGCTGGGCATGGCCATCGACTCCAACGTGCTCATCAACGAGCGCATCCGCGAGGAACTGCGCGCCGGCGCCACGCCGCAGCAGGCCATCCACCACGGTTTCGAGCGCGCCTGGGGCACGATCTTCGACTCCAACCTGACCACGCTGATCGTGGGCCTGGCGCTGCTGGCCTTCGGTTCGGGTCCGATCCGCGGTTTCGCGGTGGTCCACTGCCTGGGCATCCTGACCTCGATGTTCTCGTCCGTCGTGGGCGTGCGCGCGCTGGCCAACCTCTGGTACGGCCGCAAGAAGAAGCTCGCCTCGATCTCCATCGGCGAAGTCTGGAAACCCAAGGCGAACTGAACCGCAGGGGCGGCCGGAGCCCGGTTCCCGGCCGCCCGCACTGAATAAAAGCGAAGGCGAAACATGGAATTTTTCCGTATTCACCGCACCATCCCGTTCATGCGCCACGCGCTGGTGCTGAACATCATCAGCCTCGTGACCTTCGTCGCGGCGGTGTTCTTCATCGTCACGCGCGGCTTCCACCTGTCGATCGAATTCACCGGCGGCACGGTCATGGAAGTGAGCTACGCCCACACCGCCCAGCTCGAGACGGTGCGCGGCACGGTGTCTCGGCTCGGCTATTCCGACTTCCAGGTGCAGAACTTCGGCACCTCCCGCGACGTCATGATCCGCCTGCCGCTGGCCGAGGGCCAGACCTCGGCCACGCAGAGCGAAACCGTGATGAACGCGCTGAAGGCCGCCGACTCCACCGTGGAGCTGCGGCGCGTGGAGTTCGTCGGCCCGCAGGTCGGCCAGGAACTGCTGCACAACGGCCTGATGGCCCTGCTGGTGGTGGTGATCGGCATCATGGTCTACCTGGGCTTCCGCTTCGAATGGAAGTTCGCCGTGGCGGGCGTCATCGCCAACCTGCACGACGTGGTCATCATCCTGGGCTTCTTCGCCTTCTTCCAGTGGGAGTTCTCGCTGTCGGTGCTGGCCGGCGTGCTTGCCGTGCTGGGCTACTCCGTGAATGAATCCGTGGTCATCATGGACCGGATCCGCGAGAACTTCCGCAAGTACCGCAAGGCCGACGTGCAGGAAGTCATCAACAGCGCCATCACCCAGACCATCTCGCGCACCATCATCACGCACGGCTCCACGCAGATGATGGTGCTGTCCATGCTGTTCTTCGGCGGCCCCACGCTGCACTACTTCGCCATGGCGCTCACCATCGGCATCTGGTTCGGCATCTATTCCTCGGTGTTCGTCGCCGCCGCGCTGGCCATGTGGATGGGCGTCAAGCGCGAAGACCTGGTCAAGCCCGCCAAGAAGGAAACCGAGGGCGAAGTGGCCTGACCCGGCCGCCTTCCTCCTCTTTCCGACCAAGCCGCGGCCCCGTCCGCGGCTTTGTTTTGCGCGCCGCCGGCCGCTTTGGCTACCATAGGCGCATCATGGCACTCGCGATCGATCATCTCGTCGTGGCCGCGCCCGACCTCGAAAGCGGCGCGGCCCACGTCGCCCGGACGCTGGGCGTCGCGCCCGCCGCCGGCGGCGCGCACCCCCGCATGGGCACCCACAACCGCCTGCTCGGCATGGCCGGCGGCATCTACCTGGAAGTCATCGCCATCGACCCGGACGCGCCGCCGCCGCAGCGCCCGCGCTGGTTCGGCCTGGACAGCGCAGCCATGCGCGCCCGGCTGCGCGAGGGTCCGTTCCTGGCGCACTGGGTGGCCCGGGCAGACGCGCAGGCCGGTCTTTCCGAATGGCAGGCCCGCCATCCGGACCGGCTGGCGCCGGTCATCCCCATGACGCGCGGCGAACTGCGCTGGCGGCTCACCGTGCCCGACGACGGCAGCCTGCCCGCATGGGCGCAAGACGGCCGCGCGGCCGGCGACGGCGTCTTTCCCACGCTGATCCAATGGGACGTGCGCCCCACGCCGGCCGATACCTTGCCGCGCGCGCCGCTATCGCTGCGGCGCCTGCGCGCCGGCCACCCGGACGCGGCGCTGCTGCGCGCGGGCCTGGACTGGCTGGGCGGCGCCGGCCTCATCGAACTGGAAACCGCCGACGGGCCGCCCTGGCTCGCCGCACAGATCGAAACCCCCGGCGGCGTGAAAACGCTGCGCTGATGCAGGCCGGGCCGCGCAGCGCCCCGCCGCCCGGACCTTCCTTTCTTCCAGAGTAGACAAGCATGCCCAGCACCCGCAAATGGTTCGACGACGACGCCTATCTGGCGCAATGCGAGGCGACCGTCCTGGCCGCCGGCCCGGACGGCATCGAGCTTGACGCCACCGTCTGCTATGCCCGCAGCGGCGGCCAGGCCGGCGACACCGGCACCCTGACCCTGGCCGACGGCGCCGTGCTGACGCTGACCGACACCGTCTACGCCGACGACCGCCAGCGCATCCTGCACCAGGTCGAGGGCGAGCGCCTGCCGCGGCCCGGCGAGCGCGTCGCCGTGGCCATCGACTGGGCGCGCCGGCACCGCCTGATGCGGCTGCATACCTGTCTGCACTTGCTGGGCTCGCTGGTGCCCGCGCCCGTGACCGGCTGCGGCATCTCGCCGGACTCGGCGCGCATCGATTTCGACCTGCCCGAATCCACGCTGGACAAGGACGACCTCACCGCGCGGCTCAACGCGCTCATCCGCGCCGCCACGGCCCTGAAAACCACGCTGATCACGCCCGAGGAACTGGCGCGCGAACCGGACCTGGTGCGCACCATCGGCGCAGCGCCGCCCGCCGGCACGGCGCGCATCCGCATCGTGGAGATTCCCGGCGTGGACCGCCAGCCCTGCGGCGGCACCCACGTGGCCAACACCGCCGAGATCGGCGAGGTAGTGGTGACCAGGATCGAGAAGAAAAGCCGCAGCAACCGGCGCGTGGTGCTGCGGTTCGCCTGACGCTCGGCTCAGGCGCCGGGGCGCAGCTGGTCGCGGACCAGGCGCACCCAGAAGCTGCCGGCGGCCAGGATGAGCTCGTCGTTGAAGTCGTAGCCGGCGTTGTGCAGGTTCGGCCCGGCGCCCGCGCCCATGTTGATGTAGCACGAGGGCACGCGCTGGGCGATGAAGGCGAAATCGTCGGCGGCGAGAATGGGCGGATGCCCGGCCACCACCATGTCGGGGCCGAACAGCCGCGCCGCCGTATCGCGCGCGGCGAGCGCGGGCGCCTCGGCGTTGACCAGCACCGGATAGCTGTGCCCTGCCGTCTCCACCCGAGCCCGCACGCCGAAGCTGGCCGCCTGCCCTTGCACGATGTCGCCTACCCGGTCCAGGATCATGCGGCGCTGCGCCTCGTCCAGCGCGCGCACCGACAGCTTCATTTCCAGCTCGCCCGGAATGACGTTGTAGTTGGTTCCGGCATGGATGCTGGTCAGGCTGACCGCGGCGCTGTCGAAAGGGTTGGTATTGCGCGAGACAATGGTCTGCAGCGCGGCGATGATGCCGCCGGCCGCCACGATGGGGTCGGCCACGAACTGCGGCGACGCGGCATGCCCGCCTCGGCCCGTCACCACGATGCGCAGGCTGTCCACCGAGGCCATGACCGGCCCGATGCCGATGCTCATCTGGCCGAAGCGCAGCGTAGGGGTGGGATAGTTGTGCAGCGCGTAGACCGCCTCGCACGGCGCCACATCCAGCAAGCCGTCCTCCAGCATGGCGAGCGCGCCCGCGCCGCCCTCCTCGGCCGGCTGGAAAATCAGGTGCAGCGTGCCGGAGAAGTCGCGGGTACGGGCCAGCTCGCGCGCGGCGGCCAGCAGGGTCGCGGTATGACCGTCGTGCCCGCAGGCGTGCATCACGCCCGGCCGGCTGCTGGCGTGCGCGCACCTGCTGGCCTCGTCGATGGGCAGGGCGTCCATGTCGGCGCGCAGCCCGATGGCGCGCCCGCCCCTGCCCGCCCGCAGCGTGCCCACCACGCCCGTGCGTCCCAGGCCCTGCCTGACCTCGTATCCCCAGCCGCGCAGGCGCTCGGCCACCAGCGCGCTGGTGCGGGTTTCTTCGTAGCCGAGCTCGGGATGCCGGTGGATGTCGCGCCGCAGGCGCTTCATGTCGTCGAATGCCTGGAGCAGGCCGGGCTCGTAGGCCGCGGCGATGCCGGAGGCGAAGGCGGCGGAGGGGATGTCAGTCATGGTGGCGCTCCCGGAACACGCAGGTTGCGGCAAGGCTGGCGGCCAGCATGCCGATGAGATACCACGCCGGCGCCATCGCGTTGCCCGAGATCTTCAGCAGCCAGGTCACCATGAACTGCGCCGACCCGCCGAACAGCGTGACCCCGAAGGCGTAGATCATGGAGGTGCCGGTGGCGCGGATCTCGCGCGGCAGGGCCGACACGATGAGCATGGTGCTGGCCAGCATATTGACGCCCAGCGCGGCGATGAGAACGATGCGGCACGCCACGGCCAGCCACAGCATGCCCGGCATCGACAGGAACAGGAAGGTGGGATAGGCCATCGCCATGCCAACCACGATGGACCACACCAGGGGCTGCTTGTAGTTGCGCACGCGGTCCACGTACAGGCCGCAGAGATAGACCGACACCACCTGCACCACGGCCGCCACGCAGCTGAAAAGGTACGACGTGGGCGCGTCGATGTGGTTGGTCTGCATCATGTAGGTGGGCATGTAGAACAGCACGATGTAGACCATGGCGGTGCCCGACATGATGATGAGCACGCCCAGCGTCAGGTCGCGCGGATGGCGCGCGGCCAGCGTCCAGGCCGGATGCTCCGCCGCCGCGCCCCCGCCCTCGCGCTGGCAGGCGTAGGTTTCCTCGATGTTGCGGCGGATGTACACGCCCACCGGAATGATGAGCAGCCCCAGCACGAAGGGCACGCGCCAGCCCCAGGCATGCAGCGCCTCCTCGGAAAGCACGGACGTCAGCAGCAGGCCGAGCGAGGCGCCCAGCAGCGCCGCCACGCCCTGGCTGATGGACTGCCAGCTCACGAAGAAGCCGCGCTGGTTGGCGCCGGCGGATTCGAGCAGCAGCGTGGTCGCCGAACCGACCTCGCCGCCCGCGGCGAAGCCCTGCAGCAGGCGCCCGGCCACGATGAGCACGGGCGCCATCACGCCGATCTGCGCGTGCGTGGGAGCGAAGGCGATGAGCGCGGTGCCCAGCCCCATCAGCGCGATGGTCGCCAGCATGGCCGCCTTGCGGCCCTTGCGATCGGCATACGCGCCCAACACGATGCTGCCCAGCGGCCGCATGACGAAACCCACGCCGAACACGGCCACCGCCATGAGCAGCGAACCGTAGGCCGTGTCGCTGGGAAAATAGAGCTTGCCGATGATGGCGGCGAAAAAACTGTAGACCGTGAAATCGAAGATTTCCAGGCCGTTGCCCAGGCTGGCGCCCAGGATGATGCGGCGGTTTCCCCGTGGTGCGGCGCGGGCCTGGCCCTCGGCGTCGGCGGCGGGCGGCGCGGCAACTGCGCCGGCATTCTCGGCAACATGCATGTCTGGTTTTCCTACCCTGATGGTTGACGCCGCGCGGCGGCGCCGGCGGCACGGCATGCGGCGCGCCAGCCATGCGCATAGCGCTATGCCTTGTGCTTGCGCCGAATGTATATACAAGCATATACATCATGCATGCGAGCGAATACCCGGGAAAACCTGTAGGCCGGATGCGCGCGGGCCGCGCCGGCCCGTTCTTGTCTACGGGGCCAGGCGCGGCCTGCGGAAGAAAGCGGAGGAGAAAGGCGGGAACGGGGCCCCGGCGTCAATCGCCCTTGGGGCGCGCCGGCCCTAGCCGCGCCACCAGCGCCACGGCGCGCGCAGCGGCCATTGGTACTGGCTGTTGAGCACGCGCGGCGCCAGCGCCCAGCCCATCGCCACGGCGATGCCCGCGGCGACCATGACGTCCGAGAGATAGTGGTCGAGGTTGATGAGCCGGCTGACGCCCACCAGGGCGGCCAGGCTCAGGAAGGCCCAGCGCCAGCGCGGCGCCAGGATGCCCAGCGTGACGGCCACCGCGAAGGCCGCGTAGGTGTGGCTGGACGGAAAGGAATTGAACTGCTGCGCGCGCGAGAAGGACTCGCCCATGCCGTAGATGCCCTGCTCGAAATAGAGCTCGGGCCGCGCCCGGGCCACCGCGCGCTTGAGCGCCAGCACCACCAGGCCGCCCGCGGCCATGACGGACAGCATGAGCACGCTGCCGCGCACCATGCTTTCGTAACTGGTGCGCAGCGGATTGCGCCAGCCCCGGGCCATGCCCAGCATGCCCACCCCGTAGAACAGCAGCGCCATCACGACGTAGTGGCCGCTCTCGCCCAGCTCGCCCACCCATTCGAAGGAATTGTCCACGCTTTCGGAGACGGACCGCTGGATGGCGATGGCCAGCGGCAGGTCGAGCCAGCGCGCGCTGGCGCCGGCGGCCAGAGACAGCACGATGGCCAGCACCAGCCAGATGCGAACCGAAAAAGGACTGCAGACCTCGGCAGGCGCCGGCGCGGCGACGCGGGTTGCCGCCGCAGTCACGGGCGTGATGGGGTTGGATGTCATGAATTCGGAACGAGAACGATTATCAGGATCGGGCCTGCGGCCGGACCGCTATGGTAACGGCAGCGGGGGCGCAACGGTGAGCAATCTTGCAGCAAGAGGTAAAATCCGATGTTTCCATCTCCCAGCCCCCGGGATCTACACCCGTCACGGCGACCGTCATGCAAGAAACCACCCTCAAGCGCGAGGGCGCGGCCAGCGCCGCGCAGCCTCCCGCCGCCCCCGGCTCCGACCCCCGCTCCCCCCGCAAGCTGTACATCCGCACCTTCGGCTGCCAGATGAACGAGTACGACTCGGACAAGATGGCCGACGTGCTGCGCGGCGACCAGGGCCTCGAAATGACCGACAACCCCGAAGAGGCGGACGTCATCCTGTTCAACACCTGTTCGGTGCGCGAGAAGGCCCAGGAGAAGGTCTTTTCCGATCTGGGCCGCGTGCAGCATCTCAAGAAACTCAACCCCGACCTGGTGATCGGCGTGGGCGGCTGCGTGGCCAGCCAGGAAGGCGAGGCCATCGTCAGGCGCGCGCCCTACGTGGACGTGGTGTTCGGGCCGCAGACCCTGCACCGCCTGCCGGAGCTGATCCGGCGCCGGCGCGCCGAGGGCCGCTCGCAGGTGGACATCAGCTTTCCCGAGATCGAGAAGTTCGATGCGCTGCCGCCGCCGCGGGTCGAGGGCCCGGCCGCCTTCGTGTCCATCATGGAAGGCTGCAGCAAGTACTGCAGCTTCTGCGTGGTGCCCTACACGCGCGGCGAGGAAGTCTCGCGTCCGTTCGACGACGTGCTCATGGAAGTGGCCGACCTCGCCGACCAGGGCGTCAAGGAGGTCACGCTGCTCGGACAGAACGTGAACGCCTACCGTGGCCGCATGGGCGACACCGCCGAAATCGCCGACTTCGCCCGCCTGCTGGAATACGTGCACGAAATCCCCGGCATCGAGCGCATCCGCTACACCACCTCGCACCCCAAGGAAATGACGCAGCGCATGGTGGACGCCTACGCCACGCTGCCCAAGCTGGTGTCCTTCCTGCACCTGCCCGTGCAGGCCGGCAGCGACCGCGTGCTGGCCGCCATGAAGCGCGGCTACACCACGCTGGAGTTCAAGTCGGTGGTGCGCAGGCTGCGCGCCGCGCGCCCCGGCCTGACGCTGTCATCGGACTTCATCGTGGGCTTTCCCGGCGAAACCGAAGAAGACTTCGAGAAAACCATGAAGCTCATCGAGGACGTGGGTTTCGACACCTCGTTCTCGTTCGTCTACTCGCGCCGCCCGGGCACCCCGGCGGCCGACCTGCACGACGACACGCCGCAAGACGTGAAGCTGCGCCGGCTGCAGCGCCTGCAGACGCTCATCAACGAACAGGCCGCCGCCATCGCGCGCGGCATGATCGGCACGCGCCAGCGCGTGCTGGTGGAAGGCCCGTCGCGGCGCGACGCCAGCGAGCTCATGGGCCGCACCGAGAACAACCGCATCGTCAACTTCGCCGCGCCCGCGCGGCTCATCGGACAGATGGTCGACGTCATCATCACCGACGCGTACACGAATTCGCTGCGCGCGCGCGTGGCCGGCGTGGACCGCGACTCCCAAGAGGCTGAATGACCCCCTCCCGCCCTCGCGCCCGCCGCCCCATGCCCACCGTCGTCCTGCTCGACGGCGACAATACCCACCTGGCCAATCTCTGCGGCCCCCTGGACGAAAACCTGCGCCAGCTCGCCGACGGCATGGGCGTGAAGCTGTCGCGCCGCGGCAGCCGCGTCACCCTGGAAGGCGAGCGGGCCGAACTGGCCGGCCGCGTGCTGCGGCGCTTCCATGAACAGGCCGTGCACCGCGCGCTGTCCATCGACGACATCCAGCTCGGGCTGGTGGAGATCGGCGTGGGCCGCCAGGAAGAGAAACTCCAGGACGATCTGGCCGAGGCGGCCGCCGCCCTGCCGCCCGTGGACGACGAGAGCGACGGCATCGCGCTGCGCACGCGGCGCAGCGACCTGCGTCCGCGCACGCCGCGCCAGCGCGACTACCTGAACAACATCCTCAAGCACGACATCACCTTCGGCATCGGGCCGGCCGGCACCGGCAAGACCTGGCTCGCCGTGGCCTGCGCCATCGACGCCATGGAGCGCGACACCGTGCAGCGGCTGGTCCTCACGCGGCCGGCCGTGGAGGCGGGCGAGCGCCTGGGCTTCCTGCCGGGCGACCTGGCGCAGAAGGTCGACCCCTACCTGCGCCCGCTCTACGACGCGCTCTACGACCTGATGGGGTTCGAGAAGGTGCAGCGGCTCTTCGAGAAGCAGACCATCGAAATCGCGCCCCTGGCCTACATGCGCGGCCGCACGCTGAACCATGCCTTCGTCATCCTCGACGAAGCGCAGAACACCACGCCGGAACAGATGAAGATGTTCCTCACCCGCATCGGCTTCGGCAGCAAGGCGGTCATCACGGGCGATCCGTCCCAGGTGGACCTGCCGCGCGGCCAGGACAGCGGCCTGGCCCACGCGGCCAAGGTGCTGCACGAGGTGCAGGGCATCGCCACCACGCGCTTCACCAGCCGCGACGTGGTGCGCCATCCGCTGGTGGCCCGCATCGTGGATGCCTATGACCGCGCCGCCGAAAATGACGCCTGACGCCGCGCCCCGGCTGTCGCTGTCGGTGCAGTACGGCGTGCGGGAGCCGCGTCTGCCCCGCTGGCGGCTGCGCCGCTGGGCGCAGCGCGCGCTGGCGGCGGCGGCGGCCGACGGGCTGGTTGATTTCTCCGCCGCCGAGCTCAGCCTGCGCCTGGTGGGCGCGGCCGAGGGCCGCCGCCTGAACCGCGAATTCCGCGGCCGCGACTACGCCACCAACGTGCTGACCTTCGAATACGGCGTGGACCCGCTGGGCGTGGCGCGCGGCGATATCGTGGTCTGCGTGCCGGTGCTGGCGCGCGAGGCCCGCGAGCAGCGCAAACCCCTGCTCCATCACGCCGCCCACCTCACCCTGCACGGCGTGCTGCACGCGCTGGGCTACGACCACATCGAGGCGCGCGACGCGCAGCGCATGGAAGCCCTGGAAACGGCCGCGCTGGCGCAGATGGGCATCGCCGACCCGTACCTGGCCGGCTGAACCCGCCGGCCGGCCCCGCCCTCCGGGCCTACCCTGAGGATTGCCGCGAAATGGCGTGCAACAGGGCGCAGAAGACGCAGGTTGCGGCCAGATTGCGGCCATTTGGCCGCCTGCGTTACAAATAGAGGGTCACTTTCGGTTATGCTGGCTTCTTCCGCAACTTGTCCTCCCGGACGATGCCTGACCCTTATCCTGCTCCCGACGCGACCCCCGCTCGCACCGCCAAACCCGCCAACAAATCTTTCCTGGACCGCCTGCTCTCCCTCGTGCGCCGCGAGCCCGAGGACCGCGAAGGCATCAAGGCCGTCCTGGAAGCCGCCCACGAACGCGAGCTGCTCGACGCCGAGTCCTATCGCATGATCAAGGGCGCGCTGGCCGTGTCCGAAGGCACCGTGGGCGACATCATGGTGCCGCGCTCGCGCATGGACCTGCTGGACGTCAGCCAGCCCCTGCCCTACCTGGTCGCCACCGTAATCGAGACCGCCCACTCGCGCTTTCCGGTCTACGAGGGCGACCGCGACAACATCATCGGCATCCTGCTCGCCAAGGATCTGCTGCGCTGCATGCTGGAGCCCGACATCGAGGTGCGCGCGCTGGTGCGGCCGGCCGTGTTCATTCCCGAGTCCAAGCGCCTGAATGTGCTGCTGCACGAGTTCCGCGCCAGCCGCAACCACCAGGCCATCGTCATCGACGAGCACGGCGGCATCTCGGGGCTGGTGACCATGGAAGACGTGCTGGAGCAGATCGTCGGCGACATCGAAGACGAATTCGACGAAACCGAGGAAGACTCCATCTTCCCCGAAGGCGAAAACCAGTGGCGCGTGCGCGCGGCCACCGAGATCTCCCACTTCAACGACGTGTTCGGCTGCAAGCTGCCCGACGACGAGTACGACAGCGTCGGCGGCTGGATGGGCGGGCAGCTCGGCCGCATCCCGCGCCGCGGCGACCACGCCGAATTCGACGGCCTGCGCCTGGAAGTGGCGCGCGGCGACGCCCGCCGCGCCATCTGGCTGCGCGTCAAGCGCATCGCGCCTGCGTCAGGCGCGCAACCCGCGCGCGACCAATGAGCCGCGCCGCACGCAGCATGCGCCCGGGCGCCCTGGGCGGCGCGGCGCTGGCCGGCGCGGCCCAGGCCCTGACGTTTGCGCCCGGCCCGCTGCCGGATGGGTCGCTGGCCGTCGTCCAGCTCCTGGCCCTGGCCGTGGCCGCCCGCCTCACCCTGTATGCCCCCCGCACGCGCCAGGCTTTCGCCCGGGGCTGGCTGTTCAGCTTCGCCACCTACGCCATCGGCCTGTACTGGATCTTCATCAGCCTGCACCGCTACGGCGGCCTGGCGGCTCCGCTGGCCGTGGGCGGCGTGCTGGCGCTGTCCGCCTTCATCGCGCTCTTTCCCGCCGCCGCCTGCGCGCTGGCGCACCGCTACGCGCCGCTGCCGCCCGAGGCCGCGCCCCGCCGGACCCTGGCCGCCACCCTGGGCTGGGCCGGCGCCTGGGCCCTTTTCGAATGGCTGCGCGCCGTGGTCCTTAGCGGTTTCCCGTGGCTGAACGTCGGCTATGCGCAGGTGGACGGCCCGCTGGCGGGCTGGGCGCCGGTGCTGGGCGTGCACGGCATGGCCTTCCTGGCCGCCTTCGCCGCCGCCGCGCTGGCCACGCTATGGCAGCCCTCGCGCCGCGAGAAGCCCGACGCGCGCCACGCGCTCGCCGCCGGCGTGGCGCTGGTGCTGGCCGCGGCGGGCTGGCCGCTGGCGCGGATCGACTGGTCGCGGCCGATCGGCGAGCCGCTGCAGGTGCGGCTGGTGCAGGGCAACGTGGAGCAGTCGCAGAAATTCGACCCCGCGCTCATGCAGGAAGGCCTGCGCCGCCATTTCCACCTGGCCTCGATGCCGCCGGAGCCCGGCGTGCCCGAGCCGCGCCTCATCATCCTGCCCGAAACCGTGCTGCCGGTGTTCCAGGACCAGCTCGACCCCGCCGTCTGGACGGCCTGGCGCAACACCGCCGCCGATCGCGGCGCGGTCATCGCCATGGGCGTGCCGCTGCACGACCGCGTCGCGGGCCGCGACCGCTACACCAACAGCGTCATCGGCCTGGACGCCTCCACGCCCGAAAAGCAGATCCATACGGGCGCCACGCCCATGCGCTACGACAAGCGCCATCTCGTGCCCTGGGGCGAGTACGTGCCGCCGGGCTTCCGGTGGTTCGTGGACATGCTGGACATCCCGCTGGGCGATTTCGACCGCGGCGGCGAGCGCCAGACGCCTTTCGCCGTGGATGGCCAGCACGTGGCCTTCAACATCTGCTACGAAGACCTCTTCGGCCCCGAGCTGCTGCCCGCGCTGCAGCCGGGCCCCAACGGCGAGCCCGGCGCCACCATTCTCGCCAACGTGAGCAACCTGGGCTGGTTCGGCGACTCCTGGGCGCTGCGCCAGCATTTGCAGATCGGCCGGCTGCGCACCATGGAAACCGCCCGCCCCATGCTGACCTCGACCAACACCGGCATTACCGCCGCCATCGACGCCAAGGGCCGCGTCGCGGCCCAGCTGCCGCCCATGACGGCCGGGGTGCTGCCGGTTGCGGTGCAGGGCATGACGGGGCTCACCCCCTACGCCCGCCACGGCGACCTGGGCGCGCTGGGCATCATCGGCCTGGCGCTGATCGCGGGCGTGGGCAGCGCGCGCCGCCGCCCCGGCGGCCGCGCCTGAGCCGGCCGCACCTCGCCAGATCAGGCGAACAGGTCTTCGGGCAGCGCGCCGCTCTCGTCGGCCGGCAGCAGCGGGCCCGCGCCCGCGCCGGTTTTCTCGATGGCCGCGGCAATGCGCGCCATGTCTTCGCTATCCAGCTCCAGCTCGGCCGCGGCCAGCAGGCCGTTGACCTGCGCGGCGCTGCGCGCGCCGACGATGGCGCCCGTCACGCCGGGCCAGGCCAGGGTCCAGGCCGCCGCCACCGAAGCCACCGTGGCGCCGTGCCGCTCCGCCACCGGCTTGAGGGCTTCGGCCAGCGCCAGGTTTCTTTCGAGCCGGGGGCTCTGGAATTCGGCGTTGCGGCTGCGCCAGTCGTCCTGGGGCAGGGCCGCGGCGCGCGCGGCGCTGAACCCGCCCGTCAGCAACCCCGACTGCATGGGGCTGTAGACGATGACGCCCGTGCCGTGCGCCGCGCACCAGGGGATGAGGTCGGCCGCCGCCTCGCGCTGGATGGCTGAAAACGGCGGCTGCAGCGTGTCCACGTGCCCCAGCGCCTCGGCGGCCTGCAATTGGGCCAGGTTGTGGTTGGACAGGCCCACCGCCCTCACCTTGCCTTCGCGCCTGAGATCGAGCAGCGTCTCCCAGTAAGCCTCCAGCGGCGTGCCGTCGCCGGCCGGCCAGTGCATCTGGTAGAGGTCGATGCGCTCCACGCCCAGCCGGCGCAGCGAATGCTCCAGCTCGCGCCGGATGCCGGCGGGCGCGCCCGTGCGGCGCGGCATGGCCAGCGGCTGCTCCTCCGACCAGGCGAGGCCGCATTTGGTGAAGACGTAGGGCCGTTCGGAAGGCGCCATCTGCGCCAGCGCCCGGCGCACGATTTCCTCCGAATGACCCAGTCCGTACACCGCCGCCGTGTCGATCCAGTTGATGCCCCGGTCCACGGCGCGGCGGATGGCGGCGATGGAATCCGCGTCGTCCTGCGCGCCCCAGCCTACCGCCCATCCATTGCCGCCCATGGCCCAGGCGCCCAGCCCGATCCGCGTAACGGACATGCCGGTCGCGCCCAGGGGACGGGTCGGAAACGAGGTCTGCGAGTTCATGCTGGTCTATCTCCCGCCGGCCCGGCCGGCTGCTGGGACTGCCCGAAATCATAGCGCCGCGCGCGGTCTCGCAGGCGGCGGCCCGCCTGTCGGCCCGCGCCGCAAGCGCCATGCCCGTCAGCGAGCCGCCGTGCCGCGGCTTTCCCGCCATATTTTTCTCCGCCCCCGGTTTTTAACTTTTTTTATGAAACGACTTGCACGCCAAATTCAGTTCGTGCATAATCTCGTTTCTTCGCCAACGGCACTAAACAAAACCGGCTGCGAGGGACGAAAAAGCGGCAGAAAGCAGTATCGCCCGCTTTTAATCCAGGCGCATCGGGGCTGATTAGGGATACGGGGGTATAGCTCAGCTGGGAGAGCGCTTGCATGGCATGCAAGAGGTCAGCGGTTCGATCCCGCTTACCTCCACCAGTCGAAAGCGAAGTTGCAGTAAAAAGAGCAGTAATCCGCATGACAAGTCCAAGTCCCCTTCGTCTAGAGGCCTAGGACATCACCCTTTCACGGTGAGTACAGGGGTTCGAATCCCCTAGGGGACGCCAGCTCGCTGGCACGGTCATGTGGAAATGCGCACAGTAGTGAAATACGCCGCTGCGGAGCGGTAGTTCAGTTGGTTAGAATACCGGCCTGTCACGCCGGGGGTCGCGGGTTCGAGCCCCGTCCGCTCCGCCAAGCACTCGCTGCCGTGCTCATGCCCAGGCTCCGTTTTCGGGGCTTTTTGCTTTTATAGAGTGTGAGACCTTGTTTTCGCCTCGGCGGACACAGGGATTCCTGGGGGTATAGCTCAGCTGGGAGAGCGCTTGCATGGCATGCAAGAGGTCAGCGGTTCGATCCCGCTTACCTCCACCAGTTTCTCCTCTGTAGAAGCATTGCAGTAAAGCAGTATCTGTACGGGTCCCCTTCGTCTAGAGGCCTAGGACATCACCCTTTCACGGTGAGTACAGGGGTTCGAATCCCCTAGGGGACGCCAGCTCGCTGGCAAGTGACACAGCAGTACGAAAGAAAACCGCTGCGGAGCGGTAGTTCAGTTGGTTAGAATACCGGCCTGTCACGCCGGGGGTCGCGGGTTCGAGCCCCGTCCGCTCCGCCAAGCTTTCCCGCCGTCCGGCCCGCCGGACACCGGAACGCACGAAACCCGACGCAAGGCTCCGTTATTTCACGGAGCCTTTTGTTTTGGCCTTGCGTTTTGATCTTTCGTTTTCCAGGCCGGGCGCCGGTCGCGCCGGCGTCCATCGGGGGCATCGTCCTTTTTGGCCACTGGACAGTCCCGCCGCCCGCCTGCATTCTTGATGCCGTTGCCCATCCGACCGAACGAGGGGTCAGTGACCGCATCTCCCGCCGCGCCGCAGGCGCATCGCCAGCACTTGCAGCACATCATCGCCGGTTTGAGCGAGGGCATCATCGTGCTGGAGCCGGATGGCGCGGTGGCATGGGCCAATGCCAGCGCGCTCGCGCTGCATGCCGTGACCAAGCCCGCGGACCTGGGCGGCACGCCGGCGGGCTACCGCAAGCGCTATGCGCTGAAATACCGCAACCGCCATGCCGTGCCGCCCCGACAGTATCCGCTGGACCGCCTGGCCGCGGGCCAGTCGTTCGAGGATGTGCTGTTCGAGCTGCATGCGCGGAACAACCCCGGCCAGGTCCGCTACGTGGCCGCGCGCGGCCTCAGCCTGAACGGCGAGTCCGGCGCCGAGTACCGGGTGCTGATCCTCACCGACCATACCGAACGCTTCGACGCCGAACAGCGCTTCGAGCGCACGTTCGCCGCCAATCCGGCCCCTGCCCTGATCTGCCGGCTGTCCGACCTGCGCTACGTGAAGGTGAACGCGGGTTTCCTGGAAATGACGGGCTACACCCGCGAGGCCGTGCTGGGGCGGTCCACCTATGAGCTCGACGTGCTGGACGGCGACCCCGACAAGGAAGCCGCGGTGGCCCTGCTCAACGAAGGCAAGACCATTTCGCAGCGCGAAGGCGTGATCCGGCTGCCCGACGGCTCCGGCAAGTTCGTGGTGGTGGCGGGCCAGCCCATCGACATGCACGGCGAACCCTGCATGCTCTTCACTTTCATCGACCTGGAAGCGCGCAAGCGCACCGAGCTTGCGCTGCGCGAAAGCGAAGAACGCTTTTCCACCGCTTTTCGCCTGGCGCCGGCTCCCATGGCCTTGTGCGAAGCCGAAACCCTGTCGGTGCTGGAGTCCAACGACGCCTTCGCGGCCGCCACCGGCGCCGATGCCGCCCGCTCCGCCGGCCAGCCCCTGCCCGCCCTGGGCGCACACCTTACCGAGGACGTGCTTGCCAGCCTCAAGAACGGAGAGAGCCTGCGCAATCGCGACATGGCGCTCGCCACCCCCGACGGCGAGGTGCTGGATTGCCTGCTGTCGGCCGAACCCGTCACCATCGGCGGCTCGCGCCGGATGCTGATCGTGATGCAGGACATCACGGAGCGCAAACGCTCGGAATCGGAGCTGCTGGCGGCCATCGAGGCCGTGATGCGCGACACGTCCTGGTTCAGCCGCGGCGTCATCGAGAAGCTGGCGCAGTTGCGCCAGCCCTCGCCCTCGCGCGACGTCGCCGAGCTCGCGCAGCTCACGCAGCGCGAGCGCGAAGTGCTGGGGCTGATCTGCCAGGGCCAGGACGACGACGCCATCGCCCGCGCGCTGGATCTCTCGCGCAACACCGTGCGCAACCACGTGGCCACCATCTACAGCAAGATCGGCGTGCACCGCCGCAGCGCGGCCATTGTGTGGGCGCGCGACCGCGGCATTACCGGCCGCGAGACGCCGCGCCCCCGCCGCAAGCCCGCCCCATCCTGATGTTTACAATTTGAATCAAAATAATCCGCCTCCGCGATCGCCGGAGATGACGCCGGATTGACGATCCAGCAACCCCAAATCGCCGATAACTCCAGCCATATTTCACCATTTACACGTTAATTCACACTCAACTCACGGACTTGCATCCGGCGAACCGGCCTTCTTACGATCCGCCCGTCATGCCGCCCCTGCCGGGGCGTGCGCGACCCGACCGCAAGGAGCCCGTTCATGCATATCGCCCACGTTTCCATGCCTTCCCCCAGCCCCCGGCAGCCCGAGATGGCCTGGAGCACGCAAGACATCCTGAAGCTTTACGAACTGCCGTTCATGGACTTGCTGTTCCGTGCGCAGGAAGTCCACCGGTCGAATTTCGAGCCCAACACCGTCCAGCTTTCCAGCCTGCTGTCGATCAAGACCGGCGGCTGCCCGGAAGACTGCGCCTACTGCCCGCAGTCGGCCCGCTACGACACGGGCGTGGACGCGGAAAAGCTGATGCCGCTGGACGAAGTGGTGGCCGCGGCCCGGGCGGCGCAGGCCGCCGGCGCGCAGCGCTTCTGCATGGGCGCGGCCTGGCGCAGCCCCAAGCCGCACCATCTGGAAGCCGTCGCGGAAATGGTGAGCGCCGTAAAGGCGCTGGGCCTGGAAACCTGCGTCACGCTGGGCATGCTGCGCGAAGGACAGGCGGAAGCGCTGAAGCAGGCGGGCCTGGACTACTACAACCACAACCTGGACACCTCGCCGGAGTTCTACGGCAACATCATCTCCACCCGCACCTACCAGGACCGCCTGGACACGCTGGAGCGCGTGCGCGAGGCCGGCATCCACGTCTGCTGCGGCGGCATCGTGGGCATGGGCGAGTCGCGCCGCGAGCGCGCCGGCCTGATCGCCCAGCTCGCCAGCATGGACCCCTACCCCGAATCGGTGCCGATCAACAACCTGGTGCAGGTCGAGGGCACGCCGCTGGCGGGCACGGAGCCGCTGGACCCGTTCGAATTCGTGCGCACCATAGCGGTGGCGCGCATCGCCATGCCGCGCGCCATGGTGCGTCTGTCGGCCGGCCGCGAGGCCATGGACGACAGTATGCAGGCCCTTTGCTTCATGGCCGGCGCCAACTCGATGTTCTATGGCGACGCGCTGCTGACCACCGCCAACCCGCAGGTCGAAGCCGACCAGCGCCTGCTGGCGCGGCTGGGCATGCGCGCCGACGCGGGCGGCGGCCAGTCCTGCGAACGCAACGCCTGATGCCCGGCGCCGGCATGCTCTACCTGGCGGCCAGCGTGGCGTGCAGCGTCACCGTGGCCGCCATGCTGAAGCTGGCGCGCCGCTGGGACGTGGACGTGCGCCAGGCGATACTGGCGAACTACGCGGCGGCCTCGCTGCTGTGCGTGCTGGCGCTGCGGCCCGACACGGCGCGATTGCTGGCGCCGCGCACGCCCTGGGCCGTGCTGGCCGGCCTGGGCGTACTGCTGCCCTCGGTGTTTCTCGCCATGGCGGCCTCGGTGCGCCATGCGGGCGTGGTTCGCAGCGACGCGGCCCAGCGTCTCTCGCTGTTCATTCCGCTGCTGGCGGCATTCCTGCTCTTCGGCGAAACGCCCAGCGGCCGCAAGCTCGCCGCCATCGGCGTTGCCTGCGCAGCCCTGTACTGCCTGCTGCGCCGCCCGCGCGGCGGGCGCGGCGAGGCCGAAGGGCGCGCGGCCTGGCTCTGGCCGCTGGCGGTGTGGGCCGGCTACGGCACGATCGACATTCTGTTCAAGCAGGTGGCGCGGGCGGGCACCGCGTTCGCCGGCGCGCTGCTGAGCGCCTTCGCCATGGCGGGCGTGCTCATGCTGCTCTGGCTGCTCGCGCGCAAGACGGACTGGAACCGCCGCAGCCTGCTCGCCGGCCTCGCGCTGGGGCTGGCGAACTTCGGCAACATCCTCGCCTACATCCGCGCGCACCAGGCCCTGCCGGACCACCCCTCGCTGGTGTTCGCCTCCATGAACCTCGGCGTGATCACGCTGGGCACGCTGGTGGGCGCGCTGGGCTTTCGCGAGCGGCTGAGCGGGCTCAACCTGGCCGGCATCGGCCTGGCGCTGGGCGGCGTCGCGCTGATGGCCTCGGCCTGAGCCGCGCCGAAGCGCGCACCGAAAAGGGCGCCGCTTCCCGCTAGGTGCCGGTGCGCCTGGAACGCTCCCCTTCGAGACCGGGCGCGGCCGGCTCAGGCGCGGCCGGCTCGTCCGCCGCCATCGGCGGTCCGGCCGGTGGCGGTCCGGCCGGTGGCGGTTCGGCCGGTGGCGGTCCGGCCGGTGGCGGTTCGGCCGGTGGCGGTTCGGCCCCGGGCGCCACCGCGTCGGCCGGAAAGGCGGGTTCCGGCGGCCCGGCGGCGGGTTCGGAAACATGCTCGGCCCCGGGCTCGCCGGCCGGCGGCGCGGGCGCGGCCGAGGGATCGGGCTGCACCATTTCGATGGCGATGTCGGTTTCGGGATCCACGCGCGGATCCAGCACCGCCGCCGCCGGCGAGCTTTGCAGCGTGTCGGGCATGGGCACGAAATGCACCGGCGCTTCCTGCACCTGGTGCGCGCCGGTGACGCGGGTGGGCCGCACCTGCCACACCAGGATCAGCGCGCAGGCGGAAATGAAGACGTAGTACATGCTGTGGCCCGCCACGGCCATGAGCATGCCGGCGATCATGGGGCCGACACAGGCGCCCACGCCATAGGTCATGAGCAGCACGGCGGACAGGCTCACGCGGCGCTCGGATTCGACGTGGTCGTTGGCGAAGGCCGCACCCAGCGGATACAGGGTGAACTGCAGCACCCCGAACACGCAGGACATGAGCACCAGCGCCCAGAAGGGCAGCGACACCCAGCCCCACATGACCACGGGCAGCAGCATGAGCAGCAGCGCGTTGAAGCGGATCAGGCCGGCGCGGTTGATGCGGTCGGACAGCCAGCCCATGGGCCATTGCGACAGCAGCCCGGCCGTGACGGCGGCGGCCACGAAAACGGCCGCCTGGGCGGTAGTCATGCCGTCCTTGGCGCCGTAGACCGCCGCCAGGCCGTAGAACGCGCCGGACAGATTGCCCGCCACGAACAGCACCGTCATCGACAGCGGCACGCGCTGCATGAAGAAGCGCACGTCCAGCGGCGCCGGCAGCGGCGTGGGCGGGTGCGAGCGCGCGGTGACGGCAATGGGCACCAGGCAAAGCACCAGGCACATCGCCACCAGCGTCAGCGGCCGCAGATCCAGCGTGGCGTAGGCCGTGAGGGCGAGCTGGCCCAGCACGGTGCCCAGGCCCGACACCACCATGTACACGGAAAACACGCGGCCGCGCTGGTGGTTTTCGGTCTGCTCGTTGAGCCAGCTCTCGATGACCATGAACTCGGTGACCATGGCCACGCCGGACACCACGCGGAACACCAGCCACAGCGGCAGGGAATCGACCAGGGTCTGCGCCAGGATCATGCTGGTGGCCACCGCCGCGCAGGCCACGAAAGCGCGGATGTGGCCCACGCGGATGATGAGCCGGTGCCCGAGCCGCGCGCCGCACACCAGCCCGAGGTAATAGCCGGCGATGAGGGCGCCGATCCAGATTTCGCTGACCGATTGCGCGGTCAGGCGCAGGCCCATGTAGGTATTGAACAGGCCGGTGCCGATCAGCATCAGCAGCGTCGCGAAATAGAGCGACGAGAAAGAGGAAATGGTGGCGAGCATGGCGTCGGGCAACCGCCGCCGCCCCGGCTGGCCGCGCTGGGCCGCGCCGGAACGGCGGTAAAGCGGGTTACGGCATCATCAGAGTTGCGACAGCAGGGTGGCGGCGTCGCTCACTTCGAACTTGCCGGGCGCCTCGATGTTGAGCTGCTTGACCACGCCGTCGACGATGAGGGCGGAATAGCGCTGCGAGCGCACGCCCATGCCGCGCTGGACCAGGTCCAGCTCCAGGCCCAGGGCGCGGGTCCAGAGCGCCGAGCCGTCGGCCAGCATGCGCACCTTGCCCGCCGTGCCCTGCTCCCGGCCCCATGCGCCCATGACGAAAGCGTCGTTGACGGCCACGCACCAGATTTCATCGACGCCCTTGGCCTTGAGCGCGGCGGCCTGTTCGACGTAGCCGGGCAGGTGCTTGGCCGAGCAGGTGGGCGTGAACGCGCCCGGCACCGCGAACAGCGCGATGGTCTTGCCGCGCACGAGGTCGGACACCTGGAAGGCGTTGGGCCCCAGCGAGCAGCCGGCGGTTTCGGTTTCGATGAATTCGGTCAGGGTGCCGTCGGGCACCCGGTCGCCGACTTTGATCGTCATGGATATCTCCAGGAAGGGTTTGGGGGCAAAGCAGAGGGGCGCCGCGCGCCCCGCAGGCTCCATCATAGTTCGTGCGCGGCGGGCATGCAGGCAGGACGGGGCGGGAAATGAACCCCAACAGTCTGAAACGACTCCACACCCCCTCCTTACGGCCCCGAAACGCCGGCTTGCCATAATGGACCGCGTGTCCAAGCCCGACGCGGGCCTGCCCGGCGGGCGCATCGCGGAGACCCACTCATGCGCAACATCCCCGATCCCGTGACCTGGGCGCTGGCCGCCCTGCTGGCGTGGCCGGGACTGGCCGCCGCCGACGATTCCGACCAGACCCAGTTCGAGTCCTTCGTCGTGGCGGCCGGCGCCTCCAATGGCGCGGCCCGCGCCTGCGGCGCCTCCGAGCCCGACCTGGCCGAGCACCAGGCCACCGCGCGGCGCAACCTGCAGCGCTACGCCCAGGAATACAGTCTGCGCGCCGACGGCTACGACGCCCTGTTCCGCCAGGGGCAGGGCCAGGGCAAGGCCATGATGGACGAGATGAAGCAGTCTGGCGTGGACGGCTGCCGCGGCGTGCTGGGCAGCTTCCAGCACGAGCGCGCCATCAGCTACGAAGACATGAAGGCGGCGCTCGCCGAAGTGAGCGATGGCCTGCCCGGCGAGAAAGCGCCCTGACCGGCGGCGCCCGGCCTGCGCCCCCCCGGGGCGGGCCGCCCCGCGGATGGCCGCCCCGCGGATAGCCGCCCCGCGGATAGCCGCCCCGCGGATGGCCGCCCCGCAAATCCTACAGCCCGTGCTGGTGGAACCAGTCCAGCATGCGCTGCCATGCCTGTTCGGCCTCGGCCTTGCGGTAGCTGGGCCGGTAGTCCGCGTGGAAAGCATGCGGAGCCTCGGGGTAGATGTCGATGCGCGAAGCCTTCGCCGGCGCCGGCCCCTGCGCGAGCGCCACGCGCATGCGGTCCACGTCGGCCAGGGGAATGCCGGCGTCCTTGCCGCCATAGGCGCCCAGCACGGGCGCCTTCAGTTCGCCCACGCTGGCCAGCACCGAACGGGGCTTGAGCTCGCTGGGCTCTCCGCCCAACTGGCCGTACCAGGCGGCCCCCGCCGCCAGCTTGGGATTGTGGGCCGCGTACAGCCACACCTGCCGGCCGCCCCAGCAGAATCCCACAATGCCCAGCCGCGCCGCATCGCCGCCATGCCCGCCCGCCCAGGCCGCCGCGGCGTCCAGGTCCGACATGACCTGGGCGTCGGGCACCTTGGACACCACTTCGGAAATGAGCCTGGCCGTTTCGGTGTACTGGGACGCGTCGCCCTGGCGCACGAACAGTTCCGGGGCGATGGCCAGGTAGCCCAGGTGCGCGAACCGGCGGCAGATGTCCTCGATGTACGCGTGCACGCCGAAGATCTCCGACACCACCAGGATGATGGGCAGGTTCTTTTTGCCTTCGGGCGCGGCGCGGTAGGCCGGCAGCTTGCCGCCGGAAACCGGGATGTCCACCCGGCCGGCCAGCAGCCCCTGGGCATCGGTGACGATGGCCGTCTCGGCGGCCACGGGACCGGCGGCCAGGGCGAATCCCGTGGCCACCGTGGAAGCGATGAAGCCGCGCCGGTTCAGTTTCAGCGGCGGCAGCAAGCTGTCGAAGTGCGAATCCTGCTCTTTCATGCGAGTCTCCTGGACATAAAAGCGGAGGCCCCGCGCCGGGTTGCCTCTTGCCCCCGCTCAGTTCACTTCAGGGAAAAATCCACGCGCGAAGGCTGGCCGCCGTCCTTGATGCCGTCGGCGTTCAGCTGCGGCGCCACGATGAATATGCGCTCGGCCAGCCCCTCGTGCCGCTGCAGCTTTTCGTACACCGCCTGCGCGCGCGCGTCGGCGAGCTGGCGCAACTGCTCGTCGCCCACCTGCGCCGCATTGCGCAGCAGCGCCTCCATCTGGTCGGCCGGAATCGACTTGGCCATGCCGATGAAATTGCGCGGCTTGTCTTCGATGTCGGTGTCGTCGTAGACCTCTTCGAGGTACTTTTCGCGCTCGGCCGGCGACACCTCGACCTTGGACGGATCGGGCTTCTTGCCGCGCGGCGCGACGTCGCGGGCCTTGGCGGCGCGGATCTGCGCCTCCACCCAGGCCTGGCGCAGCCCGGCATCGTCGGCGGCGGGGTCCGCGCGGCCGCTGATGTCCATCTTGAGCCCCGGCCGGTCGGCCAGCGCCTTGCCCAGGGTTTCGATGCGTTCGAGCGATTCCGGCGTAAGCGCGGCGCTGCCCGGCGCGAATTCCACATACGATAGTTCTTCGTCGCTGCCGAAGGCCGAGGCCAGCAGGCTGAAGGGCGAGGTGACGGCCTTGACCAGCAGGTTGCCCAGCACGCGCAGGATGATGCCGCCCACCGAGAACTGCGGATCGTCCAGCGAGCCGGAGATGGGCAGGTTGATGTCGATGTTGCCGCGCGAGTCCTTGAGCAGCGCCACCGCCAGCAGCACCGGCAGCTTGGTGGCGTCGGGACTGTTGGTCTTGTCGCCGAACGTGAGCTGGTTGAGCACCACGTGGTTGGACGCGGTGAGGTCGCGGTTCTTGATCTTGTATTCGAGATCCACCGAAAGCTTGCCGCGCTTGATCGGATAGCCCACGTACTTGGCCGAATACGTAGTGAACCGAGGCAGGTCCACGCCCTTGGCGGAGGCTTTGAGGTCCAGCGCGAGGAACTTGGCGAAGGGCTGCACGACCCCGCTGATGGAAAGCGGCGCCGTGGTGTATACGCGGCCCGTCACCTGCACCTTGGCCGGCTGCGGACGCATGGACGACACCGCCGATATCGAACCCTCCACGCTGGACAGCTCGGCCACGTAGTTCGGCTTGACGAAGCGGTCGGTGAAGGTCATGCGGCCGCGCGTGAGCTTGACGCTGTTGACGGAAATGTCCGGCAGCGCGCCGCTGCCGCGCTCCGGGGCGCCGGCGCGCCGGCCGCGGGTCTGCGTGTCCTGCGTGATGGAGCCGCCCGCCTGGCCCGGCTCGGCCACGAGGTCCATGACGTTCAGCCGGCCTTCGGCGTTGAGCAGCACCCGGCCGTAGAAGTCCTCCAGCGCCACGTCGCCCAGCGCCACGGCCAGCTTGTCGCCCGCCATGGACACGTCCATGCCGGCAAAGCCCAGCCGCTTCCAGTTGAGGAAATCGTCCTTGTTCACGCGGTCTTGCAGGTCCACGTCGGTAACGTCCACGCCGCCTTTCCAGGACGCCTTCATGGGCGAGCCGCCGCCGGCGGCGAAGGCCGCCTCGCCCTTGGCGCCCAGCGTGACGGATCGCACCGTGGCGTTCAGGCTGGACGCCGCATAGGGCGCGAAAGCCGCCACGTCGAGGCCGGCGAGGTCCACCGAGGTCTGCACCGCCAGCGGCTGGGGCGTGAGCGTGCCCTTGAGCGCCAGCCTGCCCTCGCCCTGGATGCCCGTGGCCGACGCCGTGAAGGGCGTGGGCTGCGAATCGAGGGCGAGGCGGTCGGCCGCCACGTGGAGCTGCGCCAGCGACAGGTCCAGCGCCGGCTGGAGCGATTCGTCGCGCGCCTTGAAACTGGCCAGATCGAGCTGCGCGCCGGTGGCGGATACGGCGACCTTGCCCGCTTCCTGGCGCACGCGCACCTGGGCCGCCAGGCCCAGGCGGCCGTCCTGCACCAGCAGCGGCGACACGCTGCGCACCGCCGGGGCCAGCGGCGCCAGGGCCACATTGCCCATGCGCAGGTTCAGGTCCAGCGCCAGCGGCTGCAGCACCAGCGGACCCTTGGCGCGCAGCCAGCCGCCGTCGGCGGCGTTGTCCATGGTGACCCAGAGATTGACCGGCTCGTCCGCGGCCTGCGGCAGCGCGACGGCCTCGGCCGTGGCGCCCAGGCCGGACAGCGTGTAGTCGAGCTTGCTGGCGGCGTCGGTAATGGCGACCAGCCCCTCGTGCAGGTTGAACGCGTCCAGCGCCACCTTCCAGGCGCCGGGCTCGGCGGAAGCCGCGTCGGGCGGCGAGGCCGGCTCGCCAGACGGGACGGACGAGGCCGGGGCGGCCCCGCCTGGCTGCGCGGCAGGCGGCTGCGCGCCGGCCGGGGCGTCCGCGGGCGGGGCGCTCTGCGTCGCCTGCGCGGCCTGCTCATGCGCGGCCTGGGCCGGCGGCCGGGGCGGGCTCGCGGCCCCGCCCAGCGCCTTGAGCTTGTCGGCGACCTCTTGCCAGTTCAGGCGCTGCTGCGCATCGCGCCGGGCATAGACTTCGGGCGCCCAGAGCGCGATCTCGCCCACGTGGACCGTGCGCGCGATGGGCTCGAGTTCCAGCCGGCTGACCGTCAGCGCGCTCCAGGCCGCCAGCGGCTGGCCGGAGAGGTCGCGCAGATCGAAGCGCCGCAGGCCCAGGTCGCCGGCGATGCGGATCTTGGGCGGGGCGTCCTTGGGCTGCTCGAACACGATGCGCAGGTTGGAATCCAGCAGCGCGCGCTGCAGGCGGAACGGCAGCGGCAGCGGCCATGCGTCGGCCCATTTTTCGAGCTGCAGGCCGGTGAAGGCCACGCGCAGGGACGACGAGGGCACGACGTCGAAGGGCCGGGCCACGCCGTCCAGGTCGAAGGGGCTGCCGTTGATGCGCAGGTGCAGGCGCGGCTGCACGTCGATGTCGGTGGCGTAGCCGAAAGTGGAGATGAAGGGCACGCCCAGGGCCAGCTCGTCCACCACCTGCTTGCGGCCGGTGACTTTGTCGTCCAACGTGATCGCACCGCCCTCGATGCGCATGTTGTTCAGCGAAAAGCGCGGCAGGCCCTCGTCCTTGGGCGGCGGCTCGCCGGGCCTGGGCGCGGAAAGCTCGGCCACGCGCTGCTGCACGTCGGAGAAGTTGAACCGCGCCACATCCTCGCGCACCACGGCGATGCGGGGCTCGCGCAGGGTAAGGCGGTCGATCACGGGCGCGAACCAGAACAGCGAACTCCAGGCCGCGCTGACGTCCAGTTCGGACAGCGCCAGCAGCGGCGCGTCCGCCCCCGGCTGCGCCACCGAGAGATCGTGCGCGCGCACGGTGAGCGTGAAGGGGTTGAAGCTGATCTTGCCCACCGCCACATCGCGCCCCAGCATGCGCGAAACGTCCTGCGTGAGCACGTCGTGCAGCACGCGCGGCACCTGCCAGGCAGCCAGCCCGCAGACGACGAGCACGAATATCAGTATCCCCAGGAGAACCTTGCCGGCTCGGCGCGTGAATCGGAACCTTGGCAGCCTCAGGGGCATCGATGATCTCCTGGTACATCCACGGGCGCAGCGCCCGTGGCCTGTTGACGACCGGAGGCGATTATCGCGCCGCCTCCACAGCTCGTCTATGATAGGCGCATCCGCGGCGCCGGCCGATCTGGCGGCGCAGCACTTTTCATTCGTTAACAAATACTCGACCCCGAACGCCATGAGCACGACCGCCCCCACGCTGAGCCACCTGGACGAATCGGGCCAGGTGCGCATGGTCGACGTCATCGCCAAGGCCGACACCGAGCGGGTGGCCGTCGCGGCGGGCAGCGTCCGCATGAACGCCCAGGCCTATGCGCTGCTGACGGCGCCCGGCCGCGGCAAGGGAGAGGTGCTCAACACGGCGCGCGTGGCGGCCATCCTGGCGGCCAAGCGCTGCGCCGAGCTGATTCCGCTGTGCCACAGCCTGCCCCTGTCTTTCGTGGGCGTGGAGTTCTCCCTCGACGACGGCGCCTGCCGCGTGGACATCCGGGCCACCTGCCGCACCAGCTACAAAACCGGCGTCGAAATGGAAGCCATGACGGCCTGCAGCGTGGCGGCGCTCACCATCTACGACATGGTCAAGGCGGCCGACAAGGGCATCGTGATCGAGCAGGTACGCCTGAAGTACAAGGCGGGAGGAAAAAGCGGTGAGTGGCGCAACGATTAATCTGCTGTATTTCGCGCGGGTGGCCGAACTGACGGGCAAGCGCTCCGAGCCCTGGCCCCTGCAGGGCGAATCCACCGGCGCGCAACTGCTGGCCGAGCTGGGCGAGCGTTATCCGCAGCTGCAGCCCAGCGCGCGGCTGAAACTGGCCATCAACCAGACGCACGCCAAGCCCGGCGCGGCCATCCGGCCGGGCGACGAGGTCGCGGTGTTCGAGCCGGTCACCGGAGGCTGACATGGTCATCGTCCAGGAAGCCGATTTCGACGCCGCCGCCCTGGCGGCGGGCCTGCGCGAACGCGCCGGCCCGACCGTGGGCGGCATCGTCACGTTCGTGGGCTATGTGCGCGACTACGCGCCCGACACGCCCACCGAGACCCTGTTCCTCGAACACTACCCGGGCATGTGCGAGCGCGAGCTCGAGGACATCGCCGCCACGGCCCGCGCGCGCTGGAACCTGGCGGGCACGGTCATCGCGCACCGCGTGGGCGCGCTGCCGCGCAACGCGCAGATCGTCTTCGTGGCCGCGGCCAGCGCCCACCGCGGCGACGCCTTCCGCGGCTGCGAATACATCATCGACGCGCTCAAGACGCGCGCGCCCTTCTGGAAGCGCGAGACGCTGGCGGGCGGGCGCAGCTTCTGGGTCGAGCAGCGCCAGTCCGACCTGGACCGGGCCGGCTCCTGGGCCGACGCCCCCGCCTCCAAGGAATCCACGCCATGACCGCCGCGCGGCAGCCCGTGACGCTTGCGCCGGCGGCGCCCGCATCGACGCCCGCCCGGGCAAAGGACTCCCCATGACCGAAGAAGAACCGCAAGTCTGCCTGGCCTGCGCCGTGCTCACCGTGAGCGACACCCGCAGCGCCGGCGACGACACCTCCGGCAACCTGCTCGCGCACCACGTGGCGCACGCCGGCCACCGCTGCGTGCGGCGCGACATCGTCAAGGACGACATCTACCAGATCCGGCGCGTCGTCAGCGACTGGATCGCCGACCCCGAGGTGCAGGTCATCATCACCACGGGCGGCACGGGCTTTTCGCATCGCGATCACACGCCCGAGGCCATCCTGCCCCTGCTCGACCGCGAGATTCCCGGCTTCGGCGAACTGTTCCGCCACATCTCTTACACCGAGATCGGCAGCTCCACGCTGCAGTCGCGCGCAGTGGCGGGTTACGCCAACGGCACGCTGGTCTTCTGCCTGCCCGGATCCAACAACGCCTGCGAAACCGCATGGACGCGCATCATCCGCGAGCAGCTCGACAGCCGCCACCGCCCGTGCAATTTCGCCACGCATTTCAAGCCCCACGACAACGACTGACCCCATGCTGGATTTCGACCAAGCCCAGGCGCAGCTGGCCCAAGCCGGCGCGCCGCCCGCCCGCACCGAAGAGGTCGCCCTGCACGAGGCCGAAGGCCGTGTGCTGGCCGATGCGCTGCAGGCCACCGTGGACATTCCCCCGGCCGACAACAGCGCCATGGACGGCTACGCGCTGCGCGTGGCCGACTGGCGCGCGGGCGCCCGCCTGCCGGTGCAGCAGCGCTGCTACGCGGGCGACACGCCCGAGCCGCTCAAGCCCGGCCAGGCCATCCGGCTCTTCACCGGCAGCCTCATTCCCGAAGGCGCGGACGCCGTCGTCATGCAGGAAGACGCCCAGGAAAGCGACGGCCACGTCGAAATCTCGCGCGCACCGGCCCCTGGCCAGCACATCCGCCGCCGCGGCGAAGACACCCTGGCCGGCGCCCCGCTGCTGCCGGCGGGCACGCGGCTGGAGGCGGCCCACATCGCGCTGCTGGCGTCTCAGGGGCTGGCCCGCCTGCGCGTGCGCGGCCGGCTGCGCGTGGGCATCCTGACCACCGGCGACGAGCTCGTCGCGCCCGGCTCGCCGCGCGCGCCGGAGCAGATCTACAACTCCAACGGCCCCATGCTGGCCGCGCTGGTGCGCGGCATGGGCGCGGACCCGACGCACGTGCTGCATGCCCGCGACACCGAGGCCGAGCTGCAGGCGGCGCTGCGCATGCTGCTGGCCGACTGCGACCTGGTGCTCAGCGTGGGCGGGGTGTCGGTGGGCGAGCGCGACCTGGTCAAGCCGGCGCTGGCCGCCCTGGGCGGCGAGCTCTCGCTCTGGAAGGTGCGCATGAAGCCGGGCAAGCCCGTGGCGCTGGCGCAGATCGGCGGCAAGCCCGTGGTCTGCCTGCCCGGCAACCCGGTTTCGGCCTATGCCGTCTACACCCTGCTCGTCTCGCCGCTGGTGCGCCGCATGCAGGGACGCGCCACGGTTTTCCCGCCGGTCAGCCGCCTGCCGCTGCGCACCGGCCGCACGCGCCAGGACAGCCGCGAGGAATTCCTGCGCGTGCAGCGCCAGCCCGGCGCCGCGGGCGCGGACGAACTGGTGCCCTACGCCAACCAGGGCTCGGGCGTCATCAGCTCGCTGCCCTGGGCCACCGGCCTGGCGCGCCTGCCCGCCGACGTGCCCGTCACGGACGGCGCGGTGGTCGGATACTACGACCTGCGCCACTGGCTGGCGTAGCGCTCGGCCAGGGCCAGGTCCTCGGGGGTGTTGACGTTCATGAAGGCGGGCTCGCCGTCGGCGAACGGCACCCGCGCCGCGCCGGCCCGGTCCTGCCACAGCCCCACGCGGCGCTCGCCGCTTTCCAGGAAAGCCCGCAGCGCGGGCAGCAGCGACACCCGCAGCGCCATGCAGGCGGGATGGCGCCGCCCCTGCGCCACGGCGCAGGCGAGCGGCGCGCCGGCCGACCGCGCGCCGGCGATCAGCCGGCCGGCCAGATCGGCGGGCAGGAAAGGCGTGTCGCACGGCGCGCACACCAGCCACTGCGCGCCGCCGGCCGCGGCCAGCCCGGCCGCCAGCCCCGCGAGCGGCCCCTGCCACTCGCCCAGTGCCCCGACCTCGTCCGCCACCACCTCGCCATAGCGCGCATAGGCCTGGGCGTGGCGGTTGGCGCTGACGATAATGCGCCCCACCTGCGGCGCGAGCTGGCGCGCGACGTGCGCGACCAGCGGCTCGCCGGCCAGCTCGACCAGGCCCTTGTCGCGCCCCTGCATGCGCGAGCCCTGGCCGCCGGCCAGGATCAGGCCGGCGATGCCGGCCCGCGCGGGCGGCGCCGGGGCGTCATCCACCGATGTAGCTCATCTCGATCTTGCGCGCCGAGGCGGCCGTCTCGCGGCCGCGCGCCTCGGAGTAGTGGTCGTCGCGCCCGCTCCAGATGCCGGCCAGCATGGCCGCCAGCTCGTCGTCGGTGGCGCCGTCGCGCAGCGGCGCGCGCAGATCGTGCCCTTCATGGGCGAACAGACAGAGGAACAGCCTGCCCTCGGGCGACAGGCGCGCGCGCGTACAGCCGCCGCAAAACGCATGCGTCACGCTGGAGATCACGCCGATCTCGCCGCCGCCGTCCGCATAGCGCCAGCGCTCGGCCACGCGGCCCATGGCGTCGGAGGAAAGCGGCTCGAGCGGGAACTCGCTGGCGATGCGCGCCAGCACTTCCTGGCTGGGCACCACCTCGCCGAGGTTCCAGCCGTTGGTGCTGCCCACGTCCATGAACTCGATGAAGCGCAGGATGTGGCCCGTGCCGCGGAACCGCCGCGCCATGGGCAGGATCTGCCCATCGTTCAGGCCGCGCCTGACCACCATGTTGACCTTGACCGGGGCCAGCCCCGCCTCGGCGGCCGCGTCGATGCCGCGCAGCACGTCGTCGGGCGTGAAGCCGCTGTCGCTCATGCTCTGGAACATGGCCGGATCGAGCGCATCGAGGCTGACGGTGACGCGCGTGAGGCCGGCCTGCTTGAGCGCAACCGCCTTGCGCGCCAGCGCGCTGCCGTTGGTGGTAAGCGTGAGCTCCAGCGGACGGCCCGCGGGCGTGCGCAGCTCGGCCAGCAGCGCCACCAGGTTCTCCAGGTGCTTGCGCAGCAGCGGCTCGCCGCCCGTGAGCCGGATTTTCTCGACGCCCAGGCGCGCGAACACGCCCGCCAGCTTCGCGATTTCCTCGAACGAAAGCAGCGCGGAATGCGGCATGAAGGTGTAGTCGCTGTCGAAGACCTCGCGCGGCATGCAGTAGGTGCAACGGAAGTTGCAGCGATCCGTCACCGAAATGCGCAGATCGCGCAGCGGGCGGGCGCGCCGGTCCAGGGCCGGCTGTCCCGGCGGCGGCGGCTCGGCCGACGCGGGCCGCCGGCCCGCGCGCCCGTCGGCGAGGAAAATCACTTTGCTCATGACGGCATCATATCCCGGCCGGCGCCCGGCGGGCGTGGTATATAGCGGAGAACGACGATCCGGCGCAAACCGCCCCCTCTTTTCCCATGTCCACGCCCGACTCCCTGCCCGCCGACCACGTCCGCCTCCCCGTCATCCGGCTGCGCGAGGGCGCCGCCGAGGGCGGGCGCGCCGAAGACGCCGTGGCCGAGGAAACCCCCGTGGCGCTGGAATACAACGGCATCAGCCACGCCACCATGCTGGCCACGCCCGCAGACCTGGAAGATTTCGCGCTGGGCTTTTCGCTCTCGGAAGGCATCATCGACCGCCCGGGCGACGTGCGCGGCATCGACGTGGCGCCGCAGTGCGGCGGCGTGGTGGTGCAGGTGGAGATTTCCAGCGCCTGCGAAATGCGCCTGAAGGCGCGCCGCCGCGCCATGGCGGGCCGCACCGGCTGCGGCCTGTGCGGCGTGGAGACCCTGCCCGAAGTGCTGCGCCCGGTCGCCCCCGTGCCGGAGGCGCCGCCCATACCCGTATCCGCCGTGCTGCGGGCCATGCGCGACCTGCGCGCCAGCCAGCGCCTGCACGCGCTCACCGGCGCCACCCATGCCGCCGCCTGGGCCGCGCCGGACGGCCGCCTGGCGCTGCTGCGCGAAGACGTGGGGCGGCACAATGCGCTGGACAAACTGGTCGGCGCGCTGGCCCGCCAGGGCCGCGCCGCCGCCGACGGCATGGTGCTGGTTTCCAGCCGCGCCAGTTTCGAAATGGTGCAGAAGACCGCCGCCGCCGGCGCGGGCGTGCTGGCGGCCGTGTCCGCGCCCACCGCGCTGGCCGTCCGGCTGGCCGGAACCGCCGGCATCGCCCTGCTGGGCTTCGCCCGCGGGGACAGCGCCACGCTCTATACCCACCCGGAACGGCTGGTCGCCTGACGGCCGGGCCGCGGCGAAGCTGCTACAGTGGCGGGCGCCCCTCTTTTTCCCGGTTTCATGAGCCCGCCATCCCGCCCCCGCCCGCCCTCCGGAGCGATGTCTTGACCGCCCCCGAACTCGTCTGGGAAGAAAGCGGCGGCGCGCGCCGCGCGCGCTGGCAATCCGAAAGCGGCGCCCCGGCGCCCCGGCGTGTGGCCGTGGCCGACGACCGCATGCCCGCCGACACGGCCTACCGGCTCGCCTGCGAAGGCACGGCGCTGCTGTGGCGCGGCGATTTCCACAACGCCCGCCAGCTCCTGCAGGCCATGGCGCGCCGCATCGACCGCAAGCCGCGCAAACCCGCGGCCACGCCGCGCGAGGCCTTCAACCAGCACCGCCAGGCGCAATCGCAGCGCGCCCGCATCCTGGGCATGCTGCTCATCCCGTTCGAGGCTGGCCATGCCATTGCCCTGCGCCGCGCGCCGGACGCGCGCCAGGCCTGCGAGGAAGCGCTGGGACCGGCCGACGCGCCCTACGTGGCCTCGCTGCGCGAGCTGCTGGGCCTGGTCGGCGCGCACGAATGGCGGCGCAAGGGCGTGGAGATCCCCGCGCTGGGCGCCCGCATCCATCCGCACTACGGCGTGTTCTCGCCCGTGCGCGGCGAGTACGTGGAACTGGCGGCGCGCGCGCCGCTGCCGCCGGGCGCCGAGGGAGGATCGGCTTTCGACATCGGCGCGGGCACCGGCGTGCTGTCGGCGGTGCTGGCGCGCCGCGGCGTGGCCCGCGTAACGGCCACGGACCTGGACCCGCGCGCCCTGGCCTGCGCCGCCGAGAACCTGGCCCGGCTGGGCCTGGAACACCAGGTGCGGCTGCTGCGCGCCGACCTCTATCCCGAAGGCCGTGCCCCGCTCGTCGTCTGCAATCCGCCCTGGCTGCCCGCGCGCCCCAGCTCGCCGCTGGAACATGCCGTGTACGATCCCGACAGCCGCATGCTGCGCGGGTTTCTCCAGGGCCTGGCATCCCATCTGGCGCCGGGCGGCGAAGGCTGGCTGATTCTTTCCGACCTGGCCGAGCACCTGGAATTGCGCAGCCGCGCGGAACTGCTCGAGATGATCGACGGCGCCGGCCTGCGCGTGGCGGGCCGCCTCGACACGCGCCCCGTGCACGGCCGGGCCCGCGACGCCGGCGATCCGCTGCACGCGGCGCGCTCGCGCGAGACGACCTCGCTCTGGCGCCTGGCGGCGGCCTGACGGCCCGGCTCGGCCGCCTACGCGCGGCCCGCCGCCACGTTGACGCTGATGGCGATGATGAACACGTTGAAGAAAAACGCGATCACGCTGTGGATGAGCACGGTGCGCCGCAGGCGCCGGTTCACGATCTGCACGTCCGACACCTGGAACGTCATGCCCAGCACCAGCGCGAAGTACGCGAAGTCCCAGTAGTCGGGCTCCTGGGTGCCGGGAAAGTCCAGTCCGTTGTGCATGGCGTTGCGGTGACTGTAGTAGCCGTGCGCGTAATGCAGGGCGAAGATCATGTTCATGTAGAGCCAGGACAGCACGATGGTGGACGCGGCGGCGACGATGGCCAGCACGCCCGGCGCGTCGCCTTCGGCGCGCAGCTCCACCCACAGCGCCATCATCACCATGCAGGAAAGCGCCACGCTGCTCCAGAGCACGCCGGCGCGGCCCACGTCCTGCTGCTGCGCCCGCACGCGCATCTGGGGCACGCTGGTGCGCCCGAACGCCCGCACGGTGACCACCAGGAACACCAGGGCCGCCGCGTCGAACCCCGTCAGCAAGGCCAGGCCGACCGATACGCCATAGGCCGCCAGGCCGCCCGCCGCCGCGGCGAACAGCAGCGCGCACACCACCAGGCGGCGGTGCGCGTGCCAGAACGGCAGACTGGGAATATCGGGAGGGGGCGCATCCGGGCCGGTTTCGGACGGCTTGGCCTGCGAGGACATCATCGGGCTCCTGTGGCGACCGCCCGGGATCAGGCGATGCCGAACAACCCGACCATACTGCCTGCAAACAGCAGCCACAAGGGATGGATGCGCGTGAAGCTGCCCAGGGCCGCCACGGCCGCCGTGATGGCGCCCAGCAGCCAGGTGTGCGCCGACGCCTCGGTGATGAGCGCGGCGCTGGCCGCCACCAGCCCCACGGTCATGGGGAAGATGCCGGCCTGGATCACGCCGCGCCAGGGGCGGTCCTTGAACCGCTCCCACAGGCCCAGGGCCGCGATGGTGATGAGCGACGAAGGGCCGAACTTGGCGATGGTGGTGACGAGCATGCCGGCCCACCCGGCCACGTGCCAGCCCACCAGCGTGACCACCATCAGGTTGGGGCCGGGCGCGGCCTGTCCCAGCGCGAACAGCGCGGAGAAATCCGCCGCGCTCATCCAGCCGTGCACCTCGACCACCTGGCGCTGCATTTCGGGCAGGATGGTGTTGCCGCCGCCGAAGGCCAGCACCGAGAGCTGGGAAAAGATCAGCGCGAGCGCGATGAGCGTCTGGATCATTGACGGCGCCTCCAGACCAGCAGAATGCTCAGCGGCGTGAGCACCGCCATGGTGGGCAGCAGCGGGACGCGCAGCACGGCGATCGCCACGAAACAGGCCAGCGCGACCACGCCCGACAACCAGTCGCGGCGCTGCAGCACGGGCAGCCCGATCTTCACGGCCATGGAAATCAGCAGGCCGGCCGCGGCCGCGGCCAGACCCGCGAACAAGTGCTGCACGTGCGGATCGTTCTGGAAGCGGTCGTACACCATGCCCAGCATGACCACGATGGCCGAGGGCGCCAGGATCAGCCCCAGCAGCGCCGCCAGCGCGCCGCGCGGGCCGCGGAATTTCATGCCCAGCGCCACCGACAGGTTGATGATGTTGCCGCCGGGCAGGAACTGGCACAGCCCCAGCAGATCGGTGAACTCCGGGCCGCTCAGCCAGCGGTGCTTCTCGACCACCATGCGGCGCGCCAGGGGCAGCGCGCCGCCGAAGGCGGTCAGGCCGAGCATCAGGAAACCGGAGAAGAGTTGCCCGCAAGTGGGCGGCGGCCGCAGGTCGGCCTCGACGGGGAATGCTGCGCTTTTCATGCTTCATGCCGGCGCGGGGCCGGTCGGTGGGTCCGGACGGATGGCCGGAAAGAACGAGACTCGCAGCCTACTCCTGACATTGGATAATGTCTAATATATGACAACGTAATTACTCATATTCAACCGATATGGCATCCGTGGACCTGCGCCTGCTGCGCTACTTCCTGGCCGTGGCCGAGGAAGGCCATCTCACCAAGGCGGCCGAGCGCCTGGGCATCCGCCAGCCGCCGCTCAGCCAGCAGATCCGCGTGCTGGAGGCCGAGCTGGGCGTGGCGCTCTTTCATCGCCTGCCCCGGGGCATGGAACTCACCGAAGGCGGCCGCGCCCTGCTGGAAGACGCCCGCCAGATCGTGAGCCTGGTGGACCAGGCGGTCGAAGGCGTGCGGCGCGTGTCGCGCGGCGAAACCGGCCGCCTCACCGTGGGCTTCACCGGCTCGGCCGCCTTCCATCCGTTCGTGCCCTCGCTCATCCGGCGCTTCCGCGAAAGCACGCCCGATGTCCGCCTGGAACTGGAGGAAAGCAGTACCGGCGAGCTGATGGACGCCGTGGCCCAGGGCCGCGTGGACGCGGCTTTCGTGCGGGGCGACTACGGCCCCGGCCACGGCATCGTGGCCGAACCGGTGCTGGAGGAAACCATGCTGGCGGCGTTTCCAGCCGGGCATGCGGCGCTGCAGGGCGGCGCGCGCCGGCATATCGCCCTGGCCGAGCTGGCGGGGGAATCCCTCATCCTGTACCGGCGCCACAGCGGGCCGGGCCTGTACGACGCCATCATTTCCGCCTGCGGGGCGGCCGGCTTCAGCCCGCGCGTGGCGCAGGAAGCGCCGCGCATCCTGTCCACGCTGAGCCTGGTGGCGGCCGGCCTGGGCGTGTCGCTGGTGCCCGCCTCGCTGCGCCGCGTCAACATCGAAGGCGTGGCCTACGTGCCGGTCAGCGAGCCGGCCTCGCTGCGCGCCCCGCTCAACCTGATCTGGCGCGACGCCGCCCCCTCGGGCGCGGTGCGCCGCCTCATCGCGGAAGTGCGGCGGCACCGCGCCGCGCTGCAAGCCGCCGGCGGCGCTACACTTGCCGCCTACTAGGGCGTGTCGGCACGCCCCGAGCCATTCCGTTGTTCCCATGCCTGCCCTACACCCCATCGGGGTCTACGACTCCGGCGTCGGCGGCTTGAGCGTGCTGCGCGCCATCCGCGACGCCCTGCCCGGCGAAGACCTGCTCTACGTGGCCGACTCGGCCCATGTCCCCTACGGCGAAAAATCCCCGGCGGCCGTCGCCGCCCGGGCCCGCGCCATCGCGGACCGCTTCGTCCGCCTGCGCGCCAAAGCTATCGTCGTGGCCTGCAACACCGCCACCGCCGCCGCCATCGGCGAACTGCGCGCCCTCCATCCCGGACGCATCATCATCGGCGTGGAGCCGGCCATCAAGCCCGCCGCCCACCTCACCGCGAGCGGCGTGATCGGCGTGTTCGCCACCACCGGCACCCTGGCCAGCCCGCGCTTTGCCGCGCTGGCGCAACGCGAGGCGCCCGAGGTCCGCATCCTCCTGAAACCCTGCCCGCAATGGGTGCGGCTGGTGGAACAGGGCGAGCTGGAGGGCGCCGCGGCCGACGCGGCCGTGCGCCAGCCGGTGCAGGAACTGCTCGCCGCGGGCGCCGACGTGCTGGTGCTGGGCTGCACGCATTTCCCTTTCCTGCGCGCCGCCATCCAGGCGGCCGCCGGGCCCGGCGTAACGCTGCTCGACACCGGCGCGCCCGTGGCGCGCTGGCTGCGCCACCAGCTGCAGACACGGCATTTGCTCAACCCCGCAACGGCCGGCCGCCTCGAGCTGGCCGCCACGGGAAATCCGCGGGCGCTGGCGCGCGCCGCGCGCGCGCTGCTCGGCCTGGACCTGCCCGTGCAGCCGGTGCCCGCCGCATGGTGCTGAACCGCCCGCGCTTTGCGCCGCCGCAAGCCCGCCGCCCGCGATTTCCGGTAAAGTCGGAAAGACGTCGGGTTTCCCCACGAGGCAATGGCGATGAAACGCATCTTGATTCCCACTGACGGATCCCAGGCGTCTCTGCACGCGGTGCAAGCGCTGCTGCAGGCGCGCCGCTACGATCCTGTCTCGCAAGTGGACCTGCTCACGGTGCAGCCGCCGCTGCCCGTCGGCCTGCTCGACCGCCCGCTGGCGCCCGAAGAACTCGACGCGCTGTGCCGCGAAACCGGCGAGCACGCGCAGCGCGAAGCCGCCCGCCTGCTCGACGATGCGGGTCTGCCCTGCAACCGCCGGGTCGAGCTCGGACCGCCCGCCGAAACCATCGCGCGCGTGGCGGCCGAGACCGGCGCCAATGAAATCTACATGGGCTCGCGCGGGCTGGGCTCGCTGTCCTCCGTGCTGCTGGGCTCGGTCGCCGCCAAGGTGCTGCGCCTGACGGAACTACCCGTCACCCTGGCCAAGTAATGCGCAAGGAGCGGACATGCTGAAGATCCTGGTTCCCGTGGACGGCTCCGAATCCAGCCTGCGCGCCGTGCGCCACGCCTGCGCCCTGGCGGGCGGCGCGCCCGCCGCCCGCCTCTACCTGCTCAACGTGCAGACCCCGCCGCGCGGACGCGCCGGCCTGTCGCGCATGATCACGCAGGAAATGATCGACGACTTCTACCGCCGCGAAGGCGAGGACGCGCTCAAGGATGCCCTCGCGCTGGCGCGCACGGCGCAAACGGCGCACACTGCCGAGGTGGCGCTCGGCAAGCCGGCGCAGGAAATCGTCGAACATGCGCGCCGCCACGGCTGCGAGCGCATCGTCATGGGCTCGCGCGGCAACGGCGCGCTGGCCGGCGTATTCCTGGGCTCGGTGGCCAACCAAGTGCTGCAGCTATCCGACCTGCCTGTCACCCTGCTTCGCTGAGCATCAGGCGCGGCGACCGCGCTTGCGCTGCGTCAAACGTCCGCCCCGCCCGCCGCGCGACAATGCCGGCAGCGGGCCTGTCCCGCATTCCGCACCTTTGGAGGCATGAACATGATGTTGAAGAAACTCGGCCTGGCCGCCCTGCTCGCCGCCGCCTGCTCGCCCGCGCTGGCCGCCGAATGCTCGGTGGACATCGCCGGCAACGACCAGATGCAGTTCGACAAGAAGGAAATCACCGTCAGCAAGCGCTGCAAGCAGTTCACGGTGAACCTCACGCATCCGGGCAAGCTGGCCAAGAACGTCATGGGCCATAACTGGGTGCTGACCCGCCAGGCGGACCTGCAGGGCGTGGCCACCGACGGCATGGCCGCCGGCCTGGACAACGACTACGTCAAGAAGGGAGATGCCCGCGTCATCGCCCACACCAAGGTCATCGGCGGCGGCGAATCGGATTCGGTCACGTTCGACGTCAGCAAGCTGGCCGCGGGCCAGGACTATGCCTATTTCTGCTCCTTCCCCGGACACTTCGCCGTGATGAAGGGCGTGCTCAAGCTGGCGGACTGATCCCGCCCGCGCTCCGCCGGGGCCGCGCCGCAGCCCTACAATGGCCGCTTCCGGAATCCCCGACAGGAGCAGGCATGAGCAACGAAAAAGTAGCAATCGTCACCGCCGGCGGCAGCGGCATGGGCGCGGCGGCGGCCCGCAAGCTCGCGGCCGACGGATACCGTGTGGCCATTCTGTCGTCTTCGGGCAAGGGCGAGGCCCTGGCCCGGTCGCTGGGCGGCCTGGGCGTCACCGGGTCCAACCGCTCGCCCGACGACCTGGCCCGGCTGGTCGACGCGACCCTGGCGCGATGGGGCCGCGTCGATGCCGTGGTCAACAGCGCCGGCCACGGCCCCAAGGGGCCGCTGCTGGAGATCAGCGACGACGACTGGCACCTGGGCATGGAGTTCTACCTGCTGAACGTGGTGCGCATCACGCGGCTGGTGGCGCCCGTCATGAAGCAGCAGCAATCCGGCTCCATCGTCAACATCTCCACCTACGCCACCTTCGAGCCGGAAGCGCTCTTTCCCACCTCGGGCGTATTCCGCGCCGGCCTGGCCGCCTTCGCCAAGGTGTTCGCCGACGAATACGCGCCGCACAACGTGCGCATGAACAACGTGCTGCCCGGTTTCATCGACAGCCTGCCCGAAAAAGAAGACCGCCGCTCGCGCATCCCCATGGGCCGCTACGGCAAGGCCGAGGAAGTCGCCGAGCTCATCGCCTTCCTGGCGTCGGATTCTTCCTCGTACATTACCGGCCAGAACATCCGCATCGACGGGGGCATCACGCGGTCGGTATAGCGGCGCGGCGACACGGCGCGGCTCGCGGGAACTACGACTTAAGTCGTAGTCTCTCGTCCTAACGGCGGTATTGAACCGCCGCGGCCTCTTGAGTACCTTAGCTTTTCGCGCCAGACGAGAGGTGTCCGCATGACCGCCGCGCCGCCGTCCGCGGCCGACGCGCAGGCCGCTTTCGCCCGGTATCCCAAGCCCACGGCCGGCCAGGCCTCGCGGTTCCTGGCCCAGGCCACGTTCGGCCCCGCGCCGGCCGACATCGAGGCGGTGATGCGCGACGGCTATGCCGCGTGGCTCGATGCGCAGCTCGAGATGCCGCCTTCGCAGACGCATTTCGACTGGCTCATCGCGCAAGGCAAGAACACCGAGGAGTTCAAGGGCAACGGCATCAACGCGCCGCTGGAATCCACACTGTGGCGCAAGTTCATCTCCGCGCCGGACCAGGTGCGCACGCGCGTGGCCTTTGCGCTGTCGGAGATTTTCGTGGTGGGCGTGTCTGCCATCACGGCGTCCTGGCCGCTGTTCGGCGCGGCCGGGTTCATGGACCTGCTGGCCGAGCACGCGCTGGGCGATTACCGCGAGCTGCTGACGGCGGTGTCGCGCAATCTGTCCATGGGCTGCATGCTGACGTACCGCGGCAACCGCAAGGAAGACCCGCGCACGGGCCGCCACCCCGACGAGAACTACGCGCGCGAAATCATGCAGTTATTCAGCATCGGGCTCGTGCTGCTCAACGACGACGGCACGGTCAGGCTGGTGGACGGCAAGCCGGTGGAAACCTACACCAATGCCGACGTGCAGGGCCTGGCCAAGGTGTTCACGGGCTGGGACCTGGACGGCCCCGAAACCGACGTCGGGTTCCACCGCCGCCCCATGGCGCTGAACAATGCCCTGCATTCGATGGCCGAGAAGCGTTTCCTGGGCGCGGTGATTCCGCCCGGCACCGACGGCCATCTGTCGCTGGCGCGCGCCATGGAGGTGATCAGCGGCCATCCGAACGTGGCGCCTTTCATCGGCACGCAGCTCATCCAGCGGCTGGTCACGAGCAACCCCAGCCCGGCTTACGTGGCGCGCGTGTCGACGGTGTTCAACGACGACGGCAGCGGGCGGCGGGGCAATCTGAAGGCCGTGGTGCGGGCCATTCTGCTGGACCGCGAGGCGCGCTTCCCCGACCTGGATTCTCCCGCCTGGGGCAAGGTGCGCGAGCCCATCGTGCGCTTCGCGGCCTGGGCCCGCGCTTTCGGCGCCACGTCGGTGAACGGCGCCTGGGCCATGCCCGACACCACCGACAACACCATCCGGCTGGCGCAGAGCCCCATGCGCTCGCCCAGCGTGTTCAATTTTTTCCGGCCTCGCTATACGCCGCCGGTCACCGAGCTGGCCCGGCGCCACCTGGTCGCGCCCGAGCTGCAGATCACCGACGAAACCAGCGTGGCGGGATATCTCAACTTTCTTTCCATCTATGTGGACCGGGGCTGGGAAGACCTGCAGACTTCGTATGCGGCGGAGATGGCGCTGGCGGGCGATGCCCGGGCGCTGGTGGACCGCATCGTGCTGCTGCTGGCGGGCGACGCCTTCAGCGCGCAGACCGCGGCGGCCATCGCCGCGGCGGTGGAGAAGATTCCGGCCGGCCGGCCGCGCGACCGGGTGCGCGCGGCCATCATGCTGGTGGCTGCCACGCCCGAATACCTGGTGCAGAAATGAACCGGCCCGACTCGCCCGACCGCCGCCGCTTCCTGCGCCGCGCCTGCGCCCTGGGCGCGGCGGGCGGCGCGCTGCCCATGGCCGTCAACCTGGCGGCGCTGGGCGCGGCGGCGGCGCAGTCCGCGCCCGCGCAATCCTACAAAGCGCTGGTCTGCGTCTTTCTGTATGGCGGCAACGACCCCTACAACACGCTGGTGCCCTGCGACGAAGCCGCCTATCGCGCCTACGCCAGGGCGCGCACCGACATCGCGCTGCCCCGCCAGGCGCTGGCGGGCACCGCGTTGACGCCGGAAGGGTCCGGTGGTCCGGGCATGCAATTCGCGCTGGCGCCCGCGCTGGCGCCGCTCAAGCCCTGGTTCGAGCGCGGCCGCATGGCGGTGCTGCTCAACGTGGGCCCGCTGGTGGTGCCCACCACCAAGGCCGAGTACATCGGCGCGCGCGTGCCGCTGCCGCCCAAGCTGTTCTCGCACAACGATCAGCAATCGTACTGGCAGGCGCTGGCCCCGGAAGGCGCGGCGTCGGGCTGGGCGGGCCGGCTCACCGATCTCTTCGCCGGCGCCAACGCGCAGCGCAGCTTCACCGGCATTACGGCGGGCGGCTCCACGGTGCTGCTGGCGGGCCGTCAGGTGGCGGGATACCGGGTAGGCGTGCAAGGCTCGACGCGCATTGAGCTGCTGCAGCGCGATATGTACGGGTCCAGCGACTGCACCGCGCTGCTGCGCCGGCTCATTACCCAGCCGCGCGAGCACCTGATGGAGCGCGAGCTTTCGCGCATCGCGGCGCAGTCCATCGACGCCGATACGCGCCTGCGCGCGGCGCTGGCCGGTGTGGCGGTGCCGGGCGACTTCTCCACGCCGCTGGCGCAGCAGCTGCAGATCGTCGCCCGCATCATCGCGGCGCGCGAGGCGCTGGGTGCGCGCCGCCAGGTGTTCTTCGTGTCGCAGAACGGCTACGACAACCATACCGGCCTGCGCGACACCCACCCCGCCCTGCTCGGGGAACTGGGCCAGGCGCTGTCGGCCTTCCAGCAGGCCATGGAAAGCCTGGGCGTGGCCGGCCAGGTCACCACCTTCACCGCCTCGGAGTTCGGCCGCACGCTGGGGTCCAACGGCAACGGCTCGGACCACGGCTGGGGCGCCCACCATTTCGTGCTGGGCGGCGCCGTCAAGGGCGGCCGCTACTACGGCACGCATCCCGATATCGCCGTGGACGGGCCCGGCTTCGTCGACAACGGCCGCCTGCTGCCCACCATGGCGGTGGATCAGTTCGGCGCGGCGCTGGGCCGCTGGTTCGGGGCGGAAGAAGACGAGCTTGGGCTCGTGTTCCCCAATCTGCGCCATTTCGACGCCCGGGCCGTCGCGCTGTTCTGACCGCGCCCCCGCTCCTCAGTTTGCCGCCAGGCGCGAGCGCGAGGCGAGCTGTCGCCAGCGCTGCACTTCGCTCTGCACGAAGGCGCCCAGCTCCGCCGGCGACGAGCGGCGGACCTCCGCGCCCTGCTCGCCGATCTTGGCGCTCACTTGCGGATCGGCCAGGGCCTGGTTGAGCGCGGCGTTGAGCTTTTCCACCACGGCGGGGTCCGTCTTCGCGGGCGCGAAAATGGCGTACCACTGCGGCACTTCCACGCCGGGCACGCCGGCCTCGGCCAGCGTGGGCAGGTCGGGCAGCACGGCGCTGCGGTCGTGGCCGGCCACCGCGAGCGCGCGGATGCGGCCCGACTTCAGGTGCGGATAGGCGCTGAACAGGCTCGGGAACATCACTTGCGTGGTGCCGGCCAGCGTATCCGTCATGGCGGGCGCCGAGCCCTTGTAGGGCACGTCGAGCATGGTGGCGCCGATGGCCTGGTTGAAGAGCTCGCCCGCCACGGCGGGCGCGGTGCCGGGGCCGGCCGAGGCAAAGCTCAGGTCGTTGGGGTGTTCATGCGCGTAGCGCACCAGGCCCGCCACGTCCTTCACGTCGAGCGTGGAAGACACCACCAGCAGCGTGGGCGAGCTGGCCACCATGCCGATGGGCGCGAAGTCCTTGACCGGATCGTAATTGAGCTTCTGCAAGGCGGGATTGATGCCGTGCGTGCCGATATAGCCCAGCATCAGCGTGTAGCCGTCGGGCTCGGCGCGGGCCACGTAGTCGGACGCGATGGCGCCCTGCGCGCCGGGCTTGTTGACCACGATGACGGTCTGGCCCAGCAGCTCGCCCATTTTCTGGCCCACCACGCGAGCCAGCGCATCGTTGCCGCCGCCAGGGGCGGTGGGAACGACCAGCGTCACCGGGTGATCGGGGTAGGCGGCCTGCGCGGGCGCCTGCCCGAGGGCGAAGGCGAGCGCGGCGGCGCAGGCAAGTCGGAACAAGGCGGGTTTCATGATGCGTCTCCTGAATGAAAAATGGTCTCTGCCGGACCTGGAAAACAAGGCGCCGCGGCGGGCGCCCGGCGAAATGCGTATCGGGGGCGTGTTCAGGCGTGTTGGGGCGGGGCCGGCTCCGGCCAGGCGGCCGCGAACGGCAAGGGATGGATGGCCCGCTGCGCCGGCCAGGCCGCCTCGGGGACGTATAGCGTGCCCTTCATGATCTTGCGCGCGGTGCGCACCAGGGCGGCCGTCCGCACGCCGGAGCCGTCGGGCTCCAGCGCCACGTCGATCTCCATGGCGCCGCCGGGGTGCTCGACCCGCACCGCGCGCCGCCCCGGGGCCGGCGCGGGGCCGCCGCAATCGTGCGCCACGGTGCCGGGAATGAGGAAGGCCGCCGCCACGCCCACCGCGCCGGTGGCGGCATGGGCCCGATGGCAGGCCCAGGGCGTGAAGTAGCGCGAGCGGATGGCCGCGCACGCCTGGCCGGCGTCCATGGCGGCGGGCGACACGAGCACGGGCTTGGGAATGACGCTGGCGCTGACGTCGCCCAGCCCCATGCGCGCGCCCGCCTCACGGCGCAACGCCTCCAGCCTGGCCAGCAGGGCGGCGTCGCCGTCCAGCGCCTGGGGCGTTTCGTCGCCGCGCAGGCTGAAGCTGGCGGCGGGCATCAGCACCATGGGCATGGCGGCGTCGATGAGCGTGGCGGGCACGCCGTCCAACCGCTCCTGGCGGCGGCCGGTCGGGAACAGCCGGCCCGTGACCGCGCCCCAAGCCTGCAGGAAATTCAGGCGCACCGGCGCGGCGGAGCCCGCCACGCCGTCGATGCGCGTGTCGCCCTCGTAGGTGATGCGCCCGCCCGGCGTCTGCGCCACGGCTTCGATGACGGCGCCCGTGTTGACGTTGTGCACGCGCACGGCGGTTTCGCCGTCGCGCGCCGGCACCAGCCCTTCCTCGATGGCGAAGGGCGCGGCGCCGGCCAGCATGTTGCCGCAGTTGGGCCGCGTGTCCACGCAGGCGCGGTCCACCGAAACCTGCGCGAACAGGTAGTCGATGTCGCAGCCCGGCCGCGAGGAGCGCGAAACGATGGCCACTTTGCTGGTGAGCGAGTTGCCCCCGCCCAGTCCGTCGACCTGCAGGGCATGGGGGGAGCCCATGGCGGCCAGCAGGACGCGGTCGCGCTCGGCGGGGTCGGCGGGCAGCCAGTCGGCCAGGAAGAAGGGGCCGCGCGACGTGCCGCCGCGCATCAGGACGCATGGGATTTCGGTTTTCATGCCGCGCATTCTGAGCGCGGCGCGCTAATATTTGAATTGCAACTTATGGATTGATTAATGCATGTCACGCATCAATTTCGATTTGCAGGAATTGCAGGCATTCGTGGCGGTGGCCGAGCGCAGCAGCTTCCGCGCCGCCGCCGAAGACCTGCACCTGTCGCAACCGGCGCTCAGCCGGCGCATCGACAAGCTCGAAGACCTGCTGGGCGCGCGCCTGCTGGAGCGCACCACCAGGCGCGTGGCCCTGACCAGCGTCGGACGGGTCTTCCTGGAGCGCGCCCGCGGCGCCATCGATGAACTGGAGCGCGCCGTGCTCAGCATCGGCGATCTCGCGCTGCAGCGCGGCGGCCTGGTCACCGTGGCCTGCGTGCCTTCGGTGGCGTATTACTTCCTGCCTTCGGTGATCCGCGAGTATGCCGAGCGCTTTCCCCGCATCCGCGTGCGCATCATCGACGAAACGGCCAACACCGTGCTCAACAGCGTGGTGTCGGGGCGCGCGGACTTCGGGATCAGCTTCTTCGGCACCCAGGAGCCGGACGTGGATTTCAAGGCTGTGCTGCGCGAGGACTTCGTGCTGGCGCTGCGCAAGGACCACCCGCTGGCCGGCCGCCGCAGCATCGCCTGGGAAGACTTGGCCGGCGAGCGCTTCATGACCGTGGCCAAGGAAAGCGGCAACCGCCTGCTCATCGACGACGCCCTGGCCAGGAGCGGAAAGCGCACCGTCAGCGCCTTCGAGGTCAGCCACGTGATGACGCTGCTGGGGCTGGTGGAGGCGGGCCTGGGCGTGGCGGCGGTGCCCCAGCTCGCCATGCCGCTGCACGGGCATGCCACGCTCACCGCCATCAAGCTCGAACACCCGCGCGTCACGCGCACGCTGGGGCTGATCTCGCGCCGCGGCCGCCCGCTGGGTCCGGCCGCGCAGCAACTCTACCACCTCATCCGCCAGACCGGCAGGACGGCCAAGCGCCAGCCCGCCGCCGCGCCGCCCTCGCCATGAGCCCCGACGACACCCCCGTCCTGCGGCCGGCGAGCGAGGACGACCTGCCCTTCCTGCTGGCCCTGCGGCGCGCCGCCATGGGCCCGCACCTGCGCCGCGCGGGCGCGCCGCTGGACGAGGCCAGCATGCTGGCGCGGGTGCGGCACCGTTTCGAGGACGCGCGCATCGTCTGGCTCGGCGGCCGGCGCGCCGGGCTGTTCAAGGTGACGCGCGAACCCGGGCGGTGGCACGTGGCGCAGATACAGATCGACCCGTCCCTGCAAGGCCGGGGGCTGGGCCGCCGCCTGCTGTCCGGCCTGCTCGACGAGGCCGATGCGCAGGGCGTGCCGGTCACCCTGTCGGTGCTGAAAGACAACCCCGCCAGGCGCCTGTACGAGTCGCTGGGCTTTGCCATCGTCGGCGCGGGCGCCCTGGAGTACGACATGCGCCGCGAGCCGGGGCGCAGGTTTTTTTCCGCGCCGGGGGAATAAACCCGGCCCGCCGGTCGTCTACTGGAAGCAGTCCCCCTTTCCCCTTCCATTCGATTCCTTTGCGAGGCTCATCATGCGCATTCCATTCGCCGCCGCCCTGCTCATCGGCTCTTCCGCGCTTTGCGCGTCCGCGCTGGCCCAGCCTGTCAAGACCCAGGACGGCATCCTGGTCGACAGCGCGGGCATGACGCTCTATACCTTCGACAAAGACAGCGCCGGCAAGAGCGCCTGCAACGACCAGTGCGCCCAGAACTGGCCGCCGCTCGCGGCCGACGCCGGCGCCAAGCCGCGGGGCGATTTCACCGTCATTACCCGCGACGACGGCTCCCAGCAATGGGCGCTGCGCGGCAAGCCCCTGTACCGTTTCGTCAAGGATGCCAAGCCGGGCGACAAGACCGGCGACAAGGTCCGCGACATCTGGCACGTCGCCAAACCCTGAGGCCGCGCCTGCCGCCGTGCCTACCGCCATGCGCGACGACGAAGCCCGCATCGTGGCCTGCATCCCCAGCCTGCGCCGGTATGCGCGCGGGCTGACGGGCGACCCGCACCGCGCCGACGACCTGGTGCAGGACACCCTGGAGCGGGCCTGGAGCCGGTATTCGCGCTGGCAGCGGCGCGGCGACCTGCGCGCCTGGATGTTCGGCATCATGCACAACCGCTATATCGACGGCCTGCGCGCCAGCGCGCGCCGCGCCGAAGACTCCCCGCCCGAGGGGCTGCCCGAGGTGCCGGTGCGCGCCAGCCAGGCCGACGGCCTGGAAATGCGCGACCTGGACCGCTGCCTGCAGGCCCTGCCGCCCGAGCAGCGCACGGTGCTGCTCCTGATCGGCGTGGAAGAGCTCTCCTACCAGCAGACCGCGCAGGCGCTGGACGTGCCGCTGGGCACGGTGATGTCGCGCCTGTCGCGCGCGCGGGAGCGGCTGGCCGCGCTGATGCAGGGACGCGAACCCGTCAATCGTCTGCAGCGCGTGAAATGACATGAACGATCCCCGTATCCGCCCGGTTCCCGCCCCCGGCGCCCCCATCGCCGAGGCCGACCTGCACGCCTATGCCGACGGCTGCCTGCCCGCGGCCCGACGGACCGAGGTGGAGACTTTCCTGGCCTCGCACCCGCAGGACCGCGCCCGCGTGGAGACCTGGCAGGCGCAGCGGCGCGCGCTGCATGCCTTGCTGGACCCGGTGCTGGACGAACCCCTGCCCTTGCGCCTGCCCCTGCGTCCGCCGCCTCGCCGCATGCCCTGGCGCGCGCTGGCCGCCGCAGCGGCGGCGGCCGTGGTGAGCGCCGGCGCGGCCTGGCTGGCGCGCGGCGAACTGGATGCCCGCCGGGCGCTGGCCGCGCAATCGCAGGCGGCCGCCGTCCCCCATTACGCGCAGCGCGCGGCCGTGGCCTACGCGGTCTACGCGCCCGACCGCGGACGCCCGGTGGAAGTGCCGGGCAGCCAGGAACAGTCGCTGGTCGCCTGGCTCACCCGCCGCCTGGGCGCGCCCGTGCGCGCGCCGTCCCTGGGCGCGGTGGGCTACGAGCTGGTCGGCGGCCGCCTGCTGCCGGGCGGCGCGGGGCCGGTGGCGCTCTTCATGTACGGCGCGCCCGACGGCCGGCGCCTCACGCTGTATGTGACGCGCGAGGCCACGGGCGGCGACGCCGCCTTCCGGTTCACCCGCGAGGGCCCGGTCAACGTCTTCTACTGGGTCGAAGGCCCGTTCGGCTACGCGCTGTCCGGCGCGGTCAGCCGCGAGGAGCTGCAGCGCGTGTCGCAAGAGGTTTACCGGCAGTTGTCGCCGGGCTGACGCGCGCGGCCCTCAGCCGCCGGCGGCGCGCGCCTCGTGCAGCATGTGCAGGGTGATCTTCCGCACTTCGGCCTTGCTCATTCCGATGTGCGAGCGCAGCATGCGGCAGGCTTCGTCCGCCCGGCGCGCCAGCACCGCCCGCAGGATGGCCGCGTGCTCGGCGTAGGTGGCGTCCACGCGGAAATCCTTGGTGAAGTCCAGCCGGCGGATGATGCGGATCTTCTCCGTGACGTCGCGATGGATCTGCGCCATCTCGGCATTGCCGGCGGCCGCCACCAGCGAGCAATGGAACGCCTCGTCCAGCTGCGCCACCAGCCGGCCGTCCAGAATGCGCTGCGGCGCGGGCGCCAGCCAGACGTCGGCGAGCGCGCCCAGCATGCCCGACTCGTCCATGCGCTCGCGGGCGCACAGCCGCTCCACCGCCGCCGTCTCCATCACCACGCGCACGTCGTACAGCGCCTCAAAGCGCTCGAAGTCGAACGGCCGCACCTGCCAGCCGCTGCGCGGGCGCGGCACCACGTAGCCTTCGCGCTCCAGCCGGGCCAGCCCCAGCCGCACCGGCGTGCGGCTGACGCCCAGCCGCGCAGCCAGGTCCGCCTCGGTAAAGCGCTCGCCCGGCAGCAGGCGGAAATCGAACAGATCGTCCTTGAGGCGTTGGTAGACCTGGTCGGCCAGCGAGCCGGTCAGCGCCGGGGTCTGGCGGATGGCGGGACCGGCCTGCACCGATGCGATCTTCATGCTCAGTCCACCGGGCAATCCGCATCCTCCGCCAGCACGATCAGGGGATCGCCGGCGTTCACCGGCTTGCCGGGCACGCAGCGAATGGCCGCCACGGTGCCCGACGCCGGCGCGATGACGGAAAGCTCCATCTTCATCGCCTCCACCACCACCAGGGTGTCGCCGGCCGCCACGCTCTGGCCCACCTGCACCGGAATCTTCCAGACGTTGCCGCACATGTCGGCGCTCACCAGCCGCTCGCCTTCGCGCAGGGCGGCATCGCCGGGCGCGGCGGCGGTCGGCGGCTCGGCAACGCAGTCTTCGGTCTTCCACAGGGCCGCCTCGGCATCGAAAGCCGCTTTCTGGCGGGCCTGGAAGGCGGCGATGCTTGCCGACTCCGCTTCCAGGAAGCGCCGGTGCGCGGCGAAGTCGAATACCTCTTCCTCGATGCGCACGCCGGCGCGGCCCTGGCGGAAATCCTCGCGCAGCGCGTCCAGCTCCGCCTCGCTCACCGGATAAAAGCGCACCTGGTCGAAAAAGCGCAGCAGCCAGGGCTTGCCGTCCTGGAACGCAGGGTTCTTCAGGAACTTGTTCCAGATGGGCAGCGTGCGGCCCACCAGCTGATAGCCGCCGGGCGAGTCCATGCCGTAAATGCACATGTACACGCCGCCGATGCCCACCGTGCCCTCGGCCGTGAAGGTGCGGGCCGGGTTGTACTTGGAGGTGAGCAGGCGGTGCCGCGGATCCACGGGCACGGCGCAGGGCGCGCCCAGGTAAACGTCGCCCAGCCCCATGACGAGATAGCTCGCGTCGAAGACGATGCGGCGCACGTCCTCGCGCGAGTCCAGCCCGTTGATGCGCTGGATGAAGTCCACGTTGTTGGGCAGCCAGGGCGCGCTGGCGCGCACGGTTTCCTGGTAGCGCCGCACCGCGCCCAGCGTGGCGGAGTCTTCGAAAGCCATGGGCAGGTGGACCACGCGCGTGGGCACCTTGAGCGTGTCCACGTCGGCCAGGCCGGCCTCGATTTCCAGCAGCCGGGCGACGAGCGCGTGCTGCAGGATCTCGCGGCTTTCGTAGCGGATCTGCAGCGAGCGCACGCCGGGCGACAGCTCTTTCACGCCCGCGATGGGCTGGCGGTCCAGCGCCTCCATCAGCAGGTGCACGCGCATGCGCAGCGCCAGGTCCAGCACGTTGTCGCCGTATTCCAGCAGCAGGTAGCCGTCGCCCGCCTGGCGGTACGACACGGCCGGCCGCGAACCCGAGGCCGGCAAGGCCGCCACGATGGTTTCCGAGGGCAAAGCGGAGCACACCGGCGCGGTGCGCGCCGGCGCGAATGCCGGCGGCGCCAGCGGGGGCACGGGCCGCAGTCCGGCCACGCTGAGGTCCTGCGCCTGCTCCAGCGCCACCGCGTGGGCGTAGTCCATGCGCACGAAACGGATGCGGTCGCCCGGCTTGACCTGCCCCACCTTCCACAGCTCGGCCTTGGCGATGGTCACCGGGCAGACGAAGCCGCCGAGGCTGGGGCCGTCGCGCGTGAGGATGACCGGGCTGTCGCCGGTGAAGTTCACGCTGCCCACGGCGTACTCGCAATCGTGGATGTTGGACGGATGCAGGCCCGCTTCGCCGCCGTTCTCGCGCGCCCACTGCGGCTTGGGGCCGATAAGCCGCACGCCGAGCCGGTTGGAGTTGTAGTGCACCTCCCAGTCCGTGTCGAAGAAGGCCTCGATGGAACCGGGCGTGAAGAAGTCGGGCGCGCCGTGCGGGCCGTACAGCACGCCGATTTCCCAGCGGCTGCCGTAGGCCGGCACCAGCTCGGGCGGCGCGGCCTGCGGCTCGTCCTGGGGCGCGGCCGGCGCGCCGGGCAGCCCGGGCTGCACCAGCGGCAGCATGTCGCCCACCCGCAGCGTCCGGCCGGCGTGCCCGCCGAACTGGCCCAGCGCGAACGTGGCGCGGCTGCCCAGGTAAGGCGGCACGTCGATCCCGTTGCGCACGGCGATGTAGCCCCGGCAGCCCGACAGGGCGCGGCCCGTGGCCAGCACCTGGCCCGAGCGCACGGGCACCGGCCGCCACAGCGGCACCGGCTCGCCGTCCAGCGTGGCGGCGCAATCCGCGCCCGTCAGCGCGATCACCGTGTCGCCATGGAAGCGCAGCGTGGGGCCGACCAGCGTGGTTTCGATGCCGGCCGCGTCGGGCGCGTTGCCCACGATGCGGTTGGCCAGGCGGAACGCATAGTCGTCCATCGGCCCGGAGGGCGGCACGCCGATGTCCCAGTAGCCCACGCGGCCCGGATAGTCCTGCACGCTGGTGTAGGTGCCCGCCTCCACCACTTCGATGGCGGCCGGACGGTACTCGAAATTGTCCAGAAAGCGCGTGGAGAGCCGCGCCTGGCGGAACCGCTCGTCGGCCACGACCTGCCGCAGATAGTCCAGATTGGTGGCGATGCCCGCCAGCCTCGTGCGCGCCAGCGCGTCGCCCAGCCGGTCCAGCGCCTCGTCGCGCGTGGCGCCGTGCACGATCAGCTTGGCGAGCATGGGGTCGTAGAACGCGGGCACCTCGGTGCCGGTTTCCACCCAGCCATCCACCCGCGCATCCCGCGGGAAGCCGACCTCGGTGAGCACGCCGGGCGAAGGCTGGAACTGGCGCAGCGGGTCTTCGGCATACAGGCGCACCTCGATCGACGCGCCGCGCGGCGGGCGCGACATGGCCTCCCAGTCCAGCGGCTCGCCCGCGGCCACGCGCAGCATGCACTCGATCAGGTCCAGCCCCGTCACCGCCTCGGTCACCGGGTGCTCCACCTGCAGCCGCGTGTTGACCTCCAGGAAATAGAAGCGGTCCTGCGCCGTGTCGTAGATGAATTCCACCGTGCCGGCCGAGCGGTAGTTCACCGAGGCGCCGAGCTGCACCGCCGCCTCGTGCAGCGCCTGGCGCGTGGACGGCGGCAACAGCGGCGCGGGCGTTTCCTCGATGACTTTCTGGTTGCGGCGCTGCACGGAGCAGTCGCGCTCGCCCAGCGCCAGCACGCGGCCGCGGCCGTCGCCGAAGATCTGCACCTCCACGTGGCGCGCATGGTCCACGCAGCGTTCCAGGAAGGCGCCGCCGTCGCGGAAGAAATGCTCGCCCATGCGCTGCACGCTGTCGAAGGCCACGGTCAGCTCGGCCTCGTTCGCGCAGCGCGACAGGCCGATGCCGCCGCCGCCCGCCGTGCTCTTGAGCATGACCGGGTAGCCGATGCGCTCGGCCTGGGCCAGCGCCTCGCCCAGGCTGGACAGCAGGCCCGTGCCCGGCGTCATGGGCACGCCTGCGGCGGCGGCCAGTTCGCGCGCCCGGTGCTTCAGGCCGAACTCGCGGATCTGGCGCGGCGTGGGGCCGATGAAGGCCATGCCCGCGGCCTCGCAGGCCTCGGCGAATTCCGCGCTTTCGGACAGGAAGCCATAGCCCGGATAAATGGCCTGCGCGCCCTGAGCCCGGGCCGCGGCCAGCAACAAGTCGGCGCGCAGGTAGCTGTCGGCCGCTTTTTCGCCGCCCAGCGCCACGGCGACGTCGGCCTCGCGCACGTGGGCCGCGTTGCGGTCGGGGTCGGAATACACGGCCACGCTGCGGATGCCCAGGCGCTTGAGGGTGCGGATGGCGCGGACGGCGATTTCGCCACGGTTGGCGATCAGAACGGTATCGAACACGGTGCGACTCCTGGTCTATCGGATTTGCGGATTCAGTGCTTGAGGCTGGCCAGATAGGCGCGCCAGCCGCCGAAGCGGGTGATGTCGAGCGCGCCCTCCAGGCCGCATGGCTCGCAGATGAAGCCCTTGACCTGGCGCCCGTCCGCCAGCTCCAGCGTGCCTATGCCCAGCGGCGCGGGGATCTCGGCCACGAACGCGCCGAAGCGGGCGGCGGGCACGTCCCACAGTTCCACCTCGATCGGCGCGCCCGACTCGGCGCGCACCAGTCCGGGCTTGGGCGGAACGGTGCCGGCCAGCGCGTAGAGGCGGTAGCAGGCGGCGCTGTGCGTCTGCTCGACGAACACGGCTTCGCGGCCGAGGAGCTGGTGATTCAGCGGCATGCCGCGCAGGTGCGCGCCCACCACCGCCACCCGCACGGTGTGCGGGTCCGGCGCGGGGCCCGCCGCGCCGGCGGCCGGCGGCAGCGGCGCTCCGGTCGCGCCCAGCGGCAGGCCGCGGGCCGCCTGCCAGCGGCGGCCGAATCCGGCCAGCGCGGCGTCCTGCCATGCGCGCCCGATGAGCGTGATGCCCGCCGGCAGTCCGTCGGCGCGCATGCCGCCGGGCAGCGCCAGCGCCGACAGGTCGGCCAGGTTGGCGAAATTGGTGTAGACGCCCAGGCGCGAATTCAGCGTCACCGGATCGGTCTGCAGCTGCGCGATGGTGTAGATGGAGGGCGAGGTCGGCACCACGAGCGCGTCGCAGCCTTCCAGCGCCAGGTGGATGCGGCGGCTGAGTTCGGCGCGGCGGTATTCGGCCTTGAACGCGTCCGCCGCGCTGTATTGCGCGGCCTGTTCCACGATGCCCCGCACCACGGGGTGGATGGCGTCGGGCCGCTCGCGCCACAGCGGCTCCACGGCGACGAAACGCTCGGCCACCCAGGGCCCCTGGTAGAGCAGCGCGGCCAGTTCCTCGAAGGGCGCGAAGTCGATGGCTTCGATGACGGCGCCGTCCGCGCGCAGGTCGTCCAGCGCGCGGCGAAAGGCCGCTTCGGCCTGCGCGTCGCCGAAGAATTCGAGCGCGCCGGGCACGGCCAGGCGTGGCCGCGCGGACCAGGCGGGCGCCGCGCCCAGCGGACCCGTGCGCGAGTACGGATCGCTGTCGTCGCGGCCGCCCGCGAGACTTGCCGCGAGCCAGGCGTCGTCCACCGTCAGCGCAAACACCGATACGCAGTCCAGCGTGCGGCAGGCGGGCACCACGCCGGCGGTGCTCAGCCAGCCCTTGGTCGGCTTGAGGCCGACGATATTGTTGAAGCCCGCGGGCACGCGGCCCGAGCCGGCCGTGTCGGTGCCCAGCGAGAACGGCACCAGCCCGCGCGCCACCACCGAAGCCGAACCCGAGCTGGACCCGCCGCTGACGTAGGCCGGGTCGAAGGCGTTGGGCACCGCGCCGTGCGGCGAGCGCGTTCCCACCAGGCCGGTGGCGAACTGGTCGAGGTTGGTCTTGCCGACCAGCACGGCGCCGGCGGCGCGCAGGCGGCTCACCACGGTCGCGTCCCGCCGAGGCGCGTAGGCGAAGGCCGGGCAGGCCGCCGTGGTGTCGAACCCCTCGGCGTCGATGTTGTCCTTGACGGCGAACGGCACGCCATAGAGCGGCAAGCGCGACAGGTCGCCGCCCGCGGCCTCGCGCCGCGCCTGCAGCGCCTCGAGCTGGCGCGCCAGGCCGGCCGCGTCCACGCGGCTGATCCAGGCGTTGTCCGCGGCCTGCCCGGCGGCCGCGAAGCCGGCCAGCAGCGTCTCGGGCCGCGCCCCTTCCCGGTATGCGGCCTGCCATTGGGCGATGGTCCACCCCTGCGGGGCCTGCTGCCTGGTGTCGGCGTTCATGCTGGAATCCTCACTGGTATACAAGTACGGATTCCCAAGCAATCGGCATGCCATGCCGCGCCCCACGCCCGTTTTCCCTCTGGCGCGGGGCTGGCCGGCAGGCTGCGCACCGCGGGCCGCGCACCGCGTGCGGGCGCGGCGGGCACCGGGCTTGTGCATCGGGCACCAGTTTGAACCGCGCCGCGCCGGCCTCGCCCGGCCCGCGCGGCGCGCGCCCGGCCCCGCCCTTTCCTATGGCGGGCGTCCCTGCGCATGCATCTGGCATGCGTTTTGCTTTTGGCTCCTCATCCGATGCGGAATCCGCCGCCGGCCCATCCTCTCCAGGAGTCAACATGAAACGCAGACTAGCCCTCAAGCAACTGACCGCCGCAAGCCTGTTGGCGCTGTCCGGCTGGATGCCGCACGCGCACGCCGCCGAAGACACGATCAAGGTCGGCATCCTGCATTCGCTGTCGGGCACCATGGCCATCTCGGAAACCTCGCTCAAGGACGTGGCGCTGATGACCATCGACGAGATCAACGCGCAGGGCGGCGTCATGGGCAAGAAGCTGGAGCCCGTGGTGGTGGACCCCGCTTCCAACTGGCCGCTGTTCGCCGAGAAGGCGCGCCAGCTGCTGTCGCAGGACAAGGTGGCGGTGGTGTTCGGCTGCTGGACCTCGGTGTCGCGCAAGTCCGTGCTGCCGGTATTCAAGGAGCTCAACGGGCTGCTCTTCTATCCCGTGCAATACGAAGGCGAGGAGCTGGAGAAGAACGTGTTCTACACCGGCGCCGCGCCCAACCAGCAGGCCATTCCCGCCGTGGAATACCTGATGAGCGAAGACGGCGGCGGCGCCAAGCGCTTCGTGCTGCTGGGCACCGACTACGTCTATCCGCGCACCACCAACAAGATCCTGCGCGCCTTCCTGCATTCCAAGGGCGTAAAGGACGAAGACATCCAGGAGGTCTACACGCCCTTCGGCCATGCCGACTACCAGACCATCGTGGCCAACATCAAGAAGTTCGCCACCGGCGGCAAGACGGCGGTGATCTCCACCATCAACGGCGACTCCAACGTGCCCTTCTACAAGGAGCTGGGCAACGCCGGACTGAAGGCCACCGACGTGCCGGTGGTGGCCTTCTCGGTGGGCGAGGAAGAGCTGCGCGGCGTGGACACCAAGCCGCTGGTGGGCCACCTGGCCGCCTGGAACTACTTCGAGTCGATCAAGAACCCGGCCAACGCCGCCTTCATCAAGAAATGGAAGGACTACGCCCGGGCCAAGAATCTCCCCAACGCCTCCACCGCCGTCACCAACGACCCCATGGAAGCGACCTACATCGGCATCCACATGTGGAAGCAGGCCGTGGAGCAGGCCAAGAGCACGGACGTGGACAAGGTGATCGCGGCCATGGGCGGCCAGAAATTCAACGCGCCCGACGGCTTCACCGTGGAAATGGACAAGACCAACCATCACCTGCACAAGCCGGTCTACATCGGCGAGATCAAGCCGGACGGCCAGTTCAACATCGTGTGGAAGACCAAGGGCCCCATCCGCGCCCAGCCGTGGAGCCCGTATATCCCCGGCAACGAAGGCAAACAGGGCCTCTGAGGCAAAGGGCAGCCATGCGCATCGCGGCAATCGCAGTCACTCTGCGCCATCTCCTGCTTGCCTGGCTGCTGGCCATGCCGGCGCTCGCCTCCGCGGCGGCGCCGCGCGTGGACCAGGCCATGCTCGCCCCGCTCGCGGCCGGGGACACCCAGGCCAGGCTGGACGCGATTGCCGCGCTGGGCGCGGCGCCCGGCGCCGAAACCGTGCTGCAGGCCCTGGGCGGCGACCAGCTCTATGCCGCGCCCGACGGCAGGGTGCTGATCAGCGAGGACGGCATTCTGGCGCTGGATCCGGCCACCGGCCGGCAGGAAAGCCTGCCGCCGGGCTCGGAGGGCCTGAGCATCAACAACCGCCTGCGCCGCGCCATCGAGGCGGCGCTGGCCACGACCCGCCTGTTTTCCGACGACGCCGCACAGCGGCTGGCCGCGGCGCGCCGGCTCCAGCAGTCGGGCGACCCGTCGCGGCTGCCGCTGCTGGACCGGGCCCTGGCGGCGGAGCGGAACGAGGAAGTGCGCGCGGCGCTGGAAATCGCGCAGGCGAACCTCGAACTCAAGAGCGAGGACGCCGCCGTGCGCCGGCACGCGGTGGAATTGCTGGGCAAGACGGGCAATGCCGCGTTCCGCTCCACGCTGGCCGCGCTGACGGCGCAGCGCGACGGGGCCTATGCCGAGCCCGATCCCGGCGTGCGCGAGGCCGCCGCCGCAGCGCTGCGGCGGATCGACCGCCACCTGGCCACCATCGAATGGGCGGGCAATCTCTTCTACGGCGCAAGCCTGGGCAGCATCCTGCTGCTGGCCGCGCTGGGGCTGGCCATTACCTTCGGACTGATGGGCGTCATCAACATGGCGCACGGCGAGCTGCTGATGATCGGCGCCTACGTGACCTACGTGGTGCAGACGCTGTTCCGCGCCTGGCTGCCCGGCTGGCTGGACTGGTACGTGGCCGCGGCGCTGCCGGCCGCCTTCGTGGTGACGGCGCTGGTGGGCATGGCGCTGGAACGCACGGTGATCCGCTGGCTGTACGGACGCCCGCTGGAGACGCTGCTGGCCACCTGGGGCATCAGCCTCATTCTCATGCAGGCCGTGCGCAGCCTGTTCGGCGCGCAGAACGTGGAAGTGGGCAACCCGAGCTGGATGTCCGGCGGCATCACCGTGCTTGGCGGACTGGTGCTGAGCTACAACCGCCTCGTCATCATCGGCTTCGCGCTGTTCGTGGTGTTTCTGGTGTGGGTGCTGCTCAACCACACGCGGCTGGGGCTGTTCGTGCGCGCCATCACGCAGAACCGCCGCATGGCCGACTGCGTGGGCGTGCCCACCGGCCGCGTGGACATGCTGGCCTTCGGCCTGGGTTCCGGCATCGCGGGCCTGGCCGGCGTGGCGCTGTCCCAGCTCGGCAACGTGGGGCCGGACCTGGGACGCGGATACATCGTCGATTCCTTCATGGTGGTGGTGCTGGGCGGGGTCGGCCAGCTCGCCGGCACCGTCATCGCCGCGCTCGGGCTGGGCGGCATCAACAAATTCCTGGAGCCTTACGCGGGAGCCGTCATGGCAAAGATCACCATCCTGGCGCTCATCGTGCTGTTCGTGCAGAAGCGGCCGCAAGGCCTGTTCGCCCCGCGCGGCCGGAGCGTCGAATGAAACAGACCGCCTTGACCGACCTGGCGCTGCAGGCGCGCCGCCCGCTGTTTCCGCCCCGCGGCTGGGCCGCCCTGGCCGCGGCCGCCGCGGCGCTGGCCCTGCTGCCGCTGCTGAACCTGGCGTTTCCGCCCGGGCACGCGCTGCACGTGTCGGCCTACGCGGTGGCGCTGCTGGGCAAGTTCATGTGCTACGCCATCGCCGCGCTGGCCCTGGACCTGGTGTGGGGCTATGCCGGCATCCTGTCGCTGGGACACGGGCTGTTTTTCGCGCTGGGCGGCTATGCGCACGGCATGTACCTGATGCGCGCCATCGGCCGCGACGGCGTCTACCAGAGCGACCTCCCGGACTTCATGGTGTTCCTGGACTGGAAGCAGTACCCCTGGTACTGGTCGTTCACGGAACACTTCTGGTACGCCATGCTGCTGGTGGTGGCGGTGCCCGGCGCGCTGGCGTTCGTGTTCGGCTACTTCGCCTTCCGCTCGCGCATCAAGGGCGTGTATTTCTCCATCATCACGCAGGCGCTGACGTTTGCCGCCATGCTGCTTTTCTTCCGCAACGACACGGGCTTCGGCGGCAACAACGGATTCACCGATTTCAAGCGCATCCTGGGATTCGACATCACCGCGCCCGGCACGCGCGCGGCGCTGTACTGGATCACGCTGGCGGCGCTGGCGGGCGCGCTGGTGCTGGGGCGGGCCGTCACGCAATCCAAGCTGGGCCGCGTGCTGACCGCCGTGCGCGACGCCGAGAGCCGCCTGCGCTTCATCGGCTACGAGCCGCTGGGCTTCAAGCTTTTCGTCTGGACCCTGTCGGCCATGCTGTGCGGCATCGCGGGCGCGCTCTACGTGCCGCAGGTCGGCATCATCAACCCCGGCGAAATGTCCACCGAGAACTCCATCGAAATGGTGATCTGGGTGGCCACGGGCGGGCGCGGCACGCTCATCGGCCCCATCATCGGCGCCGGCGCCGTCAACGGACTGAAAACCTGGTTCACCAGCGTGCTGCCGGAATTCTGGCTGTACGCGCTGGGCCTCATCTTCGTGCTGGTGACGCTGTTCCTGCCCACGGGCATCGTGGGCCTGGTCCGGCGCATCGCCGCACGCGTGCAGGAGCGACGCGCATGACGAGCACCCACACCGAATCCGCCCTGCTCGACGGCGGCCCGAGCGGCGACGCGGGCTACGGCCGCGTCAGCCCCAAGGGGCTGGACACGAGCCACGGCGCCATCCTGTACCTGGAGGGCATCACCGTCAGCTTCGACGGCTTCAAGGCGCTCAACGATCTCACGCTGGACATCGGCGTGGGCGAGCTGCGCTGCATCATCGGGCCCAACGGGGCGGGCAAGACCACGATGATGGACGTCATCACCGGCAAGACGCGCCCCACGTCGGGCACGGCGTACTTCGGCCAGAACATCGACCTGACCGCGCTGAGCGAAACGCAGATCGCCCACGCCGGCATCGGCCGGAAGTTCCAGCGCCCCACGGTGTTCGAGCAGCACACGGTGTTCGAGAACCTGGAGCTGGCCATGAAGACCGATAAGCGCGTGCGCCCCACCCTGTTCTCGCGCCTGACCGGCGAGCAGGCCGACCGCATCGGCGAAACGCTGGAACTGATCCGGCTGCGCGACCACGTGTGGCGTCCCGCCGGCCTGCTGTCGCACGGGCAGAAACAATGGCTGGAGATCGGCATGCTGCTCATGCAGGAACCGCGGCTGCTGTTGCTGGACGAACCCGTGGCCGGCATGACGGACGCCGAAACCGAGCGCACGGGCGAGCTGCTCAACGAGCTGCGGGGCCGCCATTCCCTGATGGTGGTGGAGCACGACATGGATTTCGTCAACCAGATCGCCGGCGGCGGCAAGGTGACGGTGCTGCACGAGGGCTCGGTGCTGGCCGAGGGCCCTATGGCGAAGGTGCAGGCCGACCCGCGCGTCGTCGAAGTCTATCTGGGGCGTTGAGCCCGCGCACGCACACCAAGGAAATCCGATGCTGGACGTAAGCACTATCGATCAGTTCTACGGCGGCAGCCACACGCTGCGCGGCGTGTCGCTCTCGGTCAGGCAGGGCGAATGCCTGGCGCTGCTCGGACGCAACGGCGTAGGCAAGACCACGCTGCTCAAGTGCGTCATGGGCGTGCTGCCCGTGGCGCGCGGCGAGGTGCGTTTCGGCGGCGCCGACGTCACGCGCCTGCCCCCGCACCAGCGCGCCGCGCGCGGCATGGCCTACGTGCCGCAGGGGCGCGACATCTTCGCCCGGCTCACGGTGGAGGAAAACCTGCTCATGGGCATGTCGGCCAGGCCGGCGTCGCAGGCCCGGCGCATCAAGGAGGAAGTGTTCGAGCTGTTTCCCGTGCTCAAGAGCATGCTGGGCCGGCGCGGCGGCGATCTCTCGGGCGGCCAGCAGCAGCAGCTCGCCATCGCCCGCGCGCTGGTGGCCGAACCCCGGCTCATCATCCTGGACGAACCCACCGAGGGCATCCAGCCCTCCATCATCAAGGACATCGCGCGGGTCATCCACATGCTGCGCCAGCGGGGCGACATGGCCATCCTGCTGTGCGAGCAGTACTTCGAGTTCGCGCGCGAGCTGGCGGACCGCTTCGTGGTGCTCTCGCGCGGCGAAGTCGTGGCCCGCGGCGACCGGGCGGCCATCGACGGCGAAGACGTGCGCCGGCACCTGTCGGTCTGAGCGTCCGCCCGCCGGCCCGGCGCCCGCGCAAACCCGCCGTCGCGGCGGCCTCTCCCAGGGCCGGCCGGACTGCCGGCGGCGCCGGGCGGTGCGGGTATGATGGGCGGACCTCATTTCATTTCCGTCCGCCATGACCGACGTCACCATCTACCACAATCCCAAATGCGGCACGTCGCGCAATACCCTGGCGCTCATCCGCAATGCCGGCATCGAGCCCGAAATCGTGCTGTATCTCGAAAAACCGCCCACCCGCGCCACGCTGAAGGCGCTCTTCAAGAAGGCCGGCATCGGCGTGCGAGATGCGCTGCGCGAAAAAGGCACGCCCTACGAAGAACTGGGCCTGGGCGATCCTTCGCTGTCGGACGACGCCCTGCTCGACGCCATCGAGCAGCATCCCATCCTGCTCAACCGCCCCTTCGTCTCCACCCCGCTCGGCGCGCGCCTGTGCCGGCCCTGCGAGCGGGTGCTCGATATCCTGCCCGCCCCGCAGCGGGGCGCGCTCGCCAAGGAAAGCGGCGAGCCGCTCATCGGCGAGGACGGCCGGCTCGTGAGGAAAGAGTAAGGCCCCGGAGCGCAGTCAGGCGCGGATCCAGCCGCGCGAAATGGGCAGGGCCAGCAGGCGGCGGTAGGCGGCCTGCGCCAGCCCGGTAAGCGGGCCGCCGATGCGTCGCCATGCCGGCGCGGCCACGCCCGCGGCCAGCGGCGCCATGACCAGCGCGCCGGCGATGTCCAGCGGGAAATGCACCCCCAGGTAGACGCGGGACCCTCCCACCGCGATGCCCGCCGCCAGCACCGCCCAACCCCAGCCCGCCCAGCGGCGGTCGAAGATCAGCGTGAACGCCAGCGTGGCGATGATGATGGTGTGGTTGCTGGGAAACGACGAAGTGGGCTTGTGCTTGAAATAGGCCTGGCCCAGCCCCACCACGAAAGGCCGCGCATGCGGCCACAGCGCCCCGGCCGCGTAGCTCATGAGCAGCGCCAGCCCGATTCCGGCCAGCGCCTTGAGCGCCAGGTCCCGCTGCGCCGCGCCGCCCCACAGCCACAGCGCCGTCAGCCCGCAAGGCACCAGCAGGATCAGCCGGTTGGCCAGCAGCAGCGCCGCCTGGATCTGCCACGCCGGCGTAGCCGGATCGGCATTGGCCAGCAGGAACAGGGACTGGTTGAGAGGCTCCAGAAACTCCATGACACGTCATCGTATTGAAATGAACAACACGATGGTAACGGCCTTTCCTCTCAAACCCCTTACAAAAAATGTCCCTCCGCCAAATGGTGTAAGGGCCGCAAACGGCCGCCCCGAAAGGGCCGGAGCCTGCACCAACTGGCCGCGTGCCGCCGGCAATCGCACGCCGCTCGCGCTCAACCCGGCAAGCGCTTCCCCTTCAGGGAAGCCCCTCCCGCCCCACAAGCCGCCCACCCCAATCCAGGCGCCGCGGATCCGGCGGCGCTTTCCCCTCGAAGGGGAAGCGCGGGCGCTTCGGGGGTGGGGCCCCTATTCCCTGAAATTCTCGAACTGCAGCGGCAGGTCCACGTCCGTCTTCTTGAGCAGCGCGATGGCGGTCTGCAGGTCGTCGCGCTTCTTGCCGCTGATGCGCAGCTTGTCGCCGTTGATCTGGCTCTCGACCTTGAGCTTGGCGTTCTTGATGGCGGCGATCAGTTTCTTGGCCACGGGCTGCTCGATGCCCTGTTTGATGGTGATCTTCTGCCGCGCACCGCCCAGGTTCTCCAGCGGCGCGGCCGCGTCCAGGCAGCGCACGTCGATGCCGCGGGCCGACAGGCGGCCGCGCAGGATGTCCAGCATCTGCTTGAGCTGGAACGCGCTCGGAGCGATCTGCGTCACCACATAGCCCTCGAGCTCGAATTTGGCGTCCGTGCCCTTGAAATCGAAGCGCGTGGCCAGCTCGCGGTTGGCCTGGTCGACGGCATTGGAAAGTTCGTGTTTATCGACTTCGGAAACTACGTCGAAGGAAGGCATGACACGTAAGTCCTGTAAGAGGGTGAACGACTGCGGGATGAACGAATCCGCCCATTTTAGCGGCGGCCGCCTCCCTCAGTCGGTCAGCACCAGCAGCCGCCCCGCCTGCAGGGGATGCGCGATGACGTGGGCCTCGATGCCGTAGGCCTGGCGCAGATGCGCCGGCCGCAGCACCTCGGCCGGCGCGCCGGCGGCCACCTGGCGGCCCTGCGCCAGCAGCAGCAGCCGGTCGCACCAGCGGGCCGCGAGATTCATGTCGTGCAGGATGACGAGCACTCCCGCGCCGTCCCCGTGCGCCAGCGCCGCCGCCACGCGGAGCAGGTCGGTCTGGTGCCGGGGATCGAGGCTGGCGGTGGGTTCGTCCAGCAGCAGGTAGCGCGGCTCGCCGTCCGCGCGCCCCGCGGCGCATTGCACCAGCACGCGCGCGAACTGCACGCGCTGCTGTTCCCCGCCCGACAGCTCCGGATAGCGGCGCCATTTCAGATGGGCCACGTCGGCGCGCGCCAGCGCATCGTCGACCAGCCGTTCCACCTGCGCGGGCGACAGCTCGGGAAACGGATAAGCGCCCATGCCCACTACTTCGCGCACGTCGAGGTCGAAACTCAGGCCCGGCTTCTGCGGCAGCACCGCCCGGCGGCGCGCCTGCCGCCGGTGCGCCACCTTGGACAGCGGCTCGCCGTCCAGGACGACCGCGCCCGCATCGGGCTCCAGCTCGTTGGCCAGCACGGCCAGCAAGGTGGACTTGCCCGCGCCGTTGGCGCCCAGCAGCCCCACCACTTCGCCCGGCGCCAGCCGCAGCGAAACGCCGTCCAGGATGCGCGCGCCGCCGCGCGCAAGCGTGAGATTCTCGGCAGCGAGCATCAGAACCGCCTCCGGCCGCGCGCCAGCAGCCACAGAAAGAAAGGCCCGCCCACCAGGCTGGTCACCAGGCCGATGGGCAGCTCGGCCGGCACCACCGCCACCCGCGAAAGCCAGTCGGCCAGCGTAAGCGCCAGCGCGCCGCCGATGACGCAGGCCGGCAGCAGCCAGCGGTGGTTGGCGCCCAGCGTCATGCGCACCAGGTGCGGCACCACCAGGCCCACGAACCCGATGCCGCCCGTGGCGGCCACCAGCGGCCCGACGATGAGCGCGCAGGCCAGCACCAGGCGGGCCCGCACCCGCTTGAGCGCATAGCCCAGGTGCTGGGCCTCGCGCTCGCCGAGCAGGAGCGCGTTCATCACGCGCCACTGGCGCATCAGCCACCAGGACATGGCCAGCACCCACGGCGCCAGGAACGCCAGCAGCTTCCAGTTGGCGCCCGCCAGGCTGCCCATGCTCCAGAAGGTGAGGTCGCGCAACTGCGCGTCGTTGGCGATGAACGTGAACAGGCCGATCATGCTGCCGGCCACCGCGTTGATAGCGATGCCGGCCAGCAGCAGGCCCGCCACGCCCGGCACGCGCCGCCCCAGCACGTAGGCGCAGAACGTGGCCAGCAGGCTGCCCGCGAACGCGGCCGGCGCCAGCACCCAGAAACCTCCCGAGGTAAGCACGATGGCGCTCACCGCGCCCAGCGCACCGCCCGCCGAAATGCCGATCAGGCCGGGCTCGGCCAGCGGATTGCGGAACAGCGCCTGCATGGCCGCGCCGGAAACGGCCAGCGCGGCGCCCGCCACGGCCGCGAAAGCCACGCGCGGCAGGCGGATATCGATGAGCACGTTGCGCCAGAGCGCGTCGGCCCCGCCCTGCGCGGCGGAACCCGCCGGCGCGCCCCAGAGCAGGCCGGGCAGCGCGCGCAGCGGAATCTCGACGGCTCCGCTGGCGCTGGCCGCCAGCATGACGGCCGCCAGGGCGAGCGCCAGGGCCAGCAACGCCAGCGGCGCCCGGGCCGCCTTCGAGGCGCGCTCCCTATCGCGCCATGGCACGCGCCGCCTCCTGCTTGAGCTCGGTCAGCGCCTGCGGCAGGCGCGGGCCCATGCCGAGGATGAGCAGGTCGTCCATGACCACCACGCGGCGCCTGGCGGCCGCGGGGGTGGACGCGATGCCGGGCAGCCTGAGCAGGGCCTCCATGCCCCCGGTGGCTTGCAGCGAGGTCTGCGTGATGACGATGATGTCGGGCGCCAGCGCGCCCATGGCCTCCGCCGACACCGGCTTGTAGCCCTGCTGGCCGGCCAGCGCGTTCTCCAGCCCGGCCAGCCGCAGGACTTCGTTGGCGGCCGTGCCGGCGCCCGCGCCCTGCGGCGTGCCGGTGCGGTTGACGAGGAGCACGGCGCGCGCCCGGGTGGCCGGCAGCGCCTCGGCGCGTTCCAGGTCCTGCGCCACGCTGGCCGCCAGGCGCTCGCCCTCGGCCTGCGCGTCGAGCGCCTCGGCCACGCCGTGAATGCGGTCCATGAGCGATTCCACCGAAGGCTGGTCGGACAGCGTGACGACCCGCACGCCCACCTCGCCCAGGCGCTTGAGCGCCTCGGGCGGGCCGGCCTGCTCGGAGGCCAGAACCAGGTCGGGCTTGAGCGCCAGCACGCCCTCCACCGGCACGGCGCGGTAATAGCCCACGCGCGGCAGCTTGGTTGCCGCCTCGGGGTAGAGGCTGGAGAGATCGTCTCCCACCAGCTTCTTTTCCTGTCCCAGGCGGTAGACGATTTCGGTGACGCTGCCGCCCAGCGTCACCACGCGCTCCGGGGACGCGGCATGCGCGCACGCCGCCATCGCCCAGCCCAGCGCGATTGCCATCCAGGTTTTCATGGCGTCGTCCTCAGGCGGCCAGGGGCGCGGCGCACAGGCCCAGCATCAGCTCGCGCCACGCGCGCAGTTCCGGCTTGCCGGGCTTGCGCTCGCCGAAGAACTGCGCGATGAGGTCGCCGGTTCCGGCGTACAGCTCGAGCGACGTCACCCAGCCGTCGGAAGTGGGCTTGTTGACCACCCAGGCCGACACAATGGCCGTGGTGTTCAGGTGCAGGTTGAACTTCGGGTCGAGCACGTTGTACCAGGGGCCGGTGCGCTGCAGCTTGTGCACGGGGCCGGTGTGGATCTGGATCATGCCCCGGTTGCCCACGAAGCACATGATGGACAGCCCGGAAGCGGCGGCCGACTCGAGCATGCGCTCGACCGAATCCGCAGGCACGCGCTGCGCGAGGTCTTCGCCCGCCGCCGCCAGCGCCGCCAGGCGCGACACCTTGAACTTGCGCAGCAACGGAAAGAATTCGTGCGTGTCCTGCATGGCGAGCCAGGCTTCGCGCCAGCCGGCGCTGTCCGCCACGCGCTGCGCCTCGTCGGAGGGCGCGTAGGGCTGGACCTCGGGCCACTGCGCGGGCGCGGCGAAACGCGACACCAGGGCGTCCCACGCGGCGGCGTCGGTGGCGTCGGTGCGGTAGACCTTGTGCACCGCCACGCCGGCGCCGTCGAAGAACTGCAGGCTTTGGCGCCCCTCATCTTCCACGGCCCAGGCCGATTTCCAGCATGAGAAGAACACCCGCAGGTCGATGTCGGGCCCCAGCACCAGGCCCACCGGCCCCTCGGCCTGGATGTCCTCGTAGCGGCCGTGCCGCTCGTGCACACACCAGTCGTTGCGGGTCAGCGCCATGACCTCGCCCAGCGAACCCAGTTCGCGGAAGATGGCCTGCGGGGCGAGCGCATCGGGCGCGCCCCGCAAGGCCGTGGCCCGCAACCCGCCGCAGCCCGCCGCCACCCATTCCGCTTCGGACACGCCCAGCGCCTGGGCGGCGTTGCGTGCGCGCAGCCTGGGCTGCGAAGCGGCCAGCGCGTCGTGGCGGGCGCGCAGCGCCGCCGCGCGGTTTTCGAAATCTCGTTCGCTCATGTTCAGTGGCCCTCCGGCCTGAAATATAACTGCTGCGAAACCGCCGCCGGCACGGGGCCGGCGGCCCCCTGGCGGATCAGTACCGATAACTCAGTGAGACGCGCACGCTGCGGCCCGGTTCCGTGTACCAGTCCACCGGACGCGGCAGCGCCATGGGCCCCGCGGTCGGCACATTCAGCGCCTCCCAGTATTTCCTGTCGAACAGGTTGAAGACGCCCGCCCGCACCTGCAGGCCGCGCACGGGCGCCGGCTGCCAGTAGCCGCTCAGGTCGACCACGCCGTAGCCGGGCGCCTTGAAATCGGCATTGGGCGCCTTGGCGGCGGCGTCGGGATACTGGACCTTGCCGCGGCGCAGCGCCGTGGTGAGCGTGGCGTCCACGCCCCAGGCGTCGCGGGCATAACCCAGACCCAGGATCGCCTTCAGGGGCGCCACGGAATTCAGATGCCGCCCCGTGTCCTGGTCTTTGCCCACGGCCCACGCCACCGACCCCCACGTGCGCCAGCCCGGCGCGAACCTCCAGTGCCCGCTGGCCTCGGCGCCGTAAATGCGCACCCGCGCCCGGTTCACGGCCCCGGTCACGCCATTGGGATAGAGGTCTTCCCAGCCCGGCTGCCACAGCGGCGAACCGGCATCCAGCGAGACGCCCTTGTCGATGAAGTCCTGGTAGCGGTTATCGAAGAACGATACCGCGCCGCCCAGCGAACCGGAACCCATGTTGGCGCCCAGCTCCCAGCCCCGGCTGGTTTCGGGCTTCAGGTAGGGGTTGCCCACGCGCAGGTAGGTGCCGGGGCCGCCGTAGTTGGTGTAGAGCTCGGTGGCCGTGGGCGCCTTGAAGCCGTAGGCGTACTGGGCGTAGAACGAGAGCGCCTCGCGCGCCCTCCAGGTGGCCAGCAGCCTGGGCGAGAAACGGCCGCCGCTGTTGGACGGCGGCAGCGGGCCCGCGTTGGGGTTGCTGGCGTAGCCGGCGGTCGCGCGCGGCTTCTGCTCGAAGTGGTCGTAGCGCAGCGCGGGCGCGAGCGTATAGCGGCCCTCGGCGAAACCGAACTCGTCCTGCGCCCAGAGCGCCCATTGGCTGCCGCGCGATTCCGGCATGTCGGCCTGGTTGGTGTGCAGCATGTCGCACAGGCGCGGGCCCAGGCGCGCGGGCAGGCCGGGCGGCAGCGCGGGGCAATTGTCGTAGCCGCCGGAATGCTGCTCGGTCTTGTTGCCGAACCACTCGCCGCCGGCCGACAGCGTCTGCCGGAACGAACCGGACCCCAGCCGCCTGGACGCCTCGGCGTCGACGCCGTAGAGCGTCTGCCGGATGGAGTTGCCGCGGCCGAAGGGGCCGCTGGGATAGCGGTAGTAGAAGGGGTCGCCGGGGATCGCGTAGGCGCGCCTGTCCACCGACCGCACGCCGTCCAGGCCGCTGTCCAGCGTGGTGCGCTGCCAGTACACCACCGCATGCGCGGTATCGAGCAGGCCGCCCGCCGAGGGTGCGCGGTAGTCATAGTCGAACGACACGCGCTCGCGTCGGTTTTCCTTGTTTCCCGTGTTGGCGCCGGCCAGGTAGCTGGTGCCCGGGCCCTGCTGGAACAGATTGTCCAGCCGCTCCCTGCGCCGGAAGGTTTCGCCGGTCAGCCCCAGGCGGTGGCCGCCCTCCAGGCGCTGCTGCAGCTTCAGCAGCACGCTGGTCTGGTCATAGCCAGCCGGGGTGGGCTCGCTGCGCCTGGGGCCGAGGCCGCCCGCGTCGGCGCGGTTGCCCAGCTCGTGCCCCCGGCGCGCGCCGGCCTGCAGCAGCCAGAACGTGTGGTCGCGCAGCTGGCCGGCCAGGGCCGCGTTGATGCCCCGGCTGGTGTCCGCCGAATCGTAGTCGGCCTTGGCGAGGGCGCCGAAGGCCTGGCCGTCCGGCAGCAGATCGGAGGGGTCCAGCGTGTGCAGGTCGGCCAGGCCGCCGGTCGCGCCCGAGCTGCCCGCCATGGCGTCGGCGCCGCGCAGGATATCCAGCCGCGACAGCATGTCGAAATCCACCGCCTCCAGCCCGCCCTTCACGCCGCGCGCGCCGTCGTCCAGCCAGGGCAGGCGCACGCCGTCCACGCGCGTGAGCACGCGGTCCTGGTCCAGGCCGCGGATGTTGATGCTGCCGCTCTGGCGGTTGAAGTTCACGCCCGGCTCGGCGCGCCTGCCCAGATCGCTCCAGCCACGGATCTGCAGCGCGTCCAGGCGCTCGCGGTCCGTGCTGGTCTGCCAGGCGGCCGGTTCCGGAGACTCCTCGCCTTCGACCTGTACCGGCGCAAGCTCGGTGACGCCGGGCTCGGGCGCCGGGCGCAGCACGTACACGCCGCCGCCGCGGCGCTGGACGGCCAGGTCCGACCCTTCGAGCAGCCGGGCAAAACCCTGCGTGACGGTGTAGCGCCCCTCCAGAGCGGGCGCCCGGCGCGCGCCGACCAGGGCGGGATCAAACAGCACGGTGATTCCCGCGCTGTCGGCAAAGCGCGGCAGGCTGCCGGCCAGCGACCCGGCCGGAATGCGGAAGCTGCGCGCCCCGGCCCCGGCGCCCGCAGCCGCCTGGGCGAGGATGGGCGCGGCCGGCAAAGGCACGGCCGGCGCAGATGCGGCCGGCGCCGACGGCGACGGCGCGGATGCGGCATGCAGAGGGAGCGCCAGCGCCGCGGCAGACAGCGCGAGCGCCGCATGCAGGGCCGGCCGCGAACGGGCGGGCCGGCGGGCGCGGGCGGCCGCCGGGGAAATGCCGCGCGAGCGGCGTGCGGGGAGATGAGCCATGGAAGGTCCTTTCGATCCAGCGGGTATCGGCAATTCGTTTGCCTCTACCCACCATGACCCGCCTGGGCACGAAACCTGACATAACAGGAACCATTTTTCTTTTCATTTTCGATTGAACCGCGGGGACGGATGCAGAATCAGACTCTTTCAAGCGCCCGCGGCGCGCGGCCCGACCGTGACCCAGTACGGCGTGCGATAGCGCACCGCCACCGGCAGCGTGGCCGGCAAGGCGGCCAGCACCGCGTCGGTGTCGCGCAACTGGAACGCCCCGGAAATGCGCAGGCCGGCCACGGCCGGGTCGCAGCGCAGCAGGCCCGGCCGGTAGCGCCCCAGCTCGGCCAGGAACGCGCCCAGCTTCGCGGCATCCGCATACAGCACGCCGCGCAGCCAGTCGACGGCGTGCGGGTCCGCCGCCAGCGGCTCCGACGCACCGCCGGCGGACAGGCTCGCCCGCATGCCCGCGGCCAGCGCCAGGGAAGGCCCGCGGGCCGGATCCAGCCGCAGCGCGCCCTCCTGCACGGAGACGCCGCAGGCGCCGCGCAGCAGCCGCACGCAGAAGCGCGCCTCGTGCGCGACGATGTCGCCCTGCGGCGCGCGCACGATGAACGGCCTCGCGGACGGCCCGGCATCGGCCACGGCGCGCACCGCGATCTCGCCCTCGCGCAGCCGCAGCAGCCGCCGCGCGCCGTCGAACCGGATGTCCACCGCGCTGCCGGTATTGAGTTCCAGGGTGGACCCTTCGCCCAGCGCCACCGAGCGCCGCTCGCCCACGCCGGTGCGCAGGTCGGCGGTCCAGTCGAAAGGATCGGCGCGCCAGGCGGCCCAGGCCAGCGGCCCCGCGGCCGCCAGGGCCGCCAGCGTCTTGAGCGCCGCGCGGCGCGACGCCTGCGCGGGACGGTTCAGCGAGGCCATGCCCAGGCCGGCGGGGATGAGTCCCAGCCGCGCATTGACGCGCTGTGCGCGTTGCCATGCATGCTCATGCTCGGCCTTGCTGGCCCGCCATGCGTCGCAGGCGCGGACGTCGGCCTCGGTGGCGCGCGGCGAGTTCAGGCGCAGCAGCCAGCCGGCCGCCTGCCTTGCCGCCCGGCGGTCCACGGGCGGCAGCCCGGCCAGGCCCGCCCTCAGCTCACCACCATGATGCATTGTTCCAGCCCCCGCGTAACGTAGCGATGCACCGACCGCAGCGAGACGCCGAGCCGCGCCGCGATCTCGGCGTGGCTCAGCCCCTCCAGCTGGGCCAGCAGGAAAGCCTGGCGGACCCGCGGCGGCAGGCCGTCGAGCATGTCGTCGATTTCGTTCAGGGTTTCGAGCAGGATGAGGCGCTGCTCCGCCGGGGGAACCTGCGCCGGCGGCAGCGCGGCCAGGGCCTCCAGGTAGGCCGCTTCCAGCGAACGGCGCCGGTGATGGTTGAGCATCAGCCGGCGCGCCACGGTGGCGAGGTAGGCGCGCGGCTCGCGCAGCGCCTCCAGCTCGTGCCGATGGCGCAGCACCCGCACGAAGGTGTCGTGGGCCAGGTCCGCGGCGTCGAAGGAATTGCCCAGCCTGGCGCGCAGCCAGTTGTGCAGCCATCCGTGGTGGGCGCGGTACAGCGCCTGGACGGCATCGCCAGAGGCGAACGCATGGTCAGCCAAAACACCCCCGAAAAACAAGTCAAATAAAAATCAATCTCATTCTAAATGGGAAGCGAGGGGAAACGTCAACCCGGGCGCACGGGCGGCGCATTTCGTGGCAGCATGCGTTTTTTTGCCGCCCTTCTCATGTCCCGCGCCGCCCGCCTGCTCGACCTGCTGCAAGTCCTGCGCCGCCACCGCCTGCCGGTGAGCGGGCGCGAACTCGCCGGCACGCTGGGCATCAGCCTGCGCACGCTTTACCGCGACATCGCGACACTGCAGTCGCAGGGCGCGCGGATCGAAGGCGAGCCGGGCGTGGGCTACGTGCTGCGTCCGGGCTTCACGCTGCCCCCGCTCATGTTCAGCACCGAGGAAATCGAAGCCCTGGCCCTGGGCGCGCGCTGGGTGGCGAAACGCTCGGACGCCCGCCTGGGCCAGGCCGCGGTCAATGCGCTGGCCAAGATCGGCGCGGTGCTTCCGCCCGGGCTGCGCGACGAAATCGATGGCACCCCGCTGCTCATCGGCCCGAGCTCCGCGGGCGTGACCGACCAGGTAGACCTGGCGCTCGTGCGCCAGGCCATCCGCGCCGAATGCAAACTGCGCATCGAGTACCGCGACGAAAAAGGCGTGGCCTCCACCCGCGTGATCTGGCCTTTCGCGCTGGGCTTCTTCGACAGCGTGCGCATTCTCATGAGCTGGTGCGAGCTGCGCGGCGATTTCCGGCATTTCCGCACCGACCGCATCGCGGCGCTGGAGGCCGGCGAACGCTACCCGCGGCGGCGGCACGCGCTGCTGCAGGAATGGCGCCAGCGCCTGCGCGAGCGGCTCGGGCAAGACGCGCACACTGCTGCCGGAAACTGACAGCGCGCCTGCCTAAGATGAACGCTCCTTCCCGCAACCGGAGCGCATCATGTCCCACTCATCCTCCATCGCCCCTGACGGAAACTATGTGCTGCTCTACGTCGACAAGCCCGAAGCCAGCGCGGCCTTCTACAGCGCGCTGCTGGCCCGCTCCCCCATCGAGCGCTCGCCCACCTTCGCCCTTTTCGCGCTGGACACCGGCCTGAAGCTGGGCCTGTGGTCGCGCCACACCGTGGAGCCGGCCCCCGCCGGCCGGGGCGGCGGCGCGGAGATCGGTTTCCGCCTGCCCGACGCCGACGCCGTGAACCGCCGCCACCGCGACTGGAGCCTGCGCGGCCTGGCCATCCTGCAGCCGCCCACCGACATGGATTTCGGCCGCTCGTTCGTGGCGCTGGACCCCGACGGCCACCGGCTGCGCGTGTTCTCGCTCGCGCCGGAAATCGCCCAGGAGGCGGCGCCGGAGCTTGCCGCGGCCCATGCATCGCCGCCGGCCTGAAGGCGCCGGACGGCGGGCCGGCCGGCTCATCTGCCGACCGGGTCGCGCGCCGACCGGGTCACCTGCCGGCCCCCTCCCCCGCCGCCTCCGCCTCGCGCCCTGGCACGGCGCCGGCGCGGCGGAAGAACGCCGCATAGCAGGCCGCCAGCACGCCCAGGAACGGCAGCCCGAAGAGCAGCGTCATGTGGAACGCCTCGGTGAAATACGTGGTGAGCAGGATGGCCGCCATGGCCGCCGCGCCCAGCAGGGTCAGCACCGGAAAGCCGGGCATGCGGAACGACAGGGGCGCGCCGCCGCGCGCCCAGGCGCGGCGGAAGCGGTAGTGCGTGACGAAGATCATCATCCACGTGAACAGCGCGCCGAACATCGAAATCGCCATCATGAGCGTGAATGACTGCTCGGGCTTCCAGGCATTGAGCACGGCGGCGATCGCAATGCCCACCGATGACACCAGCAGCGCGTTGAGCGGAATGCCGCCGCGCGTCAGGCGGCCCAGCGGCGCGGGCGCGTGCCCGGCGCGCGCCAGGCTGAACATCATGCGCGTGGTGATGTAGAGCTGGCTGTTCATCGCCGACAGCGCCGCCACCAGCACAATGAAGTTGATGACGGCCGCCGCGCCCGGAATCTTCAGCGCCTGCATCACCGTCACGAAGGGGCTCCCGGCCTTGCCCGCCTCGTCCCAGGGCACGATGGCCAGGATGAGCGCGAGAGTCAGCAGGTAGAACACCAGCAGCCGCGCCACCGTGGCGCGAAACGCCTGCCGCACCGCGCGCTCCGGATCTTCGGCCTCGCCCGCGGCCACGGCGATCATCTCCACGCTCAGGTAGCTGAAGATGGACACCACCACCGCCACCCACATGCCCCAGGCGCCGTGCGGAAAGAACCCGCCGTGCCCGGTGTAACGCGCCACGCCGTATTGCGGGCTGTCCCAGACCACGTAGGCGCCCAGCAATATGAACCCCACGATGGCTGCGATCTTGATGGCGGAGAAACCGTATTCGATGGCGCCGAAGGCGCGCACGCTCAAGGCGTTGACCACGATGAGCGCGGCGGAGAACAGGCACACCCAGCGCCACCCCGGCACGCCGGGAAACCAGAACGCCATGTACTGGGCCACCGCCGTCACCTCGGTGCCCACCGCCAGCACCACGCACGACCAGTACGCGTAGCGCACCAGAAAGCCCGCCAGCGGCCCTACATAGTGCTCGGCGTACGCGCCGAACGAACCCGAGGTCGAATGGGCCACCGTCATCTCGGCCAGGCAGCCCATGAGCAGCAGCGTGACGAGGCCGCCGATGGCGTAGCTGAGTATCACGCTGGGCCCGGCGAAACCGATGGCGAACTTGCTGCCGAGGAACAGCCCCGTGCCGATCGCCCCGCCGATGGCGATCATGCTCATCTGCCCCGCGCTGAGCCTGCGCCGCAGCCCGGCCTCGCGCGCCGCGATCCGGCCGAATCCATGTTGTTGCTGCATCGTCTCCTCCTTGTTGTCTGCGCCGCGCCGATGCGCGCGTTCAGGTCACGGCGGCGCGTTCGCGGAATTCGGGCCGGTCCCAGGCGCGGGAGTCGAGCACCTCTTTCAGGATCTCCACCGCGTCCCATACGTCGGCGTAGCCGAAGTACAGCGGCGTCAGGCCGAAACGCAGCACCTCGGGCTCGCGGTAGTCGCCGATCACGCCGCGCGCGATCAGCGCCTGCATGACCTCGAAACCGTGCGGATGGCGCAGGCTCACGTGGCTGCCGCGCCGCGCATGCTCGCGCGGCGTGACCAGCGTGAGCGGATGGCCGGCGCAGCGCGTTTCGACCAGCCCGATGAACAGATCGCCCAGCGCCAGCGACTTGCGCCGCACCTCGGCCATGTCGGCCTCCAGCGCGACGTCCAGCCCGCATTCCACCAGCGACAGCGACACGATGGGCTGCGTGCCGCACAGATAGCGCCGGATGCCGCCGGCCGGCTCGTACGACACCGCCATGTCGAAGGGGCGCTGGTGGCCCCACCATCCCGACAGCGGCTGCCAGAAGTCGCGCGTATGGCGCGGCGCCACCCAGATGAAGGCGGGCGAGCCGGGGCCGCCGTTCAGGTACTTGTATGTGCAGCCCACGGCGAAATCGGCCTCGGCGCCGTTCAGGTCCACCGGCACCGCGCCCGCCGCGTGCGCCAGGTCCCAGATGGCCAGCGCGCCGCGCGCGTGCGCCAGCGCGGTCACGGCCGCCATGTCGTGCATATGGCCGCTGCGGTAATTCACGTGCGAAAGCAGCACCACCGCCACCGACTCGTCCAGCGCCGTTTCCAGCGGCAGCTCGTCGTCGATGAGGCGCATCTCGTAGCCCTGGCGCAGCAGGTCGATCATGCCCTGGATCATGTACAGGTCGGTCGGGAAGTTGTCGCGCTCCGACAGGATGACCCGGCGCCCGGGCGCGCGCTGCTCCTGGATGCGCAGCGCGGCGGCCAGGGCCTTGAAGATATTGAGCGAAGTCGTGTCGGTGACCACCACCTCGCCCTCGCGCGCGCCCAGCAGCCGGCCCAGCTTGTCGCCCAGGCGGGCCGGCAGCTCGAACCAGCCGGCGGTGTTCCAGCTCCGGATCAGGCCCTGCCCCCATTCCTGGCCGATGACGGCGGCGGCGCGCGCGGCGGCGGCCTTGGGCAGTACGCCCAGCGAATTGCCGTCCATGTAAAGCACGCCCGGCGGCAGGTCGAAACGGTGCTTGAGCGGCGCGAGCGGATCCTGGAGATCGGCGGCGGCGCAGGCTTGGCGGGTATTCATGGGGAAACTCCTGGCAATGTGGCTCTGCGGAAATACTAGCAGCGCCGGCGAGCCGAAAAATTGCAAATCCAGGCGTGACTAACCCTGGTTTTTCGAATTTAATTCTGTTCTGAACCATGATTTCGACAGGAAATTCACCATGTCCCTGGACAGCACCGACTATCGCATTCTCTGCCGCCTGCAGGAAAACGGCCAGCTCAGCAACCAGGATCTGGCCGAACAGGTGTCGCTCTCGCCCTCGGCCTGTCTGCGGCGCGTGCGCGCGCTGGAAGAACGCGGTTTCATCCGGGGCTACCGCGCCGTGCTGGACGCGGAAAAGCTGGGCTTCGAGCTGGAAGCCATCGTGCACGTCTCCATCGACCAGTCGCGCGCGGACTGGCACGAGCAGTTCCTGGCCGGCATCGCCGCCTATGACGAAATCGCCGAAGCCAGCATCGTCACGGGCGCTTCCAACTACATTCTCACCGTGCGCACGCGCAACCTGGCCGCGTTCTCGCAATTCGTGGAAACGCGGCTGAGCAAGATCGCGGGCGTGCGCGACATCTGCTCCCACATCGTGATGCGCAAAGTGAAAGACCGGCAGGGCATGCTGCCGCTGGCGGCCTGGCGTTGAAGCGGGCCGATCCGCCGGATCAGCCGCGGGCGCCGTGCAGAAAGCCGAACACGGCAACGAAGTGGCAGGCCGTGCCCCCCATGACGAAAAGGTGCCAGACGCCGTGCGCGTGCCGCCAGCGCGCGCCGCGCGCATAGAACGCCGTGCCGGCCGTATAGACGGCCGCTCCCGCCAGCAGCCACGCCAGCCCGTCGGGCGACAGCGAGGCGGCCAGCGGCGCGGCCGAGATCACGCCCAGCCACCCCATGGCCAGGTAGAGCGGCAGCGCGGGCGGTGCGCCGCGCGCCCACCACAGCTCGCGCGCCATGCCGCCCAGCGCCATGAGCCACAGCAGCGCGCCCATGGCCAGGCCCCAATGGGGCCGCTGGGGTCCGAACGCCAGCGGGGTATACGTGCCCGCGATCAGCAGGAAGATCGCGCAATGGTCGACCCTGGCCCAGAACGCCTTGCGCGCCCCCCGGCTCCAGTGATACAGCACCGACGAGGCATACACCGCGATCATGCTGGCCGCGAACACCGCGCAGCCGATGAGCTGGCGGGGGTCCGCGTTCAGCTCGGCCGCGCGGTCCAGCAGCGCGCCGGACGCAGGCACGGCCATGGCCAGGCCGGCCAGGTGCGTCGCCCCGTTGAACCGTTCCCCTTCCTCCATCCGCGCCCTCCCGCCGTGCGCCGCCCCGGGCGGCGCGCCCCGCCCGCCCTGGGTGGCGTTGCGGCCGCGGCCGTTCCCGCCCGTGCGAGCATGCCCGCGCGGAATGACAGCTTGAGGACAGCCCGGCGTTCAGCCCGCGAAATCGACGGCCGCGGGATAGCCTGCAATCGCCCTCGCGCTCAGGATGGCGCGCTGTACGGCAATGGCCATGGCCTCGGCGGCCAGCACGCCCAGCAGCATGGGATTGCCCGGTTTGCGCGAGGCGCCCGTGCCCAGCGCGAAAATGGTGTCGCCGTCCAGCATGGTGTGGATGGGGTTGATGGCGCGGGCCAGGCCGTCGTACGCGAGCTGGGCCACTTTGCCGGCCTGGGCCTTGGTCAGCACGGCGTCGGTGGCGACCACGCCGATAGTGGTGGCCGAGCCCGGCCGCATGGCGCGAGGCAGCTCGCCGCCGAGCATGGCGGCCCGGGTGTCGAGCAGGGCCCGGCCGTCGGCGGTGCGCGCCCCGGCCAGCACCCGGCCGGTCTGCGGGTCCACCACGTCGCCCACCGCATTGACCGCCACCAGCGCCCCCACGGTCACGCCGCCGGCCATGAGGGCGGCGCTGCCCAGCCCGCCTTTCATGGCGCGCGCCGCGCCATAGAGCTTGCCCACGGTGGCCCCGGCGCCCGCGCCCACGTTGCCCTCCGGCACCGGCTCCGCGCTGGCGGCCTTGCAGGCCTGATAGCCGGCCTCGGCGTCGGGGCGCACCGACGCGTCGCCCACGCCCAGGTCGAACAGCACGGCGGCCGGCACGATGGGCACGCGGGCCACGCCCGCGTCGAAGCCGATGCCCTGCTGCTCCAGGTAGCGCATCACGCCGCCGGCGGCGTCCAGCCCGAAGGCGCTGCCGCCCGACAGCAGCACCGCATGCACCTGCTCCACCAGGTTCCCGGGCCGCAGCAGGTCGGTTTCGCGGGTGCCGGGCGCCGCGCCCCGCACGTCCACGCCGGCCACCGCGCCGCCCTCGGCGAGAATGACGGTGCAGCCCGTGGGCCGGCGCGTATCCGTGTAATGCCCGACCTTGATGCCCGGCACCCGGGTCAGGCTGCCCTGGCCGGGCATGGGCTTCGCGGCCTGCGCGCCGGCCGGGGCCGCGCGGGCCAGGGCGGCAGCCCCGGCGGCCGCCATCATGAAGACCCGCCTGCTCCACTGCTGTTCCATGGACGCTCTCCTTCCCCCGGCGAGCGCTGGCGGCCGCGCCGCCCGCTCAGCGCGACGGCAGCGATCCCAGGGGGTCGACCGCCTGGCCGTCGTAACGCAGCTCGAAGTACAGCCCCACCTGCCGGCTGTCGCTATTGCCCATTTCGGCGATCTTCTGGCCCTGGCTCACGCGCTGGCCTTCCCTGGCGATCAGCTTGCTGTTGTGGGCGTAGATCGTGAGGAAACCGCCGCTGTGCTTGACGATGATGAGGTGCCCGTAGCCGCGCAGGCCGCTGCCGGAATAGGCGACCGTGCCCGGGGCGGCGGCCACCACGGGCGTGCCGGCCGAGTTGGCGATGACGATGCCGTTGGAGCGCGAGCCGTCGTAGCGGCGCGCCAGCTTGCCCTGGGCCGGCCAGACCAGCGAAATGGCGCCCGGCGGCGCCGTGCGGTGGCGGGACGCGGAGGCGCCGCCCGGGCTGGAGGTCCGGGGCTTGGACGTCTGGCGACGCGGGGCCGGCGCGCTGGCCTGCCCCGGCGGCGGCGCGACGCGCAGCACCTGCCCGACTTCGATCTCGTTGGCGTTCTTCAGGCCGTTCCAGCGCACCAGATTGCCGACCGTGGTGCCCTGCTTGCGCGCGATCTGGGTCAGGGTGTCACCGGACTGGACGCGGTAATGGCCCGGCTCGACCCGGGTGCTGGCGCAGGCCGCCAGCAGCATCGCCAGCGCCATGGAAGCCAGCAGGCGGAAAAACGGCGGCCTGCGGCCGGACGGAGAGGCGGAACGGAGCGGACTCGAAGCGGGCGTGGACGGCGGCACTGATACCTGCGGGCTGGCGGTGTGAGCGGAATGGCCCAAGGGTACCAAGATTTTTCGTGCGCGGCGCGGTCCTGCGCGGCGGGGTCCTGCGCGGCGCGGTCCTGCGCGGCGCAATCCTGCGCGGCGGCGCCCGCCTCCGCGCCAGCGAAAAGGGGACGCATTAACGCCCCCGTCGGGCAGCGCCGTCCCCCGATTCCCCCTACAATGCGGGTCACGTCCCGGGCGCTCCCCGCCGCGGCCCCCGCCTCGCCGCCAGACCGGGATGCCTGCGTTCCACGCGCCAGGCGCCAGGACTGCCGGCCAGTCTGCCGGCCCTGCTCTATAGGTATATGCCCGGTAGTTCCGCTTTCTCCTTCCTGCGCACGCTCTGCAGCCTGCGGTGGCTCGCCATCGCGGGCCAGGCCGCCACCATCCTGCTGAGCAGCAGCCTGCTGGGCCTGGACCTGCCCCTGGAGCCGCTCTGGATCGGGGTCGGCGCGCTCATCGGCTTCAACGTTTACGCCAGCCTGCGCCTGCGGCATCCGCGCGATCTTTCCCACGCCACGGCCTTCTCGCACCTGCTGGTGGACATGGCCGTGCTGGCCTGGATGGTGGGCTGGAGCGGCGGCATCAGCAACCCCTTCGGGATGATGTTCCTCATCCTCACGGCCCTGGCGGCGCTGGCGCTGCCGCGTAACTGGGCCCTGGCCGCCGCGCTGGCGGGCATCCTGGGGTTTGCCGCGGCCGCCGCCTTCGGCCAGCCGCTGCGGGGCAGCGCCAACACCCATGTGCTGCTGCTGTGGGGGCTGGGCGCCAATTTCCTGATCTCGGTGATCGTGGTGCTGTTCTTCTCCACCCGGCTGGCCTCGGACCTGCGCGCCCGCGAGCGCGAGCTGGCCGGGCTGCGCGAGCGCTTCACCCGCAACGAGGGCATCGTGGCCCTGGCGACCCACGCCGCCGCCATGGCCCACGAACTGAACACGCCGCTGGCCACCATGACGCTGCTGGCCGACGAGATCGCCGCCGAAGTCAGCGACGAAGACGTGCGCAAGGACGTGGCCACGCTGCGGCAGCTCCTGGCCCTGTGCCGCGAGCGCATCCGCAACCTGGCCGTGCCCACCGCGGTAGACCTGGTGCGGGTGGTGGGCCAGTGGCGCCTCATCCGCCCCACCATCGACCTGCAGCGCTCGGGCGCCCTGCCCGCCAGCCTGCGGGTGGATCCGGCCATCGCGCACCTGCTGCAGGCACTGCTCAACAACGCGGCCGACGCGGGCGAGGCCGCCGGCGCGCCGCGGGTGGACCTGCACCTGGAATACGGCTATGGCGCGCTGCGCGGCGAGGTGCGCGACTACGGCCGGGGCTTCGACCCCGACCAGACCCTGCTGCCGGCCACCAGCCTCTTCAACAGCGGCAAACCCGGCGGGCTGGGCGTGGGCCTGGCGCTCTCGCACGCCACGGTGGAGCAGCTGGGCGGCGAAATGACCATGACCGCGGCCGAGGGGGGAGGCACGCGCATCCGCTTCTACCTGCCCCTGGGCAACCCGGGAACCTGAGACATGAATCCTACCGACCTTGGACTGCTGATCGACGACGACGAGCTTTACGTGCGCACCCTGCAGCGCAGCCTGTCGCGGCGGGGCCTGGAAACCCGCACCGCCACGAGCATCGCGGAGGCGCTGCGCGTGGCCGAGGAGATCCGGCCCGCCTTCGCCCTGGTGGACCTGCGCCTGGGCGAGGATTCGGGCCTGACGCTGATCCGGCCCCTGCGCGCGCTGCGCGAGGACATGCGCATTCTGCTGGTCACGGGCTACGCCAGCGTGGCCACGGCCGTGGAGGCCATCAAGCGGGGCGCGGACGACTACCTGCCCAAGCCGGCCACCGCGCCCATGATCCTGCGCACCCTGGGCCTGGTAAAGCCGGAAACGGTTACCATCGAAACCACCATGACGCCGCTGCACCGCCTAGAATGGGAGCATATCCACCAGGCCCTGCACGAAACCGGCGGCAACGTTTCGGCCGCCGCCCGCCTCCTGGGCATGCACCGGCGCTCCCTGCAGCGCAAGCTTGCCAAGAAACCGGGGCCGGAACGCGAAGTGTTGCTGGATTGAAAATGTGCGGGTGCGACATATCGTCGCACCTCCGGTGCCCGCAGAGCCCCTGCGGCGCCCAGGGATATCCGGGTTCTTCCGCCGATCTCCCGTAAGTTCCCCTGGCCAATGCGACCATTTGTCGCAGGCTTGCGCCAGATCAAACCGCTAGGATGGACGTTGCTGCTCCGCAGCACCTGGCCTGCTGCGTAGCAGCATTCTCCACCTTCCATCCAAGGCTGTACGTGAAACACCCCCTCCTTGCGACCCTTACGCGCATTTTTGGCGTCGGCGCGGTCATGCTGCTCGGCGGCTGCAACATGGAACTCCTGTCTCCCAAGGGAGACATAGGCGCCCAGGAAAAGACCCTGCTCCTCACGGCAACGTGGCTCATGCTGCTCGTCGTCGTGCCGGTGATCATCATGGTCCTGACCTTCGCCTGGAAGTACCGCGCATCCAATACCAAAGCCGTCTACGCGCCCAAGTGGTCCCACTCCACGGCCATCGAGCTCGTGGTCTGGACCATCCCGGTCATCATCGTCGCCATCCTGGCGGTGATCACCTGGCGCTCCACCCACGCCCTCGACCCCTACAAGCCCCTGGCCTCCGACCGCAAGCCGGTGACCATCGAGGTGGTGTCGCTGGACTGGAAATGGCTCTTCATCTACCCCGAGTACGACATCGCCACGGTGAACGAAATCGCCTTCCCCGTGGACACGCCGGTGAACTTCCGCATCACCTCGGCTTCGGTGATGAATTCCTTCTTCATTCCCCAGCTCGGCAGCCAGATCTATTCGATGGCGGGCATGGAAACCAAGCTGCACCTGATCGCGCGCGAGCCCGGCACCTACGCCGGCATCTCGGCCAACTACAGCGGCGGCGGCTTCTCCGGCATGCGCTTCAAGGCGCACGCCACCTCCGCGGAAGGGTTCGACAAGTGGGTCCAGGAAGCCAAGGCTTCCGGCAACGCCCTCACCCCCGAAACCTACCAGCAACTGGTCAAGCCCAGCGAACACAACCCGGTCGTGAAGTACGCCTCGGCGCCTCCGGCCATGTTCGACTACATCTTGAACAGCACCATGAGCAAGATGGCCGGCGTGGACTCCGCCACGTGCACCCCCACGTCGAATAATCTGATCGCAGGAATTAACTAACAATGTTCGGGAAACTCACCCTAGAGGCGATTCCGTACCATGAACCCATCGTCATGGTCACGCTGGTCGCCGTGCTGCTGGGCGGCGCCGCGCTGCTCGGCGCCATCACCTACTTCGGCAAGTGGAAGTACCTGTGGACGGAGTGGCTGACCTCGGTCGACCACAAGCGCATCGGCGTGATGTACATCATCGTCGCCCTGGTCATGCTGCTGCGCGGCTTCGCCGACGCCATCATGATGCGCACCCAGCTCGCCGTGGCGGCCGGCGACTCCGCCGGCTTCCTGCCCCCGCACCACTACGACCAGATCTTCACCGCCCACGGCGTCATCATGATCTTCTTCATGGCGATGCCTTTCATCACGGGCCTGATGAACATCGTGGTGCCGCTGCAGATCGGCGCGCGCGACGTGGCCTACCCGTTCCTGAACTCGCTGAGCTTCTGGCTGTTCCTGGTGGGCGTGGTGCTGATGATGCTGTCGCTGTTCGTCGGCGAATTCGCCGCGACCGGCTGGCTGGCCTATCCGCCGCTCTCGGGCCTGGACTACAGCCCGGGCGTGGGGGTGGATTACTACCTCTGGGCATTGCAGATATCCGGCCTGGGAACCACGCTTTCGGGCATCAACTTCATCGTGACCATCCTGCGCATGCGCGCGCCGGGCATGACCCTGATGAAGATGCCGGTGTTCACCTGGACCTCGCTGGTCACCAACATCCTGATCGTGGCCGCCTTCCCGGTCCTGGCCGCCACCCTGGCGCTGCTGACCGCCGACCGCTACCTGGGCACGCACTTCTTCACGAACGACATGGGCGGCAACGTCATGATGTACGTGAACCTGATCTGGATCTGGGGCCATCCCGAGGTCTACATCCTGGTGCTGCCGGCCTTCGGCGTGTATTCCGAGGTGGTCGCCACCTTCGCCCGCAAGACGCTGTTCGGCTACAAATCCATGGTCTACGCCACGGCCTGCATCGGCGTGCTGTCGTTCCTGGTGTGGCTGCACCACTTCTTCACCATGGGCGCCGGCGCCAACGTGAACACGTTCTTCGGCATCGCCACGATGATCATCTCGATCCCGACCGGCGCGAAGATCTTCAACTGGCTGTTCACCATGTACCGGGGCCGCGTGCACTTCACCACCCCGATGCTGTGGACCCTGGGCTTCATGGTCATCTTCGTCATCGGCGGCATGACCGGCGTGCTCATGGCCATCCCCGGCGTGTCGTTCGTGCTGCACAACAGCCTGTTCCTGATCGCCCACTTCCACAACACCATCATCGGCGGCGTCGTGTTCGGCTGCATCGCCGGCATGACCTACTGGTTCCCCAAGGCGTTCGGCTTCAAGCTCAATGAGCGCCTGGGCAAGTACTCGTTCTGGTGCTGGACCGTCGGCTTCTTCCTGGCCTTCATGCCCCTGTACATCCTGGGCCTGAAGGGCATGACGCGCCGCCTGAACCACTACGACAACCCCGAGTGGCAGCCCTACCTGCTGGTCGCGCTGGCCGGCGCCGCCCTGGTCATGCTGGGCATCTGGTTCCTGCTGCAGCAGGTGTTCGTCAGCGTGCGCCAGCGCAAGCAGAACCAGGATCTCACCGGCGATCCCTGGGACGGCCGCACCCTCGAGTGGTCGATCTCCTCGCCCGCGCCTTTCTACAACTTCGCCCACATTCCCCACGTCGAGGAACTGGACCAGTTCTGGGAAGACAAGCAGAACGGCCGCGCCTACAAGCGCCCCGCCAAGTACGAGGACATCCACATGCCGCGCAACACCGCCGCGGGCGTCTACATCGGCGCGTTCGGCCTGGCCATGACCTTCGGCCTGGTGTGGCACATCTGGTGGCTCTCCATCGCCGGCTTCGTCGGCATGATCGCCTCGTTCGTGGTTCGCGCCTACGACCGCGACGTGGACTACTACGTCCCCGCCGCGGAAGTCGAGCGGATCGAAAACGCCCACTTTGACAAAATGCAGAAGGCCGCCTGAGCCATGATTCACGCTGTAGCCACTCACCCCAACGCGCACGGCCACGACGACCATGCGCACCATGACGATGGATCCAAGACCGTCTTCGGTTTCTGGATCTATCTGATGAGCGACCTGCTGATCTTCTCGGTCCTGTTCGCCACGTTCGCGGTGCTGTTCAACGCCACCGCGGGCGGCCCCACGGGCAAGGAACTGTTCGACCTGAAGTTCGTGCTGGTCGAGACCCTGCTGCTGCTGTTCTCCAGCTTCACGTTCGGGCTGGCCAACCTCAACGTCCATGCCGGCAACAAGAGCCGCGCCATGGGCTGGCTGGCCATCACGTTCCTGTTCGGCGCGGGCTTCATCGCGATGGAACTCTACGAATTCCATCACCTGATCCAGGAAGGCGCGGGCCCCGGCCGCAGCGCCTACCTGTCGGCCTTCTTCACGCTGATCGGCACCCACGGCCTGCACGTGACCTTCGGCCTGATCTGGATCGTCATCATGCTCGACATGATGCGCCGCTACGGGCTGGACGCGATCAACAAGCGCCGCCTGGCCTGCCTGAGCCTGTTCTGGCACTTCCTGGACATCGTCTGGATCTGCGTCTTCACCTTCGTCTATCTCATGGGAGCCATCTGATGTCGCACCATTCCGCGGCCGCCAGCGGCCATGACGAGCACGCCGCCGACCACGGCACCCTGAAGTCCTACATCGTGGGCTTTGCGCTCTCGCTCATCCTCACCTTCGGCTCCTTCGGCCTGGTGATGAGCGGCGCGCTGCCGCGCGCCACTGTCGTCATCGGCGTGGTGGCGCTGTGCGTGGCCCAGCTTCTGGTGCAGCTGGTCTACTTCCTGCACATGGGCTCCAAGTCCTCGCGCGACAACCTTTCGACCTTCGTCTTCACCGCGCTGATCATCTTCATCATCGTGGGCGGGTCGGCCTGGGTGCTGTACAACATGAACGTCAACATGGGCCATTCGATGTAAGGCTCCTGTTCCGACGCTGCACGAAAAAACGGGCGCCGCTGGCGCCCGTTTTTCTTTTGCCTGCCCGGGCGCGGCGCGCCCGCAAGGGAAACGGGCCGGCAAACGTATACTTCCCCCATCCTTCGATCCGCGGAATTTCCCCATGGCCCTGCACACCTGGCTGCTCTATCTGCTCGCCGTCACCGGCCTGTCGCTCACGCCCGGCCCCAATACGCTGCTCGCGCTGACCCACGGCGCGCTGCACGGACACCGCAGGGCGCTGTGCACCATCGCGGGGGGCGCCGCCGGTTTCGTCGCGCTGATCGCGCTTTCCATGCTCGGCATCGGCGCCCTGCTCAAGGCCTGGGCGCCGGCCCTCACGGCGCTCAAGTGGGCCGGCGGCGCCTACCTGATCTACCTGGGCGTGCAGCTCTGGCGCGCCCCGGGCGTCACGCTGCGGCCTCCGGCCGGCGCGCCCGCGCTGCGCGGCACGCGCATGTTCGGCCAGGGCTTTCTCTCCGCCATCTCCAACCCCAAGGCGCTGCTTTTCTACGGCGCCTTCCTGCCGCAGTTCGTCGATCCGGCGCGCAGCCTGCTCACGCAGTTCGCGGTCATGGCGGCCACCTTCGCCGGCATCGAATTCGCGGTGGAGTATGGCCTGGCCCGGCTGGCGCATCGCGTGCGGCCCTGGCTGGAACGCGCCGGCCGGCGCTTCAACAAAGTATGCGGCGGCCTGTTCGCCGCCCTCGGCGTGGCGCTGCCCACGGCCTGACGCCCCCGCTTCAGGCCGGCGCGCCGCCCAGCTGCTTGTGGAAGTAGGTCGTGGCGCAAAGCGCGCCGTCCGGCATCAGCGCATAGTTGGGCACCACGCCCACGCGCAGCCAGCCGCAGCGCGCATAGAGCCGCTCGGCGTCTCCGCCCGTTACGGTGTCCAGCACCAGCACGGTCTTGCCCTCGGCCCGCGCGGCCTCGTCCACGGCCTGCAGCAGGCGCTGGCCGATGCCCCGGCGCCGGGCCGAGCGGCAGACCAGCATCTTGGCCACGTCGGCCCGGTGCGGCTGGTTCTCGGGCTGGGCCGTCACCAGCTGCACGGTGCCGACGATGCGCCCCTCCAGGCGCGCCACGAGCAGGATGCGCTCGCCGCGCGCCACGCCCTGCGCCACCGACGTCCAGAACGCCACGGCGGCAGGCCGCGCCAGGGGCAGCATGAAGCTCACGGAAGCTCCGCCTTCCACGCAGTCGATCAGCACATCGGCCAGCTCCTGCACGCTGGCGGCCGCCGCGACGCCATCGAGGCGGCTTATGCTGACCTCGTTATCGCTCATGGTTTCTTCCTCGGCATAATGGTGTCCCGGAACCGGGGACGGCCTGGATCATACTGCCTTGCGGCGGCCGCGCCGGGATTGCGTTCTAATAGCGCGCATGAACCCATCGCAAGACATTGAACGCCGCCTCACCGAGCTGGAAATCAAGGCGAGCTTTGCCGACGACCTGCTCGACCACCTGAACCAGGTCATCGCGCGCCAGCAGCAGCAGATCGAGCTGCTGGCGCGCGAGCTGGCCGAGCTGCGCCGCCAGGGGCCGGAAAACGCCCCGGCATTTCGCAGCCTGCGCGACGAGATTCCCCCGCATTACTGAACGCCCGCACGGCGCGCCGGCTGCGCGGGCTATCTCACGCCCTTTTGATTCCATACACGGCAAAAAAAACGGATATATTCATTATTATCCCAATAGTGAAAATATCTTTTACGGATATAAGGGTTTATCCCTACCTCCCAAGAGCGCACACTATTCGCATCGGGATACAGCAACGAACCACGACGGACAGGCCGCCGGATTCGCTCCCAAAGCTCTTGAAATCGGAGGTTTATCATGAAGACGCTTGCTACTGCTCTGATGTTGTCCCTGGCCGCCATCAGCTCCGGCGCCTACGCTTCGCAGAACATCGAACCCAACAACATCCCCTTCCAGGGCGTGTACGGCGCCGCCTACGACGGCCCGGCCCGCGCCCAGGTCCAGGCCGAACTGGCCGCCGCCAAGGCTGCCGGCCAGGTGTCCAACGTCGAGCCCAACGACATGCCCTTCCAGGGCGTCTACGGCGCCGTGGAATCGGGCAAGACCCGCGCCCAGGTCCGCGCCGAACTGGCCGCCGCCAAGGCCGCCGGCCAGGTATCCAACGTCGAGCCCAACGACATGCCCTTCCAGGGCGTCTATGGCCAATGAACACCGCCCCATCACAATAATGTGAATACCCCCTCCTCTTGTTGTACTTGGGCCGCCAGCAATGGCGGCTTTTTTTACCTCGGGGCGGCGCGGCGGCAAGGCCCTCTTCACGCGACGCGCGCGATGGCGGCGAGGATTTCGCGGAACGCCTGCGCGGCCGGCCCCAGCGGCTGGTCGACGCGGTGCGCGAGGTAGGCCTCGTAAGCCACCCGCGCCTCCCGGCCCAGGGCAGCGGTGGGCAGCGGCACCAGCCGCCCTTCGCGCAGGTCGCGCTCGACCAGCCAGACAGGCAGACGCCCCCAGCCCAGGCCGGCGAGGATCATGGCGTGTTTGGCGTCCTGCGTATTGACGCGGCAGGTCTGGGGCGACAGCACGCCGAAGTCGCGCCCCTCCGACAACGCCGAGGGATCGGACTGCACGATCTGCAGATGATCGGCCAGGTCGTCCAGGCCCAGGGACCGGCCGGACGGCGCCGCCGCCAGCGGATGTCCGGCCGCCGCCACCGCCACGATTTCCGTGGCCGCCAGCGCCTCCAGCGCCACCCGCGGGTCGCGGAACCCTTCGCCCACCATCACGGCCAGGCTGGCCCGCGCCTGCAGCAAGGCGGCCAGCGGGCCGCCCGCACGGCCACCGAGGGATAGCGGCGGCGCATGCGGGCCAGCGCCTCTCCGACCTGCCCCAGCGGAAACAGCGTGTCCACTGCCACCGACAGCTCCAGTTCCAGGTGGCGGCCAAGCCCGCGCGCCCGGGCGCGCAGGGTATCCACGCGCAGCAGGATGTCGCGCGCATTGGCGAGCAGCGCCTGGCCTTGCGCGGTAAGCGCGGGACGCCTCCGGCTGCGGTCGAACAGCGCCAGGCCCAGCTCGGCCTCGAGATTGGCGATGGCGTGGCTGACGGCCGACTGCACGCGGCCAAGGCGCGCCGCGCCCGCGCGGAAACTGCCCGCCTCCGCGACGGTGACGAACGTGCGCAACTGGTCCAGGGTCAGGGCATCGAGCATGGCGGGAAAAGCGCGTTTTTCCGATCTGATTCATAGATCATCTGCATCAAATTTATATCACTTCCGTAGATATGAAACAGGTGCGATGCTATTTCCCGATCGGCATCGCCAAGAGGGAGGATCGATGACGGATTCCGTGGAAAACGCGCGCGGCGGGCACGCCGTATGGACGACCGTGTTCGCCGTGCTCGGCGCGGGCATCGTGGCCGCCGCGCAGGTCGGCAAGGTGCCCATCGCCATCCCCATGCTGCGCGACGCGCTGGGGCTCAGCCTGGCGCAGGCGGGCGCGCTGATGTCGGTGGTGGCCGTGCTGGCCCTGGCCGCCAGTGTTCCCGCGAGCGCGCTGGTGCCCGTGCTGGGCGACCGGCGCATGCTGCTGGCCGGCCTGCTGGCCGTCATCGGCGGCGCGGCAGCCGGGGCGCTCGCGCCCTCGCTCGCCGTGCTGATGACCGCGCGGGTGGCGGAGGGGCTGGGCTTTCTGCTGGTCACGGTGTCGGCGCCCGCGGCGCTGCAGCGCGTGGCCGCGCCCGCGCGGCGCGACGTGGTCTTCGCGCTCTGGAGCTGCTACATGCCGGCCGGCATGGCGCTGGCGATGGCGGCCGGGCCGCTGTTTTCCGGATGGCGCGCGCTGTGGTGGGCCAGCGCCGCGCTGGCGCTGGCCGCGGGCGCGGCGGTGTGGATAGCCGTGCCCCGCCGCCCGCCGCCGCCGCTGCCGCGCACGGCTGGCGCGCTCCTGCGCGGTATGGCTGCGGACGTGTCCGCCGTCGTCCGGGGCGGCCCGGCGCTGCGCTCGGCGGCCTGCTTCACGCTGTACAGCCTGATGTCCTTCGCGCTGTACAGCTTCCTGCCCATTCTGCTGATCGAGCGCATGGGCGTGGCGCACGGCGCGGTCGGCCTGCTCTCGGCCGCGACGGTGCTGGCGAACGTGGCCGGCAACCTGGCGGCCGGCCATCTGCTGGCGCGGGGCGCGGGGCGCGCCACGCTGATCGCGGGGGCCTGCTCGGTCATGGGCGCAGCCGCGCTGGGCATTTTCCTGTCGCCTTTCGGCAACGTGGCGACCTATGCGCTGTGCCTGATCTTCTCGGGCGTGGGCGGCCTGGTCCCGGCCACGCTGATCGCCAGCGCGCCGGCGGTCGCGCCGCGCGTCGCGCTGGCGCCCATCGTGATCGGACTGCTGATGCAGGGCAGCGGCCTGGGCCAGGTCGTGGGACCGATGACGGTGGGCGCCGCGATCGACGCCTACGGCTGGCCCGCGGCGGCGCTGCTGGTGGGCGCGGCGGCAGCGGCGGCGGTGTGGGTGGCGCGCGGCATGCGCTTGCCGGCGCGCGTATCCGCTTGCCGGCCGTGAAGTCCACTCACACCAAACCGCTTTCGTGGCGTACCATTTGGCATCCTGCGACTTGCGCCTACACAAGAATGAGGAGGTTCATCTTGAAGAAACCCCTGGCACTTTTCGCCGCGCTCGCCGCGGCCTGCAGCCTGGGCACGGCCGCGCTCGCGGCGCCGCCCGTCATGCTCAACGACGCGCTGATCACCCAGATTCCCAAGAGCGACCAGGCCGCGTTCCGCCAGGCCGTGGCCGACGCGCTGAACACGTCTCCCGACGGCCTGAGCACGAGCTGGAGCAGCACGCCGCGCCGCAAGGGCGCGCCGCCCATTACGGTCAAGCTCACGCCCACCCAGACCAGCAAAGGCAGCAACGACCGCCTCTGCCGCTTCCTGCAGGGAGACTTCTCCCGCACGTCCACGTCCGAAACCTGGAAGTTCTGGTTCTGCAAGCAGCCCGACGGCACCTGGAAAGCCAGCAGCACCTGAGCAGGCCGCCGCGGCCCGGCGCGGCGCCGGGCCATGGCGCGCGCCGCCCCGGTCAGGCGGGCGCGCGGTTCGCGTCCAGCACCGTGAGAGCCGCCATGTTGACGATGCGGCGCACCGAAGAGCTGGACGTCAGGATGTGCACCGGCGCGTTGGCGCCCAGCAGGAACGGGCCCACCGCCACATTGCCCCCGGCCGCCGTCTTCAGCAGGTTGTACGCAATGTTGCCCGCATCCACGTTCGGGCACACCAGC